>Ga0180438_10004864_pt1 | contig 19073 bp, 16 predicted proteins | sample SS_ome_12_FD_132455 | JGI IMG/M metagenome (GOLD analysis project Ga0180438, IMG submission 132455) | Hypersaline lake sediment archaeal communities from the Salton Sea, California, USA - SS_3_D_2 metaG | ecosystem: Environmental > Aquatic > Non-marine Saline and Alkaline > Hypersaline >...
CGAAGAATACCGGGGCCAACGGATGCGCTGCCACCAACTGGCTTTGGATTTCATGGCTCAGGGCAAGGTGGATCTGGCCCCTCTATTGACCCATACCTTTCGGCTGGACGATTACCGCCGGGCCCTGGCTATGAACATGAGCAAGAGCCGACATCGGATGGTACATTCGGCTTTCGTCTTTGACTAGATGATTTCCTGCTCCTTGCCCACTTTTTCAAAGATCTCCAGCACCCGATCCATTTGCTCGTCGGTGTGAGTGGCCATGTAGCTGGTGCGGAGCAGCGATTTGTCGGCCGGCACTGCGGGTGGGAGGGAGACGTTGGTGTAGACACCGTTATCGAAGAGTGCCTTCCACATCATGATGTCGGCCATCTGATCGCCGATAATGACCGGGATAATGGGCGTCTGGCTTTCGCCGATGTCAAACCCCAGTTCCCGGTAGCCCTGGCGCATCCTCTCGCCGATGGCGTTCACCCGCTCGACCCGCTCAGGCTCACTCTTCATGACCTCCAGGGCGGCCAGGACAGCGGCCACGTTGGGCGCGGGCAGACTGGCGCTAAAGATCAGGGACCGGCCAAGGTGCTGAATCCAGTGGATGGTGGCTTCGTCGCCCGCGATAAAGCCCCCTATGGAGGCGAAGGACTTGCTGAAGGTGCCCATGATGAGATCCACGTCGTCGGTCACACCAAAGTGAGCCGCCGTCCCCCGTCCGCCACCGAGGACACCCAGGGAATGGGCATCGTCCACCATCAGCCGGGCTCCGTATTCCTTGCAGAGAGGGATGATCTCTGGCAGGGGGGCGATGTCTCCTCCCATGCTGAACACGCCGTCCACAACCACCAATTTGCCAGCCTCCTCAGGACAGTTTTTCAGGACCCGTTCCAGGTCGGCTATGTCGTTGTGCCGGAAGCGCTTCATCTGACCGAGGGCCAGGCGGCAACCGTCTATGATGCTGGCGTGGTCTTCTTTGTCAGTGATGACCACGTCACTTTTGCCGATCAGGGCCGAGATGGTGCCCAGGTTGGTCTGGTAGCCGGTGCTGAACACCAGGGCCTTCTCTTTGCCCACGTACTCGGCCAGTTTCTCTTCCAGTTCGTGGTGCATGGCCAGGGTGCCGTTTAGAAAGCGCGAGCCCGTACAACTGGTGCCGAACTCGCGGATGGCATCAATAGCTGCCTGGCGGACCTTGGGGTGAGTGGTCAGACCCAGGTAGTTGTTGGAACCGATCATGATCATCCGTTTGCCCTCGATGGTCACCTCGGTTCCTTCGGTCTGATCCAGGGCAATGAAGAAAGGATAAAGTCCCCAGGCCTGAGCCATGCGGGGACTGGTAGCGTACCCCATGGCCTGAGCCACCTCTGGATCGGAGAAGAAGCCTTTGCATTTTTCAAACAAATCCATGTTGTGCCTCCTGTTGAAATTGGGTGCTAGTTGGTTCTGACCCTAACGGTAATCATACCACTTTTTGGATTTTTGGGCAATATCTGCTAGGAGATGACAAAGTGAAGGAAATTGCAGCCAGGGTGGCCCTCGCGCTTCTTGGCGTTCTGGTGGCCCTGGCCACACTGGAAGGGGGGCTGAGGTCTCAATATCACCTGCTCCCCCCGGCTATGGAAAAGGAGCATCGCTTCTGGCAATACGATCCCCTTTTGGGTTGGTCCAAGATCCCCGGTGCGGAAGGGCCCTTTGTGGGATACGAGTATCAGACTCACGTCAAGATCAATTCCCAGGGCCTGCGAGATGATGAGGTGCCCTACCAGAAACCCCCAGGCGAGTACCGTGTTCTGGCTTTGGGGGATTCTTTCACCGTTGAGCTGGAAGTGGAAAAAGAACAGGTCTGGACGGAAGTCCTGGAGGAGCTGCTGAGCACAGAGAGAGCAGCTCAGGTTATCAACGCCGGTACAAGGGGGTATGGCAGTGACCAGGAATACCTCTTTCTGAGAGAAGAGGGCTTGAAGTATTCTCCCGACCTCGTGTTGGTGGCCTTTTTTGTCAACGACGTGTTGAGCAACAGGATGGATCACGAGGAAGCGAGGAAATACGCCAAACCGCGCTTTGTCCTGCGGGATGGACAACTCTACCTCACCAATGTCCCCCCTCCTCAACCGCCAGCCAATCCTTTGAAATCCCTGAGCAAGCTTTTGGAGCGATCCTATCTCTATCGCTTTGCGAGTGAGATGCTGAAGAAGAGTTCTCCCGGAGAACTGCCCGCCTACTGTCAGGTCTACCAGACCGAGTACACGCCCGATTGGGAGGAGGCCTGGGAGGTGACGGAGGCCATCCTGGTGGACATGCAGCGGCTGGCAGGGAGAGCAGGCGCCCAATTGTTTGTCTGCTATCTGCCCGAGCAAAATCAGGTCAGCGACTCCCAATGGGATCAGATCGCGCTTCACAATGGGGAAGGCATCTCTTACGACCGAGAGAGGCCCAACCGTCTCCTGGGGGAGTTATGCGCCCGGCATGGCATCCCTTATCTGGACCTGACCCCCGCTTTCCGCCAGCATATCGCCGCTGGCGGGCCCTACCCTTACTTCCCGGTGAACGTCCACTTTAACGTGGAAGGGAATCGTCTGGTCGCTCAGCTTATCTACCAGTATCTGGTGGAAGAGGGGTTGTTCCCCAGCCATTGAAGAAAGACCCACGTGTAAATCGGCTAGGCCGTCACCAGAGCCAGTTGGTAGCCACAGTTTTTGCAGTGATTCCCATCCAGCTTGACCTGGGTGTGGTAGCCGAAACGCTGGATGGCTACCTCGCCGCAGTTGGGGCAGTAGGTGCTCTCGTAACGGTCGCCGGGCACGTTGCCTGCATAGACGTACCGCAGTCCCGTCTCGTAGCCGATTTCTGCCGCCCGATGGAGGGTTTCCACCGGCGTGGGAGGCACGTCGGTCATTTTGTAATGGGGCACAAAGCGGGAGATATGCCAGGGCAGGTCCAGGCTGATGTCGGCCATGAACCGGGCGATCCGATGCAGTTCCTCGTCGCTGTCGTTATGACCGGGAACGATCAGGGTGGTCACTTCCACCAGGACACCCATCTGGTGCATGAGGCGAATGGCATCCAGCACCGGTTGCAGTTGGGCCCCGCAGGTGCGGCGATAGAACTCGTCGGTAAAGCCCTTCAGGTCCACGTTGGCTGCGTCCAGATAGGGTTCGATCTCGCGCAGGGCTTCCTCGGTCATGTAGCCGTTGGTGACAAATACGTTCTTGATGCCCCGGGCGGTGGCTATTTGGGCTGTGTCATAAGCATACTCAAAGAACACCGTCGGTTCCGTGTAGGTGTAGGCAATGCTGCCACAGCGGTACTTCTGGGCCAGGTCCACCACCCGCTCGGGCGGCAGTTCCTGGCTCCATCGCCCCCAGCCTTTCCCTTTGGAAGCCTGGGAGATGTCGGCGTTCTGGCAAAAGTCGCAACGAAAGTTACAGCCTACAGTGGCTATAGAAAAAGCGCTGGTGCCAGGCAGGAAGTGGTAGAGGGGCTTCTTTTCGATGGGGTCCACGTTGGCAGAGACGGCCTGGGCATAGACGAGGGAATACAACGTGCCGTCCCGGTTCTTCCGCACTCCACAGATCCCCACCCGGCCGGGTTTGACAAGGCAGCGGTGGGCGCAAAGTGCGCACCGCACCTCGTTGCTTTCCAGCTTGTCATAAAGCATCGCTTCTTTCATCTGCCCCCCCTTCTAGAGCCTCGACAACCCGGCGGGCAACGCTCTTGGCCAGCAGGTACGACGCTTGTGGTTCTCTTGTTCTCTGATATTGTAGCACAGATTAGAAAAGAGGTAAAGGCAAGACCCTCAGGGTTTGGGAAACCCTGAGGGTCTCTGCCCTCAATATGATCTTGAGGGCGTTGCCTCCAGACCCAGGTTGATGGAGAAGGTGTGGGGTGCATTGCCCTCGTCAACGACGATGTCCAGGATCAACTGGCCTTTGGCTGTGGGCAGCAATTCGAAGGCCAAGGCGGTGTCTACCCCCTCGCCGGGGGCCAACTGTTGTGAATTTTGGGCAAAGTGGGGGAGGTCCTCCGCCTCGCAGTAGAGGCGCGTGGGCTGAACATAACCTTCCCAACTCAGATGGGTGGCCAGGCGGCCCTCTTCATCGCGCACGGAGAAGCGAAGGTAATCATCGCTCCCTATCTCCTGGGTTTCGTCCGAGATGTTGGTCAATTGCAGGGGGATGACCAGATAACCAACGGTAGAGGTCATTTCCCGACCCAGCCCGGCTATGGCCTGCACCCGTCTTGGCTGCTCCGTCACCATATAACCCCAATAGGTGAAATCGTCTCGCACCAGGTCTCCCACCGAGGCGGTCACAGAGGCCGGCGTCCGCGTGCCCGAGGGTGGCCTGAGGTCCTGGCGCAGAAAAGTCAACAGCGTCTTGCCTGACTCGTTGTAGCCTTTCACGGAATTGGTTGTGGTGTCGGCCCAGAATTCGTAAGAGCTGGGCTTTTCGTTCTCCCAATAGCTAAAGGTGACAATCCAGAGGTCGCCGCCCTGATCGGCGGCGTGCCAACCTTCCTCTTGCACTGTGTTGCCCATCTGTTGGCTGGCCACCAGAAGCGTGGAGATCAGGCTGCCCACAGTCTCCTGTTGGGTGGGGTCGTATCGAAAGTCTCGCACCAAGGCGATGGCTTCGTCGGCCGTCGAAGTGGAGGGGCCAATCGTCAGCGGAGTGGGGGTGAAAGTGGGGAGAGGGGTCGGTGTGGATGTGGGCGCGGGGGTCAAGGTAGCCCGTGCCAGAGCCAGCAGGAGCGAAATATCGGCCGAAAGATCACGCCCGACTATCGTAGCCAGCGCGCAGAAAACGATAAAGACGGCTAGAAAGAGAATGGCTAGAATGATCCACTGTTGCCTGGTCACGGCTTCTCATCCTATCGGCTGACTCTCAAACCCTTGAAGGGTGGCTGAACGCTTACCTGTCCCAACTGAACTGGCGTTCGAAAGGCGGTATGGCCTTGACGGCCTCGATGGTCAACACCCGGTCTCCGGCAAAGCTGTCGTACCAGGCGTTGTCGTCCATCCGGTCCGAGATCAACCAGACGCAATAAGCGAAGAAATAGTCGGGCAAGGGCTGGCCATTGGAGAGCACCCCGGTCCTGAACCAGTTGAACAATTCCACGTGATAGTCTCGATGCAGTTGGTCATCTATGGGGGGGAAACGAGCGTCGTTGGTGGCCCCGTACTTCCAGCCACCCTCCCCGGCGATCATCGGTGGCACAAAGCCGATCTCTTTTTGAAATATATCGGCAAAGACGAGAAAGCCCAGAGCGGCATGGACGTCTTCCTGGTAGGAGGGGGGGTGGTTCATGCCGTAGGGATGGGGCACGAAGAAAACGCGCTGGAAGATGGGTTCACCGCCATGGGCTTTGAGGTCGCGCAGCGCGTCGGTCAGCCATTCCTCGTTGACGAACTGGAGGCCGACGTAACCGCCAGCGTTGTAGACGTCCTGGCAGGTGCGGCGCAGGTTCTTGAGGAACTTTTCCTTATTGATAGGCTCTTCTTCCCACTCCTGTCCTACGGCCGGTTCGTTGTAGACCTGCATATAGGGCGGCATCCCCACCCTCTCCAGGATCTCGATGTCGCGCCCCCAGTTGAAGTAGAGTTGGTCCGGGCGGAGGAACTTGCGCCACACGACCATGATGCCCGCCTCGCGGAACTTTTTCGCCGCCCTTTCCAGGTGGATTTCGTCTTTGTAGACCACCAGGCACCATTTCATGTTCATGTCGCGCAGGCGGGCGATGTGGAGGTCCAGCTCTTCGTCGGTGTAATATCCCTCAACTAGAAAGTGCATCCCCCGCCCGTTGTCGCCCTCGGGCCGCGGCCAGTCCCGCAGCGCTATGGGGGGCCATCTCGTGGTGAGCTTGATCTCCGGACATTCGCCTTTCACTTGGACGGTGACGGTACGCCTGGCCTGCCCGCCGCTGGCCAGTGTCACGTCCAGGGTATAGGTGGTGTCCTGGCAGGGGCAGACCTCCCTTTCTGCCTGGCCGCCCACTACAGGCTCCCCCTCCAGCCAGGCCGCCGAGACGCCCTCCACGCTGACTCTCAAGGTGGTACATTCCCCGGCCTCGATGCGTTCCTCGTCAATGGTGAGGACAATGTCCCCTTCAGGGGTGGCAGTAGGGGATGCGGGCGTAGCCGTCACGGTCGGCGTGGCCGGGGGAGAGGTGAGGGTGGGGCTGGGCGAAGGAGGAGGGCTAGGCGAGGGGGCAACCGTGGCTTGGGCCAGGGGGCCAGGCCGGCAGACAAACAACCTCACCACCACGTCTACAGCTACCAGGACGGTCAGGACGATCAGCGCGATGAGGATGGCGATCAGAATGATTTTAGAAGACACGAGTCAGTGCTTTCTCCCTTCCAGGAATTTTTAAACCCTTGCGGTGACTGCTCAGCCGCTCGGCCTGAATTGCCAAATCCAGGCCCCAAGTAACTCGATTGGCGTTTTCCTACTCCAGATCACCCAACTCGTACAGGATGGCCGCTGTGGCCACCAGGCCGGCCGTCTCAGCCCGCAGGATGCGGGCGCCCAGGCTGATGGGGATGAGGCCGTACTGCCGGGCCAGCTCTACCTCGTCGGGGGTAAAGCCGCCCTCGGGGCCCACAAAGAGGTTCACAGAGAAGGGAGGCTGCTCGCTCCCCCGAAGCACCGCGCGCAGGCCGGTGGCTCCTTCCCTGTCGTGGGCTTCTTCCCAGGGGATCAGCGACAGCCCTACCCGGCGAGCGCTCTCACAGGCCGGGCGGAAGAGCATGGCCGGCCGCAGGCGGGGGAGCTGGCCCCGCCGGGATTGCTCGGCCGCTTCCAAGATGATGCGCTGCCAGCGCTCTCGCTTCTTGTCCACGTCGTCCAGGCTGGCGATGACACAGCGGTCGCTGATGAGCGGCACAAACTCGACGATGCCCAACTCTGTGCCCTTTTGCAAGGCGAGCTCGAACTGTCTCCCTTTGAGCACACCCTGGTAGAGGGTGATCTTGGTGCGAGGCTCACCGGAGGCCAGTCTCTTGTCTACCACCTGGCCCGAGACGTGCTCCTTGCCCACCCGGGTGATCTCTACCTCTCGCTCCCAGCCCGAGTTGTCCAGGACCACGATGTGGTCGCCAGGTTTCAGCCTCAGGACGTTCCGCATCTGATGCACCAGCGAACCGACGACAGTTACCCTGTCTGCCTCCAACCAATCGGGCGGCACGAAAAAGCGGTGCATGGTTTTATTTCCTACCTACTAACGCAACCCAGTCCTTCTCTTGCAGGCGTTCGACGGTGTCCACACCCTGAGCACTGAGGGCCTCCACGACCATCACCTCCCGAGACTCGATGATGCCAGAGACAACGATCAGACCGGCTTCTTTCAGGCAGCGAACCAGGCCCTCATTTAACAGCTCAACAATGGTCTCAGCCAGGATGTTGACCAGAACGATGTCAAAAGCCTGATCCTGGAGCTCCGCTGTCGGCCATGATCCTGGCTCTACGCTGGCGATGTGCCCGACCTCGTTGGCGGCAACGTTGGCCCTGGCGGCCTCGACGGCGAGGGGGTCAATGTCCAGTGCCAGCACCCGGCCCGCTCCCAGCCTGGCGGCGGCGATGGCCAGGATGCCGGAACCCGTGCCCACGTCCAGAACCCTCAGGCCGTGGGTCAGGTGTTCCACCAGAGCGATCAGGCAGAGGCGCGTACTGGGGTGCAGGCCGGTGCCAAAGGCCATGCCGGGGTCCAGCTCGATGACGACGTCATCGGGGCGAGGGGTATAGGGCTGCCAGGAGGGCTTGACGACGATGCGCTGGCCGATCCTCAAAACCTGGTAATGCTTTTTCCAGGCGTGGGCCCAGTCTTCTTCGGACAGGTGGCGGAACCGGGGGACGGGGAGGGGGTAGAGTTGGCTCAGGTGCCAGAGGGCCGCCTCGATCTCCCGTTGGCCTGCGGCCTGCCCGTCCTCGAAAGGCAGATAGACTTTGGCGGTCAGAGTTCCCCCTACGGCTTTGTCTGTCTCACTGATGGTTTCTTCGATGACAGCCCCACCGTGACCGTAGCGGTTAAAGACCTCACTCACCGCCTCGGCTCCCTCGCCGTCAACCTGCACGCTGACCTCAAGCCAATCCAAAAGTGACCTCCCTGGTCTCGATACATCGCTCTGCTCCTACCCTTCGATACGCTCCACTACTCAGGGCGACGCTCGACCGGCGGGCGCTGCTCCCGAAGGAAATAAGCAAACGAGGCCCCAAAGCCTCGTTTTACCAACCCGTACTCTATTCTACGCCCCAAAGGCATCCTTGACCTTGTCAAAGATGCCCCTTTCCTTTTGAGGGATGACCTCTTTGCCCAGGGTTTCGGCCAGTTCCTGGAACAGGCGTTTCTGATGGTCGTCCAGGCTGGTGGGCGTGACGACCTGTACCGTCACCAGTTGGTCACCCCGACCATTGCGACGCAGATAGGGCACCCCTTTGCCGCGCAGGCGGAAGGTCTTGCCTGTCTGGGTGCCAGGGGGGATGACCAGCTTTTCCTCGCCGCTCAGGGTGGGGACCTCCACCTCGTCTCCCAAAGCCGCCTGGGCAAAGTTGATTGTCACGTCCAAAAAGATGTCGTTCTCTTGTCGGCGGAAATAAGGATGTCGCTCCACAGTGAGGGAAACATAGAGGTTGCCAGGGGGGCCACCATACGCGCCTTCGTGGCCGCCACCGCTCATCTGCAACCTCATGCCGGTGTCAACGCCCGAGTCTATGGTGATCAACAATTTTCTGGACACCTCGACGCGCTTGTTCCCCTTACATTGGCTGCAAGGGCTGCTAAAGACTTCCCCTTCTCCCCCACAGCGAGGACAGGTCGTGATCTGGGTAAAGAAACCTGCTGAGCGGCGCACCTCTCCCATGCCATTGCACTGGGGACAGCGAACGGGTTGGGTACCCGGCGCGGACCCGCTGCCAGAGCAGTGAGGGCAGGTCTCGTAGCGAGAGACCTTGATCTCTTTCTCGCAGCCAAAGACGGCCTCTTCGAAATCAATGGTCAGCCTGGTGAGGATGTCCTCTCCCCGGCGCGGTGCCCTGCGGGCGGTCGTCCGGCGAGCGCCAAAACCTGTGAAAAAGCTCTCAAAGAGGTCATCAAAAGCACCAAAGCCGAACCCTGAAAAGTCACCGAAACCGCCGCCTTGTAGCCCGGCATGGCCAAAGCGGTCATAGGCAGACCGCTTCTGGGCATCAGAGAGCACTTCGTAAGCCTCGTTGACCTCTTTGAATTTAGCCTCGGCATCGGGGCTCTTGTTGACATCGGGATGGTACTGGCGAGCCAGCCGTCGAAAAGCCTTCTTGATATCATCTTGGGTGGCCGCACGGCTCACCCCCAGTACCTCGTAATAATCGCGTCGAGTGTTCATCGCATCTCTGCTTCCATAAATCGGCCGCTACGCCTCTTTGAACTCGCCCTCGATGACGTCTTCGTCACCACCTTCTTCCGGGGGTGGGCCGCCCTCCTCGCCAGGAGGCGGAGGGGTGGGGCCGGCCTGCCCGTACATAGCCGCACCGATTTGCTGTAGGGCCATCCCCAGTTCCTGGGCCTTGTCGCGAAGCTCGTCTGCACTTCCGCTGTCCAGGACGGCTCGCAGGGAGCTTGTTTTGCTCTCCACATCGCTTTTGATATTGGCAGGCACTTTGTCGCCTTGCTCGCGCAGGATTTTCTCGGCCTGATAAATCATCGAATCGGCCATGTTACTGGCCTCGACCCTCTCCTTGCGCTCCCGGTCTTGGTTGGCATGTCGCTCAGCCTCTTTCACCATCCGCTCCACCTCTTCTTTGGCCAGGCCACTGGAAGCGGTGATGGTGATGTGCTGTTCTCGTCCCGTAGCCTTGTCCTGGGCCGAGACGTTCAAAATGCCATCGGCGTCAATGTCAAAGGTCACCTCGATCTGAGGGATGCCCCTCGGCGCTGGGGGGATGCCATCCAGAATGAAATTGCCTAACAGTTTGTTGTCGGCAGCCATGGGGCGTTCGCCCTGGACCACTTTGATTTCCACACTGGTTTGCATGTCGGCCGCCGTGGAAAAGATCTGCGACTTTTTGGTGGGGATAGTGGTGTTGCGCTCGATGAGGGGCGTGGCCACGCCACCCAGAGTCTCGATGCTCAGAGTCAGGGGCGTGACGTCCAGAAGCAATATGTCTCTGACCTCACCACCCAACACGCCGGCCTGAATGGCCGCCCCCACGGCCACCACCTCGTCAGGGTTGACCCCTTTGTGGGGCTCCTTGCCAAAGAACCTGCGCACCGCCTCCTGCACAGCCGGCATACGGGTCTGCCCCCCTACCAGTATGACCTCTTCAATATCCGATGGTTTCAGCTTGGCGTCTTCCAGAGCCAGCTTGCAGGGGCCAATCGAGCGCTCGATGAGGTCACCCACCAGTTGCTCCAATTTGGCCCGGGTCAAGGTCATATTCAGGTGTTTGGGGCCTGAGGCATCGGCGGTGATAAAGGGCAGGTTGATCTCTGTCTGCATGACGCTGGAGAGCTCGATCTTGGCTTTCTCGGCTGCCTCCTTGAGGCGTTGCAGTGCCATCTTGTCCTGGCGCAGGTCAATGCCCTGGTCTTTTCGGAACTCGTCGGCGATCCAGTCAATGATGCGCTGATCGAAATCATCGCCTCCCAGAAAGGTGTCGCCGTTGGTGGACTTGACCTCAAAGACCCCTTCCCCTACGTCCAGGATGGAAATGTCAAAGGTGCCCCCGCCCAGGTCGTAGACGGCGATGGTCTGATCCACATTCTTGTCCAGGCCGTAGGCCAGGGACGAGGCCGTGGGCTCGTTGATGATGCGCAAAACCTCCAGGCCGGCGATCTTGCCCGCGTCCTTGGTAGCCTGGCGCTGGGAGTCATTGAAATAGGCCGGCACGGTGATGACGGCCTGGGTGACCGTCTCCCCCAGATAGGCCTCGGCATCAGCCTTGAGCTTTTGCAGGACCATGGCCGAAATTTCCGGCGGTGAGTACTCTTTGTCCCCCATGTGGACCCGTACGTCCCCGTTGGGGGCTTCGGTGACCCTGTAGGGTAAGAACTTCCTGGCTCTCTGAACCTGGGCATCGTTGAACTTGCGGCCCATGAAACGCTTGATGGAGAAAATGGTGTTCTCAGAGTTGGTGACAGCTTGGCGGCGGGCTACCTGCCCGACCATTCGCTCACCCGTTTTGTTATTGACAGCTACCACTGAGGGACAGAGGCGCGACCCTTCGGAGCCGGTGATGACGGTTGGTTCACCGCCCTCCATGACAGCCACCACCGAGTTGGTTGTCCCCAGATCAATTCCGATTATCTTGGCCATAATTCCTCTCTTTCAGTCTTTTTACTCGTCATCTGATACCTTCTTCGCTACCCTCACCAGGCTGGGGCGGAGGACTTTGTCGCCCATCTTGTAACCCTTTTGCACTTGGCCAATGATTTGTCCTTCTTCATGCTCTTTGCTTTCTTCATAGGTGACAGCCTGGTGTAGGGTGGGATCGAACATCTGCCCTTTGGTCTCTATGACCGTAACCCCCTCCTGCTCAAGCAGCATCTGCAGCTTGCGATAGATGAGCGCTATGCCTTCCAGCCAGGTCATGCCCACCAAGCCGGGAGGCAATACCTCAAAGGCCCGCTCAAAATCGTCCATGACAGGCAGGAGCTTGGTGATAAAGGCTCCGTTGGCGGACCTGAGCATGTCATCCTGCTCTTTTTCAATGCGTTTCTTATAGTTGGCAAACTCGGCCCGGGCTCGTTGCCAGCCGTCCAGGTATTCGGCTGCTTTGGCTTTCTGCTCTTCCAACTCCTGGTGCGGAGCCGTCGGCTCATCTACCTCTTCGGCAGGCTCTTCGCGCCCTTTGTCCCGCCCCTCGGCCTGAGCTCGGGACGAAGGCTCAAGGGGAGGCTCAGCCTCGGCCGGTGTTTCCTCGGGTGCCAGAGACTCCTCTGTTTCTGGCGCCTCTTCAGATAAAGGTTTTTCCACCTCTTTCAACTTTTTCTTCGACATTTGCTAGGCCTCCAAAGTCTTTTGGCGTCAGAAAAGCAACGTCATCTCTGTCGTCATCCGCATTTACCCGTACAGGTCGTAGATCAGGTCGCTCAGCAGACCGGCTACATAGCGCACTGTGGAAATGGCTCGCCCGTAACGCATACGCATCGGACCCAAAACGCCCAGGGCTCCGAGGGCCCGGCCAGCCTCTCCATAAGGGGCCAGCACGACGCTGCACTCGCTCAACTCGTCCCAACGCCCCTCCCCACCGATGATGACCTGAACGCCGCTAGAGTTCAACACCTCGGCCAGGATCGCTTCCAGCAGGCTGTGTTCTTCCAGAACCCTGATGACTTGCCGCACGTTTTCGCTCTCGCTGAATTCTGGCTGCCTGAAAATATTCAGCAGCCCGTCACGGTAGATCTCACCGCTGGAGCGCGCCTCTGCATCTTCCATCATCTCTGTGACCAGGTTGGTGGTCTGCTCTTCCAAGGGCGTCAGCCGGTAGACTGAGGCCACAATTTGATCAGCGCTCAGGCTGTTGAAGAGATCACTCAGACGGTTGGCCATCTGGTTCAGTTCTTCTTGGATCACGGGGTGAGTCAGAGTCAACATCTGCTGCTTGACCATCCCCTCTCTTAGCACCAGGACAAGCAGGACTTGAGAGCCGTGAGTGGCGATCAGTTCCAGATGCTTGAAGCGGCATTGGGCAACTGTGGGAGCAGCTACCAAAGATGTGCTGTGGGCTGTGCGCGCCAGGACCGCTGCCGCAAGCCTCATCCATTGTTCCAGGTCCAGGCGCGCCTGGTGGAACTGATGGCGTATCGTGCGCTGTTCAGCCAGGGGAAGCTCTGCTTCGCCCATCAGCCGTTCCACAAAATAACGATAGCCCTTCTCGGTAGGCACGCGCCCGGCCGAAGTGTGAGGATGGGTGAGATAGCCCTGTTCTTCCAGATAGGCCATCTCATTGCGGATGGTGGCCGGACTGATGCCCAGCCCATATTGTTCGACGATGCTCTTGGAGCCAACAGGGTTGGCCGTGGCGATGTACTGGCGCACGACCAATCCCAAGACCGCTTGTCTCCTGTCGGTCAATGCTTCCATAATCTACCCCCCCTGGCACAAGGAGCTATGAGCCCATTCTCCAAACGAGTGCCCTCAGCAGTGCTTGGGAAGAGGAATTGCCACCCCTTAAGGAATTAGCACTCTCGATATTAGAGTGCTAAAAAGGCTATCTTATCATACCACGAACTGGCTGTTCTGTCAAGAATCAGGGGGTGAATCGCTGTCGTCCAACAATGATTCTATCTTTTTCAGGAGCTCGAAACCGGCAAAAGGTTTCGCCAGATAGTCGTTCGCACCCAGGTCCAGCCCCTTTATCTTTGAGCCGCGATCCCCCTTGACCGAAAGGATGAGGATGGGGACATCAGAAACCTCCCGGATGCGGCGGCAGGTTTCCCAGCCGTCCATCTTGGGCATCATGATGTCAAGGACAATCAGATGGGGCTTTACTTTGTACAACTGTTCCAGGCCCTCTATGCCGTTGCGGGCCTCAAATACTTTGTAACCTGCTTTGGACAGACGAAACCTGACAAATCGCCGCAGATCTGCTTCGTCGTCTATGACCAAAATCTTTCGGCCCAGTTGGTTTGGATTGGTTCCAGTACGGCTTTTCTCGGATTCTTTCACCTGTTGCAGACTCTCCTTTTCTGATGGCTTCAATGACCTACAACAGGGGAGCACTCCCCTTATGCTTCCCTATCGCTCACCCTCACCAGGACAAAGATAGATTTACCACTGCGATCAAGAACCACCTTCTCCACCTGGCTGACCTTGCCTGTCTCAACCACCAGCCTGTCGAAGGCCTGGCGGCGATGGAAGATGGTCTCGCCCGGACTGTGGAAGATATAGAGGTTGTCAGAGTCGGGCAAAAAACCCGCAAGGCGTTCCTCGAAAGCCTCATCCGACTCCCACTCGTAGCCAAAGATCTCGATGGGATTGACAGCCCCCCGCGTCAGAAACTGAACAGGGGCATCAATACCCCAATCCATGGCCAGTGGCGAGGCGAGGCCCTGACCTTGCAAATAACGAGCCAGTTCGTAGCTGGCGTCCGAGTGGGCAGCGTAGCCCCCACTGCGGGTCAGGGCCTGGTGATAACTCACGTCCGTCCGGAGGTCGCTGACCGCAAGGACGGCTATGACCAGGAGCATCACCAGATCAGGAATGAACCGGCCGATAGGATGGCCCTTTTGTCCAATCCCAGATGGAATGGTGTAACGAAGCAAGAGGTCCACAGCCACAGCCATAGCCATGGGCAGAAACGGCACCAGGATGGCGTAATGAGTGAGCCACAGGGCCGAGACGGTGAAGCAACTGGCCGGCACCATGAAGGCCAGCATCAGGAAGGGAAAAGCCACCTGACGCCATTCACGCCTGGCTTTCCAGAGGACGACCGGGATGCAGGCCAGCCCCGCTCCGACAAAGAAGAAGGGATAGAGGTCATTGGTGAAAACGCCACCCAGGTACCAGAGGTGACCGCCGTTCAAGACTACCTTGAACTGTTCGAGGCGGGTGGCCAGGTTTTCGGCAAAAGCCAGATTAAAAGTCCCATAGTAGGAGGAGGTCAGATTGCCAGCCAGGGTCAGGAAGGTTCCCTTTGTTTGAACATTATAGATGATCAGCGGCAAGATACCCAGCGTAAAACAGAGCAGGGCTGTGGCCAGTTGCCTGTAACCTGACCTCCTGGATAGGGGCCACAGGCGAAAACCCTTCCGCAAGCTAGATGCCTTCAGTACGAAGAAAGTCGCTCCCAGCGCCCCAATGACCCACAGGAAAAGCAGCTTGGCATAGAGTCCCAGCCCGAAAAGATAGGCGCCCAAATACAGATAACGAGCTCGCCCTCTCCGATACCAGCGCAGCCAGCAAAGCAGGCTGGCCATGGCGATGGTAGCAGTAATAGAGGTGACAAATACCCCCTGGCGGCTCCAGAAAATGAAAGAAGGGTTAACGGCCAAAAGCAGAAAAGTCGTGACCGCCACCCTCCTGTTAAACCCCTGCTGGGCCAGGAAGTAGATCAGGAGAAGGGTCACAGCGGCCAAAAAGATGGGCATCAAACGCAAGACGGAAACACTGCTGCCCAGCAGGGCGAAGAAGGGGAGAAGCAAGTAGACGTTGAGAGCGCCGATGTAATCTGTGACCATGAGGGGAAATACCTTGCCCGTGCTTCGGATCCCTGAATCGCGAAAGGTTTCAACTGGCTGTCCCATGAGCAGTTGCATAGCCGGCACTCCAGCCTCCCTGGCTTCATCGTAGTGCAGGCCTGGCAGCTCTATCTGGTACAGGCAGAGGGCCAGGAAAACAACCAGTCCCAGGACGACGAGCATCGCCTGGCAACCGGTCTCGATCCGAGTGGGGAACCTTTCAGTCATCTGGCAACATGATCCTTTGGAGCACATCTGGTTCGCTGGTGTCGAGGCTTTAGCCGGTCCTCTGAGCCCGAAACCCGCCTGAAGGCTCGACTCCTTTCACCAATATCTTTGGAATGGATAGAGCAGCGGTGGGTGCAAAGAACAGGTTAGAGCAATGGCTGACGCTCTAACAGGGCCACGCTCTCAATGTGATAGGTCTGAGGGAACATGTCTACGGGCTGCACTTCGACCAGTTGATACCCGGCCTGCACCAGCCGGCGGCTATCGCGGGCCAGGGTAGCCGGGTCACAAGAGACATAGACCATCTTGGACGGAGTCAGCCCGGCCAGAGCCGTCAACGCTTCCGAAGCGCACCCTTGACGCGGTGGGTCGAGGACAGCCAGGTCAACAGGAACTCCCAGGGAAGGCAAAACCTCTTCTACCCTCCCCTCGATGAATTCAACGTTATCGGCTGGGCCAGCGTTGAAGCGGGCGTCGGCTACGGCGCTGGGGCTCTCCTCCAGGCCAATGACCTGTCCAACCTCACCGGCCAGGCTCAGTCCAAAGACGCCCACCCCGCAATAGGCATCCAGCAACACCTCATTGCCTGTGGGAGCCAGGTAATCCCTCACCAGGCGCACCAATTCCTCTGCCTGGGGGGTGTTGACCTGGAAGAAGGAGCTGGCCGAGATGCGGTACTCCTGCCCGGTCAGAATCTCACTGATGTGTTCCTGGCCGATGAGTGTGGCTGTCCTGCCGTCGCTCAACAGAAAGACACAGGCGACAGGCAGGTCTATCTCCAACTCAAAGGGCTCGTCCTCGTAGGTCTCAAAGACGGCCATCCTTTGGCCGGTATGGACCCCGCAGCGCAACGAAAGGCGCTCGAGTTCCGGCAGATCCAGATCCAGGGCATAGAAGACCTCTTCAAGAGAGGGGTGCATAATGTGACATTCCTCGATGGGCACCACCCGTTGGCTCTCGGCCTCCCTAAAGCCCAACCGTCCATGTTCGTCCAGGGCGAACTGGACATGGTTGCGATAGCACCAGGGCTCGGGGCTTGCTATCACCGGTTTGACCGGCACGCCCTCAAAGCGGCCGATGCGCGCCAGTTGGTCTTGAACGATGTGCTGTTTGAGTTCTAACTGGGCCTCGTAGGCAATATGTTGCCAGTGGCAACCGCCGCAGCCAACCGCCACAGCAGTGGCCTGACTTCCGAAGTGAGGGCAGGGGGGGATCACACGCTGTGCTGAGGGGGAGAGCACCTCCACCAGCCGTCCCCGAGCGTAGCGCCTCTTGTCCTCAACGATTTCAGCCAACACTTTCTCGCCGGGGACAGCATAAGGCACAAAGACCACCTTGCCCTCGTGCCGTCCCAGGGCTGCGCCCCCGTGGGCCATATCCGTTAGATCTAGTTCTATGTGACCTCGAATGGCTCCAGTCCTTTCGCCTGCAAGACCGATACCACCATAGCGCCACTATCGTGGCACAGGTGGTGCAACAGCGGTGGATGTCACCATTATAGCTTATTTCTCCTATTGTGACAAGCAAGGACCTCCCTCTCCTGCGGCGTGAGAAAGGCGACCTCTACCGCGTTCTCCTGCAACCGGCGCAGTTCCGTCGCAGTCAGCCCCAGCTCCCTTTCGGCCACCGCGTACTCGTGGGCCAGGTCAATGTTGCTGATGCCCGGGTCGTCGGTGTTCAGGGTGACCAGCAATCCCCGCCGCAGAAAGGTGGGCAGAGGGTGGTCTGCGTAGCCGGGCACGGTTCTGGTCTGCACATTGCTGGTCAGGCAGCTCTCGATGCCAATGCCTCGCTCGGCCAGCAGGTCCATAGTCGCCTCGTCCTCCACCGCTCGCACGGCGTGCCCCAGCCGTTCTGCGCCCAGTTCCAGCACCGCCTGTCGCACACTCTCCGGCCCGGCCGACTCCCCGGCATGGACAGTGACGTGCAAGCCCGCCTCCCGCGCCCGGCGGAAATGGTCTACAAACAGTTCGCCCGGGAAATTGGCCTCGTCTCCCGCCAGGTCCACCGCCACCACCCCGCGGTCACGGCAGCGGATCGCCGCCTCCAGCTCCTGCTGGCAGGGTTCGGGCCCGTAGGTGCGGGACATGATGCCGATCAGCTTGGCCTGCACGGGCAGGGCCTTCAGGGCCTCGTCCAGCCCGTCGCACACCGCCTCGGCGACGGCGACGGGGTCCAGACTGTGTTTCTGAGCCATGAAAAAGGGACTGAAGCGAAGCTCGACGTAATCAATCCCCTCCCGGGCGGCGTCCTCAACGTTCTCGTAGGCAATGCGGCGGACGGCGTCGTAATTGACCATGGCCTGCTGGAGCCACTCGAATCTGGCAATGAAGGTCATCACGTCAGAGACGGGCCTGTCCACTTGCACGTGGGGACGCAGCTCTTCCACCGTCCAGCCAGGCAGATGCAGCCCATGCTGGCGGCACAGGGCGATAATCGTCTCCAACCTGACGTTGCCGTCCAGATGGCGGTGCAATTCTACCAATGGGTATCCGTTGCGCATCTTGTATCTCCTCTCGCTCGGCTTTGGGGAACTCTAACTCGACTGTAGGCGTGGATCATCTCGGTGATTTGTTTGTCCGTCTTGGATTATATCATTGGCTGTTGCAGGTGTCAATGTAAATACGGGGCGCTCAGCAGAGCCAAGGGGGGGCTTCCGCATAACTTCACCACATCTCCCACACTTTTTCATAATTTCTTCAAAAGTTTGTGGCATACTGGAGGCAGATAGGGCAAAGACTGGTTTGCCCAAACCAAAAAGATGGGAAAAGGCCGGACGGCATTCGGAGGTGTAGCCATGCAAGGAACGAGATGGACGCCAGAGAAGGAAAGAACGAGCGAGGTTGCTCAAGTGATCGTAGGGGTTGTCTTGTTCATCCTGGTGACGGGGATCTGGGCCTGCCTCTGGGTTCCGCCGCCGCCCATCTAATTTCAAAAATCGAGGAGGTGAAAAGATGGCCAAAAACTGGTTTTGGGTCAAAGCACTGGCGGTGCTGATCATCATTGGCCTGCTGGTCCTGGGTGGGTTAGCGATCCATCGCATCGGTTGGTCGCAGGGCTACCAAGTAGGCCAACTGGCGGCTGGCAGCGAAGGAGGCGCGACGGTGCCCTATGCGGCCTATGGCTTCCGCTATTCCGGGCTGTTCGTCACAGTCGGGCTGCTCCTGCTGCTGCTCATCGTGATCGGCAAATTCGTCCGCTTCTGGGCCTGGAAGATGGCCTGGGGGCCGTGGAGGATGGCCCACGGGCCAAAGGGCGAGCAGTGGACCAGGCACTGGTCCAGGCACTGGCGCCGGCCTCACGGCCCCATGCCCCCCTGGTGCTGGGGCTGGGAAGAGCCGTCCGAGGAAAAGGCCGAGCCGGATGCAGAAACCGGCGCTGCCGAGGCATAGATTCCGCCGTATGTGAAGGGTCAGGGGCGCGCGGGCAAGCCCATGGTCAGCCCGTGCGCTCTCCCTTTAAAGAGATTGCATTTGCATATTCGTGACGTTCGTGGTATAAAGACGGCTGGCGGAGCAAAGCATGAACGAAATCATTCTGGTGGTGGACGACGAACCGAAAATCGTCAAGCAGGCGCGGGACTACCTGGAGCGGGGCGGGTTCCGCGTCGTCACGGCTGAAGATGGGACGACAGCCCTGGCTGTGGCGCGCCACGAGCGGCCCGACTTGATCGTGCTCGACCTGAACCTGCCGGGCATGGA
>Ga0180438_10004867_pt1 | contig 19069 bp, 18 predicted proteins | sample SS_ome_12_FD_132455 | JGI IMG/M metagenome (GOLD analysis project Ga0180438, IMG submission 132455) | Hypersaline lake sediment archaeal communities from the Salton Sea, California, USA - SS_3_D_2 metaG | ecosystem: Environmental > Aquatic > Non-marine Saline and Alkaline > Hypersaline >...
AGCCACACAACCGTGGGAGGAATATTTTGAATCGAAGAATCAGATTATCAGATTAGTAAAAGAGTTAGAGGCTCTTGTGCATAAATACAGCCTCGATTATTTCAACATCGGTACCACATTTGACCCACAACTCATTCCTATCATCTATGATATGATACAAAATACCTCAACCATGTTTTGCACAACCCTTATTTCCGATAGCACAACGATACATTACCCACTAGCGAGGCAAACCGCACAAGTAATAAAGAGGCTTTCGACTATCGAGGCTGATGGTTTTGCGAATCTGAGATTTGCGGCCATCTGTAACACAAAGCCGGGCAGCCCTTTTTATCCGGCAGCCTATCATAATGGACCACCTTCCTTTGCAATTGGAACAGAAAACAGTGATGTGGTGTATCAAGCGTTTTCCGAGGCGAAGACGATTGAAAACGCAGCCCATTTTCTCAAAAAAATCCTTTTGGCCGAATTCAAGAAGATAGAAACAATTGCAGAGCACATAAGCACAAAAGAGAAAATACGATACGGCGGAATCGACGTTTCAATTGCACCATCTATAAACCCGAATGAAAGCATTGCGTATGCCTTTGAAAAGTTAGGATTAGGTACATTCGGAGACGTTGGAACACTTGCTATCGCACGGATGATAACCGAAACGATTCAAAATTTAGATATTAAAAAATGTGGGTATTCCGGTTTGATGTTGCCGGTTCTTGAAGATTACGGGCTGGCTCAAAGAAATACTGAACAAAGCTATAATCTCACCGATTTATTGCTCTATTCATCGGTCTGCGGAACCGGCCTCGATACCATTCCATTGCCAGGAGATGTCTCTGAGGATAAATTGTATGCCCTCCTCTTAGATATTGCGTCTCTTGCCATCAAGCTCAATAAACCACTTTCAGCACGCTTGATGCCCATTCCACATAAAAAAGCCGGAGAAATGACTGAGTATACATTTGAATATTTCGTGAATAGTAAGATTATGAGAATATAATGTCTCTATTCCATGTGTGGGTACCAATGCCGTCATTACTTCTCCGTTCTGAGCCTTTTGCAAAACCTAAAAATTTTATCACCCTTCAAAAGAGGGTGGGCTTTGCTGAAAAGATTAAGTCCCGATCCTTGGATCGGGAAACTAAAGAAAAGTTCATCCTCATTTAAAAATATAGGGTATGCAAATGTCTCATAATGTAAAAACAACTCGTCAGCAGATGATCGTCCTTTTAAGCGAAAATGATATGAGCGCCAGAGACCTCTCCCAGGCGATGGGAATTCGGGAAAAAGAGGTATATGAGCATCTTCCTCATATTGGGCTCTCTTTAGCGGCCCAAAGAAAAAAGGTGATTGTCCTGCCTTCCTCCTGCCTCGCATGTGGATATGTGTTTAAAGACAGAAGGCGCTTCACCCGCCCGAGTCGTTGCCCGCGCTGTAAAAAGTCACATCTTCGAGAGCCACTGTATAGAGTCTGTGAACAATAACCTGCATTACTTTTCACTCCCACTCATTGCATAAAAAGAAAATTCGAATAATACCCATACAAATGCCACCCCTTCAAATGGTGGCGTGAGGAGGTGTCCTTATCTACTCCATCCATAATTTATCTTGACAAATGCTAATCTAATAATATAAATTATTCAATAATTTGTATTATCAATATAGAATATTATGAAATATTATCCTCGGAAATTGCAGAAGAAACTCTCCCCTTGGCTCGATAATCCTGATGCCATCATCATCTTGGGAGCTCGTCAAGTAGGTAAAACCTCTCTTTTGGAGCTTTTAAAACAAGATCTGATAAAAAAGTGGGGAGCTGCAAAAAATATCGTAACGTATAACTTAGAGGATTCGGACCAACTGTCCGCCCTCAACAGGGATCCGAAATATTTCAAAGAGTATCTCATTTTTTCTGGTGCTGATCCCCAGAAAGAATCTGTAATAATGATCGATGAGGTTCAATATCTGAATGATCCTTCTCATTTTTTGAAATACCTGGCTGATTTTGAGCCAACACTCAAGATAATTGTAACAGGTTCTACCTCCTTAGCCATAAAAAGATTCAAGGATGGCATGACCGGAAGAAAGAAGACCTTTGACTTATTTCCTCTCGATTTTCAGGAATTCTTATTGTTCAAGGAAAACAGAATGCTTTCATCTGTGTTGGAAGAATTTCACTTCAGGAATCTGCTAGTAAAAAAGGGAGAGATAGATCCTGAAAGGATCAAACCCTTTAATCATGAAATGAAAGCCCTGTTTGAAGAATATGTCCTCTATGGAGGCTATCCAAAGGTAGTTTTGACAAAATCACGAGAGGATAAGCTCGAGGAATTGAAGGAGCTATTTGAAACCTATGAATTAAAAGACGTCAATGTTTTATTTGATGTGGCTAATCTCCCGGTTTTTCGAAACTTTTTTAAGTTATTGGCAGGAAGTATCGGAAATCTCCTCAATGTTAATGAACTTTCGGGCACACTTGGAATCGGGAGGGATACTATCAGGCGCTATCTGTCGATCCTGGAAAATACCTTTATTATCTGTGTCCTCCCCCCATTTCATAGCAATATCCGAAAAGAGCTAACAAAGATGCCAAAGATATATTTTTTGGATACCGGATTGAGAAATTATGCCTTAAGAAATTTTACTGAAATAAGCTTCCGCCCGGATAAAGGCCCTTTATTTGAAAATGCAATTTTTAGTGAGCTTTATAAAAATTTGGGTGTGATAGAGCAACTCTTTTTCTGGAGAACACTATCGAAAACAGAAGCCGATTTTATCCTTATTGGTGATCAAAAATGGGTATTTGAGGCAAAACTTACACCGAATCACCGCCTAAAACAGCCTGCGGGCTTAAGAGCTTTTTCTAAAATCTACCCAGACTTTCAACAGGTTGTAGTAACTTTTGACCGATTAGCAAGTAATGAAGAGATATCTTACTTACCCGGATGGGTAATATAAGGAAATTCTGGTACTACGATGCCATTCTTTGGATGACCTTTATGAAATAAATAAAAGGGGACAAGATAGTTCATTAATTTTTTCTATGCTCCATAGAAGTTTTATGTTCTATGATTTAATATATAACATTCTTTCAGAAAATGCCTAAAATTACATTAGTTCAGTTAAAAACTCCATATGCTTCAAATAGGCAGTATAATCCTTATTTATGTCGGCTCCGAGAGGGAGGTACAGATGGCGAAGACAAAAATCAATGAGAATGCGTTCACATATCCAATGCCCATGGTCGTGGTGGGAACGCTGGTAGAGGATCGACCGAACTTTATGGCAGTGGGTTGGGTGGCGAGAGTCAACTTCAAGCCGCCCATGATTGGCGTTGCTCTGAGAAAGACCCATTACACGAATGGCGGAATTCATGCGACCGGTGCCTTCAGCGTGAATGTCCCAAGTATCAGACTCATAGAGAAGGTTGACTACTGTGGACTTGTCTCAGGCAAGGACACCGACAAGTCCGGGCTTTTCACTGTAGTGCGGGGCCAAATCACAGGTACTCCCTAAATCGATGAGTGCCCGGTATGCATGGAGTGCAAAGTGTCCCAGGTTGTGGATCTTCCTAGTAACGAGATCTTCGTCGGCGAGATTGTTGGTGCGTACGCCGACGCTGACTGCTGTATTGATGGAAAGCCGGACATACAAAACATCAGGCCATTCACGCTGTCTATGCCAGATAACCGGTACTGGGAGGTGGGTGCTGCCGTAGGCAAGGCATGGGACATCGGCAAGAGCTTGAGACGGTGACAAGGGTACAAGAGGGAGTTGATCCAGTCGGTGCATGCAACGGTGTACTGCCGCGCGTGCCCGGAAAGTTGTGCTTATTAAAATCATTAAAATAAAAGGGCACTAAAGACATCAACTATAGAAAAACCTCCAAGACAAAAACTATGAATTTATTTAAAAATAATCTTGTAGCACAACAAGGCGCTTAACCGGCGTGGCGGACAAAGCATGCGCCTGCCGCCTACTTAGCTTTAGCATTAAAGGAATAGCAATGAATAAGTCTAAGGCCACAATATTAATCTTAATTATCTCAAATGTCGTTACCTTATTTGTCTTATCAATTGTATCTTTCCACTACCAGGTGCCTCAGAAGGTGTTAGGTAGATTCGGAATTTCTATTCCGAAAATCGCAAGCCTAGATTATAAATATACTGAGAATTATAAATACGATGCAAGGCGAAGCCTTTTCCGTGTATATAACCCTAACAAGATTAATATTGTAATGTTGGGAAACTCTATCACATATGGCGTAGACTGGAATGAACTCCTAATGAGGACAGATATAGCCAATAGAGGGATCGAATATGATGTTACTGAAGGTTTTATAAATAGATTGGAAGACATTTGTTCATTAAAGCCAAAATTTTGCTTTATCATGGGTGGGATAAATGATTTTAGAAAAGGGCTGGCAACAGACGATATCTTTAAAAATTATACAATACTTATAAAAAATCTTAAAGAAAACAATATCATTCCTGTAATCCAATCCACATTGTATGTCTCAAGCAAGAGACACAACTGGAAGTCAACCAATCACAAGGTTGATGAGTTAAACGCTATGCTTAAAGATTATGCAAAAAAAGAAGGTATTATTTTCATTGATGTAAACAATGAATTATCCCAAGAAAAATGCCTGAATTCAATGTTCACATATGATGGTGTGCATTTGCTTGGTAATGGGTATGCCAAATGGAGAGATTTAATACTCCCAATTATACATCATGAACACTAAATGCTACCAAGGTTCTTTTACATTGTGCTTATGAAAGACATTAAAGGCAATAAAACAAAAAATACATCAAAACCTTCAAGACAAAGACTATAAATTTATTTAAAAACAATATCATAGCACAACCAGTTCATGCAGCAGAGCGGCCATCCACGCGCCGTTTTGGTAAGGCGGTGCCGTAAAGGGATGGCCGCCTGGCGATGATTACCTTCGCGAGTATACTATGAAACTGAAAATCAGACCATTTGTACCATCGGATGAGAAAGCCGTAGTCCAACTGTGGACTGACTGCGGTCTCGTGGTTACGTGGAACAATCCGCATCGCGACATACAGCGAAAACTCAAGGTGCAACCGGATCTTTTCTTTGTCGGCTGCTCTGGAGACCATATCATTGCCACCGTGATGGCCGGATACGACGGTCATCGTGGTTGGATCAACTATCTTGCTGTCCATCCACAGCATCAGCGTACAGGGATTGCCAAGCAAATGATGGATCGAGCAGAAGCCAAACTTCGAGCAGTAGGTTGCCCAAAAATCAACCTTCAAGTCCGAAGTACAAATGCTGGAGTAATCGAATTCTACAAGACGATTGGATTCAAAATTGACGATGTCGTGAGTTTTGGCAAACGCCTGGAACCCGACGAATCAGCAGAACAAACCGCTTAAAGGGACCTGCCGGTTTGTGCTGTCCTGGGAACAGTGTTCCTTCGTCAAACTTTCAGGGTTTCGGGCACGTTTTCAGGCTGTCACTGCCCTCCCCCGACTCTCCGTTCCAATATAACCTTAAAAGTTCCTTCAAATTCTTTTTTCTAAATAAATCCCTTCCCATACCACAAGATAACAGAATTCATTCCCATATATTCTGGGTGACATTTTCTGTGGAATAATATATTCTGTTTCATCCAATTAACTCCGATTGTTCAGTACGAATAGAGTACTACCTTTTCCCGAACCACACCTCGAACTCGATCCAGTATTTTCCACAGACTCACTTTCAGTGTTTTTCATTCTCAATATTTCTCGCATTGTTGGTCAATACATTTTACTCATTGGATAATTGCAATCTGCAATGTATGTTTTAGTGATATAAAATTTCATATAGGAAGCATATTTTGAGGTATCATAAAAGCAGATAAAAATTGACAAATGTATATATTGAATATATACTAATATTGTTATGGATGTATATAAGAAAGTCCAAGAATGTGCTGGATTTCAGTGGGATAAACACAATATTCAAAAGAATTGGGAGAAACATAATGTTTCCCCAGCCGAAAGTGAACAGGCTTTTTTCAATAAGCCTTTGATTATTGTTAAGGATATGCAACATTCGCAAGAAGAAGATAGATTCTATGCATTAGCAAAAACAGATCAAGGTCGAAGATTATTTATTGCTTTTACAATACGTAAAAAGCTCATTCGTGTGATATCTTCAAGAGATATGAATGAGAAAGAGAGAAAGGTCTATGAAAAAGGTTAAAAAGAAAAGAATACCTAAGTTCAGAAATGAAGATGCGGAAAGGGATTTCTGGGCATCTCATGATTCAACAGAATATATAGATTGGTCTGAGGCTAAGAATGTAACCATGCCTAAACTCAAACCAACACTTAAGACCATATCTATCAGATTGCCAGAGATCATGATTGAAGAATTGAAACTCGTGGCAAACAAAAGAGATGTGCCCTATCAATCCCTCATGAAAATATTTCTTGCTGAACGGGTTGAACAGGAACTTCGTAAATAAAAGTGAACAGCCGGATACATAGGTAACAATTCTCCCTATCACAAACTCACTTTCAGTGTTTTTCATTTTCAATATTACGCGCATTATTGGTAACTATTTTGAAGTCATTGAATAATTTCAATATCAATTCTTGTTTACAGTAATATAACGCTGCATATAGGCAGTATAATCCTTATGTTATGTTTTTATACGCAATTGAAATTTATTTTATTTTAACTTATCAAAGAGAGGGGAGGGAAATGAAAACCTTTTCCGATAAAGTGTACGATCTTTTAAGGAAGGTGCCTAAAGGGCGTGTAACGACATATAAAGAAATTGCCCATGCCCTGGAAACCAGAGCATATCGAGGAGTCGGTCAGGCCATGAAAAGAAACCCCTATGCCCCCGAGGTTCCCTGACACCGGGTTGTTGCCACATCCGGTCGGATTGGGGGATTTAAGGGGAAGACATCGGGAGCCGCTATACAGGAAAAAATAAAAATGCTTAAAGACGAAGGGATCGAGTTCCACACAGGAAGAGTCAAAAATTTTGAAAAATTTCTTTTTCGATTCGTCTAGTTCATGAAGTTTTCATGATTTAAAATTGTAGTAGCTTCGTGGGGTTATTGTGTCTACTGTAAACGCAGCGATTACTCCTATATATTGTATTCGGGAAAATATGCGATATGCAATATATCAAAAGTTGAAACATAACCTTCGCCTGGACGCAGACGGACTAAAACCGCACCCGCTAGTCAGAAGAGCCGTTATGGCTCATCATGGCATATGTAATATTAAATAAGAGTCATATAGACGCTGCATCCAAAAATGAGATCAGCACACTTTGTGCTAAACATACTGTTTTAATGCCTGATGTTTTGTTTCATGAACTGATAACCACGAACGAAGAAAGCATGAGGCGGTGTTCCAACACATTCTTATGAATTCCTTCAAATTTTTGTTTCTAAATAAACCCCTTTACCCATTATAGGATAACAGCATTCATTCTCTTATATTTTACGTGACATTTTCAGTGGGATAATATATACTGTTTCATTCAATTAATATGCCTGTTCAGTACGAATTGAATAGTGCCTCTTCAGCATCACATCACGGACCTGATCCAGTAACTTCATATCACATACTCTATTTCAGTGTTTTTCATTCTCAATATTTCGCGCATTATTGGTAAATATTTTTAATTTGTTGAATAATTTCAATATCAATTTTTGTTTGCAGTAATATAACACTGCATATGGGCAATAAAATTCAAGATTATAAAAAAGACTGGGGGAGGTTGTGAAATGAAAGATCCTCGGGGTTCTATATGGCGGAAGTGGGACCTTCACTTACATACACCATCATCCTTCTTTGATTATCAGAACAAGTCAGTATCAAATGAAGAAATTATTGAGACTTTACTAAAAAACCAGATTGCGGCGGTGGCTATAACAGACCATCATTTTATGGATGTAGAACGGATTAAGGAACTTCGCAAGATCTCGGACGGTAAGCTTACCTTATTTCCAGGAATAGAAGTTAGAACTGACTATACTGGAAAGGAGAACATCCATCTGATTGGAATATATCCAGAAATAGCTAACATAGGCCTGATTTGGACAGAGCTCCAGAGTTTAGGTTTGCATCCTGACGAAGTTAAGGTGAAGGGGCATGAGAGTGTGTATGTCAATTTTAAGGATTTCTGTAAAATTGTGCATAAACGAGGCGGAATTGTTACCATTCATGCGGGAAGCAAAAGCAGCTCGGTTGAAAATATCACCAATTCTTTGCCTCATAAAATTGCACTCAAGCTCGACTTGCTTGAACACTACGACATTTTTGAGATGGGGAAAGTCAAGGATATACAGGAATACAAAGAAATAGTCCTTCCAAGAATCCACAAAAGACCTCCAATGATAATGTGTTCAGACAACCACAATGTTAGGAAATATGAGGTTAAGGCATGGTGCTGGATTAAAGCTGACCCCACTTTCGAAGGACTGCTACAGACTCTACGTGAGCCCGATGATAGAGTATTTGTCGGGGACAGCCCCTCAATTTTACAAAGGATATCAGAGCGTCCTTCAAAATATATTAGGGCATTCTATATGAAAAAGGAGCCGTCATCATTATTTGATGAACGCTGGTTTGATGACATCAAAGTAGAACTGAATCCTGAAATGGCTGCCATTATAGGGAATAAGGGAAATGGCAAAAGTGCATTGTCTGACTCGCTCGGACTAGTTACAAACTCCAAAAACTACGACTACTTTTCGTTTCTCAATGAAAGTAAGTTTTGCAAAGAAAGGGGCGGCAACAAGGCTAGAAACTTCTTTGCCAAGCTTGAATGGAATAGTGGCGATATATCGTCTAAAGTGTTGTTAAGCGACCGGCCTGACAATAGGGCAGTAGAGTTAGCTAAGTACATACCTCAGAAGTTTTTCGAGCAGCTATGTAACGAAGAGGACGAAGCCTTTCAACAAGAGTTGGAAAGGGTAATATTTGATTTGGTCGAAGATAAGGCCGGGAAAGAAGATTTACAGGAACTCATAGATTTCCTGAGCGAGCCAGAACATGGAAAGATTGCGGCATTGAAGCTGCGCCTTAGTGCGAAAAACAAATCGATAGCCGAATTGGAGAAGCTAGGTACCGTGCAAGAAAGGGATAAGATATCAAATAGGCTGAAAGAGAAACAGCGTGAATTAGAAGCAATCATCGATCCTGAGCCCGTTAAGAAACCTGACGAGGATTCTCTAGAGTTGAAGGGCACCTTGGCTAAAATTGAGGAGCTGCAAAAAAGTCTGATCGAACTTCGAAGAAAAAAGGCCGGGAAGGAAGAAAGGAAGTCCAGGCTCACATACAAGAAGAATGTTTTGAGTAATGTTTTCAGAAAAATAGAAAACCTTAAGTCAGATTTTAAAGGATTTGTTGAGGAGGTCCAAAAAGATTTGGACGGTTTAGAGATTGAGAGCTTGAAAGCATCTGATATCCTTACACTCGACACCAAAACCGAGCCTTTAAAGAAGATTGATTATGAGGTGAATGGCGAGTTGGCCAATCTTACCAAAGAATTAGATTCAAACAAAGAAGGATCCCTAGCAGAGGAGACGGTCGGAAAGGAAAAAGAGCTTGAGGACTTGCAGGCGAAGCTGGACAGACCAAATAAGGAGTATCAAAAATACCTGGCAACAAAAGAAGAGAGGGATAAGGCAAGACAGGGGATTATAGGTTCTGAGGAAAAGCCGGATACTATCAAATATCTTGAGAAGCGCCTCAAATACATTGATGAAGATTTAAGCCATGAAATTGAGGTGAAATATAAAGATAGGTTGTCTTTAAGTGAAGAGATATTTTTGAAGAAAGAAGAGTTGAAATGTATCAGGGAGAGGCTGTTTAGACCCATAGCACATCTCATTTCGGATAATGAAGACCTAAACAAGGATTATCCAATAACCCTAGAAGTTGCGTTTAAGATGACGGATTTTGATGAAACATTTCTGGCGATGATCAACCAGAGTGCGGTTGGAAGTTTCAGAGGTAAAGATACTGGTGCCCAAAAGCTTAAAACCATCAGGGAAAATTTTGATATTAATAACAAGGATTCGTTCTTGATGTTCTTAAAAGAGGTTATTGAAAATCTTAAAAAAGACAAGAGGGCTGACAAAGTAGAGGAACTGCGAGATATTCAATCACAGATTCTAGTTGCGCCCGAAGATTTTTACAATTTCGTATTCTCGTTAGACTATTTGGAACCATACTATGAGCTAAGGCTGGACAACAAAAGCCTTTCGGAACTGTCTCCAGGGGAAAGAGGTTATCTTTTATTGGTTTTCTATCTTTTCATTGACAAAGGCGACATCCCGTTGGTTGTGGATCAACCGGAGGAGAATTTAGATAATCAGAGTGTCTTCGAATTGTTGGTCCCATGCATCAAGAAGGTAAAAAAACGGCGGCAGTTAATTATTGTAACTCACAACCCAAATATTGCGGTCGTGTGCGATGCGGAGCAAATCATCCACGCGAGAATTGACAAAATAAAGAAATGCAAAGTTTCATATACGACGGGTTCGATCGAGAACCCAAAGATCAATCAGAGGATCGTGGAGGTTTTGGAAGGAACATTACCAGCGTTCAACAAACGTGATTCAGCTTATAATGTCAGCCGGACACAGCTAGTAACGACAGATTAACTGGATCACATGTTATTTCTTTATCTTTGATTGCAGCCTTATCAGACCTAATTAATCCTATAAAGGGTTCAAATCTACGTTTGCCTTTTATTCATTTTTAACAAGAATCAAACGGAGACTTGCCCTTATAACCATTTTCAAACCCTAAACAATTAATAGGTAAGTTTCATGAATCAATCAATATCTGGCCAGACTCGTTGCCCAATATGTGGTAATCATTTTCTCAGAAACAGAACGAATCAAACGGTAACGCTGAAACCACAGAATCCAAATGAAAATGCAACCTACCCAGAACTTGTGCTCAAATTAAACGCAAGATGGTGTCGAGGATGTGGATGGGTAAAACAGATAGCAGAGGAAAAACTCGGCTTTACTTGGACAAACGAGGTACCAACACGTAAGTAGGAGTTTCTGATCTCCTGTACAATAACCATTCGTCATAATCTGATAAAGGAGTCACCCATTAAGGGGCAAGTCCCAGTGAAATTAAAGGGGTCAAATCTACGTTTGACTTTACTTTTATTCATTTTTAACAAGAGTCAAACGTAGATTTGACCCCATAACTAAATCAGGGGACACCATACCTATTTCTTGACATAGTAATAACGTTGTTTCTGAATCAACTTTGTGAATAGGGGAAAAAGATTATACGCCTAAAGGGGACATTATTTCTAAAACACCTTAAGTTTCACGAAATCATCGTAGCATGCTCTTTACCGAAATACTCTTATTCACTTGCTGTCTTTAAACTTAACATGATAATATGCTATTGTTTTTTTAAATCTTTTTTGGCCATGGTTTTAATCTAACTATATTCTGTATCATGTGCTGATAAGTCCTTTTAAAACCAACTTCCTTTTTAACATACGGATAAAACATTCACAGCTTACAATCCAATAGAAGGCTTGACTATATGACGTAAAGGGGTCAAATCTACGTTTGACTTTTATTCATTTTTAACAAGAGTCAAACGTAGATTTGACCCCATAACAGAACGATGGATTCAGAACCAGCAATTCCGAAAGGGATCTGGAAAGGCGTCGAAAAGAAGTATCCTAGATAATTCTAGATGCTTGAAAGAGCCAACGGCTAGCCTTTCGCTGGAGAGGGACGCAGCTAAACGCCGCGTCCCTCAGCTTGGCGTTATGCGGAATGATAGTAGGTACAGGTTGTGAGGAGTGCATGAAAAATTGGGTGCAGCCAAAATGAGTAGTGTTCCTAAGACTGTCTTCTTTACGGCGTGTAGAGGTGTATTTGCTGGCGGCGGTTGTCGTGCAGCGGCACATGTCGGGGCGTTCGAGGCCGCAGTTGAAGCGGGCATAAATTTCTCAGAGGTCGCTGGCACATCGGCTGGCTCCATCATTGCTGCATTTGTCGGTGCGGGTGCATCGCCGGAGTTTCTGCGCCACCACTGCGGCGACTTAGTTTTCTCCAACCTTCTTTGTAAGCCTACAGGCGCCTCAGTAGAACCAGGCTTGCTTGGTAACGTTCTCAAAATGATACCATTCTTAAATCGAGTCCTAATGGGGCGCATTGCCATGTATGGGGGTGCTTACTCTTCGACCTCAATCGAGGAATGGGTTGACGGAAGAATCTCCGAACTGCTTCCAGATGCAGTTCGTCCTGTAAAGTTTAATGCTCTCCTCTTGCCGACCACCATCGTTGCGACTGATCTCGCCGGAGGCCGGCCAAAGGTTTGGAGCACAACCACCACTCCAGATGAGTCCGTAGCGCTTGCCGTGCGCTGTTCATGTTCAATTCCGCTGTTTTTTGAACCTGTAGCCGTTGGCAACAACCGTTTTGTGGATGGCGGATTACTAAGTAATCTTCCGGCATTCGTGTTTGCTGAGTCAGGCTCTTCGGGCAATCTAGGCGGCCGGATTTTAGCGTTCAGCCTACAAGACGATTCGAAACCACCTGTGAGATGGGGTCACGTTCATTTGTTCCATTCGTTGATCGGAACAATCGTTGGAGGGGCCACGCAAGTTCAGACATCTATGCAATCAGGCGTCAACGTTATCTCGATCCCCACTGGCGACGTTCGAGCAACAGACTTTAACATTACACCCGAGCAAATAGCAGGACTTATCGATAGTGGACGCGAAGCTGTTTTTAGCTTTATTCAGGACGAAGCCCTTCATCTACAGCCAGAGATAGAAAAAGCCATTTGGTATGCAGACGAGGACAATTTCTTGGCGGAATTAGTTAGAGAGGCACGTACGCACGGAACAGACCTCGTCGTAGCAAGGCCCGATACACGTTGGTTCTGGCAACTTTTTCCTACGGTTTTGGCTTGGCGTGAGGCTGGATCATCCTTGAAAGTGCTAGTAGAACCAACCCACGGTGAGGTGGACACGGTGGCTCGGGAGAAACAGCGACGGAACATCTTAACTGACCTTGGGGCGAGAGTGGAAGAAAAGAAAGAGTTACCGCTCTATGGTTTTTTTCTCATGAGGTCAGACGATCATCGAGAGTCGGCGTTCATCATAAACCCTAGTCAGACTGAGCATGCGTCGTACGGCACAGCCTACATTGGAACCCACCATAGGTCACTGAGGAAAGTAATCAAAGAAAGGTTACATGATGAGTTCAACGCTGAGCCTAATGCAATCGAACCCTGTCATTTGCGTTTATTTCAGGCTGATGACATCATTGCCCGACTCAAGACCGAGGTGTGGCAGTACCGTAGAGACGATGTAACAATTACACTTGAGGAGGTACCGCTCAATCGTGTTCAAATGTTAGTAAAAAGGATAAGAACTTTCAAATTCATCCAAATTAGTCATTTGGCCACGCTATATGAAAAGTTCGATCTTCCATTTTTTGTGCCCGCAGCTGTTATCGTGAAAGAAAAAATAGTCTCGGTTGTCACACCACCAGTATTCGAAGAATGGGGTACAGATCTTGTTGCAATCGAGGGAAACACGCGCCTTTATTATCTATACAAAGAGGGGCATAGCAGGATTAACGCTTTAGTTGTGCGAGGCGTTAAAGAGGCACTTCCAGGCCATCCTGTATGGCCGGCTCAGGCGCTCCTCTACACGCGTCGACTAGACTCTGCTAAGCGGATTTCTGGCTTCAACTATGAACAGTTTCGAAGTATCGAAGGTTCCGCAAGACCTTTAACACATAAGGGAGGGTAAGATGCAAGCACCGATTAACACTCAGAAGCTCTTCGAGCTGGTTGGTACAGACGCACCAACCGCTTATCGCGATCTCATATTGGCTCACGCCGATGTCGTAGCCATTACGGTTTGTCGATACAAAACTCCACCGTTGCTCCAGCAACGGATTAGCGCTACCCCGTTCGAACAAGAGATCATCGACACCGCCCTGGGTATCCGCAGTGAAGTAAAAATCCCTTTCTGGGAAGCTATTTTCGCGGCGTGCCTCCGCGCGGGTAAATGTAGCGGCTCCCTGCTTGACGCTGCCCTGTTTCATACTGGATTTGGCGACCTAACAACAATCCCGGCTAAGAATCTTGAGCTTAACTGTTTGAAAGACATCGTGGCTACTGAACAAAATAATATCGGCCTCACATCTCGTGTCGAATTGGCCGATGCCCACACACATCACCTGGCTATTATGGATTTTCATTGCAGCGTCACGGTGGAGAACACTGAAATGGTCGCTTCCATTTGTTGCCGGTTAATGCCGAACGGCTTCCTTCTGTTGGATTCTGGCGATTCGTATCATGCATGTGGTATTGCTCTTTTGACTGCGGAGGAGAGAATAGAGTTCCTATCAAAGTCTTTGTTCTTCGCGCCGATTGTAGATTCGGCTTACATTGCTCACCAGCTTATGCAACCCATGAGTTCGATTCGCATTTCGACAGGTGGGTCGAGGATGAAGTGTCCCGAGGTGTTGCGCGTGGAGGTGCATGCTTTGCATGCTTAATAAGTAAAGGTGTCAAGTCCCAGTTAAATAGGCCGTGTATTTAATCCCAGTTGAACACCCAGAGGGTACCCGGTTCAACAGGGCGGGCGGGGTAAACTTAGCTGTTACAGTTGTACCCCAGTTGAACGGTCTTCGAGTTCAACGGGGTAAAAATTTCACCCCAGTTAAATAGTCCTACGGAATTTAACAGGGCGGGCTCGGTGAACCCGGTTCAACGGGGCGTGCGGGGTAAGTCCTTTTTTGACAAAACTTCTTTGATTTGAATTTCAGTAAATAGTGTTAGGTTTAAGTAATTAAGGATTTAAGAGGAAAAGTCTAACCCATCAATTTAGCGGACGCAGATTAACCGCGCCGCTGATCTCCATCGCTATACATCATGTCATAACGAACCTTGCACAAAAATAGAAATAGGAGAGGACACATGGAAAAGGCAAACAACAACCGAACCAATTTTTTTCGTGGCATTCTGTTACTGAAATGGATTGTTACGCTCGTAGTATGGGGACTTCCAGCTCTTGTAGGTCCCCCGGCGCTATTCGAATTGCTTGGGATCCCATTCCCGAGTGACCCGACGTTTGTACGTTTTTTTGGCGCTGTCGTTACAGCTGTAGCGTTGGCGTACTGGTACGCCTGGAAGGATCCCGTGCGGAACGTCGCAATCATCAAATTCGGCATACTTGACAATGGTTTAGTTACGGCAACGATCCTAATCCTTGGTTTCACTGTGGGATTGTCCAGCTGGTTTTTCTGGGTATCGGCCATTCTCACTGCGTTTTTTTTCGTCTCCTTCACTGTGTACATGCTACGGTCCGAATAAGGGTTTGGGGGTTTGACGAAAGTTGCGCCAATGGTCTGTGATGCCTAACCATCCTCTTGCGACCGACAGCTAAGCGTTGCGACTGAAGAGCGGCGTTAGATAAGAAAATTTGAAAATAATCAAATTATAGCTTTTGTTAAGAGTAAAAAGGGAGAACTGGTTTATGTCAGAAAAACTAATTTACATTACCGATAATGATATGAAGAGATTAAAAGAATTGATAATGGTAGCGAGAGAGTTTGGCAAGGAAGACGAAAAGTATCTAAAGGATTTAGAGGGGGAATTAGAGAGAGGGAAAGCAGTTAAATCTCAAGACATTCCTAATAATGTTATTACGATGAATTCTAAAATTCGTCTGCGGAATATAGCTACTCAAGAAGAAATGATTTACCAGTTAGTTTTTCCTGATAACGCTGACGTTAACCAAGGCAAAATTTCTATTTTAGCACCAATTGGCACTGCATTGCTTGGTTATAAAGTTGGAGATATTGTTAAGTGGAAAGTGCCAGCAGGATTGACGAAGTTGGAAGTTGAAGATATCTTATATCAGCCCGAGGCTGCTGGAGATTATCACTTATAGATAATTAAGTATAATGAATGTCGGGATTATTATTGCAAGCAATGATGCTGAGACCTGTTGGGTTGCGTTACGATATGCTACCTTTCATCTCATGCAACATGACGAAGTTAAAGTCTTTTTTGTAGATTCAGGTAGGGAGTATCCTCAAATAACCTCGCCTAAATTTAACATCTCAGAAGAAGTAGAGAAATTTAAACAAGCAGGCGGATTAATTTTTGTTTGCGACAGTAAAGAGAAGTTAGAAGAGTATTTAAAAAAATACTTTGTTCCTTTCATATCACATAAAGAAGCTGTTGATATAAGCACTGATGATAGATTTAGAAGTGTTAAGACCTGTAATATATACATTCGCAACTTCAGGAAAGTGTGCTGAATTTAATCTGGAAACCAGGGGAAAAAGGCGTCTTTTTACAACCTAAATAGTGAATGAAAAGGGGTCAAGTCCCAGTTAAATAGGCTGCCCCCCAGTTGAACACCCAGAGGATACCCGGTTCAATGGGGCACCGCGCTGCGGCATCTTCGGCCCCGAGGGACGGGATCTACGCCCCAGTTAAACAAAAGAAACAGATAGGTTTCACGGGGTAAACTTCGCTTCGACGTGCGGGATAAATCTTTTTTCGACAAAACTTCTTCATTGTGAATTTCAGTAAATAGGGGTAGGTTTACGTAATGAAGGATTTAACAGGGAAAGGGCGCCCTTCGACAATGTCAGAGATTTCAGCTTCATGGCGGCAGGTGAGTTTGACGTTAGGCGCGAAGTATCACATAAACAAACCGCATCGCACTGAATAGGATATTAATGGTTTTTCGAACGCTTATCATACTATGTATAAGCTTGGTTGCTTGCACAGGATGCAAGCGGGAACCTCTTTCATGTAAATCCCCCTCCTATTATGCCCCTGAACCAGGTGCACCATACACCGCAGAAGAAGTTCGAGTGCCAACGAAAGAAGGGTATCGCTTGGCGAGTACCTTAACGATTCCGTCTGATTTCCCTACACCATACCCTGCTGTTGTTCTTATAACAGGTTCACACCCACAAGATCGAGATATGGTAGGTTCTAGAACGGAACCAGTTAACAAATACAGACCGTTTCGCCAAATAGCAGACGCATTGTCGTGCAGAGGAGTTGCAGTTTTGAGGATGGACGATCGGGGCTATGGCTGCTCTGAGGGTGGTGATATAAATGAAGCAACAATACCCGAACGGGCTGATGATATCAAAGCAGGACTTGATTACCTGAAGGATCGCAAGGAGATCGATGAGCATAGGTTTGGACTTCTCGGGATAAGCGAAGGTGCTAATATAGGGCCAATGATTGCCGCGGCAGACCCATCGATTCGCGCTCTCGTCATCATGGCCGGATCTGCTACGAACGGAAGAGAAATCTTAGAGTGGCAGGTTCGTTATGACACTGCCCTTATTAAGGGAGTAACGGATGAAGAACGAAATCGTATAATGGCGCAAAGAATGAAGGATGTTCAAACGTGGATAGCCGAAGGCAAGGAGAAGCGTTGGCGAAGATCCTTCGTTGAATACGACCCACTTCCAACAGCACATAACGTACTCTGTCCCGTGCTGATCATTCACGGAGATCGGGATGCTAACGTTCCAGTGGAACACGCGCATCTTCTGGCCGAGGCAATGCGGGCAGGCGGCAATGCGGACGTGACAGTCAGGATTCTGCCAAACCACAACCACCTGTTCCTTAAGGACACAGATGGTAGATTCACTGACAAGCGCTATTGGAAATTGCTGCATCATACAAACAAGTTGTCCGAAGGTTTTCTGAAAATAGTGGCGGATTGGGTCTCGAGTCGCCTGAAGCCGTGAGAAAAGGGGTCAGGTGATCTTTTCGTTATGCGGTAGATGAATCCTATGATATTTATTTAATGGTGAAAAGATGGAAAAAATTTTTGATGGTAAAAAGAAGGTAAAATTAGGTACTGAAAAGAGGCCCGCTGTTGTTAATGTGCAAACAGAAGAAAGATTGAAAGAAGTAGCATCAATATTTGAAAAAAACGGTTGGAAATATACAATTGGATTGGAACCAGATAAACCAGAGGATATTACCGATTTAGAAATATTATTAAATCCACCAAAAACCAAGATAGCCGAAAAGAAAGTTGGACGCAATGAGCCCTGCCCATGTGGAAGCGGGAAGAAGTATAAAAAATGCTGTGGCAAATAAGGCTATTTTACATTCCAAAAGATGAGGCTGCACATTTAACGGGATAAATCTTTTTTTGACAAAACTTCTTTGATATGAATTTTAGTGAAGAGAGTTAGGTTTACGTAATGAAGGATTTAAGAGGAAAAGTCTAACCCGGCAATCTCCAATAATCTCAAAACTCACCCAAATCCCTTCTCGGCCAAAGCACCTCATTGTTCCTTATATCCACCACACCCCGGTAATTAATCCTTGCGTCAGGGAGAAAATCATTGGGTAAAAAAATGAATGTATAAAGTGGATCATGATAAGGGTATCCTCTTATGGAGAGAAATTCCCTGAGTTCTATATCTTTGAGGGCCAGCTGTTTTATGGGCAAATCTGACATCAGGCCCCCTAAGGGTAGAGGGAATTCATAGGCAACCCTTCCATCTTCAATTGCCACGATCCCTCCTCTCATATCAAGGACCCTGTTTACAGCGGCACTCATTGCCTCAGGTTTACGCCCTATGGCAAGTATTTCAGCAGCGGTGTTGAATGTGCAAGCAAGACCTTCAACCTTCCCGAAACCCTGAATTACTCCATTTGTAACCCATTTTCCATCCCTATTAATGAGGGAAAGGAAACAAAACCCTTCCTTTTCATCCAAATCCAAAAGGCCGTCCTTTATAATGAAGTCAACCCACTCTATTCGAGTAATCACGGGATTGATAAGTCTAATGGTTGGAAACGTTTTGCTTTTCTCACGGCTTGCGATATGAAAATGATGGTCTTTGGCCGACCAGTTGCGTCCGGAAAATGAGGCTGCCGGGAAAAAAGCCTCCCAGCCTTCCCATGGAAAAGATTCAATGAGATCGCTGTTTTCCGCTATGATTCTTCCCTTGGAGATAACTAAATCCGGTGTAGGATGGGCAAGATCTTTCAGGGCAAGTATGTCGGCGTATCTGCC
>Ga0180438_10004868_pt1 | contig 19068 bp, 24 predicted proteins | sample SS_ome_12_FD_132455 | JGI IMG/M metagenome (GOLD analysis project Ga0180438, IMG submission 132455) | Hypersaline lake sediment archaeal communities from the Salton Sea, California, USA - SS_3_D_2 metaG | ecosystem: Environmental > Aquatic > Non-marine Saline and Alkaline > Hypersaline >...
ATAAAGAACTGTTAAACGTCCCTTCAGAGGAGAGACTAACAGGCATACAGGTAAGCAGGATTGTTGAAGACTATGACCAGTCACAATATCTAAAGAACGAAGCATACTATCAAGGAAAGAACCTTAGCCTGATAACACAAGGGATTGTTAACGAACAGAACGGTAAAAATCCTAACAATGTTGTTCCTTTGCCTTTTGCGAGGAAGACTATCAATGATTTGCAAGGGTATGCTTATAAACCTGGCAATGTTAACTATGTTTTCGATGAAGAGGATGAAGAAGGAGAAGAAGTAGAACTTGTTAGGGGTGTGTTCAAAGAAAATGAGGAACCCCTTGTAAGTGCCGAAATATTCCAGGATGCAGCGATTAAAGGAGAAGGTGCAGAGCTTCTTTACTTTGCTAATGAAAAGATACAATTTACGCAGATAGACAGAGAGCAGTGCATCTTCGAGTATGAAGACACAGTAAAGGAAGATAAGTTAAAATGGTCTATAAGATACTATAAGTTTAGAGAGACACAAAGAGATGGGCAAGACGAGATAATCCATAGGGCTGACGTATATTATAAAGAGAGAGTTGACTTTTATAAGTGGAGAGAAAAAGAGGAGCTTTCAGGGATAAACCAGCAAAGAGACCAGGCAAGGTTCGATGGTGATCTATCACGAGAATATGAGTACATCGGATCAGAATTACACCCTTTTGGAGAAGTGCCTTTGTACCCTTATAGAATAAATAGCGATAGGCTTGGAGTTTTCCAACCACAAATACCTATTATCGACAAGTTAGATGAGCTAGGAAGTGACTCAATAGCTAATGCAATTGACCAGTTTAACGACACGATCCTGTTGTTGTCAAAATCAATACAAGAGTCCGATGTAGATAAAATTCGAGAATGGAAAGTTCTTGATGATCTGGGTGGTAAAGAGGAGGGTAACTTCGCAGAGTTCTTGCAAAGAAACCTGAATATTGAGGCTACACTTGAATCGACAAAGGTGTTCGAAAGATGGTACTACGAACTAACAGGAATACCTAATTTGAATGATGAGAAGTTCAATGTTAAAAGCGGGATTGCAATTGCATATGCCCTAACCAACTTTGAAAACTTGGTGACCTCTATGGAAATATATTTCACTAAGTCATTAAAATATAGACTTATGCTAATAAACAACGCCTTGATCTTCTTCGGGTTTCTTAGCGAAGGAGTAGAAGCAGAACTAAAGTGGATAAGGAATCTACCATTTGACTTAAGAGAAAAAACAGAAGTAGCAGCTATTCTAAAGAAAGAAGGACTGTTATCAGATGAGACAATCTTGAAACTCTTCCCTCAAAGCCTAGTTGCTAATCCTCAAGAAGAAATACAGAAGAGGAATAAGGAAAAGATAAGAAACCTTAAGGATAATCAAAGTGCTATGGATGCACTGATTAACGAGCCTAGGCTATCGGAAGATGAAGACGAAGAAGAAGAGGCATAATATAGCCGCCAATGGGAACTAAAAGAGACCAAAAGATAATATTTAATGCCGCCGTAGATCGCACTGAGCAAGCGATGAAGGAGCAGCAGGCGTTATACAAAGCTACTAAAGATAAAATAGATGCAAAGCTAGCAGTGTTAAGGCAACAGGCAGACAAGGGGCTGATAGTTCTTACTAACGCTAGGGCAACGGAAAGGCTAGATAAGTTCATACTGTCTATCGAGCAAGACGTCAGGGAGCTTAAAGAGGCTGAATATGCAATTGTTTTATCAGGATATACTGATAATTACGCAAATACATATTATGCTATGGGGAAAAGCCTGACTGATGACGTCAACGAGCGGATACTTGCAAATGATAACTTTGATTACGACCTTAACTACAGAAAACTAAACACCGCCTTTGTAACAAAGAACTATAAAGATACACAATTTAAAGCCAACTTCGGGATGACATTTCCTCAAAGGATTAAGCAAGAAGTAACAGCATTACTTGCATCAATACGGCAATCACTAACTGGATTGTTCAACTCAGACCTAAGCAAGAGCGACGTAAAAACAATACTTCTGTCAGCAGACGAGGTGTATAACCAATCACTTAATTCAGCCTTAAGAACAACAAGAACAGAGGTCTTGACTGGACATTCTGGTGGTATATATGATAGCACGCAGTTTGCAGAAGCATCTGGTATGTATGGAGACTACGTATGGGATGCTACGCTGGATGGGCGTACAAGGCGAGATCATGCCAGAAAAGACCAAACAAGACCTAATGATGATGGATTCTTCGTATTCCCTGATGGATCAAAAGGAACTGGGCCACGAGATTTCACATTATCTAAATCACAAAGAATAAACTGTAGATGTCAACTCGTCTACCTTCCAGAGGGGATAACTCCAAATAGTAGAGGAGAAAGGCTGGCAAACGGAACATGGGCTAAAACAGGTGGTAAGAAAACATGGCAAGAATGGAGTGAAACATTAAGAGGTAAGCGTTCTATTGAAAGAGCAGCAGAATATAGGAGAGAAAGAGCGAAAGAATTAGCTAAGAGAAGAGCAGAAGGCAAGGAACCTACTAAAAGACCATCTATTGCAAGAAGATTTAAGGAACTAGAAGAAGGCCAATAAAAATACTGTCATATAACAAAAAAAAATTGACAAAACTGTTACAAAGATGTACATTATACGTACAAAACGATTTGTACAGTGTATGTGCAAAAATATAACAATAAGTAGGTAAGAAATGAGTGAAAATCAAGTTAATGAGGGGTCTTCACAAGAGGCAACTCAAGAACAAAGAGATTTAACTAAGAACGAAATCGCGGGGTTAAACAGAAAGAATTCAGAACTAACAGCAGCTTTGACTGGGCTTAAAAATGACCTAGAAGCTCTAAAATTAGAGCGGGACGAGTTGCAAAAAGAAAAAACTCAAACAATGTCAGAGAGCGAGAGAAAAGATCAAGAGTTTAACAACTTAATTAAAGAAGTAAGTACGTTAACAACGGAGCTTACATCAATTAAGCAAGAGAAAAAGGCAGAAGAAATAAAAGCATACAAACTGCAAAAATTAGGAGATGCTGGCTTAAGTACTACATTCGCAGAATTCTTAGGCGGGGACAGCGCAGAGTCGATAGATGAGCAAATCGACAAGCTAAAGACAACGCTAGCAAATGAACAATTAGCAGTTAAAAAAGATATAATGGATCAGTCCAGCCCATTAAAGGGTTCGAAGGATTCAGGAGACATAACAAAAGAAAAATACAAGTCCCTGAGTTTTTCGGAGCAATCGAGACTCTACAAGGAAAATCCGGAGAAATACGGGGCCTATATAAAATAAAGGAGTTTCAAAATGGCAGAAACAAGAATCGCAGACGTAGTTGTACCTGAGGTCTTTTCCGGGTACACATTTGAGCCATGGTACGAAAGATCAAGATATTTTAGATCAGGTATCGTGTCTATGAATAGTGGGCTTAACAGTTTGCTTGATGGTGGAGGAGAGACTTTCAACTTTCCATTCTGGCAACCACTAGCAGGGGACACAAACGTTCCTTCAGAGACTGTATCAGAAACAATTAACAACATTACTGCAAGCAAACAAATAGCTGTTAGACAAGAAAGAGTAAAAGCTTATGGTGCTAACGCTATATCAGCAATCCTTGCAGGTTCAGAGCCTCTAGATCGGTTTGCTAACGATGTAAGAGAGTTTTGGACAAAGGCATATGACAAGAACGCAATCGCCGTGACACAGGGTATTTATGCTGATAACGTAGCAAATGACTCAAGCGACCTTGTATTTGATGGGTCAGCATCGTCTTTCACTGACGACGGTGTAATCGATGCACAAGGGAAGCTTGGTGAAAATGGTGTTGTAGGACGCAATGATAGCGAAGACTATGTAGGTATCGCAGTACATCCGGATATTTATCAAACTATGAGAAAGAATGATCTTATTGACTTTGTTCCTATTTCAGGACAAACAAGACCTATACCTTTCTATATGAGCATGGAAGTAATTGTCGACAAAAACCTACCGATCTTATCTACGTCACCTAATGTTTACCTTAATGTAATTTATAAAACAGGTGCGTTGCAGTTTGGGCAAAGTTCGGCAAGATATGAGCCAACATCACTCGAAAGAAACGAAGGCGTAGGAATGGGAGTTACCGAAGTGCACACAAGACGTGTATTCTCAGTACATCCTGTAGGTGGAGCATGGCAAGGAGCTAGTGTAGCTGGAATATCTCCAACAGATGCAGAGCTTGCAGCAGCAGCTAACTGGGATCGTGTATACAATAAAGAAAACATGAGAATGGTCTTCTACACAAGTCAGGCTTAATTAAAAAAGCAAGAGGGGGCAAGCGCCCCCTTTTAACTTATAAAGGAAACAAGATGGACAATAATATAGATATAGCAAATTCAATGCGAAAAAGAAACCCAGGCATTAAGAAGATGCAATTTCAAAAGTTGCAGGAAAGGGTTGAGAAATTAGAGAGTGCGTATAGCAAAGTAATAGAAGCGTTGGAGAAGCTAGACAAAAGAAATGATAAGTTCGAAACTGAGAATGAAGCTGAAGAAGTAGAAGCGAAAAAAGAGGAAAATATCAGTGAGGTAGAACAAAATGCCAAAGAGACAACTTAGTGGCGACATTACGCAAAATGAGAATATAGACGTTCTAGGAAGTGCATTAAACGGCGATATGGTTATGAAAATAACTCCAACAGCTGTTAATAGAGCAGCTACATCTGCAGCATGGACTAGAGATGTAAAAATAGAAATTGTAGATAGCAACGGTATTAAACATGGTTGGTTGACACAAGACTTTACTACAACACTATCTATTGCAGACACGTCAACAGCAGGGACAGCATCAATAACTAGCACAACATTAAGCTTGGTAAACGGTGAGGCGGTAGTGGTAGTATCTGGAGATGCACAAGACTGGCTTGCAACTGAAACAGATACTTTGACAATAGGGAACTTAACAGTGAATGGCTATACTGTAACTGGCGGTACATCCGTGCAGACATTTGTGTAGGGATAGATAAATGGGCCAATATGAAGAGGCGATAAGCCGGTCGTTTAACGAAAGTAACAATTCTTTAGATGTACTAGTCGGTGACCAAACAACGCCACCAGTGGAATACTTCCTAACTCAAGAAATAAACAGTGTTACTATAAATGGGACATCAGGCGCTAGAACCAGAGATATAACTCTTGTAGCGGGGCACGGGTTTCTGATTGGTGAATTTATAGAGATATATTCTGAAGAGGATTTGGGAGGCGGTGTTTTATTTAAGAGGTTTGCACAGTTACGAGTAGTAGCTACCGCAGCTACTTCAATAACTGTAGGACAGTATATTGGCTTTGATTTAGACCCAGCTAATGTATTGTTCTCTATTCGTACTACAGGGGATCTTTCAGTGGATGGATCTGTAACTTCTCAAATGTTTTCAATGGGGCCTCCTAATGGGTTTAAGTGGGATTTGACACGAACAATTGGACAAATGATTCTAACTTCTCAACCAGATGATGCTCTTTTCGGAAATATCTCAGCATTAACTAATGGTGTCTTTTTTGGGTTTGAGAACGATATAACCCAAGACTATCTAGTAAATATATTTAGTAATGCAGGATTTAGAGCTACGGCATACGACGTGAACTACGCTGTCCGTTCTGGCGGTGGTGGAGATTGGGGATTGACATATAGAAAATCCTTTGCGGGGCCTGATAAGTACGGAGTAGCTATTAGACTGGACGGACTAACAAATGACAAATTCGTGGTTTATATACAAGATAACTTAACAAGTATAACTGAATTCGGGATTAAAATTATGGGGCACATTGTAGAGGATTAGACTATGGAAGAATATGATATACGCATAGAAAGAGGCGAGGAGAATATTGAAAATGTTGATTCGGAGAACTTTAATGCTATGTCATTTTCTTTTATGCGCCAGTTAAAAAAGAAACGTAAAAGAAAAAAAAAGAAACAAGAGGCAGAAAATGCCTAGTAAATTTGATAAAGGAAGCGCAAACAATGGCAATTGTAACAAGAGATGAAGTCAAACTATATTTGCAAATATCGACTACCACTTTTGATAGTTTGATTGATGCACTTATACCACAAGCGGAGGGTTTATTTCTTCAGGTAAGAGGGATTGACTTCTTCACTTTTACAGGCGATATAACAAATACAAGTAATGAGATAACAGATATTGATGAATTTACTTATGTAAAAGCTGGGAAGATCATTGAAGACTTAAAAGGCGGCCTGCGAGAACTAATAACTCTTGTTGAGGAAGAAGACGACAAAATAACAATCGAAAATGCCGCTACATATTCGTCAGATGATGCAGAACTAACAATATACCCTTATGGATCACAACTTGTGGCTTCTAAAATAGTCGGATACTTCTTAAGCAAATCTAGTGCTAACGGGTTGAAACAAGAGTCAATAGGGACTTATGATTACACTAAGTTTGACAACAAAACTGGACTTCCTACTGATATCGTAGCTATGATAGAACAGTTTCAAAGAGGATATTGTTAATGGCTTTAGAAGATTACTATAGTGACGTCCAAATACAAGAGAGAATAGGCGCTGGTAGCTTTCAGACTCCTTTATGGCAAGATTTAGTAGGCTCGCCTTACCAAGGCTTCATACAGCCTATATCAGGTCATGAAAAGTTCAGAGATGGCAAGAACGGTGAGCAAGCTACTCATAGACTATATACATCAGTAGACACACCTGCAATATATGGATATAAAGTTATCCAGAATAGTCAAGAGTACATAATGATATACGCTATTCAACCTTCGGGCATTTCTGGCGTTGAGCACCACAAAGAAATAGTGTTACAGGTGTTCGAGTAATGGGCGTAGAAATATACATAGATACTTCAAGGTTCGCTGCTATATTCGCAAATGAGATGGCTTTCGAAGTTGCTCGTCAAATAGAGGCTTTTGCACAAAGAAGAGTTGCGGTTGATAGCGGGGATCTTAAGGGGTCAATAACTATAGTAGGCATTGCCCCAGCAGAATATATAGTATTTGCACAAGCACCATACGCACTAGCACAGGAGTATGGCTTACGAGCGTATGGCAAGCCAAACTACAGGTATCAACCGTATATGAGACCAGCTGCGGTACAAGCAAGTACGTCAAACAATATAAGTATTGCGAAAGAAATTGCGTTAAATAGAGCGATACAGGGGAGCAAAATATGACAATAGATCAGATATTATACGAACACATAAAGAATAATTTGGTGATAACTGGGTCGTTCGAATATGGATCTGGCGAGAGTCTAACTTCTCCCTATATTATTATGATAAAAGTAGCTGACCCAGAGAGACCTGAGACTTTGTGTGAAGAGCAAGGTGAGTCTGGAAGGGCTGTATTCCAATTCAGCGGGTATGCTGGTGGAAGCAACGCAGATGCTGCGAATGCAGCAAGCACACTCACATATCTCGACGCTTTCAAGGAACAGGTGAATAAAATTAAAGGCGAAATTGGAACTACTGATAAGGTGTTAATAAATAATAATATAACAACAGGCGTAACTGTCTTAAATGATGGCCAAGCAGAGAACTTAGCTTGGGGTGCAATATTCGAAACAACAATATGGTGGGGTAGGGTGTAAATGAACTTAGAGTTTATAAAAACAATATTTATAGAAAGAATTAAAAGAGGGGATGATTTATGCGACACTCTTGTAGACGAGTGCTTCGAGATAACACGGCGTTTCATCGACAAAGGAATTGAAAACGGGTATATAGTACCTGAAAAGTGTAAAAAATGCGGTGGTGACTATACTGTGATCAATACAGCTGGGGAATATAGAGTTCAGTGTAATAATTGCAATTTAAAAGCGACTGGAAGTACCAAGGTAGAAGCTATAAATAAATTGTGGGCGAAATAATGGCTTGCAAATGCTTAGATAATAAATGTGCATTAAAGGAGTATACTATGAAGTGTGATAAATGCGGTAACCAGCAATTCTATACAAGGAGAAATAACCACATCCCTGTAGCATATGTTTGTGGCATATGTGGTAATGAAGCACCTGTTAAGAATAAAAAAGAAGTAAAAGAAGAACAAAATGAAATCAAGGAGGCTGAATAATGGCTTTTCAAGGAAATGGTACAAAGCTAGTTGGGGATGATGGCTTTCTCCAAACAGCTGAATTTGGGACAGAGATCCCTGGTGACGGCGCGACGCCTTTACCAGAAGGTATTTACGTAGTAACAAACGTTGCTGGGGTATCGGCGTTTCCAGCTCCAGCTGACGGTGGAGACAATATTTCAAATGGAGACGTTCTTGTCGTTGAAGCAGGAGCGTCTATAACGCCAGCTATTGACGATGATGTAGTGACGTTAAACATGACAGATAAGTGTGATGTCACAGACTGGACTAACGAATTTACAAAAGAAGAGATCGAAACTACAACATTATGCGATGTCGTAAAAACATATCGGTCAGGTAAGTCAGATGCTAGTGGGACAATAAACGGGGTATTTGTTACAGGTATAACAGATGATAAAGACGGCCCACTTAGACAATTTATAAGAATAGTGAAACAGGATGGCGACGCTTCGTATGACTCGTTTGCACAAAGGGAAGAGGTATTATTTGCATTCCTTTATGTCAATGATGATACAAATATCGCTGACAAGATGTGGATAGCAGCACCTATCCAATTATACGGAGAATCTGTAGGAGGGGAGCTGGGATCAGCACAGACATTTGCTTCTCCTTTTAGATTCGGTACTTTGTCTTATACTGATTCAGGAAATGGTAACACAGTTACTATAACACCAACTTTCTATCGTCTAGGAGACGGTACATAGAATACAAACCCAGATGCGCCCTGAAAACGGGCGTTAATCTGACAAAAGGAAATGAGTATGAAATTAAAAGTAAGTAGCAAAAATGAATTTTATTTTTACCCAGATGTGCAGGACAACTTAGAGAAGCAAGAACAAGATAGGTTCGCAATTGTAGTCAAAAAGGTAAATCTTGCTTTAGAAGGGGCATCTATATACCAGTACGATGAGAACTATAAGTTAACGGGAATTGACAATCTTGCTAAACTTAAACTGCACATTAAAGAACTAAGAAATGCCCCAATGCTAGAAATAGGCGACACAGAAGAGAGAGAAATGAAAATAGACGACCTATTAAGTGGTGACTTCCCAGAACTATATAGTATTGTTTCTGGGCTAAATAACTTTATAATTAACTTAGATGCAGAGGGGGTGGATACAAAAAAGTCATAGGCGCCTTTCATCTCGTCTGCAAAGGGAAGACCAATGTCAAATATGCAGAAGGGAGAGGGGATAGAACACATGTAATAGTGGATAGCAAGAATAGACCAATATATGCATGTAGAAAGGACGAGGTTTCGAATCTTTTCGATACTCATTTCTGGAGCTGCTTTGAGGCATGGCAATATTACCATAATGGTTTTGGCCTACCTCAAGGCGGTTCTTGGAGTGAATACGATCCAGATTTTTTGAATATAATAATGCAAATGGAGATGCATTTTAAAAACAATTTCTCCTTAGAGGTAGTAATGGTTCAATACTTGGAAGCGATCATTAAGAGAATGGACAATTACGCTAAAATTTTTGCGAAGAAGAGGTAACTATGCCAGATGTAACTGCAGCCAGACTGATAATTCCAGTAAAAACTGACGCTAAGTCGGCAACAACAGACCTTGGGAAGCTAGACGACTCTTTAGAGAGCTTAAACGACTCTACAAACGAGAATGCTAAAGCAACAGCTAAGGCTGGTAAATCATTTGGTAGCCTAAAGAAGATAATCGCTGCAGTGGGTGTGGTTGCTCTTACTCGTCAGATTATAAAGCTTACAGATGCCTATACTAACGTTAATAACAAATTAAAGCTAGTTACAAACGGCACAAAAGACTTACAAAAAACTCAGAAACAACTGTTTGATCTAGCACAGGCGTCAAGATCAAGCTTTGAGTCAACAGCAGAATTATATGCGAGGCTATCTAGATCAACTAGAAGCCTTGGCGTATCAAATAAAGATTTACTTACAGTAACAGACGCAATCAATAAGTCGTTTATCGTTTCTGGTGCATCTGCAGAAGAAGCATCAAACGCTATTAGGCAGTTATCACAAGGTTTAGCAGCAGGTGCGCTTAGGGGTGATGAGTTCAACTCTGTAGCAGAACAAGCACCAAGATTACAAGAAGCGATAGCTGCCAGTCTAGGAGTTACAGTCGGAGAACTACGAGCGTTAGCGGCAGAAGGTAAGATTACAAGTGAAGTTATCGTAAAAGCTCTTAAAGGGCAAGCAGCCGTCATAAACAAAGAGTTTGATCAATTAACGCCTACATTTGGGCAGGTAGGTCAGACTATCAAAAACACATTACTGCAAATAGGCGGTTCAATAGGTTCACAAGTTCTACCTGATATTGCCGTTCTTGGGAGGGCGTTTATTGCTTTATCTAAGGATGGTGGTATTTTAGTAAGCTCCTTAGGGAAACTTATTAAAGGGGCAGCTTTTGTAGCTAAGTCATTTGCACTACTAGCATCAATCATAGAGAGTATATCAGCAGAAAGTAAACTGGAAGACGCAGCGGCAAGACAAACAGTCGCTTTAAATAATCAAAAGAACGCTCTTAAGACACTGAACGCAACACTTGGCACTGCTAGAAACGAGTTTAATCTAACGTCTAAGACATTTGCTGGAGCATCTAAAGAATTAAGAAACTTAGCAGAGAATAACCGCAATCTTACAAGAACTGAGAGAGACAGAGCGCGTCAACTTGCAAGAACTATCGATCGTCAAAGAGAGATTATCAAAGCAGAAGGCAAAAGAGGCGATACAACAAAGGAACTAGGCCGGGTTGCTGAAATAAACCAGGTGCTAGTGGATCTTTACAAGGACCAGGAAGCAGCAGTCAATAGCAATATTCAATCAGAAGCTGCACTAATACAGACACAGAAAAGGAGAACTGCTTCCATCAAAGACCAGTCAGAAGCCCTAAAAATCCTAGAGCAGGCAGGAGATCCAACAGCATTTTTGGCAAACCAACGCAAGGCTTTTGCAGAGCAGAAGAAGATCGTAGCTCAAGCTGGGCTTGATGTAGCTACATTAGAGAAGTTCCAACTAAGCCAAAGAGAACAACAGTTCGATAATTTCTTTAAGAATATAGCTAATAACCAGCAACTTTCTTTCAGCGAAAGGCAGGCTAATCTACAGACTGCTTTATCTAAAGTATTAGAGCTAGAGAATATATCTGCACAAGAAAGACTAGCAGCACAGCAGGCTTATAACCAGCAATCAGCTTTACTAGAACAACAAAGGTTCCAATCGTTAGCTAGCAATGTGCAAACTGGGGCTACCATTCTAGGAGATTTCAACCAAATAGCGCAAAGCCTTAGCCAAGTTAGGCAAAATCAGATTGCCCAAGAGATAGAAGGATTAGAAGCAGCAGGGGCAAGCGAAGAAGAGATAGCAGAGAAGAGATTACAACTTCAAAGAAAAGCTGCACAAGATCAGAAAAAGTTCGCAACATTTGCCGCTATATTAGATACTGCTGCGGCGGTAACCAAAGCTCTGGCATCTGTTCCTCCTCCAGCAAGTTATGTCTTAGCTGGGATAAGTGCGGCAAAAGGAGCGGCTCAAATAGCAGCTATAAGATCTCAGCCAATACCACAGGCTCAGTTTGGAGGAACATTCACAGTTCCGCCAGGTAATCAAGCAGATAGTGGATTACTGAGAGTTAATCAAGGAGAAGAGGTTAATGTCACTCCTTCTCGACAAGCAGATGAAAATGGCGGGATGAAAAATGTAACAGTAAAAATAGGAGAGCAGGCGTTTGACGCTTTCTTAACAAGAAAAGTAAATGATATAGCAAATAGCGGAGATTTTCAGATAAGAAGAAATTCTGCTATAAAAGTGAGTTAATTATGAAAGCAGGAAACATAAATAAAATCACGTCAGACAACACAACGATTAGCGCTGATATAGGAGCCTTTGCCAATAATATCGTCGATAACGACTCCTTAAAAGTATTTGCAGCAGCTGGTGATAATATTACAATAACTATAACTCTTGACTCCACTATAAGTGCAGAAGGGTTCGCATTCTTTAACGTGGAGTTTGAAGATGATTTAATTTTAAGGACATACGATTCTGGCTCTGTGTTAATAGAATCAAAAACATTTACAAGTAGTGATGTATCAGGGTTTCAATATAACAATCTAGTTTATGAAACAACTAGCGCTACAGCTATAAAAAGCATAGAAATAGAATTCGATGGGACATCAACAGACTTTGAAAATGTATTAGGGTATTTCTGGTGTGGTGACTGGATAGACTTTGAATGTTTAGAGACTTATCAAGCAAAAGACAACAGCAATGACAGCGTTACAATCACTAGAGTAAACGGTGTTCAATTTCAGTCTGAATATAAATACCAGACTTATAATGTAACAACAAGAAAGACCGTAGAGTTCTTGACATTAAGGTCTAATATGAGAACAATAATGCTAGATGGCTATGCGAATAAAAGGCCGTTTTATTTTGATATAGAGCCAGTTATCAATGGCGAAGTTCTTTTAGGTATATTAGATGCTCCAGCGTCTCAATATGATAACTTTGACATCGATTCAAATTACGAAAAGGCGCAGACGACATTAGGAATAAGAGAGGTAACATAAGATGGGTATAACGCAAAGAAATGAGTATTTGCCAGCACAAGATCTAAACAATCTAAGTGCAAACGTAGACGATACACGTATAAATGGTGATTTATCAAGAATTAGCGTAGATTTTGGGACTACACCAGCAACGGTAACAGTTGAGGTTGGATCTTTGATAGAAGTTAACGGCAATACATATCTTATAACTACAGACGATGAAACATTCCAAATGAGCAGTGCTACAGATAACTACATTACATTCACTGATAACCCATCTACAGCTTTTGGGAGTGCATCTAGCAAGGGATCATACAATACACCCAAGCAAGGGTATTACCAAGCTGGCAATTTGATAAGGACCCTAGGGTGGTTTATAGACCAAACAAACGAATCGTATTTCAAAATAGATTTAGATAATCAGCCAGAGCCTCATTGTGCTGTTACTATGAGCACCGATTTTCAATCGGTTTCGGGTGTTGCTGCTGAACAGCCCATACAGTTTGATACTATAGAGCATGATACAACTAATTCTTTTAATACTGGCACATACACATATGTAGTGCCAGAGGATGGATACTACCAATCAAACGCGCATATTGTTTTAACACAAACGGCTAACGATGGAACAGTTTATTTGAGTTTAAGAGTAAATGGGTTCCTGCTGCTGCAATCGAGACAAGTATTTTATGACCCTACTGGCGCTAGAGAATACCAGACATATGTACAAACAAGGACATTATATCTTAAACAGGGAGATTCTGTATATATGGGAGTGAGAGCATTAGTGAGTTCGACTAGTATATCTGGGAATGCGGATCTGGGTATAATAAAAACAATTTGGAGCATAGACAAGCTCTACTTTTAGGATGGGATATGATAGTATACACTAAACAGGGAGAAAGAATAGACCTTAGACATAATTATGCTTATGATGGGGCAGTCTTTACTATACGTTTAAACGGCACCAGAACATATACTGATCCTGCTGATTCTTCTGTCTGGACTTGGGAAGATGTTACAAATGATGTAGATGAGGTTCTAGGAGTTAACCAGGAAGGTGATGTTTTGTTCGTAGTCGAAAGTGTCCCGGACTGTAAAGCGCTGCCCGGGTCATGGTATTGGGACGACGCCGACGGAGTGCTGTATATCCATTGGAATGAGTCAACAAGATATCCGAAAGGCAACCCTGGCAACATCTCTGTTATAGTTTCTGGATATTCTTCAGGTTACAGCAATACTACTAAAAACGTATTTGACGACGTATACTATGACCCGATTATAACATCGTTACAAGGACTTAGCAAAAAAGTAGACCCTGTTAAATTAGGTCTACTTAGTTTTAAAAGATCTAGCATAGGACTAGCTGATGAGATAAATCAGTTTAGACAAGCACCTGCAGGATCAGCTGTAGGAGTTCCAGTGTGGGTTTTCTATAATGACGAGGATGAGACAGAACTTAAAACAAGCAACCGTATATTCACCGGAGTATTGGACGGGTATATACATAATGGGTCTAATGTTCAGCAGAAAATAATCGAAAGCAGACTGTTTGAGAACAAACCTATATGCCCCAATATAGCTACTACTGACGAATACCCTAATATAGGGAGTAATAAGGATAAGTTCAAACCTACTGCTTGGGGCAAAATAAGACGTGGGAAAATGCTCCTCACAAATCAAGACTCTTTGACAAGCTCTTCTAGTGGGACAGCCGAATTTCTTCTTGCTGACCCTTCATTGGATAGTATAAGAGCTGTCACAGCGGTTTACGACAAAGAAGATAATGACGTAGGCTCTTTGACTATAGATCTTGTCAATTGCACTGTAAGCGCCACAAAGCCAGCAGGCGTTGCTGTATCAGATTTAAAAGATTGGAGTTGGGAAGGAGAAGCTTACGACATAGATGGTGACTATAATAATGGTCTAGATATAATGAAAGATGCTTTTCTTAAGCTTGCGGGTGTTCCTTTTCTCGAAAGTACATATAATGTAGATGAATGGAATGAACAAACAGCTGTAAACCCAGAAAGTTTAGGGTTTTCTTTCCAGACTGATAAAGGATTTATAGAAGAGCTAATTGAACCTATACAAACTAGTTTGCAAGGAAATATAGATATACAAGGAACTGGGAAAATAACCTTTATAAGCAGAGACACCAGTGCTGCTATCAAAAGGTTTGTCACTCAAAACAAAGAGATATCTGATCCTAACATAAATGTAGTAAGTGACTCTACTGTTAGTGAACTTCTTATCGAGTATAGCCGTAATTATGTAACAAAAGACCCTTTTAATTTTCTTTACAGAGGAGACAAGGTAAGTGTTATAACCGATTATGGCATAAACAGAAGAGAACCACTAAGTCCTGTTAAAACAGGATTAACAGAAGAAGCTGACGCAGAGACATTAGCACTAGAGATAATGGACACTAGCAAGCAGCCAGAAAGGATAATTGAAACTGATCCTGTAGATATAGATAAGAATATTAGAATATGGGATATAGTAGCAATAGATACAGGTAAGTATGGAGAAGAGAATATCGAGATTGGAGAGGTATTAGGAGTCGCTCCAGATTATCTAAATAATAGAGAAAAATATACAGTAAGAATAATACCAGATAGAGAATACATTGAAGGGTCTTTCTGGAATGGGGACTATTGGGAAAATGCTTTCTGGGCAAGCGCAGATAGTGTAAGTACAGAATGGGCTGTCGTAGATGAAGCGGTAGTCGGAGAAAATTACGTAGGAGAATAACAATGGCATATGTAGAACTAGGCCCTTTAAACAGTGGGCAAATAATACAAGAGTCTTGGACAAATCAAGTTAATGATAACTTTATAGACCATGAAACCAGGATATCAGCAATAGGAGCGTCAACAACAAAGTATTTAACTAATGCGGACTCTCCATTCACTATAACAGACGGAGACGGATTTGGTAAGTTTATATGCGACACGTCCGGTGGGGATATAACAATAATTCTTCCTACACTAGTAGATAATCAAGACAGAGAACTAGAGTTTATTCATCAAACCGGTGGGAATAATTTAATAATAGATGGTGAGGTTGCTGAAACAATAGATGGTTTAGCTACTGTAGAACTACCCAAGCAGTATGATCGAATGAAGATCATAGGCACGGTATCTGAGTGGGCTATCCTAGAAGAGCGCATCAGTTGTGAAATTATTACAGATACATATGTTGGATTCGGAACTACAGACAATAAAATAATGAGATTCACAAACGCTTCGCAAAATATTGGTAATATGTTTAGTGAAAATCATTCTACCGGATACAATGGGAATACAGAAGGTTTAGAAATAATTATAAATAGAAGTGGGAAGTATTCATTTTGTTTTATAGGTAATTCAGGTGCAAGCGGAGGTGACACTATTGGAATTAGTTTGAACTCAACGCAGTTGACAACAGCAGTAGGTTCTATAAATGCTAGAGATAGAAAAGCGCACGAGCAGTCGCCATCTGGCGGTTCATTTAAAATAAGCTGTTCATGGTCAGGAGTTTTGGATAAAAACGACATTATCAGGGCACACACCGATGGAGTTGCCCCAGGAGTATTTGCTAACATGGAATTTACTGCAACATATATAGGGAATTAGGAGGGCAAAATGGCATACGTAGTATTACCCACAATTAGCGATGGCGACTTAATCGCAACAGATTGGGGAAATGATGTTAAAGGTAATTTCGAGGATCACGAAAGCAGAATCAATGCTTTGGGCGGAGGTACAGTTATATATATAACTACATCATACACCATAACAGATGGTGATGGAGTAACCAGAGTTTTAGTAGATTCTAGTATTGCTGATGTAACAATAACACTTCCGGGACTATCAACAAACGATGGTAGAGAAATAGAAGTCGTTCATGTGGTAGGAGGTAATAATTGTATAGTATCTCGCGGTGGATCAGACGAAATAACAGAAGACCAATTAGTCACAATAGATATGCCTAAGTCGCAGGATAGGCTTAAAATATACGGGGACGACACAAATACCGGATATTGGCAGGTATTAGAGGAGCGTATTAGTTGCCAATTACGCCTTGACACTTATTCTGGGTATGGAAGCACAGATACGGCTATCATGAGATTTGCCAATGAGAGAGAAAATTACGGGAACCTTTTTACAGAAAATCATAGCACGGGCTATAATGGGAACACTGAAGGTTTGGAAATAACAATAGAAAGGAGTGGGAAATATTCCTTTTCTTTCTCGACAACATCCTCTGGCGGTGGGGGGCAAAACTTAGGGTTCTCATTGAATTCATCACAATTAACAACCGGGATACAGAGTATAAATGTTCAAGATAGAATTGGCCTTGAAAGGTCAGCTGCTGGGAGTTTGCCATCATCTTTGTCATGGTCTGGATATCTTTCTAAAGGGGATATAATAAGGCCACACACAGAGGGGCTAGCTCCTGCACCATCAAGCACACATTTTGTAGCATCGTATACAGGAAACTAGGAGGAGGAAATGAACAAATACATAAAAGTAAATGCTAGCAATGAAATAACAGATGTATTCTTCGAATGGCAGAAAAATAAGTTTGACGGTACAGAAATATTATTAGAAGATACAACAATAATACGACATAGCGTAAATAACAAAAGTATCTCTAATGACTATGGAGTATATATTTTTACATGGGACGGCACTATGGCAACAGAAAAAACACAAACAGAAATCGATGATAACCCAGACTTTATCACTGATTACAAGAAACAAAAAAAGGATCAACTGTTTGCATATATCGCAAGTAACTTGTACGATATAAATAGAACTCTTGACCAAATTAGAACGCAATGGACGTCTTTTAAAACCAATGCTGCAAGCTGGACTACTAAGCAAGACGTAGACGACGCTTATGACCAGGCTATTGTATGGTTACATTCATAGGTGGTAAAATGGTGTTACAAAAACAAAAAAAAACAGGGAAAAATGACAGAGAAGTTACAAAAGCCTTGGTAATTATTGCTGTTCTATACGTAGTCTTATCTATGTTCCATGCTTTTGTTACTATATTTTACTAGGAGCAGATAGTGACAATCAGTACAATATCCACAACACTCGGAATGGCGGCAAAGTTTGTATTGGCCCCTCTGTTTGGGCTTATGCTATACATATGGAATAGACACGTGAAGAGCAACGAAAAAGAATTCCAGACCGTAAATGAAAAACTAGACGAACATCAGAAACTAATGGCCGAGTTAGGCATTAAGACAACTGATGACTACATGAAGGTTAAAACAGAAATAGAAGAATACAAAGAAAAAAACGGGCAGGAAATCAAGGAAAAAATGGACGGCTCAGAGAGCAGAATAATGAAAGCCATCGGTGATAATGGCGCTCATATAAGCAGACTGTTTGACCTTTTTAATGACCACAAGCTTAAAACAGAGAAAAGACTAACGAAAATTGAGACCATAATCACAAAATAACTGTACAAAATGTATTACAATGAACACATATCAGTGTCAAAAAGCCTCTTTATACGAGAGGTTTTCTTTTTTTATATTTAAATACTTGACAAGGCTGTGTATACCAGATAAGTTGTTCTAAAATAACAGATGGAGTAGTAATATGTATTTAACAATTAGTTTAGTTATGCTTGCAATCTGTGTACTTTTAATTGTTTATAGTTCTCTTGCCGTTGCGTCAAATGCAGATGCTCAGTCAGAAGTGTTAAATAAGAAACTCAAAAAAAGGTACAGCCGAAAAATATAAACTCGGCAAAGGAAGCAAGGGAGGAACAAAAAATGTGGACGAAAGTGAGAAATATTTTCCAAGGGATCATGTATGATGCAGGTTATAAGAACGGGAAGAAGGAGGCCAGGCAGGAATTAAAAGAACAAAAAAAGTTTTATGAAGAATTGATCAAGAGCATAGAATATAAAAATGAAACTGTTCTAATGGAAAAAGAGAGAGCTAATAGTATATTAAGAGCTAAAATAAACGATGCGGAAGTATTAAGGAAAAGCGCAGAGGAAAAGATTATGATTGTGAATAGAAAAGAACGTGAACTAGAGCAAACAGGAAACCTTTTATACGACGCTGTAGAGAATTGGAAAGTTAAAATGCTAGGTCCAGCAAGAGACATTTTGTCTATAGTCGGGCAAATACATCATAACGCACGTAAGGACAGAAAAAAAATATCAGGAGGTTAAGGATGGATTATGAAATAATCGCAATGATAATTTTTGCAGCAGCATCAATAATAAGTACTATAATATTTGTAAGGGGACAAAATGACTAGAGACATGAATGAAAAATTACAAGCAATTGCAGAAAAAGAGGACATGGGGTTTGATGAACTAAAGCTACTATGGTACATGGTCTATAACGAGAAGCAATTTAAGCTTGCAATAAAAGAGATCAAAGAAGATAATATCGAAGTATG
>Ga0180438_10004870_pt1 | contig 19064 bp, 14 predicted proteins | sample SS_ome_12_FD_132455 | JGI IMG/M metagenome (GOLD analysis project Ga0180438, IMG submission 132455) | Hypersaline lake sediment archaeal communities from the Salton Sea, California, USA - SS_3_D_2 metaG | ecosystem: Environmental > Aquatic > Non-marine Saline and Alkaline > Hypersaline >...
GGAGTTCCAGCAGAGCCTGGTAGCTATTGAAAAGGAAATCGCGCTTGCCGCAGGCGAGCCAGAACAGGCTCAGTTTCTCGTTGGCGGAATCGAGGTAGCCGCCGTATGTTTTCTCGTAGTCGTCTCTGATGCCGGAACTGAACACTCCTAGCCAGTCAAACATGTCAAGATGTTTGATCCCGATAGTAACGGTCTCTCTGCCGCCCATTGACAATCCGGCCATCGCCCGGTTGTTCGAGTCGGTGTGAACGCGGTAAGTCTCCTCGACGAATGGAATGATGTTTTCCAACAGATCGCGTTCGAACGCCGGCACGACCTCGCCGCGCGACGGCAAGGGCGCGTCTCCGTATCCCCACGGCGTCACAACGAGCATCGGTACGGCTTTGCCTTCAGCGATGAGGTTGTCCAGTATGGTGTGTGCACGACCCACTGCAGACCAGCCGCGTTCGTCGTCGCCCGCTCCGTGCAACAGGTACAGCACAGGATACTTCGACTTGCTTTTCTCGTAACCGGGTGGGGTATAGATGTATATACCACGCTCCGTGCCGGGAGGCGTTGAGGGGTACCTGTGGATGTGGAGCACGCCGTGAGGGACCGGCTGCGGCTCGTCGTATCGTGGCGGATCGCCGGGTACGGTAAAGTTGCTGGCTGCGGGTCTTAGCCCGACCTTGACGACTGGATTAGAGGGGTCCAGGCTTGTCGTGCCGTCAATGAGGAAACTGTACTCGTAAATGTTGGGTTCGAGCGGGCCGACCGTAGCGCTCCACACGCCGTCGTCGCCCTTTGTCATCCGCCGCAGCGTCATCGGTGACACGATTCTCACAGCTACCTTCTCGGCCCGGGGTGCACGAAAGCGGAACGTCACCGTGCTGTCGGGATGGATCTCCGGCGAGATGAGCATTCCTCCTCCCTGTGCCAGCGCCTTCTGAGCCCACGCAACGACCAACAGCCCCAGCATACATAGAGCGACCAAACCCGTCTTTCTCATACTGCTGCCTCCTATCACCACCGAGTTTTTCAAATGCAATTGCCAGAATTCACGAGACTACCATCAGCGCTCGCGATTTATTGTGGATTACGACCCATAAATTGTCAAGCGCAGTCGAGCAACCCTAATTCTCAACTAGGTGAGAACGGCAAGTCCATGGCCGACTTGGGTTTTGGGAGAGCCGACCCGGTGATCGGCCGCGCGGCGGCAATAGGGTGAGAGACAGGAAGCCTTGTCCCACGAGGGGTCCGACGTGAGCACTATTCGCACTATTGGGGGCCGGTAGCGGCGGAAATGTTGAATCTGTGCAACATGGAGATCGAGAATTAAAGGTGCTGGTCGGGGGTTCCGATATTAATTATGGAGCGAAAAAGTCGGACCAAAAGGGGGGAGGATGAACATGAAGAAAGAGCACGCCAAACCGACCTTAGCGGCTCGGAGCTGCCCATATCTCGGTCGAGAGACAGCTTGTCTGCTAGCGTTTCTAGTGGTGGTCGGCGCCGTTTTCTGCGCTACGCTGGCTCGCCGACCCTGCGCCGTAGCCGGCGAGGCGGATCCGGCCGGTATTGAGAGGATGGCGGCTATTGACGTCGGCGCGGCCATCCGGGTTACGCCGGAGTTCGTGATAATGTCCCGCTGTCGAGCCGATACGCCGCAGTACCGCATCCTGCACCGGAAAGCGCGGCTTAGAGTGGTGGCAGCGGCCCAGTATGTCGCACGGAAAGAACGGTACAGCTCGGTGCTCTGTTCGCCGACGTCCGATCTGCCGGACATCACAGACAGCGTCATGTCGAGGCTCGTGAACCCGACTCCTGACTTCCTGCCGATCGCCCAAATTACGCAAAGACCGTTCACCGGCGAGGTGATCCCGCTCGCCGCATGACGGTCGGGCTACCGCGATGATACGGCGATGATAACCTTCAGCGCGTCGTCGCGCCCGGCTGCGGCCAACGCTTCCGCACCGCTGTCGAGGTCGAACATCGCGCTGATGAGAGGTTGTACGGCCACCTTTCCCGTTCTGAGCGCTTCTAGAGCCGGCGCGAAGGGTCCGCACCTCGATCCCACCAACGTTATCTCGTCCACGACGACCGGCGCCACGGCCAAACACGACTCTTCCGCTACGGTACTCTTGATCACCACGGTCCCTTCGGGCGCTGCCATATCAATCGCCTGCTGTAATCCGTCCCGGGATCCGGTACAGTCAACGACAATACGCGCCTTGATCGCCCGCGATTGGCTTCCAAGGCAGGTTTCAATCCCGAACTCCGCGGCGATACCGAGCTTCTCCTCGTGTTTCCCCACGAGAACCACCCTGTCAGTCTTCGTGTGCATAACCTGAGCCGCGAGCAGACCGAGTTTGCCGTCGCCGAGCACCACGGCAGTATCGTCGTCGCTCACCGCAACCTGTTCGAGAATCCTGAATGCGGCGGCCAGCGGTTCGACGAACACGGCATCATCGTCCGAGACCTCGTCCGGGACCACGTGCAAGTTGGCTTCCGGCAACGCGAGATACTGCGCGAACGCACCGTCTCGACCCTGGATACCGAGCACGGTACGTTCCGGACAGTGCCTCCCTTTGCCCGCGCGGCACAGCTCGCACCGCCTGCACGGGCAGTTTATCTCGCCGACAACTCGCTGCCCGACGAGCCGGCCGTCACCGGCCTCCTCGACCACGCCGACGAACTCGTGGCCCGGCACGCCGCGAAATTCCATATATCCATTGATTATCTCGAGATCGGTGTTGCAGACGCCTGCTTTGATCACGCGGACGAGCGCTTCGCCCTCGGCCCTTTGCGGCCGCGGATAGTCCTCAACCAACCGAGTCTGTCCGTCGAATAATAACGCTTTCATGAGCCGGGTACGATCTTGCCGAGCACAACGCGCGTTTTCGCCCCGGTGGCACCGGTGACGTTCGCCGGGTTGCCCGCAATTGTCTCGTTGGCGAGGATCGCGAACGCGACAGCTTCCTTTGCGTCGCTGGAAATACCGTATTTCTCAATCGTGACGACCGGCACCGGGGAGAACCCGCGTTTAAGCCGTGAAACCAGCGTCTCGTTGTGCACACCGCCGCCGCTCAATACGATCTCCTCGATATCGTGTTGCGGAAACACGAACTTCTTGAATCCCAATATCATTGCGCGCGCAACGAACTCCGCCATTGTGGCCAGCTTGTCCGCCAGAGCGATATCTTCAAACCCTGCCAGTTCACGCCGGACGAAATCCTCACCGAAGTCCTCCCTGCCGGCGGTCTTTGGCGGCGTTTTCCGGAAGTACCTGTGGGCCAACAACCTTCTTAGCAGCTCTCTGCGACACCTGCCGGTGGCGGCGAGGTGTCCGCGGTCGTCCACGCGCGTTTTTCCTCCGGTATCTGCCGCCACGGTCTCGTCTATCACCATGTTGCCGGGACCGAGATCGAATCCCGAAACGTCCTCGATCTGCGGGGTGACAATGGTGACATTGGCTATCCCGCCGATATTGACCGCGGCACGAGTGGCACCTTCTGTGCGCAGCAGCACGTAGTCCACGTACGGCACGAGCGGCGCCCCTTCGCCTCCCGCCGCGATATCGCGCGTCCGGAAATCCGCCACCGTGGTTATCCCGGTGCGTTCCGCGATAACGCAAGGTTCAGCGAGCTGCAACGTGCTGCCGTCCCTTCCGGTGTAACGCGGCAGGTGCGACACCGTCTGCCCGTGAGAACCGACCAGATGAACGTCGTTCGGGCTGAGACCTGCGTCCTGTATTACTCTAAGCGCCGCCTCGGCGAAAAGTTCGCCCAGCACGAAGTTCATCTCGCTGACGTCCGCCACGCCCCACGACGACAGATCGAGAAGACGCTCCTTCACCGCCAGCGGGTAAGGATGAATGAGGAAACCGACCGTCTCGACGGCGGTTTCGAGCCCGTTACCCACGATCCTGGTCAGAACGGCGTCAATCCCGTCCATTGACGTGCCGGACATCAGCCCGACAACCAACTTCCGCTCGATTCCTGCGAGGTCAGCTATGGTTCTCACCGGCTCACCCTCGACCGTTTCCTGAAGCCACGCGCAATCGTGGAGAAGGTATTCGGGGAAAAGTGTGCGGACACATCTGCGTACCTCACGGCGGTTCTGTCAGATCCCTTCTGTCTTCGACGGTATGATATGCCGCACGATAGGTCTTGTCAACATGTGTTGTTCGGCTGGAAGTCTTGCCAGCGTGCTTGCACGGGGGCTAGTTCGGGCACCCCGTTTGCTTGCCGGGGCGAGGAGAGCCGGGCAGGGATCTGCCCTCGCCGATCGTGGACAGCGCCCTGCAGTAGTTGCCGGCTGAATAGAGCGGTTAGAGGTATCCGAGCGCACGCAGACGGGCAAGCACGTGTTCCGGCAGATCCTGTAAGACGAGCCTGTCTTTCTCTCCCAGGATAAGCTTCAACTGTGCCCTGAGAAGCTCGACACGGTCGCTCGAATCCGGCTCGTCGGCGAGCGAGTGCTGCTCGAGAGGGTCCTGCTCGAGGTCGTAAAGAAGCACCGTCGCAGGTTCATCCGGCATCCATGTCTCGATGAGTTTGAACCGATCTGTTATGATTGTGCGACCCGAAAGGGGGGCGGTCGGCTCAACCCCAGGCTTGAGCGGGAGGCCGAGTTCCGCCGCGATAGCATGTCTCCCGATGGCGGTTTCGGTCCCTTCCACGAGTGGTTTCAGGCTGAGACCTTGCATTTCGTCCGGCCGTTTCTCGCTCGGTACCGCCGCATAGTCGAGGATCGTGGGCATAAGGTCGATCAGACCCGCCAGCGACGAGTTTCTCGAAGGCTGGCTCTGCGTCTGGGCCTGTGGCGGAATGATCAGCAGCGGAATGCGTATGAGCTCTTCGTAAAGCCCGAAGGCGTGGACCCATTGGCCGTGCTCGTGGAACGCTTCGCCGTGATCGGCGGTCACTATGACAAGCGTGTTCGCCAACACACCTTTGTCTGCGAGTGTATCTAACATATCGCCGATGCTGGAATCGGTGTACGCTATCTCGCCGTCGTACAGGTTGATCAGATGTTGTCGCCCTTCCTGGGAGATCGGCTTCCCGGTCTCCCACAGTTCCCGCATCTCTTTGTTCCCATCGATCTTGCCCTCGTAAGGGTCGGGGAAAAGGTCGCGAAACTCCGGCGGCGGCTCGTAAGGCGTGTGCACGTCGATATACCAGACACACGCGAGAAACGGTCCGGGCCTCTGCACCTGCCCGATCCACTGGGTTGCGCGCTGGTTGATGGCTGCAGCACGAAGACGATTGGAATACAGCCTACTCCCAACGAAATACTCGTCGAACCCTTGATCGAATCCCGGGGACCACTGCTCACCTGTCCCGAGGCTGTCGTATGCATGAAGGGGGTTCGCTGTGAAGAAACCCGTCCGGTACCCTGCACCTTTGAGGACTTCAGCAAGTGTTGTGCATTTCTGGCTGAGCTCGAAGAATCGCTCGTTGGCTATCTGCGTGTCGGACGGGTACCGTCCGGTGAAGATTGCTGCCGTCGATGGAAATGTGGACGGCGCCTGTGCGTATGCGCGGTCGAACACGACGCCCTGCAGGGCGTATTCGTCCAACCTGGGTGAAGTGGGTCTCGAGTAGCCGTACATTCCCGTATGGTCCGCGCGCAGTGCGTCCACGACGAGGATGAGGAAGTTGGGACCGGACGCACGCGGCGACCGTCCGCATTGGACCGAATAAAGTGCCAAGACGAGAACCACCAGCACCATGCCGATTCTTGTTCTGCACGAATGTCTCACGGTGACCCCTTTGCACCTCCAGCACGGTTACGCGATCGGGCGGTGCGACGCTCGCAAAACGATTGTTATCGCACCAGCAGACCACTTGTCGGCGTGTTGGCATCACAATAGCACGCCGCGCTCAGCAAATCAACACGTTTCTCTGTGCGGCACGTTGGGGAAAGGATCTCCTTTCCGGTAGATGGAATGTGATTAGCGGCGCCAATGAGCTTTGGTAACGTGTTGTTGCCGCTAACGTTAGTCCAGGAGGTGATGATATCTGCGATAGCAGTATCGAGAAAGCGGCGGCTACAGGTATCCGAGCGCACGCAGACGGGCACGCACGTGTTCCGGCAGCGGCGCCACCCGACTTCTGTCTTGCTCCCCCAGAATGACCTTGAGCTGCGCCCTGAGCAGTTCGACCTGCTTGCTTGAATCCGGCTCGTCGGCAAGCGAGTGCTGCTCGAGAGGGTCCTGCTCGAGGTCGAAAAGAAGTACGTCCGTCGGTAGGTCCCACAGATTCGATTCGATGAGCTTGAATCGCTCGGTGAGGATGGCGCGACTTGAAATGGAGGACGGATCGCCACCTGGCTTAAGCGCAAAACCGAGCTCCGCTGCGATAACCTCTCTGTTGATTTCGGCCTCCGTCCCTTCAACCAAGGCTCTCAGGCTGAGACCTTGCATTTCGTCCGGCCGTTTCTCGCTCGGTACCGCCGCATAGTCGAGGATCGTGGGCATAAGGTCGATCAGAGCCACCAGCGCAGCGTGTCTCGAAGGCTGGCTCTGCGTCTGGGCCTGTGGCGGAATGATCAGCAGCGGAATGCGTATGAGCTCTTCGTACAGCCCGAACCCGTGGCCACACTGGCCGTGTTCCTGGAACGCTTCGCCGTGATCGGCGGTCACCATGACAAGCGTGTTCGCCAACACGCTTTTGTCTGCGAGTGCATCTAACATATCGCCGATGCTGGAATCGGTGTACGCTATCTCGGCGTCGTACAGGTTGATCAACTGTTGTCGTGCTTCCTGGGAAATCGGTTTCCCCGTTTTCCACAGTTCCCGCATCTCTTTCTTTCCATCGATCTTGCCCTCGTAAGGGTCAGGGAAAAGGTCGCGAAACTCCGGCGGCGGCTCGTAAGGCGCGTGCACATCGATATACCACACGCACGCGAGAAACGGTCCGCGCGAACCATCTTTCCGGATCCACGCCATTGCGTGCTCGTTGAGAGCTTCAGCACGCAGCCGATCGTCCAGCAGGTTGCTCCCAACGAAATACTCGTCGAACCCTTGATCGAATCCCGGCGACCACTGCTCACCTGTCTCGAGACGGTCGTATGCGTGAATGGGGTTCGCGCTGAAGAAACCTGTCCGGTACCCTGCACCTTTGAGGACTTCAGCGAGTGTTGCGCATTCCTGGCTGAGCTCGAACACCCGCTCGCTGGCTGCCTGCGTGTCGGACGGGTACCGTCCGGTGAAGATTGCTGCCGTCGATGGAAAGGTCGATGGCGCCTGTGCGTATGCGCGGTCGAACATTACGCCCTGGCGGGCGTACTCGTCCAACCTGGGTGAAGTGGGTCTCGAGTACCCGTAGACTCCCACATGGTCCGCGCGCAGTGCGTCCACGACGAGAATGAGGAAGTTGGGGCCGGAGGGACGCGGCGACCGTCCGCACCGGACCGAAGAGAGTGCTAGAACAAGAGCTGTCAGCACGATACCGATTCTCTTTGTCCGTGGGTTTCTCACGGTCACCTTCCTTCACCCTCGTGACGGTCGCTTAATCGGGAGGAGGGGCCGTCGCAAATGATTTCTACAGCGCCGACTGTTATCACGCCCGTTTGTCAGGGTCGCTCTCCCGTGCACTGCGTATCGCCAATATCGTAGCACACGGCGGTTTGCGAATCAACGTCGCGCAGTGCAGGATCTCCGCCTGGGGTGTTGGACGGCGCGCTGTGTGAACCATCTGTGGGGACAACGGAGCTAATTACAAGTACCCCAGCGCACGCAGACGGTCACGTACACGCTTTGGCAGCGGCCTAACCGGACTTTCGCCTTGCCCCCCGAGGACAAGGTCCAGTTGGGCGCTGAGCAGTTCGACCTGCTCACTCGAAGAGGGGTCGTCGTGCAGGGAGCGCTGCTCGAGAGGATCCTGCTTCAGATCAAAGAGAAGCGTTCGCGCAGGCTCGCCCGGTCGGTTGATCTCGATAAGTTTGAGCCGCTCTGTGACAAGGGCGCGAACGGTGAAGGCTTGAGGATCGCCCTCCGGCCTGAGCGCGTAGTTGAGTTCCGCCGCGATACCGTCTCTCTCTAAGGTGGCACGCTTGTCCTGCAACAGCGTTCGCAGGTTAAGACCTCGCATTGTTGCCGGCCGTCTCTGGCTCGGAACCTTTGCATAGTCGAGGATTGTGGGCATCAGGTCGATAAGACCCACAACGGAACCGATTCTCGACGGCTCGGTCCCGACCTCGGCGTTGGGCGCGACGACGAGCAGCGGAACGCGTATCAGCTCTTCATATAATCCCAGGCCGTGAACCCAGATGCCGTCGTGCTCGTGAAACGCCTCTCCGTGGTCGGCTGTCACGATAACCAGCGTGTCAGACAACGCGCCTGCGGCGTCAAGCGAGCCGAGCATCTGTGCAACGCAATGGTCCGCGTATGCAATCTCGGCATCGTACAGGCTGATCAGGTGTTGTCGCGCCTCCTCGGGAATGGATTCACCGCTGGCCCACAGTTTCAGCATTCTCTTGCCCCAGTCTATCTCGCCTTCGTACGAATTGGGGAAAAGATCGCGGAATTCCGCCGGCGGATCGTAAGGGATGTGAGGGTCCATGTAGTGGATATAGGCGAAAAACGGTTTGCGCGACCCGCGTCGCGTGATCCATTTCAACGCGCGCTCGTTCAACGTTTGAGCGCGAACGTAGCCGGAATGGGACCCGGGGGCGACGAAAAACTCTTCAAACCCCTGTTCGAAACCGAGCGACCAGCGTTCGTCGTCGCCTGAAACGTTGTAACCGAAAAGGGCGTTCGCGCTGAAGAAGCCGGTACGGTACCCCGAGTCTTTCAGGATTTCGGCGAGCGTGGTGAAATCCTCGCTGAGCACCAGCGGTCCTCCCTCCCTCACGGCGTGGTCGGTCGGGTACAGGCTGGTGAACATCGTGCATACGGACGGTAATGTCGCTGAGGCTTGCGAGTAAGCGCGATCAAAGACCACGCCGCCGCGAGCGTATTCGTCCAACCGTGGCGTGGTGTCTCTGGAGTACCCGTACAGCCCAAGATGGTCAGCGCGCAGCGCGTCAACAACGAGGATAAGCACGTTAGGCCCGGACGGATGCGGGGCCCGTCGGCACTGGACCGAGCCGAGGGCCAGAACAAGAACCGCAAGCAACAAGCACGGTCTTGTTGGGCACGGACTCTTCACGGGTAGCTTTCTCCAGACCGGCACGGGACGGCTGCAATCATATAAGCGCGAGCTCGACGCTCTTGTTTGCACAGTTCGCGGTTTCGGCGAACTCCTCGATCTTCCTGGCGAGTGGGAGCGCCCCTGCAAGGAAATGGTCGACCGGTTTCGTCCCCTTGTATATCTCCTTATCGGACACGCCCGGCAGACCGAGCACCGACCGCACATTCTCGCAGGAGAAGAAGTACCTGCCCTGCATGACGATGTTCTTGCCGATTGTCGCCTTGTTGATCTTGCCGATGAAGCCGATGTACTCCCTGACCGTGTCGTCCGGGACGCCGGTACCGCCGTGAAGCACCGTCGGCACCCAACATCCGCGCCGGTTCGCCTCCTCATTGTACGCCATGACAATGTCGGTCCTGATGATGTTCTCTCCCTCGCGCTTGCCGTGTGCGGACCCTATGTCGAACGCTATCGCTCCGACGCCGGTCTGCTCGACAAAATCGCAGATGCGCCCTACATAGTCTTTCATCTGCTCGCCCTCGAGCGAACTTGCCGTGTATTCCTTGCCGTCCTCAATGCCGGCGGTAGCCGTCAGCTCGCCCTCGACGAGCACGCCGTGTTTCTTGCCCATCTCAACCAGCATCTTGGTGAACCGGATGTTCTCCTTGAGATCCGGCAGGTGGGCTCCATCGAACATGTAGAAGCTCACTTCGGGCAGCTTCATGACGGCTTCGGCCGTAGCAAGCAGTTTCTCACAGTCTTTCTCATAGTCGGAGTTCTTGACGCCGGCCTTCTCGTCCTTCCAGTACTTCGGCGCGTCCTGGTGGTCCAACCCGCATATGATCCGCGCATCCTGGAACGATACGCCGTCGAGCTTGCCGTCCACCTCGCCGAATATGCGCACACGCGCCGCGGCGGCCATCATCCCGGCGACAACGTTCCCGGCGCCCCAACCTTTGTACCCGCCCGGGCTGGATACGATCGCTATCGGCGTCTTGTGTTTCGACGAGTTGTAAAGTACGGCATCCACCCACTCGTCGCCGTACGAGTTGATCGACAGCAGACCCCACCTCTGATCGGCAGTTTTCTGCTCGCCGTTTGAGAACGGGCAGATGCTGCGGAAGACTTTCACTGTCTCTTCGTAACTCAGTATTCTTGCTTTGCCGGACATCTTCTCCTCCTTCATGCCCGAGTTGGTTTCGTCACAAACTTCGCAGGTTGCAGCGGAGAAGGCATCTTCCCCAATATGGGCTTGAAATACTCAACTCCCTCCGGTGTTATACACATGTTCTCGCTGTCGTACAGTCGCAGATCTAGCCGTTTCGGCACAATGTTCCCCTCGTCGTCGCGTGGCAAACGACGCGCGTCAACCGTGACGACCCGCAACGTATCGCCGCTACGCTTTACGCTCGCCATCTTACCGGATTTACCGCGCGCGAGCAGCTGTTCGGCTTTTCGCCCGAGCTTGATCCCGATCTTCTTGTCCAGAACGGTCGGAGCGCCGCACCGGAACAGGTAGCTCGGGATTATCGCGTTGAAGTTCCTGGTTTTCAGCTCGGCACTCAGGTCGGCTTTCAGTCTGCGCGCTATCACGTCGGCGCATCCGCCGAGTTTCGCGTGACCGAACGCGTCAACGTTGGTCGTGTCGGCGCTTATCACGCTCCCGTCGGGATAGACGGCGCCCTCGGCGACGACGACGAGCACGTGTTTCTGCTCCGCGTACCTTCTCGCCACCATTTCGCGCAGCCGAGCGTAGTCGAGCGACAGTTCGGGCACGAGGATGAAATCCGGATGGCCGAACGCGGATGCCAGAGCTAACCACCCGGCGCTCATCCCCATGGATTCGAGCACTATGATCCGTTCGTGCGAGTAGCCGGTCGTACGGACGCCGCCGTGCCAGCTCGCAAAATCCGCCGCACGTCTCGCCGCGCTCGGAAATCCCGGCGTGAAATAGTTCACGATCTTGCTGAAATCGAGCGGTTCGTCCGGGGGAGAGTTCGCCCCAACGTCGTTGTCGATGGTTTTCGTGATGATAGCTATCGGGACGCCCTCAAACTGTGCCGCGACGCTGATCGTGTCGTCGCCGCCGATGAGTATAAGACCGTCGATGCCGAGCGCTTGCAGGTTCGCACGGGCCTGGTCGTATCCGCCCTCTATCTTCGCCAGTTTAGTGCGCGAGGTCTTCAAGAACGTACCGCCGATGTCGGGGCTTAGTATTTCGGGACTGAGCACCACATACTGTCCCGAGTCGAGCAGACCGGCCCAACCGCGCAGGAATCCCGTCACCTCGATGCCGTCCTGCTGCGCCGCATCGGTGATACCGTACAGGATAGAGTTGAGCGCGCTCGTGTCGCCGCCACCGGTCAGTACGCCGATTCTTTTCATACACGATCTCCTTGTCGACCTCTCGAAGAGTTTCTAACACTTCTCACGCTGCCCGCCGCCTCGGCGGCGGGCAGCGTTGCTCAAAGGTCTTTGGAAAGGGGATGGGGGGAACCCTTTCTGCCTAGAAAGGTTTCCCCCGGCAGCTGTCACATTTCCAGCGCGACTTTCAACTGTTCATGGTCGCGCGCGTACTCGTCCACCGGCACTCCCTGTTTCCACGCCTCCGTCGCCTGATACATAGCCTCAACGCCGGCCCGGATACCCAGCGGATGTTTCAATATGTTCGATCCCGCCAACCCCATGAGGTCCGTATCGAACGACTCGAGGTTGTCCACGAGGTTCCTCGCGTTCAACCCGCCGGCTACGACGATCAACGTGTCCTTTATACCATCCATCTTCTCGCGGAACACCTGGGCCAACCGCATCAACATCGGCGGACACAACGACGCGACGTGGACGTTGTACTGGTTCATCACGCCTATCTGGAAGTAGTCGCCGCCGGCCAACCTGATAAGTTTCGACCAGACGACGTCGTCAACGCGGCGCGGGCCTGTAGACCAGCCGCTCCGACCGCCGCTGTGGGCGTAAAGCGGGACGTTGATATCCGGGTCCTCGCGCAGTATGCTCAGCGAACTGATACCGTTCACCAGCGGGTTGAACATCAGCGCCGTCGCACCGTTATCGATCGCCCGTTTGCACACGTCGCGAATCTTGTCCGGTCGCGCAACGATATGCGGGGCGTACAACGTGTTCTCGCCGGTCTCGTCGTACGCCCGTTTGAGCGCTTGCGCGACGAGCTTCACCTTCTCATCCGGCGGACAGTACTCAGGTCCCATCATCTTCTCGTCGTCCTTGATGAACCTGACACCGCCGACCGACGCGTTGTAACATTTGTCCGCGACCTCCTCCGATGTCAATCCCGCACACGGTTTCACGATTGTACCGATTATCGGTTTGTCTTTGGAAACGTTCAGGAGCTTCCGCGTCCCTTCCACGCCGAATCCGGGACCCGGGAACCGTTCGAGCACCTTTTTCGGCAGAGTGAAATCCATGAACGCCACCTGGTCGTAATATACGAACTCGAGTATCGGCCCGCCTATCGTCAACATCAGGAACTGGTACACTAGATCGGCGTCGAGATCCAGATTGTAAAGAGGCGACCGGGCGTAAATCACGCCTTCGTCCGGACCGTACTTCTCCACGCGGAACACGTCCGCCTGCGCCTTCTTGAACACTTCCGTCGGACCGCCCGCGCCCAACCACGGACCGGTAGTCTCGTCCCGCGCTATGTCCCTGGCTACCTTGACGAGATCGCCTCCCGTTTTTACATAGTAGACCAGCTCGACCGACTCTTTCGGATCGTGTACCGACTCGAGATCTATCACCTCGACCGGTTCACGACCCAATATCTCGCTTCCTCGATACTCTTCCACCATTACATCCCTTTCTTTGGCTGATTTCCATACTTCCCGACGAGCTCCGCACCTAATTCTACCACGACCGGCAGAAGATCGCGAGAGAAAATGAACTTCTCCAGCGCCGTGTCGTATTAGCCGAATGGAAACGGGGGTGTCAGGCTAACTGGAGAGGATCGGACGATGAAAGCTGTTCGGTTCGCGTTCACGGCGTGTGTGTTGTGGGTTCTGTTGGGTTCAGGGCGTTCTTCTTGCGCGATGACGCCGTCGGGGATGGAACAATGGTTGGATAAATGGCAGCCGGGACCTGAGCACTCGCAGGTGCCGATGGAGAGCATCCGCTGTCGCCAAACGGATATCACAGGGAAATGGTGGGGGCCACACAGTATAGGTCATGCAGTCACATGGCTGGCAATCGGGTCGGGCGGGGGACGGTCGTACAGGGTGATAATTAAAGGCAACGGCTGCCTGGGCGAGTTGCGGTTGGAGCGCACGGGCGAATACGCTGACGGCGTGCTCACGCTCGACCGACCCGTCCAGGACTACCTTGGGCGCGTGTATAAGAAGCTGTATGCCGTGCGCATCGCCGGTGAGGAATACCTGCTGCCCTCGGCATCGGTCGGCGAGGTGGAAGCGGCGATCTCCAAAGGTGGCTCGCGGGCGTTAGATCCTTATTTGCTAAATTCGCGCCTGTTCGTCCGGCAGCCGACGCAGCGGGTTTCGGTCACGGCCAGACCTGTGCCACCGGCTGTGGTCGTCGTGGCGGTCTGTGCCGGTGCCGGGTTGGTGGTGTTCCTCCTGGTCACCACATTTTCGGGTCAGAGTCTGGCGAGTACAAGGGGATTGCCTAAAATCCCGACAGGATGCAGAAGAAGAACCTGGGACGAGCTTACAAGTTCTCCGCAGTTCTAGTTTCCGCCGACGCGCTTTGACGTAACCCTCGGCACGGGCGAACACACGGGTTCGCCCCTACCTATCGTTTCGGTACGTGCACCGTTCGATGACCCATCAGAATACAATGCCGACCTGGACGGATGCGACCTACCTCGATCTGATGGATGCTAAACAGGTACAAGGGGGAAACCCATCGTGGGGGGTAGGCATGTTCCCGTGCTTCTGGATTCCCGCCTTCGCGGGAATGACGAGAGGGTGCGGGAATGATGAGAGGGTGCGGGAATGACGCGAAGGTGCGGAGATGTTTGTTACAGGTTGTTTGTCTCCGGATCAAGTGTGGTATTACGGTAACTGAGGCTTCTTGGAGACGGCATGAGCTACCTGACGATTTTCGTTACAGCGTTTATCGTGGGATTTTCCGGGGCGGTAACGCCGGGTCCGGTGCTGGCGTTGACGGTTTCCGAGAGCACGAAACGCGGGTTTATCGCGGCTCCGCTCATAGTGCTCGGCCACGCGGTTCTCGAGGCGATACTTGTTGTGTGTCTGGTCGCAGGTGTGGGTTCGGTTATTCTCAAGAACCAGGTGCTTGGCCCGATCGCTTTGCTCGGCGCTCTTGTGCTTATCTGGATGGGCTGGACGATGGTGCGCGAGTCGGTAAGACGCAGTGCGGACCTGGACATTTCTCTTGAACCGGCGACCGCCTCCGTCGGAGTACCGATCTACCGTGGTGTGCTAACGAGTCTCGCCAACCCGTACTGGCTGGTCTGGTGGGCTACGGTGGGTCTGACATACATTGGTGCCTCTTTCGAGCGCGGTGTAACCGGTCTTGTATCCTTTTTCTCCGGTCACATACTTGCCGACCTTGCCTGGTACAGCGTGGTAGCCGCAGCGGTAACCGCTGGACGCCGCTCGTTCATTAAACGCGTCTACCCAAAACTGAACCTCGTATGCGGCTGTTTCCTGTTCGGTATCGGGCTGTTCTTCCTGTGGTTCGGTACTAAGCGTTTGGTGGGAGAGTGACTCATTGGCCTCCCCGACCCGGTTAGACGTTTGACAATGGAAGCCGCTTTTGAATACAATAGTCGCACGCGGGGGATACGATCTAAGCTTTGATTCTAACGAGCGCTTACGGGCTGCGGGCGCGCGCCTCAATCTCGGTTCAGGGAAAACGGCTATGGGGTTACGTCTTTACAATACGCTCACACGTCAGATAGAGGAGTTCACACCTCTTGAAGCGGGTACCGTCCGGATGTACACTTGCGGCCCGACCGTCTACGACTATCCTCATATCGGCAACTTTCGCGCGTACATTTTTGAGGATCTATTGAGGAGATACTTGAAATTCAAAGGGTTCCGCGTCATCCAGGTGATGAATATTACCGATGTGGATGACAAGACGATTCGCGGCGCGCGTGAAGGTGGTGTTTCGCTGAAGGAGTTCACGACAGGTTACGTTCGCGCGTTCTTCGAAGATCTCGTCACGCTGCGCATCGAACGAGCGGAGTATTACCCGGCGGCGACCGAACACATTGAGGATATGGTCGCGCTGGTCGAACGATTGAAGGAGAGAGGCTACACGTACGAAGCCGACGGTTCAACATATTTCCGGATCGCCTCGTTCGACGGGTACGGGAAACTGTCGCATTTCAAACTCGACGAGCTTAAAGACGGGGCCAGCGGCAGGACCGCTCTCGACGAGTACACCAAGGAGGACGTGAGGGACTTCGCGCTGTGGAAAGCGTGGACCGAGGAGGATGGCGACGCATGCTGGGACACAGCGCTCGGCCGCGGTCGGCCCGGGTGGCACATAGAGTGTTCGGCGATGTCCATGAAGTACCTCGGGGAACATTTCGACATCCATACCGGCGGCGTGGACAACATCTTCCCGCACCACGAGAACGAGATCGCTCAGTCGGAGGCAGCGACCGGCGGCCAGTTCGTGAACTACTGGCTGCACTGCGAGCACCTGCTGGTGGACAACCGGAAAATGTCGAAATCGCTCGGCAACTTCTACACGTTGCGCGACCTGTTGCAGAAAGAGTGCAAACCGGAAGCTATACGGTACGCGCTGATTTCAACCCATTACAGACAGAAGTACAACTTCACGCTGGCCGGGCTTGAAGCTGCGGCAAGTGCGGTCGCCAGGCTGCGCGATTTCAAGCGCAGATTGGCGGCCGTGAAGCTTAGCCCGCGCGAAGAGCTGACCCGGCCGGTCGCGGACCTCGTAAGCAGCGCGGATGACGCGTTCGTGAAGTCCATGGACGACGATCTCGGCATATCGGGCGCGCTGGCGGCGGTGTTCGAGCTGGTTCGCGAGGTGAACAGTCTCATAGACGACCGGGCCGTCGATCAAGAGGGTGCGGCTCTGGCGGCCGGTCTTCTCGAACGGGTGGACAGCGTAATCGACGTGATTCGCGAAGATGAGACGATCCCGCAGGAGGTGTTGGAACTCGTGGAAGACCGAGCAGCCGCGCGGCGGGACAAAGACTACAAGCTGGCGGACGAGATTCGCGACAATATTGTCTCTCTTGGTTACGTTGTAGAGGACACCCCCTCGGGTCCGCGCGTGAAACGCATCTAATACAAGGTTGGGAAGTGAGCGCCGCGGGTGGTTCTTGGGTCCGGAACATCCTGTTGATAACCGTTGTTTGCGGTTTTTCGCTTGACAAGCATGGAGTGCGATGCTAGAATCTCTCCACTTCAGGGATGGAGGAATATGCCCCGTCCCCGAAAAAGACACGGCTGTTGGAGATAACATTCGGTACGAGAGGGCATAACGAGGTTATGAAGATAGGGTTGCTTACGGGCGGCGGCGATGCGCCGGGGCTTAACGCGGTGATCAGGGCGATAACCGTCAAAGCGGTCAAGAAGGGTCACGAGGTAATCGGGTTCAAGAGAGGATGGAAAGGTGCCCTTGAGAAAGAGTTCGAAAAGCTGACACCCAAAAAGGTGGAGGACATCCACCGCCAGGGCGGTACGATACTGGGCTCTTCCAGGACCAACGTCGCGAAAGTCGAGAACGGGTTTCAGATAGTAAAGAACAACTTCGCGGAACTCGGCATTGACGTGCTTGTGGCTATAGGAGGTGATGATACACTCGGTGTGGCCAAGCAGCTGCATGATGCCGGCGGCAAGGTCATTGGTGTGCCAAAGACCATTGATAACGATCTGAGCGCGACGGACTACACGTTCGGATTTGACACGGCGATAAACCGGGCGGCCGAGGCGCTCGACAGGTTGCATACCACTGCCAAGAGCCATCATCGCGTGTTCGTGGTTGAATTGATGGGTAGAGACGCCGGTTGGGTCGCTCTTCACGGCGGGATAGCCGGAGGTGCCCATATCATACTTATTCCGGAAGAGCCGTTCAACACCGATGAGGTGTGTCGGATGATTGAGAAGCGCCACTCAGCGGGTCATGTCTACACGATCGTGGCAGTTGCGGAGGGCGCTATGGATCCCAAACTGGCATCGAGAGTTATGCGCTTTGAACAGAAAGACGAGTTCGGACACGTCCAGTTGAGTAAAGGAATAGGTGTTGCGGAAGCATTGGCGTCGGTAATTGAGGAACACACCGGTCTCGAGACGAGATCCATGGTGCTGGGGCATCTGCAGCGAGGTGGCGAACCTTCCGCGTTCGATCGGGTTCTGGGAACGCGGCTCGGGCTCAAAGTGGTGGATCTGATTGAGGAAGGCAAGTACGGCTACATGGCAAGCCTGCGAGGTTCGGAGATTAAAGCCGTGCCCCTCGCGGATGCTGTGGGTGCCGTGAAGAAGGTGACCCCTGAACGGTACGAGGAAGCGAAAATCTTCTTCGGTTAAGTAAGAGGCCGGGTCCGGGTTAGCCGAGGCGAACGAGGTGGGTGAGAATGTATTTGACAGGAAAAGAGTTTAAGAAGGTTCTTGAGAAAGCGAAACGTGAGCGGTACGCAATTATCGCTAGTAACTGCGCCAACGATGTGACTATCAAAGGTGTTGTGCAGGGCGCCGAGAAGGCGCGTAGCGACGAGATGATACAGATCAGCACTGGTGCGTCGAAGTTCGAGAGCGGTTCAGCGGAAGATCTCAACGTGGGAGTCAAGATCCTTGCGCTGGTCGCGCGAGAGATAGCAAACCAGTACAAGAACTGCGGCATAACCACGCACATCGACCATTGCACGCCGAAGAACCTTGATTTTCTTAGATGCGTGATCGAGAACGAGCTCGTCGGCTCGGTGATGATAGATGCCTCCGCGGAACCGTTCGAGAAGAATGTGGAGATCACCAAGGAGGTCGTCGCGCTTGCTCGTCCGCGCGGTATACTCGTCGAGGGCGAGATCGGGCGGATCAAAGGTAAGGAGGACGAGGTGGTCTCCGAAGAGGCTATCCTGACCAAACCGGAGGAGGCTCTCGAGTACGTCGCGCAGACCGGCGTGGACCTCTTTGCGGCGGCTGTCGGCACCAACCACGGCGTCACCAAGGGTAAGAAGGTGAAGCTGCGGTTGGATCTTATAAAGGAGATCGACGATCTGCTCATCAAGGAGGGTCTGGAAACAGGGATCGTGCTGCACGGTGCGACCGGTCTTACGGTTGAACAGCAGCAGACCGCGGTGCGCAACGGGGTGGTCAAGATCAACAAGGATACGCATTACCAACAGGTGTTCGCGGAGGTCATCCAGAAGTACTGGGTGGAGAACGTGGACGCCGTTGTCCCGCCCGAAGGCGTCAGTGAGGACGATTTCATACCTGACAAGAAACGGTTCGATCCCAGAGCGTGGCTGGAGCTGGCGCAGGGCTCGATCGAGAACGCGGTCGTCGAGCTGATGGAGATTGTGGGCAGCACGGCCAAAAGTATAGTGCTTGACGGATAGGGCGCGATGAAACGAATAGGGGTGCTGACCAGCGGGGGTGACGCGCCGGGGATGAACTGCGCCATTCGCGCAGTGGTCCGCACCGCTATATACCACGGTCTCGAGGTCATGGGGATCGAGCGCGGTTACGCCGGGCTCATAGATGGTGCCGCCAGGCAGATGGATGCGCGCTCAGTTGGCGGGATCATGAACCGGGGCGGAACGATACTTCGCAGTGCCAGGTCCGAGGCGTTCATGACGCCGGAGGGCCGAGAGTTTGCGGCCGGCAACGTCAAACGGTTCCTCATCGAGGGGCTGGTTGTCATAGGTGGTGACGGAACGTACCGCGGTGCGATGAAACTTGCTGATGAGCACGGCGTATCGTGCGTCGGTGTGCCTGGGACCATCGACAACGACATCGGCGGCAC
>Ga0180438_10004871_pt1 | contig 19064 bp, 9 predicted proteins | sample SS_ome_12_FD_132455 | JGI IMG/M metagenome (GOLD analysis project Ga0180438, IMG submission 132455) | Hypersaline lake sediment archaeal communities from the Salton Sea, California, USA - SS_3_D_2 metaG | ecosystem: Environmental > Aquatic > Non-marine Saline and Alkaline > Hypersaline >...
AAACCTCCAGCATACATTTGTCCAGAAAGATGCGCAAATCCAGTGTTTCATCCGGCTTCGGTTGAAGCGGCGCTGTGCCTGTTTTCTGGGGGTTCTTCTTGTCGTGTATTCTGCCGCTGGCAAGTGGTTCTGCAGCATAGACCACGTCGGTTCGCAGCGTGGACTGCGACATGTCGATCGTCAATATGTGGTTAATGGCATTGTACCATATATTTGTGTGCTCAGTGCCGGCTGCGTTGCATCGCACCTTCACGCCAATCTCGACCGCCGTGCCCGTGTCGATCTTCATCGCCAGTTCCATGCAGTTGCGGCTGACGTTATCCGGCTTAACATCCCTAAACTATGGCAGCTTGATATTTTCCATGCGACGGTGATTACGCCGAAGCGTTTTGAGTTCCTTTACCGGCCTGATGTCCGAAGTCCCGCCAGGTCGTAGTGAGAAGACGCGCGGCAGGCTGTGTATGCCTGAGCCCGTCAGCTTCTGGGTGCTCTTGAGACAAGGGTCGGTCACCCATGCCCAGAAGATGCGCCGGCCATCAGGGCCTTCGAGGCTTTCGGGTGCAAAAAAGTGCCGCCCGGCCAGTTCATCCGGATATGTCTTTTGGGATAGAAGAGGTCTTTATCGCTCGGGCCCCTGCAGCGGCTGCGCAGAGCGTGCGGCTGCTTCAGACGGTTGTATAAACGGAACCTGCACCACCGAAAACAAAGCCACAAAAACAACTCCCGTTATCGGCATAGATTTTCTTAACGGTCTGTTTTCAACGCTCATTGCCGTACCTCCTCCGGCTTCGGTTCTTCCATTCATTTTATTCTGGGAACCTTCGCCAGTGTAACCTGCTCGAAAGGCCTCAGATTTGCGAAGTAAATCGCCATTGCGTCATTCTTTTTGGGCTGCTGGTCGGGGGCGTCCTCAACACGAATCTGCGACCAACTATTCCCACTCACCAAAAAGGCCAATGAAACAAAGCACAAAACCGGCGACTTTCCCAAAATTCCACCTCTCCTGGGAACTATCATTCGGTCTTGACGTCGTCGATCAGGTAAATGCTGAGCGGCATCTTATGATCGGCTCCGGCCAGATCCTCTAAATAAAGCCCTTTGGTCGCAGGCTCACGGTCTACAATAAACTGCCGGACGTCCCCACGCCACGGGCCTGTGCGGAAAACAAGCCTTTCGAGACTCTCTACCTTGTCTGTTCTCGCGAACTCAATGTCATCATAAATCTCTTTGCCGTCAACGTAGAGAGCATACTCCTGCTTGTCGCAATCCATTTCCATCCTAATCTGGTACCATTTCCCGACCTCGATAGGCAATGGATCCGGATCGATGTTGAGTCTATCCATCATAAGAAATTGATCGTCGAAACGAAGGCACATGGGTCTGTAGCCGGATTTGTCTTGGACCTCAACGTGTAAGAAGCTGGCGCCGATCTTGGACGGGTTGATCCTGAACTCTACAGTTACTTTCTTACTTTCCGGAAACGCTCTCTGAGCAATACAATAATCGTAAGGCTCCTCATCCCTCAATTCCAGGCACTTATTGCCGAACTTCACCGGGTCTTCAACGATGGAAATCGGCGCCCACTTCGGCACGTAAAGATTCCACATCGAAAGCTCGGATTCGTCACTCACTTTTTCGAAATCCTGTGCAAAATGCTTGTCTGCGGCGCCCCGAATCGGCACGGGTGTTCGGGATACCCATATATCCTCCTTGTTTACGCTGTAGGTATTCCACATATGATCACCTGGAGGATTTCCATTGCCTTCGGCGATACCCCTGAAATACTGCGTACCGACGTTCTTGTGCATGCCGAAGAATCGCATCGGCGGAACTTCGCCGTTCAGACAAAGCAGACTGTCAAAAATATGCGCATCGTCACTGGTCATTACAGCCATCGGAAAACGGTTCCCTCTCGTAGCCGAATGGTTGTAAACCAGCGCATAGCGACCGTCATCCGTCCGCTGGATCCAGGTCTTCGCTCCGCAGGTCATCAAGGTTCTATTCCTTACAATCCTGGTCCAGCTCTTTCCGTTATCGGGACTGAGGGCCGAATTCTGGTTCTTCCACACACCAACAACTACGCCGTCGGGTCTGTGGCACCAGCTGAACGCCTTGTACTCGTCCTCGACACCGATGGCAAAGAATCCATCGTCCGCCATATCTTCTTCCTGCCATTGAAGCGTCATCAGCTTATCCGCAAGAAGGTCATCGCACGCCTTAACAAAACCCTCGTCGGGGCTCTGTTTGTAAAACGGGTAATTCGTGTTCGTCTCGTTCCAGCCTGAGTGACGATTGTACCTTAGAAAATAGATGGGGCCAAATGTGCCGTCCTCGTACACCTCGCGCACAACTCTGCCGAGACCCTGGCCGTTATTGGGGCCTTTAAAGGGGGTGGGACAAAAGCTGTAAAACGCCAGCGTCAAAAGTCGGCCATCGGGCGCAATGTAAAATCCCATTCTCTGATGCATCACAGAAAACGTACCAGCCGGAAGGTCAACATCGCCCACCTCCTTGAAACGGCCCTTTATTCTTGGCAGCGCATACTTGGGAAATAGCACTCTCGGGTCAGACCAGTTCAGACCGTTCCTGGAGGTCATCAGCAGCGTCCTGCCCGGCGGTACATGCTCACCCGTGAGATTGCTCAGGTACTCAAGATAGAAACGCCCCCTCCAATAGCACAGGTAAGGCTGATGGTTGTAAGTCCAGCCTATCATACCGCCTTCGGGCGGCCTGGTCCGGTTGGCGCGCATCGCCTGATAGTTGTGAACGCCAATCGCGTAACGTAGCCTCCCGTCATAGTAACGCTTGTCGCAGACAACGCCGCCTACGTACTTGACAGGCTCAACCGCCGATTCCTCTATAGGAGGCGGCATCTTCGCCGCGCCATCTGCACCCCGGAGAAAGCACAACGCAAATACCACCAAGGCTGTCTTCTTACTCATCACATGTCCTTTCCTTTAATAACCAAACAGCATCATTAGGCCAATAGTCACAAGAGTGTGTCATCAATCCGGACACCTGACTACAAACTCTACTAAGTTCATCATTCGGTTTTCACATCGTCGATCAGAAAAACACTCGCTGGGAGTTTCTCGTCGGCGCCCGGCAGGTCCTCAGTGTACAAACCGGACGGCCGCGGCTCACTGTCGACAATCAGTGCGCGGACGTCCCCACGATAAGGGCCCGTTCGAAAAACCAGCCTTTCAAGTGAGTCGACCTTCTCGGCAAAGGCTACAGCTTTATGGACCGGACCGGAATCGACCGCCAGATCGTAATTCTGCAAATCGCAGTCCAGCCTTAGCCTGATTTCGTACCATTTGCCCGTTGTCACCGGCACCGGGTCTATAGACATCAGCTTGCGGTCCATATAAAGCCACCGTCTGTCGAAACGCAGCCGCATTGGCCTTGCACCCCGATGACCTACGACCTCGAACTCGAGCACCCTGCCTTGCGGAAGCTCTGACAGCATAATCCGAAACCCCACGGTCACGATGCGGCTCTGTGGAAAGATGCGTTCTGCAATCGCATGGTCGTATGGCTCTTCATCGCGAAGTTCCAGACATCGGTTGCCCGGCTTTTCGGGGTCGGCGACTATCGAAATCGGCGCCCACTTCGGAACATACAAATTCCACAGTTCGAGGTCCGCTTCGCTCTGAGCCTTTTCGAAATCTTCGTTAACATGCTCGTCTACCGTCCCGGCAATAGGGACATGTAAACGGCTGACCCAGATGTCTTCCTTGTTTACGCTGTAGGTATTCCATAGGTGATTACCCGGCGGGTCGCCGTTGCCCTCGACGATGCCGCGTACGTACTGGGGGCCGCGGCTGCGGTGAATACCCTGATAGCGCTGGGGCGGAACTTCTCCGTGAAGACAGAGCATGTTGTCGAATTCGCGCCCGTCGGAGCCGGTCATTACCACTAAGGGATAACGGTTTCCCCGGGTAGCAGAGTGGTTGTAGACCAGGGCGTATCGGTCGTCTTCGGTTCGCTGGCCCCATACCTTTGCTCCACAGGTGTTAAGGGTCGCGTTCTTGGTGATGCCGGTCCACGATTGCCCTTCGTCGGCGCTTAGCGCAGACCATTGATTCTTCCAGAGTGCAACCACTACGCCATCCGGGCGGTGATAGAAACAGAGCGCCTTGCCGGCGCCTCTGAAAGTGGTCATGTTCGCGTGGAATGGAAAAGCATTTTTGACGTCGCCGGGGTCAATTACGTAGAACCCGTCTTTTGCCCGGTCCTCCTCCCACCACTGCAGGGTAATCAGCTTGTCCGCCAGAAGCGCCTCGCAGGCCTGAAGAAAGCCCTTGTCCTTGCTGGTTTTGTAGAACGGATACCGGGTATTGTGCTCGTTGAAACCGGCGTGTCGATTGTAGCGAATAAAAAAGATCGGGCTCAGACTTCCGTCACTGTATATTTCGCGCACAACGCGTCCCAGACCGTTGCCGGCGTTTGGCGAAGTGCGGGGGTGGGCGCAATAACTATAGAAACCCAGTGCAAGCAGCCGCCCGTTCGGCGCCGCATAAAAACCCATGCGCTGATGCATGACCGACCATGTCCCTTCTGGGATATGAACCCGGCCTCTCTTGATTTCCGGCAGAGGATACTTCGGGAACAGCACTTTTGGATTCGACCAGGTGCACCCATCCCTTGAAGTTGCCAGCATCGTGCGTCCCGGCGGGTCGTGTTCCTCAATCAGATTGCTGAGGTAGTGAAGATAAAATTTGCCGTTCCAGTAGGCAATAAATGGTTGATGATTATAAGTCCACCCGACGAGCCCGCCTTCGGATGGATGAGTTCTATTGGCGCGAAAGGCCTGGTAAAGATGCGCCCCCGCGGCGTGTCTCAGCGCACCGTCGTAGAAGTGTCTGTCGGTCTGCAAAGAGCCAACGTATTTGACCGGCTCGGCTGCCGAATCCTCTATTCTTGGAGGCATCTTCGCTTCGACACGTGCAATCGCAAAAAAGCACACTATCAAAACAGACAGAATTAATTTGCCTTTCATGATACTTCCTTTCCTGGAGTAAAGATAGCCAATACCGGTTACTCCGCCGTCGCAGGAGCAATCCGACCTATTTAACCATCTCAATCGCAAAGTTTACTGTTTCCTCGCGGCTACACCGAACCCATATAACAAGCGAACTCTTCGGCTCCCATTGTCCCCATTCGGTTTCCATACCTTGCCGGAAGTCTTCGCCTTCTGCAATCTGTTTTCCATTGATACACAGCTTGGCTCTAACGTCCTCGGGCCAATTACTGATTATGAAGCAAGGATTAATGATGGGACACTCTTTAGATGCTAATATCTCCAGACCAAGCTTGTCGGCGTCCTTATTCGGCATTTTGTCATCGTCTCGATTAATCAGTTTATCGATCCAGCTGATTCTCCTGTTAATCTTATAAGCCTTTTGCGATTTGTCAAACGAAGCGCCGCCGAAACCGTAACCATTGACTTTAATCAGCGGTGGATTCTCCCAGTATCTTGCGAGAGGAACCAATCTCTTAACGTCATTAATCCTGGTCATACCGTTAAGAAGGATTCTCCGCACAAATATCACAGGACCGTCGAGGTCGCTCTCATAGTTGTCCCAGTTAAGGTGCATCATGGAGGAATGAGAAGGCAGGAACTTCCAGAACTCGCGGTAATTATTGTTCGGGTCCCTTTCCCAATCGCTCCTTCTGTATTTCTCGGGCCAGGCGGGCCAGTCGTCGTAATGATTGAACCTGGTGCTGCCCGGCCTGCTGATAGGATCGAACCATTGGCCGGCCGACTCACAGATTGCATAAGCTTTGCTCTTACCCTTCAGTCCTATCAGAATAATGTTATAACCATCTTCGAATTCACTGTCAGGCGGAAATCCGTTTTCAAAGTTGAAGACTTTTGCATCACCTGAAGCATTAGCCATTGCCAGCGCCTGCATATCGAGAACATCCTCCGGTATCTTGCCGGGATTGACCAGCGGAATCGCCTCGTGCCATTCGTGGAACTTGTTCGGAGCCGAAGTGTAAAGGGTCGTATCACGAACACAGCTTTCATCGGGATAGACATAGTGATATTCATCAACACAGTCACCCCATCCGGTCTCGTCAACAAAGGGAATATCGCCGCCGAGGGTAACGGGTGAATACCTCCAGTGAACAACGGCGCGCGCTGGTGTGCTCTGAATAATCCTTACGTTTGAAAATCTGCTCTCGTGGTCCTGCATCGGCTCGCACAATCCGTCCAGGCCCGAGTCTTCGCCGCGACGCTCACAAAACTCGTTTTCGTACCAGTGATTTTGTTCGTTGGCCCAGTGAGGCACATTTGTGGTGCCGCGCCAGAAGATCAGTCTGTCGGCGGACTGGTCGAACTGCACTACGACATCAGCATACTCGCCAACGCGCCACGGCTCGTCCCACTCGGTCCAGTATTTCAGTGTTGTATAGTAGGCGCCGAACGGTCCGGGATCAGCCGAACCTTCGGGAAAAAGAGGAACGCCGGATTTGTATGGATCCCTGACAGGCGCCCGAACAACAGGCAAGCCGCCGCCGACCGGCTCTATAACCACCCTCGAACCGGCTGTAAAATCCATGTCAAACCAGAGTATAAGGTCATCGTTGTTCATCTTCTCGATATAACCAATCTCAAAGTCGTCAAAGCTTCGCCCGTTAATACTGACCTTAACACCGGCATCGCCCCAGAGTTTTACGGCAAGGGCTGGATTGGATACATCCGACGGAACCTCAAAACTTATCGCAGCCGCAACACCGCCTTTCTTCGCTTCAAGAGCGCAACAGCCTTTTTCCCTGTCAAATCCGAGGTCCCTGAAGCTTTCGAGAGTTGACTTATCAAATTTGAAGTCAACAGGCCTGACCCATGAGGCGGGCATTGGACATATACCATTGTCTGTAAGCAGAAGGTGATGTACTTCGGCGTGCGACGGCGCCTGATATTCCTCAAGACTCTCCGCGCCTTTGTTTATTGACCTGTAGCATACACCGTCCGGGTAAATGGTGAAGTATTCCTCAGTCCACCACTTCAGACCCGGCTTATTGAAATTCGGTATGTATCTCCACTCCACTATCACACGGGCGGCTGTTCTTTCAACAATGCGAATGTGAGAGTACTTGTTTGTCCTGTCGAACATTAACCCCGATCCGTCACCGTTTTGGGGCACGACAACGCCGACAAAGCTTCTCCCATCTGCCGTATCCATAAAGGGCAGATAGCTCGAACCCCGCCAGAAAACAAGCCGATCAGAACCATCGCCGATCTTGACCATAGCATCGGCGCACCTGCCGACCTTGGCGTATTTCTCCCACCTTTCGCCGCTGTTGTACCTGAAGTAGTAAGCGCCTCCGAGTTTGTTATAGACTCTCTCGCAGATATGCACAACGTGATTTGTCCTGCCGCTCAGCTTTGCGTTGGCTGCATTGGATAGTCTCAATTCGATTGTTTCAACACCCTCTTCGATGCCGTCGGCCATCACGCGAACCTTGATGTTCTTTTCCAGCTCACCCGCCTCAAATCTCAACCGGCTCCTGTCAAGCACATAGTCAACGTTGTTTTCCGCCCCACCACCGGCTGCGGCGTATTCAACCGTCACCGGTTTGTCATAAACCGCTGTCAGCCTGACCGGCACTTCGACCGAGCCTTCCTGCTCCGATATGCCGCTTGCCGCACTTGTAAATTCAACGACAGGCCGTGGATCGATTATCTTATAGGTGTATTCGGAAAGCGCCCCCAGTCTTGCGTCCGGTCCTCTCGGATTCGATAACCTCACCGTTACAGTTTCGTCCGCTTCATCCGCATCATCTTTGACAATCCCCAGCGTGATATTCCTGACCTTCTCGCCCGGCTTGAAGGTCAAAGTACCCGGCTTGAGGCGATAGTCACTGCGGTCGGCGGTACCGCCGGCGATCGAGTAATCAACCGAATAGCTGTTTTCTTCAAAGGCGGTAAGAGTCACCGGTACGGCAATTTCCATGTCGGCTTCAAGGCCGCTCGAACCACTGGAGGCAAATGCTACCACGCCGCCGCTCAAAAAGCCCGCCGGTCCGAAATCATCCGGCCTGTAATCCGGATTTGTCGTAATCAATATCCTGTCCACGCCGGCGCCGTCTTCGCGCATCACCACACTGACCGTATGCACACCGGGCCGCCGGATTTCGAATCTGGCGCCTCCGTCCCCTTCCGTCTCGTTTGCCCAGCTCCAGCGCCCGCGCGGCAACTCGATTTTCTCGGCGAACCCATGACCGTCTAAGGCAGCGTGGCAGCTATCTCCGCTTGATACTCCATAACCACGCACCCACAGGTAGTGCGTCCCCGTCTTGACGAAATCAATCTCAAAATCAAGGCTCGGCCCCTCGTCAACGTCACTCGTTTCTCCGGCATCCGGTCCCGCCATCATCAGACCCCTCCCGACAAAACCCTCCGGATCGGTGCAGAGCTCCCATGAGTGTCCGTTATGTGAGCTCTTGGAGCTATAGTCCTCGGCTTCGATTACAATAATGCCATCTCCACCTGCGTCCTGTAGGTACGGTCCCGACGCCGCCCCCCCTTCGGGGCAACCGGCGGCCAATACAAGAATTGCCGCGCAAATCAACACTTTTGATAGTCCTTGTTCCATTAGAGTCTCCATCTTGCACATCACGGCGCAATCGGCACGCCGTTTATATAGCAAACCGCCTCCTTCACAGAGTCTCCGGCATTCGTCGGCAAGTCGTCGGCATCCCTGCTATTTTGATCACTGCATCCCTTCGAGTATCACTTCCTTATCGCGCTTGGTCTTCATCTCGTACCTCTCCGCCGTAATGCGAGCAATCTCCGCAAGCCTATCCTTCTCTGAACGAAGATCGCGAATTTTCACAAACAGCTTCTTCAGTTCCCTGCCGTTGTTCAAAGGCACATCGATAAGGTCAAGATTGCCGCCTCGTCTGACCGATTTGGCCTGATAGCGTTCCACGCTAAGCTGCATTCTGATACTCTGGAACAATGCCTCAGCCAGTTCAAAGGTTCGTGCTCGCCAATCCGTGGCGACCTTTTCGGTCACGGCCTGATCAAGTATGGATTCCGCTTTTTCAAGAGCAGCCAGAGAGCCGAGATGTCCCGCGTTTCTCAGCACATCCATCGCTTTTTCCTCCAACTCCGTCTCATATATAAGCCTGCGTCTGGTATAAGCATCGTAATATGCCCGGCAAAGTGCAAGCTGGAACCTCCAGTTCAGCTTCTCCTGCGGTGTGGCATCGGCCTCCATCTCCTGAAAAATCTTCAACGTCTCGTAAACTCCAACATTCGTCAGAAGCTTGCCCCGCCAGTTTCTCTCTAAGCTGAGCAAACCTTCAGCGAACCTGTCCTCAAACCTGGAACTTACAAAGTATCTGCTGTATTCTTTCAAGATGTCTTTTACTTTCATCTCATGGTCCCATCCCAGGCAGCTCCAGACGACCTTGTTGACATCGTCATTGACACCCTCACTGTAGGTTATGAACCCCACCGTATATTCATCCCACTCCCTGAATATCTCCGCATAGGCCAAAGGCCGCGGATTGATCGGTTCTCGATACAATGTTAAGTGAAAAGCCGGGTCCCAGTCCGGAACCTGGTACTGCGCATCCAGACAGTGCGTTATGTCCGGATAGCGCCTGATCGGATAACGGGTTGGAAGCTTCGCCCGCATCTCGGCAATACTGCCAGTCACTTGCGGTCCATATACAACACCGTCAAGCCACGCCGGCTCTTCCTTATGCAGCATATCGTAGAACAACTTCAGCCACCCAACGCCCTCGCCATCCCAGTCAAATCCCTGCGGCGATACCCAAATACGGGCTTTCGGATGATACCTGTTCAAAATTTCCTTCTGCCTGGCCATCAGCACCAGAAGCTGCCGGGGATGAATCTCGCCCGGGTCACCGCCCGGCACGAAAACCGCGTCGATCCTGGCAAGTCTGCTGAACACCTCGGCCCTCTCCTTCAAGGAACGCTCGATTATCTCGGCATCTGGTTGGTCGTCGTCCACAACCGGGTACCATATCCACACGTCGAGTCCGTACTCGTCCCCCAGGCGTGACATCTCGACCATCATTTCCATCTTGGGCAGCGGAAAATGCGGACTGTCCGGGTCATCATCGCTTCTCGGTGGAATCAGCTCCACTGCGTTTGCCCCAAATACGACCATGTCCCTGTAATACTGCTCCCACATATCCACGGTCCAGGCATCGTATGAATTCGTCTTGGGCCTGTAACCAACCTGATGACCACGAAGCGAATACTTCGGCGCCGTCGCCAGTCTCACGTCACTGTCTATGGTGACCTCGTCCCTGCGCATTTTAAGCAGGCGAAGCAGTCTTCCAGCCGCATACAGGGCGCCTCGCTCATCCCGTCCAACAAGACATACCCTTGCCGCCCCCTGTTCGGCGTTGGCGACCCAGAGCGCATAGCCGCCGCTCTTTCGCGGTGGCAGCAATCCTTTCGGCAGTGAGCAGACCCCTTCGGGCATGTCCTCGACGGTAGCGATGATAATACCCGTCTGATTTCCGGCAGGCGTCTTTGAAACGATGTCCAGACGTATTCGCGTCCTCTTTTCGATCTCGTCCCTAATCATCAGAGCGGCTTTGGAGCGAATCGTTTTTGCCGAAGGTGCGAAAATAACAGCCTCGGAAAGATTGATCTTTCGACCGGCCAATGTTCGTGTTGACAAAACCAGGAGCACAATCACACCCCACGTTCCTGTTTTACGCATCGGGCCCTTTCCTTTCTCGGCGCTTGCAGCGCTGCTGAATCGGTTATTGTTTTGTGCTCGAAATTTGAACGTCGTCGAGATCGAAAACCGCAACCTCTACGGCCTCGTCGGCGCCCGCCAGGTCCGGTTTGTCCGTGAGATACTTGCTGCCTCCTTCTCCGTATCTGCTGAAATCCTTCAGCCGGTAAGCTCCCGTACGAAATTCCAGGCGTTCCATCGTCGGCACGTTGAATCTTGACATGTACGGATTACCCGTTTGGTCGAGACTTTCAGCGAACGAAGCCCCCGAAACGACCTTCGCACCATTTAGCCGCAGGTCGTATTTGCTTTGTTCAGTGGCAACGCGAATATCAAAATCAAGCCATTTGCCGGCAGAAAGTGACGCAATGTCATTTGTTTTCACGCCGTCATTGGCCTTGATCTTTCCGCTTGCACCTTCAACCTTGATACGGACAGGCCGCTGGCCCTTGTAGTTGAGCACCTCGATTTCAAGATCACCATGTCCGATCTGCTGCGGACGCAACCTGAAAGAAATCCGTGCATTTTTGGTCTCGGGGAATACCCGCACCGCCTTGGCGTAATCATAAGGGTCTTTATCCTGAAGCCTGAGGACATTGTTTAGCTTGTCCTTAAACACTGCAATCGGCGTCCAGATACCGCTGTAAATGTTCCAATCCGTCACAACACCGCCGACAGCCATATCTTCAAAATCGTCATTGACATCTTTCTCGACGGTTCCTCTAATGGGCACTGGAACGCGCGCGACGAAGATATCCTCCTTATTCGAAGAGTACACAAGCCACATCGCGCTATCAGGCGGCGCCCCGTTGCCTGGAACAATCCCACGAACGTATTGCGCGCCGCCGCCATCTTTGTTGGCCCCGCCGAAACGCATCGGGGGAGTATCAGCATGCACGTTAAGAAAGTACCGGTCAAAGTTCAAACCGTCATCCCCGGTAATAACCGCCAGTGGATGACGCCACCTTGTGTCTTTTACCGGGTTATACACAAGGGCGTATCTGCCGTCGGCCGTCCGCTGTCCCCAGATTTTGGCGCCTCCATAGTAAATGTCTCTGCCCTTGCCCTGTTCGCTTATGTGGCCGGGTTCCCACCTGTCAGCGATGGCCATCCTCCTCCACTTCCACATGCCGACAATCCTGCCCTCGGGAAGATAATACCAGTCGAATGCTTTCGCGTAACGCGCTCTGTCTTGTACAAAAGCAAAAAAACTGTTTTCGTTGTCACGGTCTTCTTCATACCACTGCTGGACCATCAGTTTGTCGGCCAACAGCTCGTCAACGGCTTTTACAAAGCCTTTATCAGGCGATTCTTTATAGTATGGAAAATGCGGAGAGTTGCCCGGGCCGTATCCCTGGTATTTGTTGTATCGCACCCAGTAGATAGGCCCATAATCGCCCGGACCTTTTACTTGCCTTACAACTCGCCCCACACCTTTGCCGTCGTTTGGCGTCGTCGGCATACCATAGAAACCGCAGACAATCAAGCGACCGTCCGGCGCAATATACCAGCCCATTCGCTGATGCGAGATGCTGTATTGCTCCCTATCGTTCCTTTTCTTGTTGCGAAATTTCTTGGCAGGAAAGATTGTCTGCGGCTTATGCCAGCGGCGTCCGTCCTGGGACCATGTTATAAGAGCGTAACAAGGCTCTTGGTGTTCATGCACAGGACCGCTTCGATAGAGAAGCCAGAATTTATCCTGCCAATAACACAACATCGGAGCGTGGTTGTACGTGAAACCTACGTTCTCGAAACCTCCATCCGGGTAGCTCGGAATATCATCGGTCACAAGCTCGGGATGTGTGCGGTTGCTGCGAATGACTTCGAAATTATGAACACCTACCGCCGGCCGGAAGCGCCCGTCGTGATAACTTGTGTCAGCATATGGTGGGCTGCCACCCGTAAATCGGGGCAGAAAATCCAGGTCTTTGTCTTCGCTGCGTTGCTGCGACGGCCTTTGGTCGAAATCGAACAATTTGTAGTCTTTCCAAAGCTTGCTGACATCGTGGCTCAGGGCGGCGGCTGGCACGACCGTCTTGTCGCAACCCTGCCATTCCCAGTAAACACGAAGTCTTGCCTTGCTGCGCATAGATGTGAACTCTATAATCACCGGTTCTTTTTTCCCTTTGACCATCTCCACTTTACCCGTTCGTGTCTCGTGTCCGCTGAGTCCGTCGATAACCATCTTATCTGAAATCTTAAGACGTATCCCGTCGTTGACTTCCGCAGTAAACGTCACATCACCGGTGAAAGGCCCTTCAATAAATCCTTTCCAGGAGGCGCTCCAGTCCTCGCCGCGGTTTTTCCCCCAGTTGTTGTCCAGGCTGGTCAGTATATCTATCATTCCTTCTTCCGGCTCGTCAAAATCAGCGCTGTTGAAATAAGTCCCGACAAGGCCGCGGCCCGACTTCAGGCTTTCTCGCTTCTCTATTTTCATCAGGCGGCTTTTCAGTTCTCTTGTGGGAATCAACGGCTTGTCGATTTCATCGAGATTGGCGCCCCGATTGACCCTGATCGCCTGGTACTTCGGGACGCTGAGCTGCATGCGGATACTCTGAAACAGCGCTTCAGCCAGCTCGAAGACCCTTGCCCGCAGGTCGGTCGCCACCGGCTCGGTGACCGCTTTATCCAGTACGCGTTGGGCCTCTTCGAGCATTTCGGCAGAACCGTTCTGCTCGGCGCTTTTCAGCAAATCCATCGCCTGCTGCCACAGCTTCGTTTCGTATAAAAGCCTGTGTTTGATATATGCATCGTAGTAAGCCCTGTAGAGCCCCTGCTGGAAGCGCCAGTTCAGTTTGTCCTGAGGCAGCGCGTCCTCTTCCATCTCCTGGAAGATTCTGAGCGTCTCGTATACACTCTCGTTCGTCAGGGTGGGCCCTTCCCAATTCTGCTCAAGGCCTGATAGCCCACGTGCAAACTCCTGCTCGTATCGCGGGCTGATGAAGTACCTGCTGTACTCTTTCAGTATGTCTTCGACCTTCATGTCAGGGTCCCAGCCCAGACAACTCCAGACGATCTTATTGACATCATCGTTACAGCCTTCGCTGTAGGTAATGAAGCCGACTGAATACTGCTGGAGGTCTCTGAAAATCTTGGTATATGCGCGAGGCCGCGGATTAATAGGCTCACGTCCCAGTGTCGAGCGGTAAGCGCTGTCCCAGTTCGGCACGGCGTACTGACAACTCCTGGAGTGGGTTATATCCGGATATCGCCTTATTGCATATCTGCCGGGAACCTCCTGCCTTAGATTAGCAAGGCTCGTCTCAACCTGCGGACCAAACACGACACCGTCCAGCCACATGGGCTTTTCTTTCTGTAATATGTCGAAAAATACCCTGAGCCAGCCATCCCGGTTTTTGCCTTTGCGGTCGAATCCCTGCGGTGAGACCCATATCTGAGCCTTCGGATGATAGCGATTGAGAAGCCTCTTCTGCCTTTCCATAAAGGGCAAAAGGATTTTCGGATGTGTGTCGCCGGGGTCCCCTCCGGGGACAAAAAGAGCGTCAATTCGCGGCAGCTTCCTGAAAACCTCCTCTCGTTCTTTCAAGGCAAACTCAACTGTCACGGGGTCCGAATAGTCATCATCAATCGCCGGATACCATATCCAGACATCGAGACCGTAATCATCCGCCAGTTGTGACATCTCGACCATCATCTCCATCTGAGCAAGCGGAAAATGCGGGCTGTCATCGTCGTCGTCACTCCTGGGCGGAATCAATTCCAGGGCGTTCATTCCAAACACAACCATGTCCCTGTAATACTGCTCCCACATCGCGACTGTCCAGCCGTCGTATGAATTCGTCTTGGGCCTGTAACCCAACTGATGCCCGCGCAGCGAATACGCGGGCGCCGTCGCTATCCTTATCCCTTCATCGATCCCGACCCTGTCTCTGCTCATCTTCAGAACACGAAGCAGCCTTCCCGCCGCGAACAACGCGCCTCTGTTGTCGACGCCGGCCAGACAGACCGTCGCTGCGCGCCGCTTTTCCGCGTCAATCCACAATGCATAACCGTCCGCTTCTTGCGGCAGCCTGAGTCCAACCGGCAGTGGATATTCCCCTGTCACTTCCCTGCCGACACCTATCACGATGGCCGGCACGCCCCCGGGCGGCGGCAACGTCACCACTTCAAGGCCGATACGTGTGCGCTTTTCTATCTCGTCGCGGAGCATATCCGCTGCACTGACCTGTATTCTGCTCTTGGGATTCAAAATTACAATCTTTGCCTCGGACACGTCGACGTCGCCGACAGGAAAATCCCATGCCGGATATGCCCAGCCGTCATCGTCATCCTGGTCGACTTCTTTATCGAGCAGCCTGCCATCCTCGCCCACCTCAAGCTCAATATCCGCGCCAGGAACTTTGGCCTCAACCTTGTAATGGACAATACCCTCCTCTGTCACCTGTTCGACTTGCTCCGGCCGAACGCCGCCCAGTTCGCGTTCAATCGTCGCCCCCACCGCCGCGGGCACATTTGCCAGGCTGATTTCCTCTACTTTTTTCAGAAGCGTTCCATCTTCGGCTACATCCAGATCAATTTCTCTACCGTCGGCTGTTTCCGCATCGATCTCGTAAAAAAGCTTTCCGTCGTCCGTATCGAGTTCGATCTTGCTAACACTCGCCCTGCCCAGCGCATCTCTGACCGTCTTCTGCACAGCCGGCGGAAGATCCGAAAACTCTTGGGCATGCAACGCGTCCATAGCAAAGAATCCGGCACCCAACAGACAAACCACAATCAACATCATTTGCTTGTTCATAACACATCCTTTCTCTGAAAGTTCGGTCCAGCTTACTCAGCCTTGTCATCTCTAATAATCTATTGTCAAAATGTTGCGGATGAAATTCTCTTCGACTCACCGAAAGGGGCCTGCAAATAAATTCGCCTGGGTTCTCCACAGACCCGCCTGGAAGAACAAGCGGGTCGGTTTCACGGGCAAATTCCAGCTCTTCATAAGCCCCGCCTACAAAGTTGCGCCCATCAATGCTCTCGAAGTGGCCCGCCCATAGCAGCAGCACGCCATTTATCCGGCAATGGGCTCCGGCTGACCCGCAATAAGGCGAAAAGCACGTTCCGGCGCGCCGGGATTCCAACTTCTTGACAGCTTGCGGTAGTAAGCCGTTATTCTTCAAGCGGCAACCTCCTTGCAACATGCGGCGAATTTACCATTTTTTCATTAAATAGAAAAGGCCAATTCGGTTTTTTCCACGGCCATTTCGGCGACAACCGCCTCGGCGGCGGAGAGATTTCACTTTGCCAGACCAATTCACCATCAGAGCAGTAAAAGAACTGTAAACAAAAAGGTCACACTGCTAAAATACAAAGTGAGATTGCGTGACTATACCGAAAGTTCTGGCCGGGATAACAAATGAATGACTGTCCGAGTTCAGTATTATAAATACGTGACCACGATTAACTGGAAGGTCCAGATATTGATGCGAATAATTTGGATAACGGTGATTGTGACGTTCTTGAGTTGTCCTCAGGCCGTAGCTGTGCCTGGGGTCGATGTGTTGCTGACGATTGAGCCTACACCGCAGCAGCCGCGAAACTCCGAGGGCGATATCGTCGAGTTGAAGGACCGACGGTGGTGCCTCGTTTACACGCGCTTCACCGGCGGTACAAGAGACCATTCAGCCGCCGATCTGGCCATGCGAACTTCACCCGACAGGGGCAAAACCTGGAGCGGCGACAGAATACTCGTTCCCAACGAAGGCAAATGCAACGTCATGTCGGTCAGTATTCTGCGGCTCAAGAACGGTGAGCTGCTTCTGTTTTACCTTCGCAAACAAGCCAGGCAAAGTCTGTGCAGCATGTTAGTCCGTCGCTCCAGCGACGAATTCGAGACACTCAGCCAACCTGTGCGCGTCACGTATCTCGAAGGTTATCATGTTGTCAACAACGACCGTGCGGTTCAATTGTCTACGGGCCGGTTGATCGTTCCGGCTGCTCTGCACACTTCTTTTGATGAAAAAACCGGGCAGGTGACGGAATTCAGCTCGAAGGGCCTTGGCGTGGTGTACTATTCGGATGATACTGCGCGGACGTGGAAGAGATGCGAAACTTTGATTACACCGACAAACCGACGTCAACTCGTCCTGCAAGAGCCCGCCGTTGTGGAGTTGAAGGATGGACGCCTTTGGATGTTTATGAGGACGACCCACGGCTTTCAATACGGATGCTACTCAGCCGATGGTGGTGTCACCTGGTCCCAGCCGGAGCCGACGAATCTTGCCTCACCGTGCAGTCCCGCCACGATTGAGCGTATCCCATGGACGGGCGATCTGCTTTGCGTCTGGAACGACCACTCCGGCACCCATGTTTTTCCCGAAGGCAGGCGAACACCTCTGTGTATTGCTATCAGCAGGGATGATGGACGGACATGGAGCCAGTCCCGTGTAATCGAAGGTGACCCCAATGGCTGGTATTGTTATACTTCTATGACATTTATCGACCACCACGTCCTGCTCTCTTACTGCGCCGGCGACAGGCAAATCGGCGGCCTGAATCGGCTAAAGGTCCTCGACCTGACGCGCGATTGGCTGTACCTGAACTCATCGAAAACCAAATAGGCGAATGTTGCCGAATCTCGCCGGTTTTGGCCACAAGAGACCAAACACTCCCGCCTGAGGCCTCCGACGACTTTCCTTCCGAGTCCCGGCGGACGTGGAGTTGTAGCTTGATTTTGGAGAACAAGCAAGGATTCCCGCATAGGCGAAGCTCTTGTCGAGAATCGGACGAATGGAAACTTGGGCTGACGTTGCGGGGACTGTAGCCAAAATGGCCGGAAAAAAAACTGAAGTGGCCTTTTTTGCCAGCGGTAAAGTGCTATACTGATTTCTATAGATAAGGCGAATATGTTTCAGTAAGGTAAGGATTTCCACCGACTTTTTTTGCTTGAGAGACAGAGGTCCGGTATTGTGCAGCGATAAGTATGGAGGAGCCAATATACACCTGATGTTGACCGGGAATTTCGGTTCAATAGTCTTCAAGGCGAGCATTGAAGAAGAACGAAGGCTTTCGCACTTGTGTGCGATTTAAGAATCTCGGTGCTTGTTGAGAATAACGAATGGCTTGTTTCGGCAAAAAGCTGAAGCAAGGGACTATCATTTTAACTTTTGAAAGAAACGGAGGTAAATGATCTGTAGGAAATTAAGTTTTTCATTAGCGCTGTCTTAGTGCTGTCCCTGGCCGGGAGTGAGCGGCGCATAGTGGATAAGTGTATTGGTGTGGTACCAAGACAACAAATAAGTAATAGGCATTCTGATTAATTCTCATGTGGTATCCATTTGGTGTGGCAGACGGTACAGAATTGTTCAGGGGCAATTCTGTTCCATGCATCTCGGCACGTATTTTACCATGCGCGCGAGAATTTTTTAGAACTCGTATAACTCTAATTTAGGAAAAATAGTTTATGAAATTAATGATGAATGGTGTAAATGTGTATTTGATGAAAGGAGGACTATTGTGATTAAGAAATTGATGTTTCTTGCAGTTGTTGTTGCCCTCTTGGGCCTGACCGAGGCGGCCTCCGCTCTCGTAAAGGAAACCTTTGACAACGGTCTGGGCAATTGGGGCGAGCTGGCATACCGGAACACCGACTCCACCAACAACTTCGGCTGGCAGAATTCCAACAAGGCAGGCGGGGCCGTCGGTGAAGCCGGTGGGGCTTTCGGGAAGAATACGTTTTCCTACATCGGAGATGATCTCGGTACGTCCCTTACCTCTACTGATACAATTCAGATGCGAGGGAAACTTTATATGCATGAAGTTACCGGCGGTGGCCACGTCTTTCTCGGCTTCTTCGACCCCACCGGCGGTTTTATGTTGGGCCTTGACATTGTGGAGCCGGATAAAACCGGTGTTGGGGATCCCTTCCGTGTCTATCTGTCCAACGGGGACTACGACGGATCTCCCGGAGAGTTACCTGGTACAATGTACCCGGTGTCTCAAGACACCCCGATCACCTTTGATCTGACATACGATGGAAATGGAACCTTCTCCGGCACTTTAGCGGGCCAAAATGTGTCACGGAACATAACCCCGGGTGGCATTATGACAGCAATGGGCATGGGAACTTATCACTTAACGGTAGCCGCCGTAAGCTCCAACATATATGTCGATGACGTGGAATACACGGTCGGCGACAGCGACGGCGACGGACTAATCGACCCCGAAGACAACTGTCCCGATGACCCGAACCCGAACCAGGAGGATGTCGACCAGGACGACGTTGGCGATGTCTGTGACAACTGTCCGGATGACTCCAACCCCGACCAGGCCGATGCCGACGGTGACGGCACCGGCGATGTCTGTGATGGCTGCCCAAAT
>Ga0180438_10004873_pt1 | contig 19057 bp, 20 predicted proteins | sample SS_ome_12_FD_132455 | JGI IMG/M metagenome (GOLD analysis project Ga0180438, IMG submission 132455) | Hypersaline lake sediment archaeal communities from the Salton Sea, California, USA - SS_3_D_2 metaG | ecosystem: Environmental > Aquatic > Non-marine Saline and Alkaline > Hypersaline >...
CGCTCCGAGCCGAAGATGATCATGTTCTCCGGCCGGATGCGCCCCGTCATGTAGCTGTCCGAAGGGTAGTACTGCTTGTTCTCCAGCTTGCCCTCGTGCCACTTCAGGCTGGCCACGTACGGCGGGCTGGCCTCGTGCTCGCAGTAGACGCAACGCAGAATCAGCGGCCGTGTATCCACGATGCGGAACTCGGGCTTGATGTACCTGGTCTCGGTGGGCTGGGCGGTGACGCACTTCCTGTTCTCGCACTTGACGCCGCTGTCATGTTTGTAGAGCGGGTAGTCCTTCCTGCGGACGTAGTTCTGCCCCGTATCTCGAATATCGGCCTCCTTGGCCCCCAGCAGCAGCGACATCAGCGCCATCCTGATGGGCACGCCGTGGGCTGCCTGCTTGAAGTACATGCTGCGGGGGTCGGCGTCTATCTCGTGGGCTAGCTCGTCCACGCGGGGCAGCGGGTGCATCACGATGGTCTCCTTGAACTGGTCCTTCTTGAGCAGCTTCTTGTCCACTATGGGGTATCCGTGGTCTTTGCCGGCATCCGGGTCCAGCCGCTCCCGCTGCAGGCGGGTGACGTACAGGGCATCGACGCCCTTCTCCATCTCTATCTGGACATTGATGCCGGGGATGTTGGTGAGCTGGTGCGGGTTGCTCGGCGTCACGTAGATGGCGTCGAGGGGGAAGGTCTTGTCGCCTTTCGCCCCCTCCGACTCCCCGTAGCTTTCCAGCATGCCGCCGTACTCCTTGGTCAGCTTCCTGACGACGTGCTGCGGCAGGCCCAGGCCGGCCCCCGGCCGGAAGTGGATGGTGGCGCCGAAGCGGGCCAGCGCGTACGCCAGAGAATGTGTAGTCCGCCCGTATTTCAGGTCGCCCCACAGTGCTATCTTGAGCCCCTCAAGGGTGTTGCGCTCCTTCCTGATGGTGTACAGGTCCAGCAGCGTCTGCGTGGGGTGCTCGTGGCCGCCGTCCCCGGCGTTTATCACCGGGACACCGGCGTAGTCGGCCACCACCTTCGCCGAGCCCTCCCACGGGTGCCTGATGACGATGATGTCGGCGTAGCTGCCCACGATGCGGGCCATGTCGGCGATGCTCTCCCCCTTGGACAGCGAGGTGGAGCCCATCTCCATCACAGATACCACCTGGCCCCCCAGTCGGTGCATCGCAGTCTCGAAGGACATCCGCGTCCTGGTGCTGGGCTCGAAGAACAGGCTGGCCAGTATCTTGCCCCGGCACAGGTCCGACTGCCCGGTCAGCGCCCCCGACATCTCGTCGGCCAGCGAGAACACGGCCTCGATCTCCGCGTTGGAGAAATCATCGATGGTCACCAGGCTCCTGTTGGCTAGGCTCGTCATGGCTCTCTCCCCCCTCCGTTCATGATTATCGCCACCTCATCGACGCCGTCAACCTCCTGGAGGCGCACCAGCACCTCCTCATGGGTGGCGGTGGGCAGGTTCTTGCCCACGTAGTCGGCGCGGATGGGCAGCTCGCGGTGCCCGCGGTCGATGAGCGCTACCAGCTGGATCGCCTTCGGCCGTCCGAAGTCGATGAGGGCGTCCATGGCGGCGCGTACGGTGCGCCCGGTGTACAGCACGTCGTCCACCAGGACGATGCACTTCTCTTCGAGGTCGGGCGGTATGTCGATGGGGCGCAGCGCGGGCGTCTGCCCCTCGGAGGTGATGTCGTCGCGGTGCAGGGTGATGTCGAGCTTGCCCACCGTGATGTCGGCCCTCTCGAACTCATTGATGCTGGTGGCGATGCGGTTGGCCAGCGGCACGCCGCGGGTGTGTATGCCGATGAGGGTCAGGCCTTCACAGCCGTGGTTGCGCTCCACGATCTCGTGCGCGATGCGGGTTACGGCGCGGCGGATGTCCGCCCCGTTGAGGATTACCTTATCGGGCATCAAAAAACCCCCTCATCAACGATGCGCCGACAAGGGGATTTTCAGGTTCGCTTATTGGTTTAATTCCGCATCTCCTTGCCAGCCTCTCCGGGCTGGATTTAAAGGTTCAACCGGTCGATAACTGTGCTATATTATACTACTTCTCTTTCTTTTTGGCAACCTTCTTACCGGTGTCTTTCTTCGGTTTCGCTGAGGCCTTCTTCTTCGGCGGTTTGGCCTTTTTCTTGCCCTTTCCTTCCTCCGCTGCGGGTATGGGGAATTCCAGGTGAATCACTTCGGGCCTCGGCGTTGCTTCCCCTGCAGCTTGCTTCGGCGGCGAGGATACAGCTTCCTCGTCGCACCCCGCCGCCTCCCCCGCGCCCTGCTCCTGCGGCGGAGTGGCATCTGTCGCCGGGGTCTCCACAATCGGATCGGGCGACGCAGCGGCATAAAGCTGCGGTATCGCAGTCTCCCCTGACGGAGATACCGCCTCTGTCTCGACGGCCTGCGTCGCGCTCTCCGGCGGGGTCGCCGGCTCCACGCCGTCCTCGGCCCTCTTCTGCCCCAGGCGGCGCATCGCGGGGAGCAACTGGCCCACCCAGTCCCAGATGAGGTGCTCCACATCCTGCTGGTCCAGCGCTGCGTTGACCACCAGCCAGCGCTGCGGGTCCTTGTGCGCCATACCCAGGTAGCTCTGCCTCACCCGCTGGTGGAATTCGATATCCTCCCGCTCGAAGCGGTCCAGCAGCTCCTTGCGCGCCAGCCCCTTCTGCACGTCGATATCCATCAGGATGATGAGGGTGGGCTTGAGGCCGCCGGTGGCCAGGTCGATCACGGATTTGACCAGCTCCAGGTCGAGGCTGCGCCCGTATCCCTGGTAGGCGATGGTGGAGTGGTAGAAACGGTCGCAGATGACCACCGTGTCGCTCTCCAGCGCCGGCTTGATCACCTTGGACACCAGCTGGGCGCGGGCAGCGTTGAACAGCAGCAGCTCGGTCTGGGGGTCGAGATCGGCCTCTCCCTTGCCCTCCCTGTCCTTGAGCCACTCCTTTATCTGCTCGCCCATGGGGGTGCCCCCCGGCTCGTGGGTCAGCAGCACCGGGATGCCCGCCGACCGCAGGCGCTGCGCCAGCGCCTCCGCCTGGGTGGACTTCCCGCTGCCCTCACCGCCTTCGAAGGTGATGAAAATCGACAAGGAATACCTCTTTCCTAACCGTTAGACTCGGAATTGAATATCTGGACACGCCGCCTCGGCTCGCGGCCGATGCTCTGCGACTTTAGATTATAACGCTGGGCGAGCTGGTGTTGCAACATCCGCAGGTAGGAGTTCTGCGGGCTGAGCTCCACCGCCGGTTTGCCCTCGGTTATCTGGGATATGGCCTCCTCCGCCTCCTGTATGGCGAAGCTGAAGGGGTCATCCGGCTCCCGCGCATCGGAGATGCTGGCCAGCGAGCGCTCCATCTGTGAGGACTTGTTGCCCTTGATCACGTAGATGGGGACGCCGGCGGCTTCGGCGTCGCGGATGGTCTGGGGCTTCCTGCGGTAGTAGCTCTTGGAGGTCATCAGCACGTTGGCCTCCTGCACATTGTTGGTCAGCTTCGCAGTGAGCCCCAGGCTGCCCACCGCCTGCTCCAGCTTGCTGCGGTTGATGCCGAAGGGATATATGCTGAAGGCGGTGCCCCCGCCCGGTTTCTGCAGCTTCGGTTTCTTTACCGCCGGCGCCTGCTTTCGCTGCACGCCATCGGTCTCGTCCATCCACCGCAGCTCCGGCGCGACGGGGCGACCGCGCAGCATGGCATCTACCACCCCGGCCACATCGGAGTGCACCGCCACGTGGTACCAGTCCTGGATCTCGACCACGATGTCGAACGTCGGCGGCGCCTTGCGCTCGAGGATGGACTTCTGTGTGCCGCGCCTCCTGGCCTCCTCGTCGCCCAGGGTCACCGTCTGGATGCCGCCGATGAGATCGGCCAGCGTGGGGTTCATTATCAGGTTCTCCAGCTTGTTGCCGTGGGCGGTGGCGATGAGCTGCACCCCGCGCTCGGCGATGGTGCGCGCCGCCAGCGCTTCCAGCTCGGTGCCGATCTCGTCGATGACGATCACCTCGGGCATGTGGTTCTCCACCGCCTCGATCATCACCGCGTGCTGCAGCGTGGGGGTGATCACCTGCATGCGGCGGGCGCGCCCGATGCCGGGGTGGGGGATATCGCCGTCGCCAGCGATCTCGTTGGATGTGTCAACTATCACCACCCGCTTCTTCAAATCGTCGGCCAGCACCCGCGCCATCTCGCGCAGCATGGTGGTCTTGCCCACCCCCGGCCCCCCCATCAGCAGTATGCTCTTCCCCGATTCCACCAGGTCCTCGATAAGCCCGATGGTGCCGTAGACCGCTCGGCCCACGCGGCAGGTGAGGCCCACGATGTCCCCCTTGCGGTTCCTGATCGCCGAGATGCGGTGCAGGGTGCGCGCTATGCCCGCGCGGTTGTCGTCGCCGAAATCGGCGATGCGGGATATCATGTACTCGATATCATCGGCGGCAACCTCCCTGTCGCTGAGCGTCACCTCGTGGTCGGCGTAGCGGGCCTCGGGGAGACGCCCCAGGTCCATGACCACCTCCAGCAGCTCGCTGCGGTCTTCCCGCTCGCGTATCGGCTCGGCGATGCGCGGGGGCAGCCGGTCCAGCAGGGCGTCCAAATCGTCGGTTATTCGCCTGAACATCGTTTCACTCACGCTCTCATCGGCGCGAACTGCGGTTGCTTCACCTTTACCGCATTCTCCTTGACCGAGGCGACATACTCCGCAACCCGTTCGAATCCCGAGCCCTCCAGTATGCCGCCAAGCTGGCCCTGGAAGGCAGGGGCGATGCACAGTATCGTGGATCTGCCGTCGAGTTGTCTCAGGGCGTAGCGCACCAGATACTCAAGGCCGCCGGCCTCCATGTTGTGGTAGACGATCTCGAAACAGCCTCCGCCCTTGGCGGTAGTGATATGCAGCCAGGCCAGCAGGCGATCATCCCTCTCCAGAATGAATTCCCGGTGATGCTCCAGCCATGAGCCGACCTCCCGGCTGTCGCGCCATTCCTCCAGCGTCATGCCCTCGGCGGTGCGCACCGGCGTGGGGGCGGCTGCGGTATACAGCTGGAACAGGGCGAAATCGTCGGCCGGCGTTCTGGTTCGCAGGCGGCAGGGGTGCGGGGAGGGGGCGGGATCATGTGCCCCCTCGCTGCTATAGCGATAGAGATAATCCTTGCTGTAGCTTGAGAAACCGGCGCGCCTGACCCCGTTGAGCATGGGGTTATCGCTGTCGAGGTTCAGGAACAGCTTCCTCACCCCCCGCTCGGACGCAGAGGCGGCGGACGTTTCCAGCAGGGAGACGCATTGCTCCTCGTCGCTCACCTGCAGGTAGTCCACCTTCCACACTGCCGACGAAGCTCCGCCCTTTGCCGATACGGCGCCCCCTACGCCGCTATCGGTCTCGTAGACCCAGGTATGCCTCTTGCCGTACAGGGGCAGCCAGTGCTCCAGGATCGCCTCCGTCGAGAACAGGCTGGTCTTGCCCGGGCTGTTCCGCGTGACCGCCTGGTTGGGTGGGGCATGCCGCGCGAAGATCAGGAATGAAAGCAGGTCGGCGCGACCGAGGGAGCGAATCATCGTTTCACCCCTCTATCGATTATATTCACGAAATAGGAGTGGAGCCGGGGGTCATCGGTCAGCTCGGGATGGAAGGCCAGGGCCAGCATGTTCCCCTGCCGCGCTGCTACAACGGTGCCGTCGGCCATCTGAGCCATCGTTTCAACGCCTTCCCCCGCCCGCTCGATGATGGGCGCCCGGATGAACACGCCGTGGAAAGGGGGCTCGCCGACAGCCGGTATCGGGATGTCGCTCTCGAAGCTGTCCACCTGCCGCCCGAAGGCGTTGCGCCTGACGTCTATATCCATGGCTCCCAGCGGGGTCACGCCGTCCCTATCGGATACATTCTTCGCCAGCAGTATCATGCCGGCGCAGGTGCCCATCACCGGAAACCCCTGTTCCAAGAGCCGACTGAGCGGCGATGAGAGGTCGTATTCCCGGATCATTCTGCTGATGGTGGTGCTTTCACCGCCGGGGATGATGAGGCCGTCCAGTCCCTCTAATTCGCGGGGCAGGCGCACCGGCGAGGCGGTTACATCGATCTGGCGCAGGAGGGCTATATGTTCGGCGAAGGCACCCTGACAGGCGAGCACCCCGATTTTCATCCGATTACCTGTGGGCAACTGGCACACCCCTTCACTATTACCAGCCCCTGTTGGCCAGCAGATTCTCGGCTGCTATCTCCTTGATATCCAGGCCGGGCATGGCCTCGCCCAGCCCTTTGGAGACCTCGGCGATGATTGCCGGGTCGCTGTAGTGCGTGGTGGCTTTAACGATGGCCTTGGCCCTCGCCTGCGGGTCGCTGGACTTGAAGATGCCGGAGCCGACGAACACCCCCTCCGCCCCCAGTTGCATCATCAGTGCCGCATCGGCCGGTGTGGCGATGCCGCCGGCGGCGAAGTTGACCACCGGCAGCCGACCTGTTTTATGTACCTCGGCCACCAGCTCCAGCGGGGCGCCCAGCTCCTTGGCCTCGGCTGCCAGCTCGTCGCCGGCCATGCTGGAGAGCTTGCGGATGGCGTCCATCACCGCCCGCATGTGCCTTACCGCCTCCACTATGTTGCCGGTGCCGGCCTCGCCCTTGGTGCGGATCATGGCCGCCCCCTCGGCGATGCGCCGCAGCGCCTCACCCAGGTTGCGGCAGCCGCAGACGAAAGGCACCTTGAAATCCTGCTTCCAGATGTGGTGGCTCTCGTCGGCGGGGGTCAGCACCTCGGACTCGTCGATGAAGTCCACCCCCAGGGCTTCGAGGGACTGCGCCTCAACGAAGTGGCCGATGCGGCACTTGGCCATCACCGGGATGGATACCGACTCCATGATGGCGAGGATCACGCCGGGGTCGGCCATGCGGGCCACCCCTCCGGCGGAACGGATATCGGCAGGGACCCGCTCCAGGGCCATCACCGCGCAGGCGCCGGCCTCCTCGGCTATCCTGGCCTGCTCCGGCGTGACCACATCCATTATCACCCCGCCCTTGAGCATCTGGGCGAGGCCGGTCTTCACCGTCCAGGTCCCTTTATCCACGGCTCTCTCTCCTGTAGGGTTTCATGTAAATATTCTACTCTTACTTATGGCATTTAGCAAATAATCGGATAACCCATTGACAACGGATGACACCAAGAGTAAAATCCCGCAGGTTGAGGGGAAAAGAGCAGGGCCAAGGAGGTATTAAGGATGGCAGAGGAAAAATACGAGACGGTTTCTCAGACCCGTCCCGGCGATAAGGTGATCCGTAAGACGCGGGGACCGAGGAAGAGGCTGCGGGTTGCCCCCGACGTGCCGGGGGCGGTCAGATTCATTAAATTCATCGCCACCAGCACCCCCTTCCTGCCCATGCTCGCGATATGGGTTGTCTTGTGGCTGATATTCTGTGCCGGGTTCTACTTCGCCGAGCACAACGCAAACGCCGAGCATGTATACTCATACGGCCAGGCCCTGTGGTGGGGTATGGCGGCGGTGGAGACCATGGGCACGCCTTATAAACCGGTTACCCTAGCGGGAGAAGTACTGGGGGGAATCTGGGCAATCCTGGGGGTAGTCCTGTTCTGGGGTGCCATCATCGCCAGCGTGACGGCGTATTTCTCCAAGCGCCGGGAGGGTGTGGTTAAGCAGATAATCGCTACCTTAGAGTACAATCTGGAGCGTCTGGACGAGCTGTCGGTGGAGGAGTTGGAGATACTCAAGGATACCGCAGACGGGCTCATAGATGCCAAAATCGAAAAACATGAGGGGGGAGACTGATTCATTAGCCGCCGTCGCAGCGATAAAGTATTGCAGTACACGGGGGAAGGGTTTATAATGTGCCATTTGGATATTGGGTGTGGAGAATCTAATACATGAAGTACAATAAGTTCCTGGTCCCGATAGGCGGAAAGGCGGTGGATGAGGATATCGTCAAGTCTGCCTGCGTCATAGCCCGGAGGAGCAAGGGCAAGGTCTATATAGTTCACGTTATACAGGTGAGCCGCAATCTGCCGCTGGACGCGGAGATCGAGGACGAGACCGCGGCGGGGGAGAAGATACTGGCCAGCGCCGAGAAGATAGCCGACGTGATGGACTGCGATGCGGAGACGGAGATACTGCAGGCGCGAGAGGTGGGTCCGGCCATAGTGGATGAGGCGGTGGAGCGGGGCGTGGACATGATAGTTATGGGCATCAATTACAAGAAGCGCTTCGGCGAGTGGGATATGGGAAGCGTGGTGCCCTATGTGCTGCGCAACGCCCCGTGCCGGGTGTTGCTGTGGCGCGGGCCGATGGAGCAGGAGCAGGAGAAGGCATGAATGTAGTTATCATGGGGTGCGGCCGGGTGGGCGGGTTGCTGGCGACGCTGCTGGATGAGGCGGGCCACAATGTCACCGTGCTCGACATTGACCCTTACAGCTTCCGCTGGCTTCCGGCGAATTTCAAGGGCAATGCCCTGGTGGGCGACGGCACCGATGAGGACTCCCTGAGGAAGGCCGGCATCGAGCAGGCGGATGCCTTCGTCTCGGTGACTCAGGGGGACAATCGCAACGTGATGGCGGCTCAGATCGCTAAAGACGTGTTCAATGTGCACAAGGTGGTGAGCCGTATCTACGACCCGCTGCGGGAAGAGATGTATCATAATCTGGGTCTGGATACCATAAGCCCCACCAAGGTGTCGGCGCGGATGCTGATGGACGTAATTTCGGGCGAGGGCAAGGAGTAGAATGTATATAGTGGTAGTAGGCGGTGGGAAGGTGGGCTACTACCTGTCGGTAGCCCTGTTGAGCGAGGGGCACGAGGTGCTGATACTGGAGAAGGACCCGGAGAAGTGCGGGGCCATCTGCGAGGATCTGGGCAGCGTTGTGATGCGCGGCGACGGCTGCGAGGCGCGCACCCTGGAGGATGTGGGCACGGAGCGTGCCGACCTGCTCATTGCGGTGACCGATGAGGACGAGGATAACCTGGTCGCCTGCCAGGTAGCCAAGCACAAGTTCAATGTTCCCCGCACCATCGCCCGGATCAGCAACCCCCGCAACGAGGCGCTGTTCAAGAAGCTGGGCATCGATGTAACCATCAGCAGCACGAACTTGATTCTGGGACACATCGAGGAGGAGCTGCCGATCAACCCGCTGGTTCACCTGCTGACCCTGAAGGATAGCAACCTGGAGCTGGTGGAGGTCAAGGTCCCCGAAGATTCCCCGGCGGTGGGCAAGAAGCTGGGTGATATCAGCCTTCCTTCCAACAGCATGGTGGTCATGATCATAGGCAAGGGCTCGGCCCGCGTGCCCACCAGCGAGACCATCGTCAAGCCGGGGGCTCAGATAATAGCGATGACCCAGACGGATGTCGAGCAGCAACTCAGGGCAGCCTTCACAGGGTAGCCATGGGAAAGAGAATCGCTTACCTGGGGCCTCCGGGCACCTTCACCGAGGAAGCGGCGCTCCTTTACGATAAAGGAGCTCAGTTCATCCCCGTGCCCACCATATCCGGAGTGGCGTCGGCGGTTTCGTCGGGGATGGCGGATGAGGGGGTGGTGCCCATCGAGAACAGCCTCGAAGGGTCGGTAACCGACACCCTCGACCTTCTGATCCACGATTCCCCCCTGTTGATAAGCAAGGAGCTGGTGCTGCCGGTGGGGCATCAGCTGTTGGTGAAGCCGGGGACCGTGATCAGCGATGTCAAGGTGCTGTACTCCCATCCCCAGTCGTTAGGGCAGTGCCGCCGGTTCGTTGAGCGCATACTGCCCAGAGCGGATGTTGTGGCGGCGCTGTCCAACGCCGCGGCGGTGCAGGACATGATGGAATCGCCGACCCCGTCGGCGGCCATCGGCACCCGGCGCGCCGCCGAGCTTTACGGTGCGGAGATACTGGCCAAAGAGATACAGGACCAGGTCTCCAACGTCACCCGCTTCGTGGTGCTAGCCGCCGAAGACCATCCCCCGACCGGCAACGATAAGACCTCAATATGTTTCTCCTTCGACGACGACCGCCCGGGCTCGCTGGTGGAGGTGCTTCAGGAGTTCTCCCAGCGCGGTATCAACCTCACCAAGGTGGAGTCCCGGCCGTCCAAGGAGAGCCTGGGGCGATATTTCTTCCTCATCGATCTGGAGGGGCACCGGCAGGATACGCCGGTGGGCGAAGCGCTGGACGGCGTGCGCCGAAAAACGTCGCTGTTCAAGGTATTCGGTTCGTACCCCCGGTATAAATGAACAGGGAGGCCTGAGCCTCCCTGAGCAGCTTCTAGCTGTGACCCCGCAGGCTACTCCTCCTGTTCCTCCCTGAATTTACCCTCGATGTCGGCGCGGGTGCTGTCGGCGGTCTCCCTGCCCTCATCGATGGCCTGCTGGATGTAGTCCTTCATCCCGCCGAACACCTCGTCCTTGAGGAAGCCGATGATTCCGCCGCGGCCGCCGATGCCGCGACGCCCCGGGCGGTTGGAGCGTTCCACCAGCCAGAAGGTGACCGCAGCGCCGATCACCGCCCCGATGACTACCCCGGCAAAGAGTCCGGGCCCTTTATCTGCCACCTTTGTCCTCCTTCCTCCTCTCGAACAGGAATTCCAGCACCTTGGCCACCCCCTGCACTATGCCGGAGATGCTGGCCAGCGGTTTGACCAGGTCCTGGGACACCGAAGAGGTTATGCTGCGGATATCCCCGGTTATGGCCCTTCCCGATTCGAGGATGTCGCGCAGCTTGCGGTAGAGCATGAAGGCCATCAGGGACACGAAGACGGCGGCCCCGATGCCCACAACTGCAAATATGACGATAAACAGATCGCGTAATTCCGCCAGGGTCATTACTCACCCCCTGATTCGATATTATACTACATCAATGCAACGGGCAGAATTATACTACGGAACGGCGATAAAGGCAAATGGCGCTATGAGTGGTCCACTGTTTTTACTCTGGAGACCCATGCGCCTAGAGGTAAATAGCACTGTCGATTTGCACTCGAAAGAACTCCCCCTCCGGCTCGAGCCGATTGGTACCGAAATGCCACCCGGCCCTCAGGAGGGTGGGAATGGTGTAGCCGTCGAAAGTGGCTTCTTCCTCCGCAATCCCGCCGAAGTCCACATAGCAGAATCTACCACCATCGGGGTTGCCCCAGCGCTGCAGCTTGAGGCTCTCCAAACGCCCCTCTCCGCTGATGGCGAGTTCGAGCCCTGAGGTTTCACCGTGGGCGATGAAACCGGCGTGCAGGTGTGATGAGTCCGGTGCCGTCCATGAAACGTCATCGTTGCAGAGCACGGACGGCAGCCATACCGCCTCGCCCGCGACGCGGCCGGCCGCAGATCGCGTGATATCCGGCCCCGAAGCGGTCATCACCGGGAGAATGCCGAGCAGCCTCCACCGCATGGCGCCCTCGCCGTCGATAAGGCGGTCCGATCCTCGGACAGGCACCCCGAACATGCGCACCGTGGCGCTCCAGATGAATCCGCGGTCCCATACGATGACCTGCTCCGCCGTGAAGGGAAGCCAGCGCCCTAATTTGATCTCGCCGTGCATGCTTAGTCGCACCGCGCGGGCGAGCAGCGTCCCCGGAGCTATCGCATGTTCGAGGTAGCGCCGCGCTGTTTCAGGGAGATGGGATGCTTCAATCGCCGAAAAGGTGCGTTCACCCGATGGTGCCGAGTTCCACAGCGCGTCTAACGATAGCTCTTCGTTCATCGCTGGCTCATCAAGCGTCTTGGTGAGAGATTCATCTCGCCGCATCAAGGGCTAGCTTGTGTACGTGTGTCAATCGCTTACATCGGGCTAAATACATCGTTATCCCATCCGCAGCACCGCGGCCCCCTGCACCCTGCCCTGCTTGAGCAGATTGAGGGCCTGATTCGCCTCGCTCAGGGCGAACTCCTGCACCTCGGGGGTCACCGCTATCTCGGCGGCCAGCGGCAGGAACTCCTCCACGTCCCGGCGGGTGATATTGGCCACGCTCTTGAGCTCCTTCTCGTCCCACAGCAATTGCGCGTAGTCCAGCGGCGGGATGGGCGTCCTCTTGCGGATCACCGCCATCACCAGACGGCCCCCCTTCTCCAGCACCCTCAGAGCGCTGGGCACGGTCTCCCCCACCGGGGTGAAGTCGATGGCGTAGTCCACCTTCTTGGGAGGGGCCTCGTCGGTGCCCCCGGCCCACGCCGCCCCCAGCTTCATCGCCAGCTCGCGATGCTCCGCGCTGCGGGTGAATACCAAGACCTCGCAGCCCCAGTGGATGGCCGCCTGGATCACGATGTGGGCCGATGCCCCGAAGCCGAAGAGCCCCAGGCTCTGCCCCGATTTGACCCCGGACAGGATCAGGTCGCGGTAGCCGATGGCCCCGGCGCACAGCAGGGGCGCCGCCTGGGCATCGGTGAACACGTCAGGTATGGGGTAGGCGTAGTCCTCTGCGACCACCGTGTACTCGGCATAGCCGCCGTCGGTGTGGCAGCCGGTGCCCTTGAAGTCGTAGCACAGGTTCTCCAGCCCGGCCTGGCAGAAGCGGCACTCCCCGCAGGCGGAGTATATCCACGCGATGCCGACCCGGTCGCCGATGCTGTATCTGGTCGCCTCGGAGCCGAGACTTTCCACCCGGCCCACGATCTCGTGCCCCAGTATGACCGGCAGGTTCGGCTGCAACCTTCCCTCGATCTCGTCCAACTCGGTGTGGCACACCCCGCAGGCCGAGACCTTCACCAGTATCTGTTCGGGTCCCGGCTCTGGAACAGGAACGTCGACCAACTCCAGCAGGCGGTCTTCCACCGGCGAGGTCTGCTTCAGGATTTGAGCCTTCATTTCAGTCTCGCTTTCCCCCTTGGTAGGGCATCGGTTTAATCGTGTTCACCCGTATGAAAGCCGTCGCGACCGGGCGAACTCCGGGTCAGTCGGGCCGGCGGCTTGACAGGTCAGGGCACGGTTATGCTGGTGCCGGTGTTGTTGAAGAAGAAGACATCACCGAGCTGCTGGGCGAGCAGCACCGATGAATTCAGGCCGGTGCAGTGAGATACCCCCACCCGCTGCACCCCCATCTCCTGCAGGGCGGCCGCGGTGAGCGTTATCCGCTCCTCGCTGGCGCGCACCAGGTGCGTGCCGCCGATGATGGTGTGCACCTGCTCGACGCCGGTCACCTCCCTGGCGCGGATGACGGTGTTTATCGCCCCGCGGTGGGCGCAACCGAGGATGACCACCAGCCCCAGCTCGGTCTTGACCACCAGCGCCTGATCGTCGCGGAAGGGGTCGGGTAGGAACCGGTCGTCCTCCTTGACCTGCATCATGGGCTCGATCTCCTCGTATTCGGTGACCATCGGCACCTCGCCGGTGGTGACGATGTTATCGGTGATCCACACCGGCCCCTCGCTGAGAGTGAAGGAGGCGCCTATCGCCTCCAGGTCCTCGCGCTTGAAGGGGATACCGATGTAGCGCTCGAAGTCGCCCGCCTTGGCATACTTGTTGGCCCACATGTCGGGGTGGGCCACTATATCGATGGGTTTGCCCGCCTGCCGCAGCACCCCCATCAGTCCGCCGGTGTGGTCGTAGTGCCCGTGGCTCAGCGCGATCCGGTCGATCTGGGACAGCTCAACCCCCATGAGGCGGACGTTGTGGGGCACCGAGCTGCTGGCCCCGGTGTCGAACAGCACCTTGGCCTCACCGGTGTCCACCAGGACGCTCAGCCCCCATTCGGCGAGCACGCCGGGCATGGCGGCGGTGTTCTCGCTGAGGGTGGTGATTTTGATGGTCATATCGCACCTCCACGGCCCGATTATATCAGGCCATTGATTCCAGTAACAGATTGGTGAAATAGGGGCACTGCTTGTCCAGTCCCTTTTCCTTGGCCGCGCCGTTGAGGTTGAAAGTGCAGAAGGGGCAGGCGGTAACAACGAAGCCGGTGTCATCCGTCGCCAGCAGGTCGGCCGCCACCTGGGTGGACAGATCGCGGTATATGGCGCGCACCCCGCCGCCGGCGCCGCAGCATGAGGCATCCGTCCCGTGCTCCGGCAGCTCCACGATATCGGCACCGCAGTTGCGCAGGATTTCCCTGGGCTGGCGTATCAGGTTCTCGCCGCGGACAAATGTGCACGGGTCCTTGAAGCTCACCCGGCGCTCGACCTTGGACAGGTTGCCTGCTAGATCGGGGTCGGCCTTCATTGCATCGAATATAACCTCGGCTACATGTTGTACGGTGAAGCCCACCTCGCCCAACAGTTCGGGGTAGTGGTACTTGAAGCTCTGCAGGCACACCGGGCAGGTGACCAGGATACGCTTGATACCCAGCCGGTCGAACCGCTCCACATTACGCTGGAACCACTCCTTAGCGGTGTCCACCATGCCTGCGGTGTAGAACACAGAGCCGCAGCAGCCCTCGTCCTCCAGCAGCATGAAATCTACGTCTAGCTTCTTCAACACGCGGTAAGTCGAATATGCGGCATCCTTGACCAAGTAAGAGGACAGGCAGCCGATGAATAACAGCGTATCGGACTCGCTGGACGGAGGGCCCTCCGGCAGCCACTCCAGCCTCCGCTGCGGGTCGCCGTTGACCGAGTTTCCCTTGGACAGGGTCCCCTCGATGACCCTGCGCTTTCGCGGCGGCGGGCCGAGACCGCTGCGGCACAGCTCCGCCCTGGATTGGAGCACTATATTGCTGATCTGTATGTTCTCGGGGCACACCGCCTCGCTGCGGCCGCAGTTGAGGCAGCTGTAGAGGCTCTCGCTGTCGCTGTCGCTCACCTCTCCGCTGTCGTGCAGCCTTACGGCAGCCTGCAGGCGATGCACCGGGGACATCCGTTCGTCGGCGGTGGCACGGTAGGTGGGGCACACCTCCATACATGCGCGGCACTCGGTACAGGACCGCGCCTGTTCGATTAAACTGATCATTGCTTGCCTGTTGCGGAGGGCGGTCTCTGGAGGGGCTGCCTCACCGCAGGCGGTTTGGCCTTCTCGGCCACCTTTTTGAATTCGGAAGCCAGACCGTCGAACGCTTCGGAGCTGTAGCGCTCCAGCTCGCCGCTGTCGCACAGCTCGGCCAGCTGCGGGTCTACCGGTATCAAGCCCAGCAGGGGCGCCTTCGCCGCCTTCGCCAGCTCTTCACCGCGGCTCTTGCCGAAAAGCTCGATCCTCTTGCCGGTATCGGGGATAACCAGATAGCTCATGTTCTCCACCACGCCCAGTATGGGGATATCCATCTTGTCCGTCATCTTGACCGCCTTGCGCACCACCATGCCGGCAAGGTCTTGAGGGGTGGATACGATGACCACTCCGGATAGGGGCAGCGACTGCAGCACGGTGAGCGGGATATCGGCGGTGCCGGGCGGCAGGTCCACCAGCAGGCAGTCGAGCCTGCCCCAGAGCACCTCCTCCCAGAACTGCATGATGGCCTTGGCCAGCAGGGGGCCTCTCCAGATGACGGCGTCGTCCTCGTTGGTGAGCAGCAGATTGAGGGACATGACCTCGATGCCGCTCCTGGTCTCCACGGGGAGGATCCCGCCCTCGCTGCCCAGGGGGCGGGTGTTCAAACCGAACATCTTGGGTATGCTGGGACCGGTGATATCGGCATCCAGGATGCCCACCTGCTGCCCCTGGCGGCTGAGGGCCACGGCCAGCAGGCCGGTGACCAGCGATTTGCCCACGCCGCCCTTGCCGCTCATCACCGCCACCACGCGGTCGAACTGGTTCATCTCGTGGGGCGGCAGGTCCTCAACGTCGATATCTACCTTATTCACCCCTTCTATGCCCTCGACGGCGGCCCGCACCCTCTGCTTCAGGCTTTCCTTATCCGCCTCATTCAACGGGGTCAGGGACAGGTTCAGCTTCACTGTTTCATCCGATATGTGGATATCGCGAACCATGTTGAACTGCATGATGCTGCGCTTGGGCTGCGGCAGTAGCACGTCCTCCAGTGCGGCTTCGATATCCTTTAGCTCCACTGCCAAATGAGACCTCCCTCTGCGGACTGGTGATGCAGCAGGCCTCTCTGCACCAGCCTGTCCATCTCCTGTAGGGCAACCTGCAGCGGCACGTCCATCTTGCGCGATACCTTCTGTGCGAGCTGACCCATCGGGTCGGCCCCATTCTTCATCCGCCCCAGCCGCTCCACGATATCCTCTTTCAGGAGCTGCCACACGAACTCCGTGCTCAGCTTGTTCCGCATCAATTCTTTGCATTCGGGGTCGCCCGCCGACGCCCGGCGCTCTAGGTCGTCCAGGGCGTAGGCCACCGCCTGGTCGTATTCGGCGGCCATCTCCAGCACCTTCTCAGGGCTCATCTCAGCGGTCTCGGTTATGGGCCGGTTGGCGTCATACTTCGCCCAGTCGCGGGAGAGGATGCGCAGCCCGTACTCGTCGGGGTGGTCATACAGCTCGGTCCCCGGCAGGGGGGACAGTATATGGAAGCCGTATTTGGCGCCGTATTTCTCATCGAGCTCGTGGGCGAAGTCCAGGGACTCGCGGGCGGTCTGCGGGGTCTCGCCGGGCAGGCCGAAGATGAACGAGTTGAAGACGTGAATGCCCGATTCGGTGGCGAGCCTGGTTCCCTCTCTGATTATATCGGGGGTGGTGCCCTTCTTGATGGTCTTGAGGATGCCCGCGTTGCCCGACTCCGCGCCGTAGAGCAGCCAGGAGCAGCCGGCCTTTTTCATCAGCTTCAGCAGATCCGAATCCACCGTATCGGCGCGGGCGAAGACATTCCACTCGATATCCAGTTTGCGCTCGATGATGCCTTCGCACACCGCTCGCGCGTGGCGGTGATTAAGGGTGAAGGTGTCATCCACGATGTTTATCCTGCTGAAGGATAGGTCCTTGTTCAGGTGCTCGATTTCATCTACCACCAGCTTGGGGTCGCGGAAGCGGACGCGCCGGCCGAAGACCCGCGGCCCGGAGCAGAAGATGCATTTGAAGGGGCAGCCCCTGCTGGTGATAACCGTGCTGGGGGTGTTCAGGGCGCGGTACTTGGACAGCGGCAGCAGGTCGCGCGCCGGCAGCGGAAGCTCGTTCAGGTCCTCGATGAGAGGCCGGGGCTCGGTCCTCACCGCATGGTCGCCGTCGCGGTAGGCGATGCCGGGCACCCGGCGGAAGTCGCCGCCGCTATCGATAGCCCTCGCCAGCTCTGTTACCGTGCGCTCGCCTTCGCCGACCACCAGTAGGTCGATCCAGCGGGCCTTGAGCAGGGTCTCATCGATGGCGAAGGTGGCGTGGGGCCCGCCCAGCATGGTAATGATATGGGGGTCGAATTCCTTGCAAACCTTCATGATGCGGGAGGCGATGGGGTAGTTCAGCGTGACGCAGGTAGCCCCCACCATCTGCGGTTTGAATTCCCTGAGCTTTTTCCGTAACTTCGAGGGTGAATACATGGACACCAGATGGTCCACTACCTCGACCTCGAGGCCTTCCTGTCGCAGCACGGCGGCGAGGTAGGCCAGGGACAGGGGCGGGAGGGGGTTCTCTTCCAGGGGGTACGGCGTGCTCATGAGAAGGACGCGCACAGGGTTCCTCCTCTCCTATGGTTATATGTGTCAGGGGTCATACGTTGTGCATTATAGCGCAAATCGACTCCTTTGCCAAATCCGGTTTCGATCGTAATGATCATAGACCTTTCCCGGCGATGAAGCTGAGCAGGTCGGCGACGCGGCAGGCGTAGGCCCACTCGTTATCGTACCACGCGAGCACCTTCACCATGTTGCCGCCGATGACCATGGTCGACGGGGCATCCACTATGGAGCTTAAGGGGTTGCCCTTGAAGTCTATGCTCACCAGCTCCTCCTCGCAGTAGCCGAGGATGCCCTTGAGCGCTCCCTCGGAAGTTTTCTTCAGTGCTGCGTTCACCTCTTCCGCCGTGGCCCCTTTGCCCAGGTCGGCGACGAAGTCCACCACCGAGACGGTGGGGGTGGGAACGCGGTAGGCCATGCCGTGGATCTTGCCCGCGAGGTCGGGTATGACCACGGTGACCGCCTTGGCGGCGCCGGTGGTGGTGGGGATGATACTCATCGCCGCCGAGCGCGCCCGCCGCAGGTCGCTGTGCACCTGGTCGAGGATGCGCTGGTCGTTGGTGTAGGCGTGGATGGTGGACATCAGCCCTTTCTCAATGCCGAAGTTGTCGTTCAGCACCTTGGCCACCGGTGCGATGCAGTTGGTGGTGCAGGAGGCGTTGGATATGATGTGGTGCTTCTTGGGGTCGTAGGTTTTCTCGTTGACCCCCAGCACCACGGTGAGGTCCTCCCCCTTGGCCGGGGCGGTGATGATCACCTTCTTGGCGCCGCCCTGCATGTGGGCCGAAGCCTTCTCCGCCTTGGTGAACAGCCCGGTGGACTCCACCACCAGCTCTATGCCGTAGTCGCTCCACGGTATCTTGCCCGGGTCGCGCTCGGAGATCACCTTCACCTTCTTGCCGTCGATGACGATGCAGTCCTCGGTGGCCTCCACCGTGCCGTGATACCCGCCGTAGTTGGAGTCGTAGCGGAAGAGGTGGGCGTTGGTCTTGGTGTCGGTGAGGTCGTTGAGGGCCACCACCTCCAGCTTGCCTTTATAGTTCTCGATGACCGCCTTGAGTATCTGCCTGCCGATCCTGCCGAACCCGTTTATGCCGACCTTTGTTGCCATATAAAAACTCCTTTCTTATCGCCTCGGTACCGGGTCATGTGGAAGTGCTTGGACACTCGGACGCCGGCCGTCCAGCACCTCCAGAAACGTCTCTATCCTGGTTCTGGCCTGCTGGGACAAAGTGTAGTCGTTGTTGCCCTCCAGCGTCAATATGGGCCTGTCGATTCGGTGGCGGAAGACGATGTTGCCGATGCCGCGGTGGCAGAAGGTCTGGACGTAGTGTATCACGCCGTCCGCCCGCCGCCGCTTCAACTGCGGCAGTATGTCATCCAGCTTGGCGGATAAAGAGTACGGATAGGTGTATTTCGAATACTGCTCGGCAAGTCCCTCGCACCGGTTCGGCATGGCGAACTGGCGCTGCGTCTCGTTGAACACCACCCGCGCCCCGTTGCGCTCTACGAAGTCGTACAGGTCCCTGCCGAAGATAGGTGGCACGCCGATGAAGGCCAGGCGCAGCATGTCGCCGGGGTACGGCTCGCGGTCGCGGCACTCTTCCAGCAGCCGCTCCAGCCCCTTCTCGTATCCGGC
>Ga0180438_10004874_pt1 | contig 19055 bp, 17 predicted proteins | sample SS_ome_12_FD_132455 | JGI IMG/M metagenome (GOLD analysis project Ga0180438, IMG submission 132455) | Hypersaline lake sediment archaeal communities from the Salton Sea, California, USA - SS_3_D_2 metaG | ecosystem: Environmental > Aquatic > Non-marine Saline and Alkaline > Hypersaline >...
CGGTAAGGCTTTCCGTGAAGAGTATATGAAGCAGTTCTCTACCCGAGAAAATGCTCAGGACTTTGAAGACCGGAAAGAGATGTCTTATGTCCCTGCCTTCGCAAAAGCCGCTGTCGTTGAAATCAAGAATTCAATCTTCGCACGCATGGCCGATGTAAAGCGTATTGGCGGAACTGAGACTTATCAGAAAGTGATTGACGGTACGAGTCCCGGCGTTGACCGCGAAGATGGCAGTATGAGCGCCTTCATGGGTGCTCAAGTTCTGCCAGAGCTTCTTGCAATCAAGAAAGTGGGAATTTATGTAGACCGTCCGAGTCTTGAAGGCGAAAAGACGGGTACAAAAGCTGACGATGTTGGCAGAATTCCCTACCTATACATTTACCAAGCTGAGCAAATTCGGTCTTGGAAGTATAGCGTCGATAAAGTTCTCCTGAACGTACTGCTTCAGGCGACTGTTGACGAGGTTGATGAGACTACCGGAATCGTGGTAGGCGAAACCAAAGAGTATCGCTTCTTCGAATTGGTCGAAGGTGGAGTTGAGGTCACAATCTATAATGAGAGTGACGAGATCAAGGAAGCCACGACCCTGTATCCATGGACCAAGATTCCGATCTCAATCATCGAAGTACCGCACAGTGTTCTGGAAGATGTCGCCGACTATCAGATTGCACATTTGAATGTTGCATCGTCTGACGTATCGTATGCGTGGAAGTCCAACTTCCCGTTCTACGTCGAGCAGGCTGATCCTCACGCAGAAAATACTCACCTCAGGCGAGTACAGACTGTGGAAGGTGACGACGATGATGGTACTGCTAAGAAGTCCCGCACAGCGGCAGACAAAGAAATCCGCGTAGGCGTCGTAAGAGGCCGTCGCTACTCTAAAGGTCTGGACGCTCCGAGTTTTATCCATCCTTCTTCTGAGCCACTCAAGGTGTCGATGGAGAAGCAGGAAGCCATGAAGCGGGAAATCCGCCAATTGGTTCAGTTGGCCGTGACTAATATGGACCCTCGCCGCGAATCTGCGGAGAGTAAGAACATGGACAATCGCGGTCTCGAATCTGGTCTCGCATATATCGCTCAAGAGCTGGAACGTGCTGAAAGGCAAGTTGCAGAGATCTGGGCTATGTACGAGCAATCAGAGAAAGAAGTCCAAGTAAAGTACCCTGAGGATTACAGTCTGAAAACGACTGCTGATCGTATCAAAGAAGGTACTGAGTTGACTGAAATGGCTAAATCCAATCCCTCTCTGAAGTATCAGAAAGAGATGACGAAGCTAGCCGCCGAAGTTACGCTTGGCAATCGGGTCAGTAACGAAGTCATGGACGAGATCAAGAAAGAGATTGACAACGCAACTGTTGTCTTTATCGATCCTGAAACTCTGGTTCAAGACGTTGAAGCTGGCTTAGCCACAACGACCACTGTTAGTGAGATGCGTGGCTATCCTAAAGGCGAAGCTGAGAAGGCTAAAGAAGAACATGCTGAGAGAGCGGCTCGGATTGTTCTGGCACAAACAGCGGCCAAGGATCAACCAAATAATGCGGCGGCACGTGGTGTGAAGGATCTCGATCCTAACGCCGAAGAGTCTCCAGATAAGGAGAAAGAATTATCACAAAGCCGTGATACCAGTGTCGATGACACTGAAGGAGTACGTGGATAATGGCATCTTATATGACAGTAGCTGAGGCGGATACGTATATGAGTACGTATAGACTCGTGACTAGTGCATGGGATTCAGCCGACAATGCAACCAAGACAAAAGCTCTGGCAATGGCTACCAAGCAGATTGACCAGTTGTCTTTTGATGGTGACAAGGCGGATGAAGACCAAGATAACCAGTTTCCACGGGGCAGTGACACCGATTATCCTACGGAAATCAAAGAAGCATGTGCCGAATGCGCATATAGCCTACTTGATGGCGTAGATATCGAGTTCGAATATGATAACCTAAGAAACATGTCGATGGGCTTCGCGAACGTCCGCTCTTCGAATACCACAGGCATGGTTCCAGAGCACAAATCCGCAGGTATCCCCAGTTTCATTGCATGGCGATTGCTGAAACCGTTCCTACGGCAGAGTGGCTCGGTAGACCTACAGAGGATCAACTGATGTTCAGAACCAAAGAACAAGCATTGGCGTTCGTACGCCGCAATCTCACCCCGACATTCCTTAACACCTTCGAAGGTGACGAAGGAGACGGTGGTGGTGGAGATGACGATTCCAGCGCCGGTGGCGGCGGTGGCAATCAGGGTGGAGCAGGAGCATTCACCCAAGAACAAGTGAATTCAATCATTGCCAAAGAGCGCAAGAAGATTGAAGAGGCCGCGAAGCAACAGAACGCGGACACTCTCAATCAGCTTCAGATGCTCCAGACGAAAGCCAACCTCTCCGATGAAGAGAAGGCAGAGCTTGAAGGCAAGATTGCAACTCTTGAGAAACAAGTTTTTACAGCTGATGAACTCTCAGCCAAAGAGCGCAAGAAGCTCCAAGCCGAGTATGATCAGAAGCTGGAAGAAGTTACCGGTCAGCGCGACTACTGGCAGACTAACTTCACCGAGGCTACAATTAGTCGCAGTATTACAGACGAAGCGGTCAAAGCTGAAGCGTTCAATCCTTCACAGATTAACGCAATATTAAGACCGCAAACTCGCCTTGAGCAGATCAAGGACGAGGAAGGTAACGTGAAAGGGTTCGTCCCAACTGTTACCATGAAATCAACTGGCAAGGATGGAAAGCCGGTCGAACTCGAACTCACTGTTGAAAAGGCCATTGCACAGCTGAAAGAAGATCAAAACTTCTACAATCTGTTCAAAGGAAAATCACTGGACGGATTAGGTTCAGGCAACGGTGGTGGAGGTGGATCGGTTGACACATCCAAGATGACAATGGAACAGTACAAGGCGCACCGCGACAAAGAAAAGAAAGCGGGTCGGATGTAATCCGACATCGTCTGTAAAGCCTAAAGGAAAAGGTAATCATGCAAAAACTAATGACTGCATTCGTGTTCATGAACACGTTCGCCAATGACAACGACGCTCTTATTCCAGAAGAATGGGCACGCGAAGCCCTGCTCGTTCTGGACGAAAAGACCGTCATGCACCCGCTCGTATACACGGACTACGGCAAAGAGATTAAGCGTCAGGGCGATATCGTCCATACGCATCGTCCTGCCCAGTTCGAAGCAGAACGTAAGGTTGACGGCGACGCCATCACCAAGCAGAATGCTGAGAGCACTGACGTTCAGATCCGTCTGGACCATCACCTCCACACTTCTTTCATCATCTATGATGGTGAAGAGTCCAAGTCCTTCAAGGAACTGGTCGCCCTGTACCTCGGACCTGCAATGCAGTCCATCGCTCAGGAAGTGGATGAAATCATCGCCGCTCAGAAGTACGCCTTCCGTACCAAAATGGTTGGCAAACTTGGTACAGACATTACCAAGTCCACTCTGATTAGCATCAACCAAGAACTGAACACTCTTCTTGCTCCGCAAGACGACCAGCGCTACTTCGTCATGGGTCCTGCCATGGAAGCCGCTCTGCTCGACGTTCAGCTCTTCACTGACGCAAGTCAGGTTGGTGATGATGGTACTGCTCTCCGCAATGCTTCTCTCGGTAAGAAGTTCAACATGTGGAACATCATGTCCCAGAACATGCGCGCTGTTGGTGCCACCGATTCAGCCGCCGCCGCTGTGAACAACTCTGGTGGGCATGCCGCTGGTTCTACCGTCATCACGATTGACGGAACCACTGGTGACACCATCGCTATTGGTCAGTGGGTAACCATCGCTGGCGATATGCAACCTCGCCAGATCACTGCTGTTTCCGGTACTCCGGTTACTCAGATCACGCTCGACAAGGGCCTGACCTATGCAGTGGCTGACAATGCTGTTGTCACAATCATGGACCCAGGCGCAATCAACCTGACCGCTGGTTACAGTGCTTACTACACCAAGCGCATGACCGTTGATGGCTTCACCCTCGCTCCTCAGCAGGGTCAGCTGGCTACCCTCGGTACCGGTACTGCTCCTTACGGCCTGATCGGTGGTAAGAATACCACGACTTCGATCAAGCTCGACCGTGGTATCGAAGCCGCCGCCGCTAACAACGCAACCGTCAACCTCGGTCCTGCTGGTGAGTACGGTCTTGGCTTCCACAAGAACGCCATCGCCTTCATCAGCCGTCCTCTGGCTCTGCCTCGTCTCGTGAACGGTACTTCCACGAAGTCCGCTGTCATGAACTACAAGGGCCTGAACATTCGTGTTACCATGACCTACGATGCCGACTATCAAGGCACTGTTGTCACCATCGACATGCTCGCTGGTGTCAAAGTACTCGATAGCAATCTCGGTGTACTGGTCTGCGGATAATTTATCGCCGCCGCCGCAGGGGAGTGGCAATTGTGCCACTCCCCACTTTATCTACAACACGAGAGGGCTATCATGGATTGGAATAACATTGTTACCAATCTGGGTTTCCCGATCGCGATGTGTATTTACTTCGTTGTCTCTGATACACGCAGTAAAAGGCGTCTTGAAAAACGGATTGAACAGTTGGAAAACAAATCCGACCAACGATCTGAAGAGTTGCTTGACGTGGTCAAGCAAAACACATCCGCAATGGTAACCCTGAATAATTCACTGAAAGGTAGGCCATGCCTACATAACGAACCGAACCCAATGGGCGAACCCAAGTAGAGACACTACCAATGACAATGCATAGAGAAATCAAACGAATAATCTACACGCTTAAGCGTCAGTGGGGAACCACAATGACAATCAAGCGCGAGACTACGGCTTTGGACGTGGACACCGGCGTGGAAACTCCCACGACTGTAGACTCGGTTACGCTCTCTCGCGGCATTTTGTTGCCGAGGAAGCTACGTACCGACTTCGCTTATGATTTGTCTTTCATTGCGGCCAATAAGAATTTTACTTATGGCGGGTTCTTCGGTAAAAACTCTCGTCTCGTACTCATAGACGCTAACGACCTAGGAAGCTACGTGATTGCAAAGCAAGACTATGTAGTCATTAATAGCAAACGCTACGTCATTAACGATCTCGATGAGTATGAGGAGGGAGCTGACGTGATTGCACACATGCTAATGATAACACACGTGGAGGCTGATCCAGATGTCGTATAATCCAAATTGGAATAAGTGGATTGTCGCCTCAGTTATCAAGCATTTTAAAGCGGTGCTCGATGCGGCAAGCATTGACAACTTTATTGAAGGAACATCTTCTCGCGACCTGACTAAGTCGGAGTATGTTGAGATCCGCGTTGACGGTCCTTATGCCGACGAGCGGTCAAAAGATGACTTCATCTTGCGGTTGGAAGTCAATCTGTTAATTCAGACTATAATCAACCCAAGCAAAAATATCTATAGACACGCGGAAGTGCAAGGCATCTGTATGGGTGCTGTGACTACTATTCCGGTATACAAACTCGGTAATGACGTTGCTGACGATAAGTCACAGATAGGTTGTTTGACAGTGAACACCGATGAGCCTCGGGATCATGTCACTGCACACAACTTCGGACAGATTGAAACTGACGTCAAACTTCAGCAAGCTACTGTTGAAGGACACTATAAAATCGAACTCGAAGGTTAATATCATGAAATTGATGCTTCTAGCAAGTGCACCCTTCATCAATACGTTTGCAACGATTGATCTGAAGAAGGTCACAATGAAGATCAAGGACGGTACAACCACGCCTAACGAAGTTGAGATCAAGATTGGTGAAGGTAACTTCTCTTGGACTGAGCGGGTTGAGCGTGATTACGAACTTGATCGTGGTACCCTCGACACAGTTCGCAACGGCGATGAAACTCCAATGGAAGTTCGTTTTGACTTCAAATGGGAATTCATCAAGGCAAAAGATGCCGACTCCGTTCCGACTATCGAGGAAGCACTCAAGAAGATCGGAAAAGCCGCATCATGGACCACCACGTCTTCGGACGCATGTGAGCCGTACTCGGTTGATCTGGAACTTCTGAATGCTCCTGCATGTACCGGTGAACAGAATGAAACAATCACGTTTCCTGACTTCCGGTATGAAGAACTTGCTCACGATCTGCGGAATGCTTCCATCAGCTGTAATGGCCGTTGTAACGCAACTGTTCCGACGATTGTACGTTCCACTGCTTCCTAAGCAGTTGGCGGTTGGCGATAACCATTTTACTTTAAGGCGATAAAGTATGAAATTCCAAGGAATTAAAATCGAGAAGCCAAAACCATTGGCACTCGTAGTCCCACATGACGGCCATGAGATTGTATTTCAGGCCGAACTGGTCGACAACTATGACGAGTTTGACGAACTGGTCGAACGTCCGAAACCACCTAAGATCATGAAGGCTGGCGGAAAAGAAGAAGTGGACTTTCAAGACAAAGACTACTTGGCCGCAGTCAATGAATGGTCTGACAAACGATCAAACTGGATGTTCATCAAATCTCTCTCAGCTACGAAAGAGCTGGAATGGGAGGTTGTCGACCCGAAAGATCCAAACACTTGGAACAAGCTCGATGAAGAACTGAAGAGTAGCGGCTTTTCTGGTCCTGTCATCGAACGAATCAAGATGCTAGTCTTTAAAGCGTGTGGCCTAGATCAGGGTATGATTGATGAGGCTACGGAACGTTTTTTAGCTGGTCGGGCTCAGGAGTCCAGCAACGAGTCCTCCCAAAATTCCGAACAATAGAATATACGATATGGCGATCCTGTGAACGCATGGGAGTTCGCCCTCCGTATGTTAAGGAGTCTTGGGACGACTGTAGCTCTTGGGGCCAAGCACAACTGATTGCTTATCAACAACTAAGAGAGACAGAAGAAATTGAGGCTAACAATCAAAAGGGATTATAGGCACGCTCAGAAGCGTGACAGCGCAGTTTTGAAGCGCCATGTACACAAACAGCTTGAAAGGCTCTGGAAACGTTGTGTACAGGAGTTCATCAAAGAGGCGTCATTACACATCGCTATTGACACTGGTATGTCAATGGCTTCAATGATGCCACTCGCGGCCAAAGTCCAGTTAGCCTCATTTCTTCGTTCCAGAATTACCGGCTCGTCCGGTGGACCGCGCCGTGGCTATACGGATATGAATTTCAATTACAATCCTAGCCAACAAAAGTCCATCGCACACGGTCAACGATTAGGTGCAAGAGCATACGACCTTACTTTTGGCTCAACACTCAATCCGAAATTGACCTTTGAATTTAACATAGTAGTGCTACAGCATTACTTGCATGAAAGTTCCTCGAACTACAAGCGTAGCCATCACTGGCAATCACTTGAGCGAGGTAGAGAAGCATTCTTAGCGGCATGGAATATCCTGCACGACGAGTACGTGAACCCTCAGGATATCAACCGTTGGATACTAACAGGAGTATGGCGTGCCAAACAATGACAATATCAGACTAGATGGAGATCCTAGTGGTCTTATTCAGGCTCTAGACCGCGCTGTAACTGCTTGGAATAACTATAACAAGGCGCTTGAGATCAACGCTCGTGCGATGAATCTCAACCTTGAGGCTACCAAGGAAGTTACGACGTTGCTCCGTGATTATTCAGCGGGAGCACGTGCCGCCGCAAATCAACAGCAAAGACTCAATCGTTCTGTTGCTACCGGTAAGAAGCAGATGGATAGTGCTTCACGTAGTACTAAGAAGCTCGCTTCTGACACTGCAACCGCTAAAGCAAAAGCCGATGCTCTCTCTGCCGCTTTTACACGTACATCTGCTAAGGCTAAGCAGGCCAATAGTAATGTACTTCAGCTCGGCGTATCCCTCAGCGGGATGGCCAGATTGGTCGGCGTTCAGCTTATCCATAGAGCAATCTCTGGACTGGCTCGTGCACTTGTTGAAGGTGCTCGTCAGTCGATTGAACTCCAGAAAGGACTTGCTGAGGTCCGTACAATTTCTCAAGACAATCAGCTCTCACTCGACCAGTGGTTGACAGGTGTGCGCGCATTGTCTAATGCTTACGGTGTAGATCTAAAGGATCAAGTCGAAGCAACATACCAAGCACTTTCCAATCAGATTGCAGAAGGTGCAGAAACATTTACGTTCTTGGCAGATGCCAATGACTTTGCGGCCGCCGCAGTTACCAGCACCTCCGATGCAGTGAACCTGCTGACAGGTGCTTTAAATGCGTACGGCCTCGGTGCTGATCAGACGCAACGTGTCTCAGCACAGTTCTTTAAGACGATTGAGCTAGGTCGTGTCCGTGCTAGCGAGATGGCCAACTCGTTTGGTGATATCGCAATCGTTGCCCAACAGCTTGGTATACAGCTCGACGAAGTTCAGGCCGCTGTATCGACACTTACGATCAGGGGTGTTGCGTACAATAAAGCCGCCACGCAATTGCGTGGTATCTTCGTCAAGTTGCTTAAGCCGACCGAACAGATGAAGGAATTCTTCCGTGAGATCGGTGTCGAGTCTGGTGAGGCCGCAATCAGGACTTACGGCTTTGATGGTGTCTTGCAACGCTTGCAGAACTCCACCAAGGGCAGTGCTACTGAACTTGCTAAGTACATCAATCGTGTACGTGGTTTGTCTGGTGCTCTTGCTCTGTCTAACGAAGGTCTTGATACCTACCGTAAGAACTTGGACGAGATCCGCAACAGTACAGATAGCTACGGCGAAGCAGTAGACGAAGTTCTGAATAACTCCGGTAAGCGCGCTGAGATCTTTCTTGAAACAGTCAAGAATAAGTTCCTCACCGCAGGTAGTTACCTAGTTGAGTTCTATACTGAACTGTTCGATGCAAACACTAACTTCTTCAATGAAGCAGAACGCCAGCGTAAGCAATTGCATCGACGCGAAGCAATCACTCGTGACCTTGATAATATCAACAAGGCATACGATGATGCAGTTCAAGTCCGTACGAGGATGTACGAACAAGAAGTTGCAGAGTTTCGTGCCGCGATGAACAAGCAGGTTGACGCCGCTGTTGAAGGTTACGAAGCAATCAAGGATGAAGCCTCCACGACTGGTGGTATCCTGATTGACAGTATCTCAGATTCAATCAGCAAGGCAAGTGCCAATGTTAATCGCCTCGCTAAAGAGATTGAAGACGCTAACAAGCGTATCATTGATCTTATCCGTGATGAAGACCAAACTCTCTTTGAGTGGTCCCAAGATACGCGGAACACAGCAGAGCAGATCTCAGCAATCACTCAACGTATTGCTGAACAGCAAGCTAAGCGTGACCAAGCTCTTCGTGAGAATAATAAGAAAGCTCTGGACGAGTATAACAAAGAGATCCTCAAGCTCATCAAAGAGCGTAAGACTCTCGATGACCAGCTCTCCAAAGAGAATATTAAATCTCTCCAAGAAGAGAAGAAGCTAACCGAAGAGATTGCTAAGGCAAAACGCGACTCAGCACTTAAAGTCGCACGTCTGCAAGAACAGATCAGTGGCGTAAAGCCCGGCAAGGGTTCCGCTGACAAGCGTCGTGAGCTTGAGCGTAAGATCTTTGAAGAGGTTCGTAAGACTCAAGAGAAGGTTGCTGACCTTCAGAAGAAGCAATCAGAGATCACAATCCTTGAGCAACGCAAGTTGCAACATGCTAAAGAACTCACAGCTGAGATCGACAAGCAGAAGAAAGGGTACGAGCAGATTGCATCTCAGAACTTGGTTATCATTGACCAAGAGCGTCAGAAGATTGTTGAGCAAGAACTTCTCAAGGAAGAGCTTAAGTCACTCGTCAAAGAGTTCAAGGGCTTTGACGTTGGTGAAGCCGCTCGTGAGACAGATCCTGACAAGCTGAAGAAGATCATTGCAGAGCGTCAAGCTCTCGCTGAACGTTTGGCTCAATTCCAGAAAGATACTGGTGTTAGGTCAAAAGGCTTACTCGGAATCGGTGACGCGGCTACGAAAGAGACGCAGATCCTGATTGACGCCCTCAAAGTTCTTGAGCAAGTTGAAGAACGTCGTAAGAAAATCGAGGAACTTCAGAAGAAGCAGGAAGGCTTCAAGAAACAGATTGAAGCTCAGAAGGAACAAGGTAAAGAGCTATTCAAGCTCAAGAATGCTTACGAAGATGTAAAGGATGCTTTACAATCACTAAGCACTACTGAGTTCACGCCTGAGTTCCAGAAAGTTCTTGATACTCTGACAGCAGACCTGAAGAAGTTCTTTGATGAGACTGGACGTGTCAAAGATGCTCAAGGTGCTTTTGATGCACTGAACAAAGCATTCACTCCGATCCTCAATGCCAGGGGTAATAAGATTATACAGCCACTGTCACAGGTCATGGGCGAACTGCGCGTTCAAGTGAATAGAGTCAGGAAGTCTGGCGATGATTTCAATATCGCACTTGGTGAGTGGAACTCTAAGCTGTTCGACGCTAAGAAAGAGATTGAGAATCTTAGACAGGCTAACGCTCGACTGCTGGCAGAGTCCAAGAAGCAACTGGTTGTTGAAGATCAGAAGAAACTTAAAACTGAAAACTTAATCCGTACTCAGGAGCGATTACTCCAGATTCTGAGAGATCAGACTAGAGAACTTGAGAAGCAAGGTGGACCTGTTGCACCAAATGGTGCTCCAGTACAGCAAGCATTCGGTGACGTGATGCGTGGGCATGACAACATGCTCGCCCTACGTCAAGCTGGTGAAGCTGTGATTAATCCTAAGTCTACACGAAAGTTCTACAGTCAACTGGTAGCGATGAATAGCACACCGCAATCAGTGGTAACTGGTCCTTCAGGTGGCACAACAATCGGTGACATTAACGTCACGATGAATGCCTCTGGCAACCTGAGTTATGACGCCGCAACACTCGGTCGTGAGATCAAGAAAGCGGCAAGGCGAGGTCTAGTATGAATGCATTCGATATAGGCGGTTGGTTCGTCATCGAACATTGGCGCAAAGGAAAGCTACTTTCCAAACGCGCAATCAAGAATGGCGTAACAACTGGTGGACTGAATGATCTGCTAGGCGTTGCCTTTCGGAGCCAATCACAGCACGCCGACTGGTACTTCGGCTTGATAGACGGCGCGTCAACACCAACTCTATCAGCCGCAGATACCATGTCAAGCCACGCAGGTTGGTCTGAGAACGTGGACTATGACGAGAGTACTCGTCGGGAATGGAATCCAGTCCAAAGTGGTGATGGTAAAATCGTGAACACGACCTACCCGTCATTCACAATCAATGACTCTGTGGTAATTGCTGGTTGTTTCATCACAACCAGTAATGCCAAGAGTGGTACAAGTGGAACTCTCTGGGCTACAGGATTATTTGCTAATGGCAATGCATCCTTAGAGGCCGGTGATATCCTAAAAACCTATTATGAGCTAACGGCAACAGGATCATGAGCATAGTACTTGAGCACCCAACTACATCGCCCACGTTGAGCGTAACACTGCCCAGTCCCGAATTGGGAGACACTGAGGCACCGTCTTACGGTAACGTCTTTGGTGCGAATCGTAATAACGAGTTGCTCAACGTGTATGACGCTGGTCACCCGACAACGCGGATGCGCGTCTGGCGCATTCGCAAGCTCACTAAGGCATTGCGTGATGAGTTGCAAAATTTCATTCAGCAAACCGCTGGAGATGCAATCAAGGTCACGCACTATGACGGTTCGACAACGTTCAACGCGTTGATAACGAACGAGGACGTAGAGTACATCGTTATCAAAGACGATTGTAACTACGAAACAACTTTACAATTGATGGAAGTATCATAAAGGATTTGAGGTCCACAACATGGCAGTCACTATACAGTATCCCACAGCGAATCCGACTCATTCGGTGACTCTGCGCTCGCCTATCTTGGGCGACTCATTCACTGATACCGTGAAGACGAATATCCATGTAGCAATGTCAGCGGCGACGATTGCGACACGGAGAACGCCTACTCGGCAGAAGTTGTTGATGACGTTTCGGGATGTCCCAACTGTATGTGACGATCAGAAGTCGGCACTTGACGCATTTTTGGCGGTTGTCAAGGGCCGTGATGTACGACTCTTCGGATATAGCGGCGATATGTGGGTTGGTAAGATAATCACCAATCCGTTCGAAATTACTTATACCCGTCCTGACCGTGCCGAGTTCACACTCGAAATGGTTGGGATTAAATCTTCTACGGACAGACTTCTTCTGCTCGAAGATAGCTCAGGCTATCTGCTACTTGAAGACGGTAATTACCTGCTACTTGAGGAGAACACACCATAATGGCAGACAAAACACTTACACAATTAGGCCAGATCGCTGATGGCGATATCGGAGATAGCATCCTTGCATACGTCGCCTATGGCGGTGTCTCCTATAAAATGACCGCAAGTCAGTTGAGGACTCAGTACTTCAACGATTACTATGCGGCAATCCCATCCGGTATTGCAGAGAACGGACTGATCAATATCCAGTCCGGAGTCTTTGGCGATGCCGGATTGTATTTCAATGCATCAACAAAAGAGATGTCTTGGAATACTGGTACATTCACTTTCAAACATGGCGTTACCGATAACGCAACGGTAGTCGCAATCAAGGGTAATGGCTCCAGCTATGCTGGTGAGCTACGCGTCTATGATGAAGACGATGCAGAATATGCCAGCCTTGGCGCGGCCTCACAGACAGGTATCCTCGATCTCGTGGGCACGGCTCCCTCTCATTGGGAAGCTCGTGTCGGCGGAGCTTTGGGCAATCTGCGTGTGGCTGATGCTGTACACGTTAATGACGCTCTGAACCGTAACGCTCTCGGCGTAGAAGCTACTCGCGAAATTACTGGTTTCACCAATCAGACTGACAGTGTCATGTCGATTGTTGAAGCTACGCGTACTTTCTCGATTGCTCCTGCATCCAGCAGTTTTGACGTATGGAGCAAATATCGCAAGATTACGTTCAGCAGTCAGCAGGATGTTGTGTGGCCAGATACCGAAGGCTTGCACTTCTTCTATCTGGACGCTACAGACGACACATTCAAAACCACGATGAGCTTTGATCCCTCACAGTATATCTACGGTGAAGACCCATTCGTGGCCTATCTGTATTGGGACGCCGGTAACAAGGTAGCCTTATTCAGTGATTGTTTTGACGAGCGCCACGGTGCTCAGATGGACGGAGCAACACATTATGAGTTGCACGAAGTCATCGGAACCTACTACAAGAGCGGCCTTGCACTTTCAGACATCCTGACAGAGCAAGACGGTAGCTTGGATACACACGCTCAGTTCGGCGTGGCAACCGGTGAGATTGCAGATGAAGATATCAATCAGACTATCAGCACTGTAGCAAGCACTACTGGTCTGTACGTCATGTACCTGTATGGCGCGAGTGGCTACTTACGCCACAACAAGGTCGCCAATTTCAGTGTGATGAACACTGGTACTGGCCGCCTCGCGTATAATGAGTGGACTGGTGCTACATGGCAGGTATCCGAAGTTGGCAATGGTGATTATGTTAACTACCATATCTTCGCTACCACAGCTAACACTGATGCTAAGCGTACATTTGCAATCATGGGTCAGGCGACCTATGGCAATGTTATTGCCGCACGTAATGGCGCGGCCGACGAGTTGGATAGTTTGATTACTTCCTACTTGCCGCTGAAAGAGTTCAAGCCACTCGGCACCGTACTCTTCCAGACAAGCAATGGATATAGTAATAGTGTTAAAGCCCGTATCCGTTCAGTTGACGGTGGCTCGGATTACATTGACTGGCGTAGTGAATCACTCGGTACAGGTACCGGTGCCTCTCCAACAGTCCACAGTAGCTTGACTGGCCGTGACGCTGTTAACTCACACCCAATTGGTGCAATCAACACTGACGTAACTGACTATGCTCTGGCCCATGATGATGGCGCCGGTAACATGGTTATGTCCAGTACGATTAAGTCTGATGCTAGTGGTAATCTTTTATTAACCGGCGCTAAAGTCGTACTCGACAACAACGCTGAGATTCGCTTCAAAGACTCAGGTGGTACAGAGCGTACTGCTCTTGAGCTGAACCCATCTAATGATTTATATCTAGGTACAAGCGCCGGCGGTAATCTAATCTTCGTCAACGGTGCTACGTACGCAGAGCGCATGAGGATTGATGTCTCAGGTTGGGTCGGTATTGGATACACAGTGCCAGCTGGCTCTGAGAACTTTGCTGTGAACGGCACTGCCTATTTCAACACGGATGTCCGTGTCGGGAATAGATTGCGCTTTGCCCCAGGCAATGTTGAAAAGTCTGTTATCTATGATGATGGCTCTAGCAATATGATCTTCGAGACAGCTGGTTCTGAGAAATTCAGGATTGACTCTAGTGGTAATGTGACGCTGAGTGATGGACAAGTAAGTGTTAATACATCAAGAACAACACTACTAAATAGTGCCGCAGCGTTTGAAACCATGCCAATGATATCTCAGGACAGTACAGCTCAGGCGGCTGGCGTTGGCGGTGGAATTACCTTCAGAGGTAACCGTACTGGTGCAGGTGTAAAATCAAATTTCGGTGCGATATGGGCAGAAAAGGAAGATGCCATCAGTGGTAACTATCTAGCCTCGCTTGTATTCGGTACCGCCAACAATGCCACGGGCTATCCCGTAGAAGCAATGCGCATCGACTCAAGCCGGAACGCAACGTTTGCTGGTGATATAACAGCAAGTAAAGCTAGTAGCACACTGATACAATCAGCCACCACTGGAAGTGGCGCGTTTGGCGCTTTTGAGGCTAAGGCTGATGGTACTGGTGTCGTTCAAGTCTTGATGCAAGGTTCTGCACGGGCAGGAACTACTTTTGGAATGGACAATGCCTCTACTGGATTTATCTACACCGCTGGTGATGCCGCGGGTAATGATCTGGGCATTGGTACTTATTACGCTGGTGACTTGGTTCTTGGCACGTCGAATACAGCCGCATTGACAATTGACGGTACTACACAAACCGCCACGTTTGCGGGTAACGTTGCAATCGGAATATCGCATATTAGTGGACAGCTACATGTTGGTACCCCTAGCGCTAACACGCAAGTGCGTATCGGTAATAATAGTGCGTATGACCAGTATATCTATTTCAATGGTAACAACGACTGGTCTGTCGGTATGGATTACTCCAACAGTAATGCGTTCAACATTTCTAACTCGTCAACACTCGGCACCAATGAGTACTTGACAATCAGCACTGGTGGTTGGATCGGTGTTGGTGTCTCGGCCGCCTATGGCTCTGAGAAGTTTGCTGTCGCTGGTGATGTTGCTCTCGTATCTGGCTCGGCAATCCATGATGGTACCTACACAGCGGGCTCACGCCTAACGTTTGGTAATGACATGGATCTGGCCGCCAACCGGCACATTACGTTCTCACCAAACGGTGGCATTGAAGCCATGCGTATTGACTCAAACGGCAACGTGGGTATTGGTGAGACATTACCGTCTAACCTACTGCATGTCAAAGTGAGCGACACTGGTATTGCTCCGCATCCTTCAGCACAGATTGTTGCTGAGCGTAGCGGAACAAATTACCTTCAGATGTTGACTGGCTCAACTGAGACATCTGGTATACTGTTTGGTGACAGTGGTGACATAGATGTTGGTTCAATTAAGTACGATCATAATCTCGGTGCTATGCAGTTTGGTGTTGAGGCTAAGCAACAGCTACGTCTTAACTCCACCGGTACTGTATTCGGTACGCATGACGGTCAACAGGAACACTACTTTGAACGCTACAGCGGCGCCGCGCCATATGCGTATTTGTACAGTGGTTTTGCTGACAATGATGTTGCATCTGGTTGGCAGATTCGCGGACGCAATAGTGACGGCGCCCTGTACTCACAGATCGTCATTGTTGGCCGCGCGGACACTGCTACCACAACGGCTATACATATCGACGGTAATGGCTTCATTGGCCTTAACGGCTATGCCGCACCTGTTGGTGCTGAGGCTGTCGCAATTGATGGTAACCTCTTAGTTAATAACACTGTGTATTTTGGTACTGACAGTGACCAGTATATCCGTGGTGACGCCTCATCTAACTATTTACAGTTTGTCGCTGCTAACCAAGAAGCCATGCGTATTGACTCCAACCAACGGTTGATCATTGGCGATTCGGCAGTCGGGTCACAGAATTCAATTCTGACGACACAGACTGATGGAGCCTGTGCTGGTGAGTTTGAGACTGTCGCTGGTAGCGGCGGATACATTGCATTCTCAATCAGTGGCTCTGCTAAAGCTCTACTTGGTGCCGGTGGTAATATCGGGTTAAGCAATAACAACAATATTGCCCTACGTTCTGCGAGTGGATCGTTAACGTTCCAGACTGGTGGTGACAATGATCGTATGATCATCGACTCCGATGGCCGTGTTGGTCTTCGTACCACTCCTGAAAACTGGGGCTCGACATATTCTGCAATGCAGATTGGTGGTAACTTCGGTATCATGGCGACAGCCGCTCAAGGTGCAGGTGGCCTAGTAGACCTGACACAGAATGCATATTTTGATGGTGTTAATTGGAAGTACATCAGTACCGATGAAACCAGTCGTTATCGTCTGCAAGGCGGAAAACACATCTGGTCATACGCCGCAAGCGACACCGCTGGAAATACTGTAACATGGTTTGAAAGCATGCGCACTGGCTCTAGTGGTGAGCTACTGATCGGTGCGACCAGCCAGTACGCCTCTGAGAAGCTTGGTGTCAATGGTGACGTGTATGTCAACGGCACCGGTGGCAATCTTGTAACAATCAAGGGCACCGGTTTCGCTGACCTTGTGATTGACAGTACTGCCGGTGATACGTTTGTCACGTTTGCAGATAACACCACTGGTAAGGTCAAGATGGGCTGGGACTATTCAGCCTCAGCCTTCAAGTGTAACGTATCTGCCGCGTCATTTACACCAAATGACTTCGTGATTGACACTAGTGGTAATGTCGGTATTGGCACTGCCTCACCAACGTTCGTAGCGAACTACGGTGGATTGCACATCGCACGTACTGGTACAACTTATCCTGAACTCAGGATGACTACTACCAATACAGGTACGACCAGCACTGATGGTTTTACTCTCAGTGTTAACTCGGCAAGCAACGTGTACATCTGGAATTATGAGAGTGCTGGTTTGTACTTCGGTACGGCGAACACGACTCGTATGTCAATCGCATCAGATGGTGGAATCACCATGAACAACCTGCCAACCTCAGATCCGTCTGTAGCTGGTGAACTTTGGAACGACTCTGGTACTGTAAAGATCAGTGCTGGTTAACTAAAACAGGAGACATAATCATGTCAGTAACCAAGACACAGGCAACTCAGTATCACGAGACTGAGCAACCTGTCAAGTTCAAACTCAACTGGTTGCGTTTGGACAATCTCGACAAGCTCAAGAGCCTGTCTGTACGTGGTGGATTTCGCGGCTGTGTCGGTAATACCGACGGTGAAGTCGATAAGAAAGAAGCCGGCTTCCAGTTGCAGGATGTGAAAGACAACTTCACAGCCGCAGAGAAACAAGCCGCAAAAGCATTTATCGCCGCGTGTGAGCGTGTGATTGCTTTAAAGAACTCTGATCTGACTGAGGAAACTCACGATGATTCAGACGTCTTTGAAGAGCCGGCTGAAGAGCCAGAAGAGTAAATTGCTTGGCGGTGATGGGAGAGAACGATGCCACAAGAAGTAGAAGCAATCATACGGGACCATCATGGTCACCATGTTGACGTGGAAAATGGCGCATTGGCCGTAGCTATTCAAGACCAGCACTCACGTAAAGTGGGTAGCTGGGCTTTGATGGCCACAGGTGCAAGGCTACCAGTCGTAGGCGCTATTGCTATAGGTGATTACACTGTGACGCTAGGTGCAGGACACGGTTTGACTGGCGGTGAAGAGGTCTTTATCTCTACAACCGCGAGGTCACAATCGTTTGTAGTCCTGAACGTAGCTACAAATGTACTCACTCTAGATAGCCCACTCGCTTTCAACGCCGCCGCAGGTGTTGCCGGATTGATTGAGGTACATCTAACATGAACGTCGACGGGTCTACGACACGTAAGACGTTTGTTGTAACCGTCCCTGAGACCGGAACTGAAACTCTGGATATCAAGGGCGTCCGTGTCCACATAGCAGATAATGTTGTGATGGATGACGGTAAGTTTGGAGGTATCACTGCATTAACACGCGGTGTTATCATTCGTAAGTACACTCCAGAAATCTGGCCAGCTAATGAAAGTAGTGAGTTCTACTTTAACATCAAAAGTAACTTGGACTTTCAACTCCAGCTAGACAATCTCAAGTGGTCTGACAAAGCACCGTCTGGCCAATACGGATTAATCTCAGATTGGAAAGCTAGCATAGACGACGGAGTGACTTGCCGGATAAATCCCGGCGATCGGGTAGAGGTAATCATTCAGGATGACCTTACCGAGTTAATATCAATGAAGATGTGGTTCTATGGCCACCTCGTAATCCACGATGAAGGATAATTATGAAACTGAACACTGCTACTGTTCTGAAAGACCTTGAAGGCCTCGCAATCAAGGATAGCTACATGGTTGAAGAAGATGGTGAACGCGTATCGAAAGAACGCGACCTGACTGTCGGTAACGCACTTTCTGGTGCTCTGGTTGCAGGAGTAACCGCTCAGAAAGAAATCAAGCCGACCGAAGCCGCCGACATGTACGGCTTGGCCATGAAGCTTCGGAACCAAAAAGAAGTGACTCTCAAGTCCGAAGAAGTCACACTCTGCAAGAACACCATCGTTAAAGCATTCCAACCGTTGATCTCCGGACAGATCATCCTGCTGTTGGAACCATCGGAGAAGAAATAATGGCTCGCGACCTTACCAGCACAATTGAAACCGAAGTTCAGAAGCGATACGCGACTGAGCCCATAGTCATCATCAAGATTGAGTGGCCCGACAGTTCAATCGTATACTATGCCGACAAAGATGTCGAAGTAGGTACGAAGAGCTGTAGTGGATTGATCGCTCAATTCTCCCCGATGGCTAGTGCTGGTAAGGTCGGAGGTGCAGGAGATTACTCCTCTGCTTCAGTGTCGTTATTCGACCAAGACAGTTCAATCAAGGCCATGGTCAACAAGTATGGTCTGGCCGGATCTGCTGTAACTGTATTCCAGTATTATGAGGGTACGTTAG
>Ga0180438_10004875_pt1 | contig 19055 bp, 18 predicted proteins | sample SS_ome_12_FD_132455 | JGI IMG/M metagenome (GOLD analysis project Ga0180438, IMG submission 132455) | Hypersaline lake sediment archaeal communities from the Salton Sea, California, USA - SS_3_D_2 metaG | ecosystem: Environmental > Aquatic > Non-marine Saline and Alkaline > Hypersaline >...
ATTTCACGGCCATGAACGACCGCGGCCGCATCGCGGTGCGCAAGAAGATGGGCGTGTGTTTTCAGGGCTCCGCCTTGTTCAACTCGATGACGGTGGGCGATAATGTTGCGCTGCCCCTGCGCGAGCACACCAAACTCGAGGAGTCCACCATCGAGATCATGACTAAAATCAAGCTGGAATTGGTCGGCCTCGGCGGTTTCGAGGATTTCATGCCGGCCGAACTCAGCGGCGGCATGAAGAAGCGGGCCGGCCTTGCCCGGGCCATGGCCATGGATCCGGAAATCATTTGCTACGACGAACCGTCCGCCGGCTTGGACCCGATTGTGGCGGCAGGGTTGGACGCCCTGATCCGCAAGATGCAGCACACGTTCAACCTCACGAGCATCGTAGTCACGCACGAGATGTCGAGCGTTGAACTGATCGCGGACACCGTCTGCATGCTGAAGGACGGGCGCATTGTCGAGATGGGCGATATGGGCCGGCTCCGCGCCTCGAGCCATCCGTTTGTCCAGCAGTTCCTCGACCGGCGCCCTGACGAGGAAGGCGAAGGCGGTTCGGAATACCTTCGTTCACTTACGGGAGGGGACTGATGCCTTCGAGAAAGCGCAGTTTCACAAACATCGAATTTGCGGCAGGCGCAATGGTGATTACCAGTGCGATCGTACTGGCGCTCTTCGTCGCACTGATCAAAGGCCTGCGGCCTCCCGAGAAGGTAAACACGTTCCGCGCCTACTTCACAGACACGGCCGGGCTGAACGTCGGCGGCGACGTCCGGTTCGGCGGCGTCAAAGCGGGGCGGGTTGTCCACATAAAACCCGATGCCGCAAACCAGGCACAGGTCGAGGTGACGTTTGCCGTGCGCCCCGACTTCCCGATCAATGCCGAGAGCCGCGCATTTATCACCCAGACGACGCTGACGGCGGAACCGCACCTCGAGATAACCACCGGCGGAGAGCAAGCGGCGCGATTGAAAGACGGCGCGGCCGTGCCCAAGGCCGAAGCCAAGGGCGGCGGCATGTTCGGCGGCATTGATGAGATCGCCGCAAGCCTCACCCCTGTCCTCGCAGACGTGCGAACCATGCTGGGCGTCGAAGCGCTCGAGCGCCTCGGCGCGCAGTCCGGCGAAAACGGGGAACTCGTGACCATCGCGGACATTCTCGGCGAGGTGGACAGTGCGCTTGTCGAGGGCGGCGGCCTCGTGAAGGACGTACGCGGCGTTGTGGCCGAGAACGCGCGCAACATCGAGAGCATCTTGACGAAAGTGGAAGAAGTCGAAGACGCCGCGAGAGCGCTCGTGGATGAACTGAACGCCGTAATCGCCGAGAATAGGCCCGACATCGCGGGGACCCTCAAGGATGTCCGTCTGGTCGTTGCCAACGTCGCCGCCGTTAGCGAAAAGCTCGACGCACTCGAGCGCACACTGCAAGACACGCTCAATAATGCCGAGGCCCTTTCGGAGAACGCCCAAGGCATGCTCGAGCAGAATCGCCCGGCCATCGAGGACATCGTCCTCGATCTCCGCGAGACCATACGCCAGTTGAAAGTGTTTGCGCGGATCATCACGGAGGAACCCGAGTCCGTCATACGCGGCAAAACCCCGCACGGGCGCAAGTAAGCGCGCGGCGATGTCCGCGTCGGGGCCCTGACCCCGAGACGGGGCCGCTCCTCGCAGTGAAAGGCATAGGATGGTTGCGGCCACGCCGCCCCAGGACTAGGAGGGCTTATGAATCGGAGAGCTGTTGTCGTTGTGTTGGCAATCGCCGCAGGAATCGGTTGTGCAACCAGCCCTGCCCCGCGATACTACACGATCGACATGCAACCGTCTCACAAGGCCCGGGCTGCCTGCAACATCGACATTGGGCGGCTGCGGCCAACCGAGGCGCTAGCCCGAAACGACATGTTGATCAAGAAAAGCGCCACCGAAATCGAGTACTATGCGGCCGATCGATGGGCGTCCAACCTGGGTGAATTGATCCGGGAAAAGCTGGAGACGGAGTTCGGCAGAAACCCCGAGGCAGAAAAGACCGTACTTGTATCGGGCGACATTCTTGCCTTCGAACAGGTGGATGAAGCGACCGGCGCCAGCGCGCGAATCAAGCTGGATCTGGAGTTTCGCACCGAGGGCGCAGCGCGCGACGATGGACCCGTTCTGAGAAAAATCTACGAGCTTACGGCGCCGGCGAAGGACCAGACACCGGGCGCTGTAGCCGAGGCGTTGTCGCGAGGCCTTGAGCAACTCGCGGCCGCCATCATTGAGGACGTAAACACATTGTAGTCTAGGTCGTGCGGATGCCGCACAACGCACCGCGACCTTCGTGACATGCGCACAGGGAGGAACCGCCGAGGCCATGAGACATGCCGAACCCGAACAGGACTATCTTTCCGACTACGAACGGGCCGTGTGCTACTACACCCTTCCGAAGGTGGTCAGTCCCGTAACCTTCGGCCTAATCGGCGCGTATCTCGCGTGCCTCCTCGAGGCCGCGGCGCTGCTCGGCTTCGGCGTTGCGACCCGTCAGCCCCCGTTCACCCGGTGGGGTTTCGCGGCGGTTGCGGGGATCATCGTTCTGGGTCTGGTCGCATTCACCGGGCGGGCGTTCATGAACGAGGTCAAGCGGCGGCGGCTGCTCAACATGGCCCACGAGACGCCCGATCCGTCCGGTTCCGCGCTGGATACCCCGGACCCATTTGCCGATCACGTGCTCCTGCAGCGGCCATTTCGCGGCAAAGACAGGGCGTTTCGATGCACCGATAACGGCGGCAAGGTGCTGTACTCGGCCGAGACGGAGAAACACGGCCGGTGGCGCCGCGTGCGTGACCCGGAAGGCAACGAGGTATTCCGGGTGCGCGTCCGCACAAAACAGAAGACGTTCTTTCTGTTTGCGGGCGCGCCCAGCCGACTCGCCGTCTACGAGGGAGCGGACGAAGTGGCTCGGCTGCGCCGGCGATTCAGCTTCTCGGGGCCGGTCTACGACATCGAGTGCCTCAGGCCGCAGCTAAAACGCTACACCTATCGCAATAACGGCATATACGTCGGCAAGCGGCTTGTCGGCCGGATCTACGACGTCCGCCGATATCTCTACCTGGACATCGAAGAAGCAGAGCTCCACCACGCCGTCCTCGGCCTGTTTGTAACCATGTCGTGATGGCCATCTTTGAGTGAAAGCTTCTTTGGTTAAACGTGTCCCACGTCGAGAACCTTGGTCCCACCCCAAGATCTTGACAGCCCACGGTTCCCCCGCGAGATAAACACAGAATAGAACGTGGACAACACGGATTCGGTAACTTCCCGCGTACAGGGCCTGTAATACGATTGGTTCTTGATCCGACCCAATTGGCGCGTCCTGCGCAATCCACGTTCTATTCCTGTGTTGGTGGCGCGGCTGCACCGCGCTTGGAATCGCTACTTTGCCTTGCCGGGAGAAGACGTATCATTGTTTTTGGCAGCTTTTTCCAGGCAGGCACGAGCAGTGCGGGCATAGGAGGTCCCCGCGAGTTCTTTCGCGATTCTCTCGTAGTACGATTGCGCGTCAGCGGCTCTCCCCAAACGCCCGAGCCCCTCCGCAAGCGCGGTCAGAATCTCTCCCCGCTCGAGGATGGGTCCTTCATTGAAAGTCCTTCCGAGGATTTCAAGCGATTTCTCCAAATCGCCCACCCCCTTCTGGAGCATCGCCTTTGAGGAGTCTGGGCGCGGTTCGAATTCCGCGCAGTTAACCAGCGCCATTCCGCGTCCAATAAGTACGCCTGGGCACGCAGGTTTCAGTGCAACGGCATCGTCCATTTTCTTGAGCCCGCGTTGCCAGAACCCAATTCCCTTTTCGACATTGCCTTCTTGGAAAGCAAGGCCGCTCAGGTATAGGTCCCCCGCGCCTTGCCAAAGCTTCGCCTCCGCATGTTTCGGGTCTTCTGCAAGTTTTTTTTCACACAACGCCATGGCGCGCTCAAAGGCTACTCGATCACCGCTGAGTCCTGCAAAAAAATCCTTGCCGACGAGTTCGTAGAAAGAGTCTTTCCGAGACGGTTCTACCTCCTTATCCTGGTTTACAGAGTCGTCCCCGCTAATGGCTGCGGCGATTATGGGCGCTGCCAGGAACAAGCTGAAAAGCGCTACTACTGAGACAATCAAGAACATCCTCATGACCTTTTCTCCTTTTCTTCTTAATGTGCCTTCTTTTCCCAGAAAGGCGGGCATCCGCCCTCCCACAACACCATTTGGAACAAGACGTTATACAAACCCCTGCTCCTTTCCTTTTGGAAACCACTTTCTTTTAGAAAGTATTCGGGCAAAAAAATATTCAGTTCGCCGCCTCCTATGTGTCTGCCTCGAGGAGTTTGGCAAGCAATCCGATGTGTTTGTCTAGTGCCGCACGTCCGCTTTCTGTAATTCTGTAGGTAGTGCACGGACGCCGGCCCACAAAAGCCTTTGCCATGGTCACATATTCGGCCTCCTCCAACCGCCGCAGATGTTTGGCAAGATTGCCGTCAGTTGCCTTCAGCTTGTCTCTTAGGTGCACGAACTCAACCGCGTCGCCGTTCAGCAGCAGCGCCAGGATGCCCACTCGCATCCGTGAGTCCAAGACGGGATCAAGTTGCCTGAAATCGAAAGGCACTAGCCGCGTCTCCAAGCGTGCCAACCGCCAAGTGCCCAAACAACTGGTGTAGCCGCAATTAACACAAGAATCAGCAAAGTCGCGTGTCTAGGCAAGAGCACAGCGGTTAGTACAGCAACAACCGAGAGTACGACGCCAACGATCTGCGAAAAAAGGCTTTCACTCAGTAGCCCCGTTCCGAACACTCCCATCCCTAGAAACAGTGCAATGAATGCACACAATGCGCTTTTTTCACGCCACATGGAAAACTCGCTGAAAACCAAAATAGACAACCAGATGGCCAACGTTACCATTGCCCAAAGGCGCAATATGAACTTCCCGCGCAAAGAAACACGTCCTTCCTGTTGGCTCATTTTGTGAAACCAGACCAGCGTGAACGTCCAGCCTAACGCGTTGTGTGCCGCCCATATCGCAGTCTGAGCACCGCCGCTGGGACGAAACACCAAGGCTATCAGGATTACGAGTGCTGTTAGAAGACCCCAAACCAACCCGACCACGCCACCGCCTGAAAAGGTCGCGCGCGCCTCACTGATGAACCGGTGAATCTCGGATAGCTGCTCTTTCGCGTTAAGTTTCTCATTCATTATGCCACCCTTTCGAAAAGTACTTTCTATCAGGAAGTATAGCGCACAAGACCCAGCTTGTCAAGAGCTTTTTTGGGCAAACGATCCGTTGTCGTGCACTCCGGCGCTCTCCGATACCGCTTATCCGCTCGAAGTGGCGTTGCGTCAGTACTTGTGAAACCGGTATCATTCCATATAAACATGGGTCCTGGCTATCGGCGTTTGCCCCGTCGCGTATCCCACGTGAGCCGGCACACCAAGCATGACAAAGCCCGCTTGCAATATACACGTTCAGTTATCAAATGGACGAGCATGGCAGTCTCTGCATCCTCAGAGCACGCCACAAGGCCGTGCTTGGCCTGTTTGTGACCATAGGCACGCCCCTCGATTGACGGTTCGAACAGGCTGTGCTATGTTAATAATGCCGCCGCGAGGTCGACGCAAATGCGGGTTAGGAGAAGTCTCCGGGGGGATCCCTTGTGCCGCCGGTAGGTTACGAGCGATAGATGCAGAAACACTACGGGGGTATTTGCCACGACCACAGGAACCCGTTGAAATGTTGATGCAAGCTTAGAAGCGCTTCCTTTCCTTTACCTTTAGGGTAAATATATGACTTGACATTTGTGGGAGGAACATGATACCCTTTACCCGAAGGGTAAAGGGTATCATGTTATAGCATGCATGCAGCTTGAATTCCGCACAGCGGCTTTGCGGCGTCAGTACGAGGAATCGGCGGCGGCGGCGAGAGCCTATGGGGCGCAGGTCGCCCGCAAATACATCCAACGTATAAACATCCTGAAAGCAGCCAGAAACAAGGGTGACATCACGGCGCAGCGGCCGTTGCGCTGTCATGCCTTGAAGGGTGAGCGAAAGGGCCAGCACGCTATCCTCTTGCATGACCGGTGGCGCCTCATTGTGACATTCACGCGCGACACGGTCGAAGTGGTCCGTATCGAGGAGGTAACGCAGCACTATGGGGACTGAGACGGCCATTCATTCGGATCTCGCAATTCCGCCGGGCGAGTATCTGGAGGAAGTCCTTGACGATCTCGGTATGACCAAAGGCGAACTTGCTAAGCGCATGGGGCGGCCCGCGCCCAAGCTCAGCGCTATCTTCAAAGGGGATAAGGCCATCACGCCGGATACTGCGCTGCAACTGGAGAAAGTCGTCGGCGTCCCCGCGCATATCTGGACCGGCCTGGAAGCCGAATACCGCCTGACGTTGGCGCGGCAAGCGGAACAGACCGAGGAAACGCGCTTGCAGGAAGAGAGTTCACTGACGACGGCTTTCTGTTACAGTGAGCTGGCAGGATTAGGCCTCGTAGAAGCCACACGGGCGCCCAAGGAGCGCGTCCGAGAGCTACAACGTTTCCTAGGTGTCACTTCGCTACGCGCCATCAAGAACGTGCCCCGATACGGCCTGGCATTTCGCCAGGCGGCCACCTTGAAGCGTCAGCCTAGCCCCCAAGCCCTCATTGCGTGGTTGCGTGTCGGCGAGCGCGAGGCTCAGGCAAAGGACTGTGCGCCGTTCGATGGCGCGGCCTTGCGGGAAGCACTACCCGAGATTCGCGGCATGACAATGCGGGCGCCAGACGAGTTCCTTCCGCACCTGGGGGGGGTGCTTGCCGGGTGCGGCGTGGCCTTTGTGTTGTGCCCCCACTTCCCTAAGACCTACGTGAATGGGGCAACGTTCTGGCTTGGTTCGGAGAAGGCCGTCCTCATGCTAACGATCCGCGGCAAGTGGGCAGACATCTTTTGGTTCAGCCTGTTCCATGAACTCGGACATCTTCTGTTGCATGGCCGGCGCGAGATGTTTCTGGAGTTCAGTGACGGTAGTCCCGAGCATGCCGTGGAAGAGGAAGAAGCAGACGAGTTCGCCGCCGAACAACTGATTCCGCGAGAGAGTTACGCCGCTCTCATCTCGCATTGCGCTGTTTCGGTTGCACCGATTCGCCGCTTCGCAAGAGAAGTCGGGATTCATCCAGGAATCGTCGTGGGGCGCCTTCAGAATGACGGACACCTTCAACACGGGTGGCTCAACAAGCTTCGCATGCGGTACGAGTGGAAGAAGGGATAATGGCTCCAACGGGGAGTTTGAGGTACTGACTGGGGGTTTCTCGCTTTCGGGCTGGCATTGTCGGACTCGGCGCGTGACCATGTCGTCACAGCCGCGTCCCCGAATCGACGCCCGGGCCGGCCTGTGCTATACTAGTAATCCTGGGCGAAGTTTGACATAACTCCGGGCTCACGACGGTTTTACAGCGGGGACTCCCTGAGTCGCACGCAAGCTACGAGTGATGAATGAAAGACACTAAGAGATCATCTGCTACGGGCACACGAATGCACGGAGATCGCCAGTGTTCAGTGCATTCAAAGGGTGAATTGGGTAATTCCTTATTCTCCCGCAGAATATCCCCAATGTGCCCCGAAAGGAGTAATGGGCTTTCGTGTCAGCCGACTTGCTCTCATCAGGAATTAATAACGTATAATGCGCGAACAACAGAAGATCGCAGACAATGAGGAGCAAGTATCTTGAAGAAAGAACGGCCAAGGCCAGATGGAAGTTGTAAGAACGGTAGTGGAATCCATCTACGTGAATTGGCGGAGGTCTACCATCCAGGAATCACTACTCATTTCGGTTCTGTACTGGCTGAAGCGGCAGCGGTGTGTTTAGACAGTCAGGACCACAAGAATGGCGTTCAGCTAAGAATGAGCGGCGAGTTCTCTGCTCTGCATCCCCTCATCTGGGAGAAGGTGACTGACCAGATGCGGCGTTCATATGCGGATGAACAGGTGGCTACCGAGCACGGCGCATATGGAATCGCAGTGCTGATTATCGACCGTCACGCTGGGCTGAAGGTAGTCGAGCGTTCACGAAAGGGCACGGGCTTCGACCTCTGGCTTGGCACCGAAGACCGACACGGTCCTTATTTCCAGAACAAGGCACGGTTAGAGGTCTCGGGTATTCGTACTGGAAACGACTCGCAGCTTCGAAGGCGTGTGAAGGAGAAGCTTCAGCAGACGACGGTGTCGGACAAAATGAAGCTACCAGCCTTCGTGGCTGTCACAGAATTCGGCACACCAAGAACTGAGGTCGTAAAGAAATGCTCACAATAATGGAAAGCCATCACCAGGCAATGGAGCTTGCTGACAAAGCAGACCGACTCAAGCGTGATGGGCGCTTCGACGAAGCGCGCGAGTCGCTTGAGAAAGCATTCGAACTTGAGAGACACGCTGCTCTGAAGGTACGGGATAGGTATACGGTTGAACCAACACGCTCGATCCTATCTCGAAGCGCGGCGTCGCTCGGGCTCGAATGTCACCGTCTTCGCGAGGCAGAACAGATGATCTCAATAGGTTTGTCTGGAGAGCCTCCTGAAGAAATTGCCGAAGAGCTTCGTGACCTGCTTGAGAGAGTCAATTTTTCCCGTCACCTTTCCCTGAGAGGGATCGAACTCAATCCAGATGAGATTCAGCTGTCGATGTGGGGGGGAGGTGTTGGCTTAGGCATTGTCGAAACGCGAGAGGTGATGGACAGAGTTAGCAGGATGGAGACACTTTCGATTCGCACCTTGGAGCGGAAGCTGCGGAGACCGTTCAGGAAGAGTGGCAGACCTGGAAAGGACATTGCTGACCGCTTTGGCTTCTTCATGAGCGCTCCCAGGGCAGCGAGTTTTTCTGTGACTATACGACTGGGGCAACCGCAAAGGGAGATTCCTGGGGCTGGCTTAGGTCAGGATGTTGTGAAAGAGATCATGGATTGTCTCGAACTCATTGAACAAGGAGATAGAATCAAGCTCCAGGAGCGCATTCCTGACCCGGATTATTTAGACAACTTCGAGCGCCTTAGTCGGCAGCTTCTTCCGGACGGCCAAAAGGTCGGTCATGTGGGATTGACATGTCTCGTTGATGGCAGAGAAAGACGGGTTGTGCTCAAGAAGAGACCTTCGAAGGATCTACCCGCCCCGCCAGAAGGACCAGAGGGAGAGATCTCTGACGCACCACTCGTCCTGCATGGCAGCCTTCGGCACGCCGACTCCACGGGAAAGCGCCACGGATTGATCGAGGTGGTTGAGCGAGATGGGACTCGTCACAAGGTCCTGGTTCCGCTCTCTATGATGGCAGACATTGTCCGTCCCATGTTCGAGTTTGATGTTATCGTCTGGGCAAAGCGGCATGGCCAATCATTATTCCTTGAGGATATCGACAGAGTCACGGAATGACTGGTATCGGCGCGATCAGCGATCTTCAGATGCTTTGAACGAGTATGATCCCGGCTGGATGTGCAAACGCTTCTTGACGGCGTCTGCTCCTTCGAGGATCCCGCACGAACCGGCACAGCAAGCATGACAAAGTCCGCCTACATATACACGTTCGGTTGTCAGATGAACGAACATGACAGCCAGCGGATGTTCGAGATCCTGGCCGCGAACGGCTATGAAATGGCGGCCAGCCCTGAAGGCGCGTCGCTGATTCTGATCAACACGTGTTCCGTGCGCGCGAACCCGCAGAACAAGGTCTATAGCCTGTTGGGTCAGTTACGGCCGCTGAAACAGGCAAACCCCGAACTAATCATTGGTGTGGCCGGGTGCGTGGCCCAGCAGGAAGGCAAGAACCTGCTCCGCCGCGAGCGGGCCGTTGACATGGTATTCGGCCCCGACAATTACTTTCTGCTTCCTAAGATGATCGAGGCTGTTCGCGCCGGCGAGCGCGTCGTGATGACCGACCGGCTTCCCCGCGACAAAGAGGTCCAGAACTTCATTCCCGAAGAGTGGGTCGAACATGGGCACGTCGAGGGCTGTAAGGCTTACGTTGCCATCATGAAAGGCTGCCACAATTTCTGCAGCTTCTGTATTGTCCCCCATGTGCGTGGCCGTGAAGTGAGCCGTGAAGCGGATAACATCCTCCGGGAGGCGCGTGCCCTTATTGCCAAGGGCGCAAAGGAGATCTGGTTGCTCGGGCAGAACGTGAACTCGTATCGAGCTGATGATTGGGACTTCTATCGCCTGCTCGACGCTGCGTCGCAGTTGGACGGCTTGAAGCGGCTCCGGTTTACGTCGCCGCACCCGAAAGACTGGAGCAATCGGCTCTCGGACTTGATGGCTGCGCGGCCCACCATCTGCAACCACCTCCATCTGCCGTTCCAGGCGGGCTCGGATCGCGTTCTCGCGCTTATGAATCGTCGCCACACGGCGCAGGAGTTCCTCGAGAAGGTGGCGTACCTTAAAACCGCCGTACCGGACGTGGAAGTGAGCACCGACCTCATCGTCGGTTTTCCTGGCGAGACGGAAGGAGACTTCGAGCAGACGCTCGACGTGCTGCGCGCGGTGCGCTTCAGCCAAGTCTACGCGTTTATGTATTCGCCTCGGCCCGGGACGAGAGCCGCCGAACTTGAGGACTCCGTGCCCAAGGCTATGAAGCAGGAACGACTCCAGCGGGCGCTCGCACTCTACGAATCCATCAACGCTGAGGAAAGCCAAAAGTACCTCGATGCGTTTCAGGAGGTGCTTATCGAGGGGCCCGATCCAAAGAAACGAAACGCCATGCACGGCCGAACCGAAGGCAACCGACACGTAACCGTCAACGGCGACGTCTCGGGCGTCGGCGACCTTGTGCTCGTCCGTATCACCGCTGTACGCGCCCATTCGCTCGAGGGCGACGTCGCAACGCGGGTCGGCGCGGAGCAGAAATGAAGAAATGCGCAAGAAAAATGATAGTCGGGGAAACCTTTCTTTTGGGAAAAAGAAAGGTTTCCCCGAACCTCTTCCAAAGAAAACCAAACTTTTGACATAGTGCGCGTAAGCGCGTCTGGTTTTTCTTGCTTCTTTCTTTTTGGGAAAAAAGAAAGAAGGAGAAGAAATGACTGAGAAAACACAGAAGAGGGCGTCGGTTTACACGCTTGGGTGCCGGCTTAATCAGTCCGAGACGGCTATCATTGAGGAGAAGCTGCGCGGTGCGGGCTACACGCTTGTGCCGTTTGGCGAGCCGGCGGACCTCGGCGTGATCAACACGTGCACCGTGACCGCTGAGGCCGATGCAAAAGGACGCAAGGCGATCCGCGGTTTCAACCGCAAGAACCCGAATGCATATACTGCGGTGATCGGCTGTTATTCGCAGACGGACTCAGAGGCCTTGGCCAAAATCAAAGGCGTGGATCTCATCGTCGGCACCCAGCGAAAGTTGGACTTTCTCGACTACGTTTCAACAAAGAAAAACGCCACCCCCGTAATCGTCCAGAACGGGATAGGCGCCGCCGATTTCACGATAGAAATATCGCACGAGTCGGCCTTCACGCGGCGGGCCAACTTGAAAATTCAGGACGGGTGCGATTTCAACTGTAGTTTCTGCATTGTGCCGCGGGCACGCGGGCCTGCCCGCAGCCGCGACATGGACAACCTACTCCAGGAAGCCAGGTCGCTTGTACGTTGCGGCGCTAAGGAGATCGTTCTTACTGGCGTCAACATCGGCACATACCGCTGGCAAGGCCAAAACCTGGTTGACGTCGTAAACCGTCTCAACGAGATCGCCGGCCTCGAGCGCATCCGGATCAGCTCGACGGAACCCAGTACGGTTGCCGAGGATCTCTTTCCGCTCATGGTCGATCCCGCGCACGCGCTGGCGCCGTTTCTGCACATCCCGCTCCAGTCGGGCTCGGACAAAAGACTCAGACTTATGCACCGACGGTATACAGCACTTGAGTTCGCTGATTTCCTTGGGCGTGCCTCCTGCGCCGTGGCGGATCTGTGCATCGGCACGGACGTCATGGTCGGTTTTCCAGGCGAAGGCGACGCCGAATTCGAGGAAACGCGCCGGCTATTGGCGGACAACCCGATAACGTACGCCCACGTGTTCAAGTTCTCCGAACGGGGCGGGACACCCGCCGCCAAGTTGGCCGATAGGGTCGATGCCAAAACGCAAAATGCGCGCAGCGCCATAATCCGTCGCATCAGCGCCCGAAAACGCCGCCGTTTTTACGAAGCGCATCTGGGCCGACGCATGCGTGTCTTGTTTGAAGAGCAAGAAGGCGGGCTCTGGTTTGGATATACCGGGAATTACATCCGCGTCGGCGCTCCTTCAGACGAGAACGTCCACAACGAGATCAGGACGACGCGCCTGGAACGGCTCCGAAGCGACATAGTGCTGGCACACATCGAGAAGGATCGGCCAACGGGATAACGCTGGCTCAGGCTTGATGAGGCCCGTCCAGGGCGACGGACTCCTTAAGGTATCCTTGAAGCTCGCGCCAGGTGTTGTAGTCGTCCGCGTTACTGATTCCTGGAACGAATCCGAACTTCAGATAGAGGTTAATTGCGGGTACGCGACCCGTCGATGTGGACAAGTACGCGCGTTCATGGCCCAGTTCCCGCATTCGGCGGAGCACAATGCTAAGCAACGGTTTGCTGAGGCCCCGTCCCTGCATCTCCGGGACAACGGCGACCCAATGAAGCCGGCCATAGGGTAGGTTTTCGTAGTCGTCATCGAACCACGCCGTAGCCGTGCCAATTGCCTTGCCCCGGGCATCGCACAGAAAACACTGCCGGTCAGCCAGTAACTCCGAGTCGGAGCCAAACTCTCTCTTAAACACTCGGAGCGATGTCGGCACGAATCGTTCTGCCGCTTGATGAATAGCCACCCATGTGTGCTCGTCACCCGGCGCATGCCATCGCGCGGCGTAGCCGGGCGGCAACGCATAGTCTGGAATGTGCTCAAGGTCCGCTCGAACCATGCTGACCTGAACGTTGCGCTTAACAATCCCCACAGCGTGGTTTCCTCATCGTTCTGGGCCGTCTTGCATATTCGCCCAAACGCAACGCGCAGAACGGCCCAGGCATAATAGTCCCGCCACCAACGAGTTGCAATACCCTTACCCGTCCGTAATCGTACAACCCCCGATGTCTTGAGACGGGACATGCGCAACATCAAGCGAGCACCTGTGGGACGCCTCCAAATGCGATAACAGCTCCCTCTGATTATGGGAAGGGTCCTATGATAGCCTATAATCCTTGGCGCCGGGCATTTGGCATGCTCTGCAACCGAAGCGCTTCAAGAGAGGGAAACGCATGTCGGACGTGTTGCAAGAAGGGCGGGTCGTGTCCGTAAACGTCTCCGCCGACACGGGAACTGTCAAACGGGCCGTGCCGACGATTGTCATTGATGAGCAAGGCATTCAGAATGACGCACATGCTGGGCCGGGCCACCGGCAGGTGAGCTTGCTTAGCCAAGAACGGATCGACGCGTTCGCAAAAGAAATCGGACGGGCAATCCGCCCGGGCGAGTTCGCCGAGAACGTCACGACGCAGAATGTCGACTTGGGCCGCGTTGCGTTGCTGGATCGGCTGCGGGTCGGCGCTGCCGAACTTGAGGTGACGCAGATCGGAAAGCCGTGCCACGGCGAAGGATGCGCCATCTTTCGGGAAGTGGGCCGATGTGTGATGCCCAAGGAAGGCATCTTTTGCCGCGTCATCGACGGAGGCCCTGTGCACCCCGGCGACGCCGTGCGGCACGTAGCGCGACCGCTTCGGTTCCTCGTCATAACGGTGAGCGACCGCGCCAGTCGCGGCCAATATGAAGACAGAAGCGGCCCGGAAGTACAGCGCTGTATCGAAGAACATTTCAAGGGAAAACGGTGGCACGTCGAGATCGAAACGGATGTGCTGCCGGACGACGCGGCGAAATTGCAGCAACGTTTGGAAAGGGCCCGCGACGCAGGCATAGACGTCATTTTCACCACGGGCGGCACCGGCGTTGGGCCGCGCGACGTCACGCCGGACGTCGTGACGACCATCGCGGACAAGCTTATCCCCGGCATTATGGAACACATCCGCGTGAAGTACGGCGCCGACTATCCAAACGCCCTCCTGAGCCGGGGCGTAGCCGCCGTAGCGGACGAAACCCTCGTATACGCCCTCCCCGGCAGCGTCAAAGCCGTCGGGGAATACATGAGCGAGATTCTGCGCACCGTCGAGCACGCCATTGCCATGCTCCACGGCCTAGGCCACGCCTCAGCGGACTAAGTCCCTCGTGAAGTGGGAAACCCCGTCCGCTTGACTGAATGAGGGTGTCACTGGGAGCCTGAATCGAGCAACTGACGACGTAAAAAGGGCTCCGGCTTCCTGGATGAGTGGGCGGGAACACGGCGGCGCGACCTGTTTCTCCATGTTTGACAGTTGCTCGGCGGGCGTATTCTCTCCGACACATGCCGAACAGGCTTTTTCTCCATTGAACACTTCCTTCTCTGGCGTCGCCATAAGGGATAGAATGATTGTTGTATCGTTAGCGGCGTGTAGACGGGGTCGATGTGAACGCCACAGACATATCTTTGATCAATCGTTGGGTCAAGACGCGCGACGCAGACGCGTTTGAAGAAATCGTCTGCCGCCATTCAGGCATGGTTTACGCCACTTGCACGCGAGTCCTTGGCAGTCGCACCGAAGCCGAGGATGTGACCCAGGAGTGCTTCATCGAGCTTGCAGAGTGCGCTGCATCGATAACGTCCTCTCTGGCGGGCTGGCTACATGCAGCAGCCAGACATCGTTCCCTGGACCGCATCAAAGCGGAGAAACGGCGCAGGAAACGCGAGCAGGATTTCGCAGCGGAACGCCCCTCTACGGTTGACACCCATTGGACAGACCTGCGCGAGCACCTTGACGAGGCTATTGCGGAACTGCCAGAGGAACTTCGCGCAGCCATCATCTGCCGCTTCCTGGAAGGACAAGCGCATGAAGCGATCATAGACCGTCTTGGCATATCGCGCTCCACCGTTCACTATCGCCTGAACAAAGGACTTGCGCGTCTTGGCCAGATCCTGAAAAAGCGCGGCGTTACGTTTTCAGTTGTCGCCCTTGCCGCCGCAATGGAGGCCAATGCCATTGAGGCCGTTCCCGAAGAACTTGTGGCGGCTCTCGGCAAACTGGGTATTGCCGGCCAACTGGCCTCTGGGCCAATCAGTGTCACGGGAACACTGGCCTTGAACAACGCATTTAAAGCTCTGCCGGGAGTGTTTGTCATGAAGAAGTTTGTCCTAGGCGTTTTCGTCGTTGGTTGCGTCTTACTGGGCCTTTGGGCTCTAACGCCGGAAGACTCGCCGCTAACATCTGCTCCCGACAAGGGAGTGGAGAAGGGGGGTGCCGCGACCCCGGAGCCCCCCGTTCCTGAGCCACCGCTGCCCGCCGAGGCGGAGGCCAGCACGGCCCCCCGGGGCGAGACAGTTGCGGAGCCCGTGGGCGGCGCAGTAGCAGGCCGGGTTTACGATAGCGAAAGCGGCGTGGGTTTGGGAGGGGTCATAATCACCGCGCGGAGCCGGGTCCCGCGTGACGGATCCGTTGCGCGCGTGACGAGCGATGAGCACGGGCAGTTTCAGATCAATGCACTTGAACCGGGGATATATAGTATTGGTCCAAGCGTTGTGCCCCGCGGGCCACGGCCTACGGACTTGGACCGCTGCGTTGTGAGAATAGATGAGAACGCTCGCATCGCTGACTTGGATTTCCCCGTTGCGCGAGGACTTCCGGTCAGAGGAACTGTTGTGAATGCACAACATCAACCTGTTCAGGGGGCGCTCGTCGAGGCCAGGACGGCATGGCGCTACGCTGAACAGACCCGCAGCGACACGGATGGGGCTTTTACGCTGTGGATAGGCACGCCTACCGGGAATCTTCTTGTGCGGGCGGCAACGCATAACTTGGCGAGCGAGATCCACGGACCCCTTGCGGTTGCTGACGCAGGAATTGAAGGTCTGACGCTTATGCTCCTTTCTTGTGCTGTGGTCGAGGGCCGTGTTGTTGATTTCAAGGAGCGCCCCGTCCCCCTGGCATCTGCGATTGCGCGACAGGCGCTGGTGAGTACTGCCGCTCCTTTCGAGATTCACAGGTGTGATGCTGACGAGCGCGGGGAGTTTCGCATCGAGGGACTTGCGCCAGCGACTTACGAACTGGCCGTTTCTCCGAGCGGAACGAATGACGCAAAGGGCATCTTTCAGCAAGTGGTTCGCCTGAAGAGCGGAGAAGTGTTGCGCACGGTTCTTCGGCTCCCGAGAGCCCATAATCTCAGCATTTCCGGCAACGTCAGGGACACTTCCGGCGGTTCCATTCCTGGCGTGACCGTGACATGCCAAGGACCCAGCGCTGGAATGGGCGCCGCCGACGCCGCGGGTCATTATGAAATCACGAACCTGCGCTCCGGGAAGCATCTACTCCGGGTCTCAGATGAGCGGTATTGCTCCGCTAGCTGGAACGGAGTCGACGCCGGAAGCCAAGGCGTTGATCTCATTCTCAAGAAACGGGCATCGCTTTCTGGGCGGGTCGTTTGGCGGCAGAGCAGCGCACCCGTTTGTGATTTTCAGTTAGTCCATTGGGGCGGTCGATGGAAGACATACGAGCCGTGGATGGAAAAGCATTTCGTTCGCTTCCATGATTCCGAAGGGCGCTTTCAATTGACAGATGTAGACATTATCGCTGACGCCGCGACAATCTTCGTGAAGGCCGACTGCGCCGCTGGGCCAGCCATTATAGTGGAAGGGCTTTGTCCCGGCGAGTCACGCGACGATGTTGTTCTATCCCTGGAGCCGAGTCGCACGATTGAAGGGAGCGTGAGGAACTTGCAAGGCCAGCCCCTCTCACAAGCATTGATTTTTCCTGCCGCTTTTCCCGGAGAGTATTGGGCCGAAGCCTCGCCTATTGCGTCTACAAAGAAGGATGGCTCTTTTGTCATTGGCCAGGGAATTGGAGCGGAGGTCGATTCTATCTGGGCTTATCATCCCCTCTATGCGCCGGGACGCGCGTCGTTACGAAGTGGCAACAGAAACGAGTACGTTTCCATTACCCTTACGCGAGGCGGCACTGTTAAGGGGTGCGTGACACACGGCGGCACGCCCGTGCCGCTGGCCGTAGTCTACACTGAGCATCCCAACCAAGAGGGAATGGAACCTTTCTCCGTCAAGACAGACCACGTTGGACAGTACGAAATCGACGGGCTAATGCCAGGGGATGTCGAACTCGTTGCTATCTTACCCGTTGAGGTCAGTCGCGAAACAGACGCACAACAACAGAAATCGGTGCAAGTGGTCCCGAATGAGATCACGACCGCGGATTTCGAATTCCCCTCGACTTACGGAACTCTCGACGGCTATATCAGCCTTGACGGGGCCCCTCCAAAGTACGCGCAGATCACCTTGCGTTTCTGGACAGAGGACAACGGCGAACAGGTCCGACAACTCAAGATGGGGACAGACGGGTATTTCCAGGCGGAAGATCTCCCATCGTGCGCTGGGGTTATCGAAGTAATGGGTGGTTCTCAACCGTATATGGGGACAAAGAAACGCATCGGGTTTGAGCTTGACGACGGCGGCCACACTTCCAGGAATGTAGATCTCGGCCAAGGAGCGACCATAGAGGGCACGGCACTCGGTCTCGATGCCAGTGAAGTTGCAGTCGTCTTGGCGTATGAAGGAGAGGTCGCGTTCGAGTCATTTACTATGCAGCTGTTCTGGAAGCTTCAGCCACGCTTGGGTGGAGCGACATATGTAGCCCGGGAAACAAGCAGTTATCGTCTTGCCGGTCTTGAGCCCGGTGCCTACACGTTGGTCAGTGCAGGGAATATCGTAGTTGGCAGTCCCACCGGCTTTGCAGATGCGCGCATTGCCACGACCACAGTAGACCTGGCGGAAGAAGACCATTTGGTCGTCGATTTCGACCTCCGATGAGGATGTATCTGTGAGTATGCAATTTGACAACTGGGCGCCCAGAAACGAAGGAGATAGATATGACGGCACAAGGTTGCCGCCAGGTTGTAGGTTGGCTTGCGGTGGGGATTTCCACGGTTGTCTCGTGCTTTTGGGCTTTCTGGGGGAGCATCGAAAATTTCCATGAGGGTTGGTTCTATACCTCCTTGCTCATGAATCTGGCCATGATGGTTGTGCAGTACCTGTCGCCGATGCTCTTCTTCATGGGCTTATCGCTTGTGTCTTTGCGGTGGCCGCGGCTTGGCGGGGCGTTGCACGCGGCAACTGCCGCAGGCGCCATCTGGTTTTTCCGTGGGGCCTCGTGGAAGGTCGTTTTCCCATTCATCGGGGGACCGCTGGCTTTTTTGGGAGCGTGTTATGTCTGGGGGCGGCCATCTCCACGGCGGTGGGCCGCTGCTGTCGTCATAGGTCTGCCGTTGGTTACCCTGGTGGTGTGCGGCGCAGAACCCGCACTGCGGGTTGGGTCGCGCTTGGACGATGGATACCGAGGTCCCCGTCACCTCGAAGCAAACGGTGTCGACCTGATCTGGGCGCCGGAAGGTCCGGGGTGGCCGAGTCACGGCGTGAGCTGGAAGGAGGCCGGGCATCGATGCCGGTACCTGAACGAAGAAGGCACGGCGCTGGCGAATTCCCCTCAAGACATATGGCGTTTGCCGACCGTAGAAGAAGCCGTTCGCTCCCAGTGTCGAGGCGGCGAAAACTGCGCCGGGTTATGGGATGTCGTACAGATGAAAGCCTCGTATAAGAGAAAACCCGACAAGGAGTCCCCGTTGTGGGACATTCATTCAAAAGTGATCTATTGGTGGACCGCCACGGAAGTCAACGATCAGAAGGCTCATATTATCGTGTACAATGGACAGGTCCACCCCCGAGCAAAACGTGGACAGCCGGGCTATCTTGGCTTTCGGGCGGTCAAATCTCTTATAGACGGGCCGTCAACCGAGTCGACAAAGCCGTAAACTCGGAAGGGCTCCCTAAGACCTAAGATTGCGCGCAAACGTCCGGCGATTCTCGATACTGTCACGTTTTACGCGGGTAGAATGGCTGCCAGCTTTATCTCGCCAGCGTCTTTGACGATTGGGACAGGAGCAACGCGTGCAGGTCGCTCGCTATCAAGCGCCCGCTATTCAGCAAGGTCGACGC
>Ga0180438_10004876_pt1 | contig 19044 bp, 18 predicted proteins | sample SS_ome_12_FD_132455 | JGI IMG/M metagenome (GOLD analysis project Ga0180438, IMG submission 132455) | Hypersaline lake sediment archaeal communities from the Salton Sea, California, USA - SS_3_D_2 metaG | ecosystem: Environmental > Aquatic > Non-marine Saline and Alkaline > Hypersaline >...
CCGGGCCGATGAGGAAGGTTGGACCCAGATCCGGTTGGGCGGCACGGCTCGGGTTGCTCAAGCCGCCCGCTTCGATCCATTCGGGTGGACCTTTCTGGTCACCGAGCATCGGGATGTTTTCTATCAGGCGGTTAACCAGATCTACTACCAATCCGGGTTCATCCTCATCGTCACCTTGGCGGTGGCCCTGCTTATGCTGTACGTTTTCGTGCGCTACCTCACCCAGCCTCTCAACAACGTGGTAACCGCCATGAAGGATATCATCGGCGCCAGCGATCTATCCAAGAGGGTAGAGTTGCAGTACAAGGATGAAATCGGGGACCTGGGCCACACCTTCAACCTCATGACCGGACAGTTGGAGAAGGCCTACAACCAAATCAAGAGCTACGCCTTCAAATCGGTGATCGCCCAGAAGCGGGAACAGAAGATCCGAAACATCTTCCAGAAATACGTGCCCGTGGATGTGATCGACCAGTTCATGAGCCGGCCTGAGTCGATGCTGGTCGGCGACAGCAGGATCCTGGCGGTTCTGTTTGCCGATATCCGGGGCTTCACCAGGATCTCGGAATCCATGGCGCCGGAGCAGATCGTCGAATCTCTCAATACCTACTTTACCGAGATGGTTGACATCATTCTGAACCGCAAGGGGATCGTCGACAAGTACATCGGCGATGCGATCATGGCTTTCTTCGGTGCTCCGGTGAAACACGATGACGACGTATTCCAGGCGGTTCACTCCGGTTTTGATATGCTCGAGACTCTGAAAACGTTCAATGCACGGCAAGCCAAACGGAATAGGCCGCAGTTCCGGATCGGGATCGGCCTCAACTACGGTTTGGTGACCATCGGAAATATCGGTTCTGAGAAAAAGATGGACTATACCGTGATAGGAGACATGGTGAACCTGGCTTCCCGATTGGAACAGCTGACGAAGGTCTACGATGTGCCTTTTCTGGTCTCCGAGTCCGTCTATGGGCGGGTGAAGAAAGAAGTTCCCTGCCGCCTGATCGACAAGGTTATGGTCAAGGGTAAGACTCAGGGGACGCGGATCTTCTATCCGAAGAAACAGACCAATAAAGCGGAAACCAAGGGCTGGAAGCTCCACCACATGGGGATGAACCTGTACTACAAGCGGGAGTTCGACAAGGCCCTCAAGTACTTCGTCTACGCCCGGGAGTTTCTGCCCGACGATCCGATCCTGCCGATCTACCTGAACCGCTGCAAGAACTTCGTAAAGACACCACCTCCGGCCGACTGGCAAGGGTACTCAATCCTGTCCGAGGCATAGGTCGTCCGAACAATCGCCGCAGAAGTAGTATCGGATCGCGGGTAACCGCGCATTCATGGCACACTGTCCGTTTCTCATCGTACAACCCTGAGGCTCCGAGGCGCAGCGCTCTCATATAATCACAAATTCCGGTCGGTACCGGTGACACTTCATGAACCTCCCGGTGTTCAACCATTGAAAATGCGAGCAACTGGAGGAACAACGTATGAAGAAGACGATTTTAACAGTTGTCCTGTTTAGCTTACTGGGATTCGGCGTGTGTGCCGACAACGTACGCTTCGGTTTGATCGGAGGTGTGGATTTCGGGGAAAAGCCCGACTACGACACCGTTGTCGAAGAGTTTCACTCCGGCGACAACGTGCTGAAGGGATTCTATTGGGAAGTGATTCCCGATCATATAGGCTACGGTATGACCTGCAACTTCCTCTTCGACAGGCAGGAGTCCCTGATTCCCGAAGTCGATTACCAGTGGGCCATGGACTGGATCGCGACCTGGGATTTCCGCTACCACCCCCTGCGCTGGTCTTTCATCGACCCCTTCGTGGAGCTCGGTTTGGGAAGCGCGGGTAGGGTCGACATCACCGACTACGAGGAGTACGGGTTGGATGAGGACATGGCGGAGGACCCCCTGTTGCTGTCCCTGTTCGCGCAGGTCGGCTGGGGTCTGGGTTTTCGACTGGGCGCGCTCAACGTGGGCACCCGCATGGCCTACCGCTTCTGGAACGAACCCCCTCCGGGGACTGCGTTCGAGCCCTATCCGCTGGATAATTTCAACGTCGGTGTGTTCGGCGGGCTGCGGTTTTAATCACAGGCCAATCCCAAGCAAATCCAAGGGTGAAGCAACGCAGAGAGGCTGTCCGATCGGGCAGCTTCTTGTCGTTAGAAACGCAAACAGCGCCGGCGCCCCATGAGATCCTGCACCCTCTCCCATCGCTTTCCGTATTCCTCCTCCGGAATCACCGGCATCGGATCGCGAATCATGAGATGGCCCGTTCGCTTTGCCACACGGAAGGGGCTATGCCTGTTTTCCGCTTGAATAAACGGGAGAAGTAATATTGGTTTTCGAAAGCCAGTATATGGGCTACTTCCTTTACCGTATAGCGCTGTTCCCGCAGCAATGCTTTCGCCTTGTTGATCTTGATCTGCAGGAAGTACTGGTACGGGGGTAATCCCGTGTAGTCCTTGAAGATCCTTCGGAATACCTGGTAGTCCAGACCGAGGGATCGGGCAACGGCCTCCATGGCGATGAAGGAGTACTTGTTCTCCTCGAATATGAACTTGGCTTTCTGCACGATCTGCTCAGCCTCCGAGCTCTGCCGGTTTTGCCGCATGATAGCCAGAATCGTTGCCATGACCTGGACCACCGCCGCGCCGGCCTGCAGCTGATATCCCGGCGGCTCTCGATTGACCAGATCGATGATGTCGAGGAAGTGCTGAAGCAGGGAATCGTGAAGTCCCACCGGAAAGACCGGTTCCTTCGGCGTGAAGAAACCCTCCTCCATCATCGCGTAAGGATAAGAGCCGTCAAACCCAATCCAGTACTCGTCCCAGCCGGTTTTCGCAGATGGCGAAAACCAGTGCCATATCCCCGGAAACAGCATGAAGACGGTTCCCGCTGTGATCGGCCGGGGACTTCTGTCGTCGGTTTTAAAGATTCCTTCTCCCTTGGTGATGTAGATGAGCTGAAACTCGTGGAGCACCCGCCCCCGTTCCCAATGACTGGAGTACTGGGGCGGGTGTGTTTCCGGACGCGGAGGATAGACAACCCCCGGTTTTATTTCGGTGCAGCCGGTATCCACGCAGTAGATCTGCCAGCGTTTGTCCAGATCACTAGTCGTGAGGTACTTTGAAAAAGGTGAAAGCGGTACCGACATTTTTCAGTATCGAAGTCGGAGAAATAGTATACCAGGCTGACTGAAAAAAGAAAGACTTCTCAGCAAACCCGGTGGAAGTCCAGATCGAGCAGCTGCGCCAATTTTTCGATCTTGCCGGCAATATGACCGATGCCGATAGCGCAGTGGTGAGCGGGACCGGCCTTCGACCATTGGTTTACAAACTCCCTGGCGCCGATGCAGAAACGGTAGCGGCTGTTGGTGTTGCCGATTTGAAGAACCGGGCCTGCTACCGATTCCCCCTCTGCTGCCAGCAACCCGATCTTGCCCTGTCCGTCCTGTACGACCGACAGCAAAGTCACCGGGCCCTGCTTCACGCTCATCTGTATCGATACTCCTCTGCCCGGTTTTCCATGATACACGGGGAGGGGAACCAGCTCCACCTTGCCTTCGGCGATCGCAAAGTGAGCCGGGCCGTCATGCCCTAAAAACACCACGTCTTCCTGGAAATCCATGAGGTAGAACTCGGAAAAACTGCCTCCGGCATCAAAAGCATCCATGATCTTCATGGCCTGGGCGTTTTTCACTTCGCACTCGCCGGCAACCGGTACATGGTTCGCCGTCAGCAGGGAATTGCCTGCGATAACAGAGGTAATGATGTCCTCGTGGTCGCTTCCCGGGGTCCCCTCGTAGTAGTAGGCCAAGGATCCCAGCTGATAGCGGGAAACGAGCATATCCAGGGCACAGGAGGTCCGGGCTGCCCGCCGCAATTCCCCGGCGGAGCATTCCTCGGATACCTTGAACTCCCGATTGAACTGCTGAAGTTTATTTTCGATTTGCTCCTCTGATACCTGATCCCGCATCAGCTTCAGCTCGTCGATCTCCAGCAGCTCGAAATGGTTCCCGAATGCCGCAGACTGCTGGGTGAGGTCGCTGTACACATCCAGCATGCCGCCGTAGTAGTGCCCCATAACTCCGACCCTGTTTTCCCTCAGCACAGCGGCAACGGCCGCCGCCTCGATCCAATCCCCGATCTCTGTCCAAGCCAGCGGATCATCCAGATAACCGGTCACCAGGTGGTAGCCGATACCGGCCCGATTGAATACGCAGGCGATTTCCGGAGCCGCACAGGCCTGGCAGTGGGCCAGCCACTCCCCTGTCATGAGGCCCCTGTCTCCGAGGCTGTTGAAGTGCCGGTAGTCGAGGGCGGCCACGGGTTGGAGATTCAGTACGACCACCGGAACCTTGACCTGCTGCGCGATTGGAAGCACCGTGGAGGAGAGGGCGTAGGTGGAGACGTAGAGGAAGAGGATCTCAATCCGTTCTCGCCGGAACAACTGGACGGCGCCGGGCACTTTCGGAGGGCTGTCGATCATCCCGGCATTGATTACGCGGCAGCCCTGTTCCTGCAGCCGATCGCAGATAGTATTCTGGTAGCCTACCAGTCGATCCAGCAGGCCTTCGAACTGCGCCCAGTAGGTATCCAGCCCGATACCGAACAAACCGACTCGGATATCCCTTTTCATAACCCTTGAGTATTGAGGATTTGCCCCTGATTGTCTACCGGAGCCGGGTTTTGCAGAATCTACATGGAGCGGCTGCCGGTGAAACCGAAACGCAACTTGCTGCGCCTCGGGTTTGTCAATATGATGGATGATGTGCCGGTGATTGACCGGCTGTGTTCGAAACTTCAGGAGAGCAACGATGAGCAAATACAAACTTAATCAGGCCTTTGAGATCGCCAAGAACCGTTACGCGGAGCTGGGTGTCGATGTGGGTAAAGCTGTAGAGCAGCTCCGGCGCGTTTCTCTGTCCATTCACTGCTGGCAGGGCGATGATGTAGGGGGCTTCGAGGCTCCCGAGGCGGAGCTGTCCGGCGGGGGGATCCAGGTAACCGGCAGCTACCCGGGCAAGGCGCGGAGCCTTGCCGAGCTCAGGCAGGATCTGGAGAAGCTGATATCCCTGCTCCCGGGCAGCCATCGGCTCAACCTCCATGCCATCTACGGGGACTTTGGAGGCAAGCGCGTCGATCGGGATCAGATCGAGCCGGTGCATTTCGACAGTTGGGTGCGATGGGCTGCGGCAAACGCGGTCAAGCTGGACTTCAACTGCAGCTGCTTCTCCCACCCCCTGGCCGATTCGGGATTCACCTTGAGCAGCAAGGATGAGAGGGTGCGGTCGTTCTGGATCGAACACGTGAAGCGCTGCCGTCGGATCAGCGCCTATATGGGAGAAAAGCAGGGGGATCCGTGCTTCCACAACCTCTGGCTACCGGACGGAGCCAAGGACCGGACCGTGGATCGATTCGGCTATCGTGGATTGCTGCTGCGCTCCCTCGACGCGGTCTATGAAGAGCAGCTTCCCGATTCCGCGATGAAGGATGCGGTGGAATCCAAGCTTTTCGGCATCGGCAGCGAATCCTTCGTGGTCGGTTCCCACGAGTTCTACATGGGCTACGCCCTCAGCAGGGGAAAAATGATCTGCTTTGATCTGGGTCATTTTCATCCCACAGAGTCGGTGGCGGATAAGATTTCCAGCATCTTCTGCTTCGTGGATGAGATCCTGCTGCACGTGAGCCGGCCGGTGCGCTGGGACAGCGATCACGTGGTGATAATGAACGATGAGGTGGGCTCCCTGTTCGAGGAGGTGGTTCGCAGCGGCAGGCTGGCCGGTACCCATGTGGGACTGGACTTCTTCGACGGCTCGATCAACCGGCTGGGAGCCTGGGCCGTAGGCAGCCGGGCAACCCTGAAATCCCTGCTCTTCGCCCTGCTCGAGCCCCGGGAGCGGCTGCTGGGCTACGAGGAGGAGGGGGATTACTTCGCCCGCCTGGCTCTGCTGGAGGAGTTGAAAGCTCTTCCTTTCGGCGCCGTCTGGGATGCCTACTGTGCCCAAACTGACACGCCCCTGGATCGTGAGATCATCGGGATTATACACGCATACGAAAAGGAAGTTACCGGCAAGCGATCCTGACAGGTCAATCCATGACCAGCCCGCCGTTCACGTCCACGGTTTCACCGGTCAGATAGCTCGCTCTCTCGGAGGCCAGGAAGGCGATGACCTCTCCGATCTCCTCCGGGGTGCCGTAGCGCTTGAAAGGGATCTTCCGGGCGAACTCCCTGTTGATCGCCTCTCCCCAGGCGTCGGTCAGTGCGGTCACCGTCGGTCCGGGACAGACACAGTTCACGTTGATACCATGCGCAGCGGCATACAGGGCCAGGGATTTCGTCAGGCAGATAACGCCGGCCTTGGAGGCGGAGTAGTGGGCGCCCACCGCCACACCCCCTATCTTGGCCGCCGCGGAGGCGATGGTGACGATCTTACCGCTTTTTCTCTCCACCATGGTGCGCAGGGCTTCCTGACAGCAGAAGAAGGTGGCTTTCAGATTGACCGCGAACACCTGATCCCACTCCCCGGGGCTGATCTCCGGTACCGGGGTCAGGCTGGAGATCCCTGCACAGGTGACCAGTACGTCGATTCTGCCGGCTTTCTCTTCGACACGGCGGAACAGGGCCCGGACCTGGGCAACATCCGTCAGGTCCGCCCGGATGAAGTCGGCAGGGATTCCGCTTTCCCGCCAGCCGTCAACCGCCTCTTCCCCGGCATCTGTATCCACATCCGTGATGAACAGGGAGGCTCCCCGCCGGCCCATGATGTCCGCTGCGGCCCGCCCGATCCCTCCCGCGCCACCGGTGATGACCACCGTTTTTTCTTGAAAATCCACCGCATCCTCCTCACGCGAGGGGCAGCATCCTGGATGCGCCCTCGAGCACCGCGATATCAGGCTGCTCCCGGGTCATGTTCAAGGCCATCTCCAGCGCCTCCCTCGGGCTCGCCGCCCAGCTGAAACCCAGGGCCTCGGCCTCCCGGCGCCCGATCCCGGATGAAACCAAAATCAGACGAGCCTTCTCCGTGGCCACGGCGCTGACCTGGGCCATGTGCACACCGACAACCCGGTGCCGTATCTCTCCACGCTCCACCAGCTGTTTGATCCTGGCCAGCGGCGGGTAGCCGAAGCGACGGATCTCCCGGCCGTGGCTCTGGCTCAAGCCCTCCCGGCAGGGTGAGACCAGGATCACCACACCCCCGTCGCGTACCACCTGCCCGGCGGTGTCCAGGGCTTTGTTGGCCTGCCAGAACTCGATGTCGAAGGGGTGGCTGTCGGCGATCACGATGTTGTACTTTCTGGGAACCGGTACCCCGAAGACCCGCTCGGCGATGCGACAGCCGGCCCGATGAGCCTCCACCATGTCCCCGGCCACGGCCCCGACAATGCGGTTGGTCGGATCGAGGACTACATTCACGATGAAATCGAGACCGGCTTCACGAGCCAGGGTGTCGATGGAAGCCCGGATGGGATTTTCGGCCTTTCCCAGAATTTCCTCGCCGGGAACATCGATGCGGGTCCAGTGCATGCTGTCCACGGTTTCCGGCCCGCTCAGCCCGGGAACCAGGATCTTGCCGCCTCCGGTGAACCCGCATATCTCGATGGGCATGATGGCTCCCAGACCGATCACCAGGTCAGCCCGGCGGACGCGCTTGTTGATCCAAACAGGCGCACCTTGCTCCGTGGTGCCCAGGAACTCCAGTTTCTCCCGGTCCTGCCAGTCGTGATTGTGTACCGGAAAACGGTTCACGATGTCGGAGCCGACCTTGTCCGCCATTTCGGCAGGGGTCATTGCCCTGTGGGTACCCAGGGCCACCATGAACTCGATCTTCTCCTCCGAAAGACCGGCGGTCTTCAGCTCGCCGAGGACCGAAGGTGCAAACCTGTGGATCGGCGTCGGCCGGGATACGTCGTCCACTACGATCAAGGCTCCCCGTTTTCCTCTGGCTAGTTCACTCAGCGTCGGGGTGCCGATCGGTGCAGACAGCGCCTTTCGAACAATTTCCTCTTCGCTGTCCTGGGGTTCCATGGAGGGGACGGAAAGCCGGGTTACAGGGAGGTTCTCGGGGATATGCAGAGGTTCAGTTTCCGGGTAGGGGAATTCGAAGATCACGGAATTCCCTTCTCCGGGGTATCCAGTACCGACGGGTTGACCGGAAAATCCGGTTTTTCCCCGCGCAGTACCTGGGCAACCCCTCGAGCCGTAAGGATCTGAAGATCCAGCAGCGAAGCCACCGAATAAAAGGCGCAGTGGGGAGTGAGCACGACGTTGTCCCGGCCGATGAGCGTGTTGTATTTCGAAATGGGCTCCTCCTCGAGCACGTCCAAGGCGGCTCCGGCGATCGCTCCCTCATCCAGGGCGTGTTCAAGAGCGGATTCATCGACAACCGCACCACGGCTGGTATTTACGATCCAGGCGGTGCTCTTCATGCGGGTGAAAGCTTCCCGATCAAACAGGTGATGAGTCTGTTTGGTAAGAGGAGCATGTATGGAGATGATATCCGATTCTTTCAGAAGGGTTTTCATGTCCACCAGCTCCACCCCCAGGGCGAGGGCAGTCTGTGCATCGGCGTAGGGATCCGTGGCGATGATGCGACAACCGAAAGCACGCAGTTTTTCAGCGACCCGGCGGGCTATCTTGCCGAAGGCAACCAGCCCGACGGTAATATCCCTTATGCGAAACACCGGGGCGGCGACGGAGTAGTGCCACCGTCCCTCAGCTATGGAGCGGTGCAGAAGAAGGATCCTACGGGATGCGGCAAGCATCAGCGCAAGGGTATGATCCGATACCTCTTCCACGCAGTAGTAGGGAACGTTTACCACAGGGATACCTCGCTGCGTGGCAGCATCCAGGTCGATCATATCCACGCCGATGCCGTACCGTCCGATCACCCGGCACTTTGCTAGTGTATCTATGACCCGCCGGGTGATCGGGGCGTACTGGATCAGAAGGGCATCCGCCTCCGCGGCTACTGAGATGACCTCCTCTTCGCTCTTGCAGGCGTATTTGCGCAGCTCCGCCACCCCGGCCAGCTCCTTGCGCTCCGGATCGAAAGAGGCGAACTCGCAGTCGGTGATAACAGCGAGGTAGGGTTCATTCATCAGATCTTTCCGCCGGGAAATCGCTCCAGAACTCCGGGATCGTGGCTGGTGATGATGTGATCCGCCGCGGCTCTGATTTTCTTGTACGCCTCGTGACACTCCCAGAGGTTGTAGAACATCCCGATAGGGTGTCCGGAGGTTACGTTCTCTTCGAAGAAGGCGACATCCGAGGTAAACACGACCCGGCCCTTGGCCGTATCGACCTGAACGGCCATGCAGCCCGGGGTATGGCCGCCGACCCAGAAGCAGCGGATACCCGGAAGCACCTCCGCCTCCTGATCCACGTACACGATCTGATCGGGGCTCAGGGCAACGATGTGCTGCACCGGCTCCGGGGGATAGAGGATATCGTTGTAGAAATAGGGCCTGCGCTTTTTCAGGTATTCGAAAATCCCCCTGCGGGAGACCACGACCCGGGCGTTGGGAAACATGGCCAAGTTGGAGGCGTGGTCGTGATGCAGGTGGGAGACGAATACGTGATCGACCTTTTCCGGGTTTATATTCGCCTTTTCCACGATCGCGGAAATCGTCTCTTCTTCCGGCAAGTCGAAGGAGATCTTGCCGCCGAACTCCTCGGCCAGCATCTTGTTGATGCTGTCGATGTTCCCGCAGCCCGTATCGACGAGCATCGTGTGTTGCTGCGATTTGAGAACGAACACGTAGGTGCATAGGGTGTATTGCTTGTCCCAGTCCCGGAGGTAGAACATCTCCGGACCAGGTGCCTGGGTCACCCCGTTTCTGTAGATCTCGACCTGGTATTTCATTATTGATCCTCCTACTCGTTCACGACGTTGATCATCATACCGTTGTTGATCATGATCCCCCCCTCCACGAAGATCGTGGACCCGGTGATGTAGTCGGCGTCCGCAGAGGCCAGAAACACAGCGGCCGCCCCCATATCCTCAGGCGTTCCCCAGCGGTGCAGAGGCAGGATTTTGTTCAGCCTCTCCACCAGGCCCGGGTAGAGCTCCACCTGCTCCCTGTTGATATCCGTGATGACGGGACCCGCGGCGATCGTGTTGACGTTGATCTTGTGCTCGGCAAGCTCCAGGGCCATGGTTTTAGCCAGCATGCGGATGCCGCTCTTGGAGATGCTGTACACCCCCTGGCCGGCGTTCGGAACCTCCTGGTTGAAGGAGGTCACGAATACGACTTTGCCGGGGATCTTGTTGGCAACGAAATAGCGGGCGACCTCCTGGCCTACATTGAAGGATCCCAAGAGGTTGATGTTCATCTGAAAATCCCAGCCCTCCCGGCTTATCTCCAGAAACGGCTCGAAGCGAACAACTCCGGCGTTCCCGACAAGGATATCCAGCTGGTTTCGTTCCGTGATGCTTTGTACCATGGCGTCGACCTCTTCCCGCCGGGAGACATCCGCCTTGACGCTGTAAGCCTCTGCGCCCAGCTTCTCCACCTGCTTCACTGTTTGCCCGGCGGCCGCCTGATTACTCGTGTAGTTCACGGCGATGTTGCAGCCCTCCTTGGCCAGGGCGAAACAGATGCCCCTGCCGATTCCTCTGCTCCCGCCGGTTACCAGGGCCCATTTGCTTTTGAGTTTCACCATGGTCCTCCTAATGGAGCAACTCGCCGTCCTGGTAGTCGAATACCAGGGGCAGTCGCTTCATCGTGCTCCCCAGCTCCGGGGCGGCTTTGGACATGGGCAGGGTGATCTTGTTCCAGCGCTCGAGCCCCTCATCCTCCTGAAAGACCTTCATCATGTGATCGTAGTCTTCGACCTCCAGATAGATGAACACGTAGTTCTGGAACACGAAGATCTCCTCCTTGTGGACCCCGGCCTTCTTGTTTACAGCGATGATCTCGGGCCAGACGTTTTCCTTTTTGTGCACATCTATGTAGTCCCGGACCTTATCCTCCTTCAGCTCCATGACCCAAACAACCTTTTGCATAATTCCCCCCATTTCGCAGTTTTGTTCGTTTTTGAGTACTTTTTGTCTTAAAAAATGACGGGAGGTCCCTTTGACCGGACCTCCCATCGAATTCTCACATAGGTGATTCAGACTTCCACCGTAAGCCCGTACAAAAAGCGCTTACAGCTCGTCTTTGAACTCTCCTACGTTATTCTTGTCGAATCGGAACAGGCTGCCCATGTAGACAAGGCCGTTGTCCACACCTTCCTGCGGTTCGATCGTGTAGGAGCCCAGGCGGCCGGCTTCGAATTTCTCACCGGGCTGGCCGGTGATTTCTCCGGTTACCAGGCGGTAGGTCACGTAGGCGTTGAGGTAGCCCAAATCCTTCGGGTTCCAGAGCCCGAACACCTTGGAGGCGCCGTTCATCACGTACTCGTACATTTCGCTGGGCAGCCCCAGACCGGTCAGCTCTACCTTGTCGATCATACCCTCGTCGGTGATCGCCCGTCCGGTGGCGGCGATCCCTACGGTCGTGGGTGAAATGATACCCCGCAGATTGGGGAAGGACTTGAACAGTCCGAGAGCCTCGTTGTAGCTCTTCTCCCGCACGTCATCCCCGTACACGATCGCCACCAGCTCCATGTCCTTGTACTCGGGCTTCTCCAGCTCTTCCTTCATGTACTCGATCCAGGTGTTCTGGTTGGCCATGGTGGCGGCGGCGCTCAGGATGGCGATCTGTCCCTTGTAGTCGATCTGCTCGGCCAGGATCTTGACCTGATCCGCACCGATCGTCTGGGCGGAAACCGGTTCTACCGAGATATGGCGGCTGTCGGGCACGATTCCCGACTCCCAGCCGTTCACCATGATCCCGGCGTCCATGGCTTTCTGGGCAACCCCGACCAGGGCCTGGGGATCGTTACCCACGTAGGTGATGCCGTCCACCCCTTGGGCGATGAGGGATTCGAAAATCTCGATCTGCCCCTCGGGAGTGGGCTGCTCCGGTCCCCTCCACACATCGTTGACGCCCAGCTCGGCCACCGCTTCATCCCAGCCTTTCCGTACTACGTCGAAAAAGGGATTGCCGATGTTCTTGACGATCATGGCGATCGTGATCTCTTCTTTCTTTGCCCTGCCTCCTCCGGCAAAGGCGGAGAAGGAAATCAACAGGACACATGCTAAGATCAGAAGCAACGTTTTCTTCATTCTTGTCTCCTTTTTTTGGATTTTTTTGTTGCCGGTTTTGGCAGTCAAACACGTTGACTGCATTCCAACTCAAATGGACAGTTTTTTTTGCTACGTACCACCTCCTTTCTCAACTGCCGGTTCTACCGGGAGGTCTTCACCCTGCTCCAAAGCGGCCATGGCTTTCAGATACCTCTGCTCCACGTAGCTGACGATCAGGTTGTTCATCAGGATGGAAATGATGAGCAGGCTTCCCGTGACTATCAGCATGTACTGGCCGGGAATGTTATGCAGCCCCAGCCCGTAGCGGATCGTGCCTATCAGGAATATCGAGAGGAACACGCCCCACATCTTGCCGACCCCGCCGGTGATCATTACCCCGCCCAGGATCACTATGGTGATGATCTCCAGCTCGAAACCCGTGGCGATATTGGGGCGGGTGTTCCCGATCCTGGAGGTGATGAACACGGCGGCCACCCCGGCCATGAATCCTGAAAGAGTGAAAAGCAGAAGCTTGATCCGGTCCACGGGAATCCCCGAGGCGTAGCAGGTATTTTCGTTCCAGCCGATGGCATACACGGTGCGGCCGAACTTGGTTCGATGCAGGACGATTCCGGCGATTACGGCCAGGACGATGAAGAACACCAGGATGAAGGGAACCGGTGAGTTGCCGATGTACCCGCGTCCCAGGTAGAGAAAGCTCTCCGGGAAGCCGCTGACCGCCTCATCCCCCAGAATCACGTAGGCGATGCCCCTATAGAAGGAGAAGTTGGCCAGGGTGATGATCAGGGCGGGCAACCTCACCCGGGTGATGATGAACCCGTTCAAAAACCCGCAGAAGGTTCCCACCCCCAGGCCGACCAGAGAGGCAAGCCAGATATTCATCCCCGCCCGGAAAAGAGTCGCCAGTACGACCGAGGACAGCCCCATCATGGAGGCCACAGAAATGTCGATGTTTCCCGTGATGATGATGAAGGTCATGATCAGGGCTACCAGCGCCTTTTCCGAGAAGATGAAGGTCGTATCGAAAAGATTGCTTATCCGCAGGTAGTTGGAGTGGGTGAAGCTCATGATGAAATTGAAGAGAATGAAGATCAACAGAAGGATGAACTCCCACTGGACCACGAAAGAGCTGGTTTTCAGTTGCTGATTACTGCGCCTCATGTCCTATAACTTCCTTCTCTCCAACAGCCTCTTGTTCACGCTCTGCTGGATATACTTATCCACGATCACCGCCATCAGGATGATGAAGCCGTTGATAGCCAGCTTCCAGAACGGGGAGACCCGCACCAGGTTCAGGGCGTTGTTGATGACTCCGATCAATATGGAGCCCAGCAGTATTCCGATAATCGACCCGGAGCCTCCGGTAACCTTTACCCCCCCGATCACAACGGCTGTTATGACCATGAACTCGAAACCCTGAGCTGCATCGGTTTGGGCCGAGGTGTAGCGGGAGACCCAGAGCACCCCACCTGTGCCGACCAGCATTCCCGTCAACAGGTAGGGAAGAAACATGATCTTGTCGACGTTGATACCGGCAAAACGCGCCCCATCCGGGTTGCTGCCCACCGCATAGATCTTTCTTCCGGTAACCGTATGATTGAGAAAGTAGTAGAAGATGATATAGATGATGATGGTAATGAGGATCAGATTCGGTACGAGGAAGAATGTATCCCGGGTAAAGGTCCTGAAAGCCGGAGCGAATCTGTCCGCCGCCACCCACTTGCCCTTGTTGACGGTGTAGTTGACGATAAAGGTCGCTCCCCGGTAGATGCTCATGGTCCCCAGGGTCGTGATGATCGGCGGGATCTTGGCCTTGACCACCAGAACGCCGTTGATCATTCCCAGAACGCCCCCGATTGCCGTGCCCATGAATACGGCCACGATGGGAGGGATGCTCCACTGGTTCATGATGATCAGGGCCACGATCATTCCGGAAAGTCCGATTCCCGAACCCACGGATATGTCGATGCCTCCGGTCAGGATGACCATCATTTCCCCCACGGCCACGATGGCCAGGATGGCGGCATCCAAACCGATGTCGTGGATGTTGTCGAGAGTCAAAAACACCGGGCTGCGGATGGAGATGATGACCACCACCGCTATCAGGAAGATGAAGATGCCCAGCTCACGAAGCCCGGCAAATCGTGCAAATAAACTCCTCTCGGTTCCGTTCGACATGCCTGTCATCCCTTCTGGATTTTCATAGTGGTTCAATCCGCCAGGGCCGTGGCCAGGATCTTCTCCTGGCTGCCTTCCGAGCGCTGGAAATACCCTTTCACGATTCCCTCGTGCATCACCAGGATGTTGTCGGACATCCCCATGATCTCCGGCAGCTCCGAGGAAATCATCAGGATGGCGTAGCCGTCGGCCGCCAGCTCGCTGATGAACTTGTGCACCGATGCCTTGGCACCGACGTCGATCCCCTTGGTCGGCTCGTCGAAGAGGATGATACGGGCTTTGGAGGCCAGCCATTTGGCCAGAGATACTTTCTGTTTGTTACCGCCGGAGAGGCTGATCACCTTCTGCATGACCGAAGATGCTTTCACGTCCAGTTTTTTCGAGTATTGCTCAGCCGTGGTCTGTTCGGCGGTCCTGTCGAGAACCCCGGTTTTGATGAAGTCTTTCAAGATCGGCAAGGTTATGTTGGAGGTGATGTCCATGTTGAGGATGATCCCCTCTTCATCCTTGTTCTCCGGCACGTAGGCGATTCCCAGGTCGATCGCCTTCTGGGGATGTTTAATGCTGCGCTGCGCGCCCTCGACGAAGATCTTGCCCGAATCCGCCGGGTCCATACCGAAGATGGCCTTGGCCACCTCCGTGCGCCCCGCCCCCACGAGCCCGTACAGACCTAGGATCTCTCCGGATCGCAGGGAGAAGGAAACATCCTTGAACTTTCCCTTTTTGGACAGTTTTTCCACCCTCAAGCTTTCCTCCCCGATTTTGGTATCCAGCTTGGGAAAGAGATTCTGCACGGTCCGGCCGACCATCATCTGGATCAGATCATTCAGGTTCACCTGGTCGATCGCCTTGGTTCCAACGTGATAGCCGTCCCGCAGGGCCGTGACCCGGTCGGCCACCCTGAAGATATCCTCGATTCTGTGGGAGATGAAGATGATCGAAGTACCTTTAGCTTTCAGTTCTTCGACAATCGCGAACAGCTCTTCCGATTCGGATATGCTGAGAGCCGAAGTCGGCTCATCCATGATCACGACCTTGGCATTGATGGAGAGTGCCTTGGCGATTTCCACCAGCTGGCGCTCCGCGATGCTCAAGCCCGTGATCTTGTCTTTTGCATTGATGCTGCTCTTCAGAGTTTCGAGCAGCTCATTGGTATTTTTGTAGAGCTGCCGCCAGCTGATGTTCCGGGTGAACGCCCGATGAGGTTGATGCCCCATGTAGATGTTTTCCGCTACGTTGAGATCGGGGAAGATCGCCGGTTCCTGGTAGATCGCGGCGATTCCCCGGGCTATCGAGTGCCTGGGGTTTTCCCACACCACGGGGGATCCCTCGTAGTGGATCTGTCCCTCGGTTGGCTGGAGCACTCCCGTGATGATTTTAGCAAGGGTTGATTTTCCCGCCCCGTTTTCTCCGACCAGGGCGTGAACTTCACCCCGGTACAGGTCGAAATCCACGTCCCGCAGGGCCGTCACGCCCGGGAATTGTTTGGTGATAGCTTTCAGCTCGAGAATGCATTCCGCCATTTCAGTCTCTCCGAACGAATTCTAACGCTCTTTGCTCCAATTCGTAAAGGCAACGCAGTACGATACTCTCCGTACTACCAGATCGGAGCAGGTTCTTTGCCTTGGAGCAACTCCTGGTTCAACTCGTAACCGAAACCGGGGGCCTCGGACAGCTCGATGGTTCCGTTTTTCGGCTGCGGCTCGCCGCTGAAGAAGGGGGTGCCCCCGCCGGCAAACATATCGATATACTCGGAGCAGAGGCAGTTCGGGGTGCTCATCGCTACGTGATAGGCGGGAGAGCCGGATCCGTGGAGAATGACCGGTATCCCGTAGGCGGAGGCTATCGTGCAGATCTTCTTCACCTCCGACACACCCCCGGCCCGACCTATATCGGGCTGCAACAGATCCACTGCCTGTTTTTCGATAATCTCCCGGAATCCGTATCGTGTGAACTCATGCTCTCCACCGCTAACGAGAATCCCCATGGGATTGAGCAGCTCCCGCAGGCGCCTGTATCCGTCGTAATATTGGGGCATCAGGGGCTCCTCTATCCAGCGTATCCGATATTGCTTTAGACGCTGCGCCATTTCGAGGGTATACGCCTCGTTCCACCCCATGTAGCAGTCCAGCATGATCTGTCCATCCGCGCCGATACGCTCCCTGGTCTCACGTACCAGCTGTTCGTTCTTTTCCATACCCTCGCGCCCGTCCGCCGGACCGTGGACCATGGCGAGCTTCACGTCCCGAAAGCCCCTCTTCAGGTGGGACTCGACGGCGTTTCCCGTGGCGTAAACCCGCAGCTTGTCCTTGGTCTTCCCGCCGAGAAGGTTATATACGGGCTGGCCGGTGATCTTTCCCAGCAGGTCCCACAGAGCCGTGTCGATGCCGCTGATAGCCTCTATGGCCACGCCCTTGCGGCCGTAGGGGATCGAGGCGCGGTACATGCGTTCCCACAAAACTTCGATGTCGAAGGGGTTTTCCCCGACCAGAAGGTCTCGAAACACCTCTTCGATGAGGGAAGCCGGAGCGCTCTTGCCTCCTCCCACCCAGCCGAGGCCGTAACGACCGGAGGCGGTCTGCACTCGAACGATCACCGTAGTCATTTTCCGCATCCAGGAGGAGCGTTTTTCCCGATACTGAAGATACTCGCTCATCGGATTGGCGATGACCGTGTCGATAAGCCAGGAGGCGCCTGAGGGAAAGACTAAGGCTTCGACATCGTGAATCTTCTCCATTGGTTCTACCTGCTATCCCTATTCTGTATAGAATCCAAACTCGTAGGCTGCATCGTGCAGCCCCACGATATTCTCCGGAGGTACTCCGTACTGGATATTGTGTACGTTGTTGAACACATATCCCCCGCCGGGTTTGAAGAGCTCCAGGTTGACCCGCACCTGGTCGCGGATCTCCTGGGGAGTCCCGAAGGGGAGGGTGGATTGAGAATCGATGCCCCCGCCCCAAAAAACCAGTTTGTCCCCGTATCGGGCCTTCAGAGAGCCCGGCTCCATGTTGTCGGCGCTGATCTGGACGGGGTTGAGGATGTCGATCCCATTGTCGATGAGATCTGGGATGTACTCCGCGCAGGAGCCGCAGGTGTGATACCAGAGTTTGGCGCCGGTCAATGATTTGATGTGCCGCACCAGTTTTTTTTGCCGGGGCTTCACGATTTTCCGGTAGAAATCGGGAGAGAATAACGGGCCGTACTGTCCGGTCAGGTCGTCGCCGATCATGACAACATCCACCAGGTCCCCGATCTCGGCCAGGAAACCGGTCTCGAAATCCAGCCAGTACTGCAGTGTCTTGTCGAGCAAAGCTGCACAAAATTCGGGATTCTCCATCATATCGATGAACCAGCGTTCCAGGCCGCGCATGTACCAGCATACCTCGTAGACCACGCCGCTGATGGCCGTGCAGATCCCGTACGGCGTATCCCGGCGAAGGCGCAGAGCCTCCTCCCGGACTCCGGTAAATCGGCTTGGATCGTTACCGACGGGAAAGGGATAGTCCTCCAGATCCGATATCGTCGCATCCGCCAGCGGATGGTGGCTGATATCCATGAACAGCTGCTGTTCATCCGGCATTGACCAGACCACCCCGAATTCATCCTTCAGATCATGCCATACTTGACCATTGCGTACATTCTGCTCGATCGCTCCGGTGAAACTCTCCGGGGCGTGAGCGCCGATATAGCGGGTGTCGATATGAAATCGTTGAAGCACCTGCTCACAGGGTACGGCAAGCTGCTGCACGGGATCGAGTATCCGTATTTCGTCCTCTATGCCGAGGTGCTGGAGGAGGGCAGCGTAGGCTCTTTTGTGAATACCCGTCTGGAATCCGCCCAGATCCAGGGGTACCCGGTCAGGAACTTCGTGGTTGAGAGCGCGTTGTAGACGATCCCGGGAGGTCAGGGTTTCCTTTCCCGACATCTCCGTGTCCTCCTGGTGTTCCCAAAATAGTCAAGCGATGTTGTCGGAACGATTTGCACGTATCCGTCATGGTAGCATACTCCATAAATGCTTAGGAATAAACAAAATCTAGTTTATGATGCACATTTTGAAAGCCTTGAAACAAACACTCCCCTCATTTATAACAGTATACATATGGAGAAGAAGATATTTATCACGTCAACCGAACCGCGCAGCGGGAAGAGCCTGGTGACAATCGGCTTGATGCATGCTCTGCAGGGGATCATTCCCAAGGTTGGGTACATGAAGCCGATCGGCCAGCGATACGTCGGGGACAGCACCATCGACCAGGATGCTCTTCTGGTCCGGGATGTCTTCGGCCTGAACGATGAGCTCTCCGACATCAATCCCGCCTCGATACAGGATGCCCAGGAGGACAAGGACAAGCTGTTCGAGCGGGTGTTCGAGGCCTGTGCCCGGCTCTCCAAGGGCAGGGATGTAGTGGTCTTCGAGGGTACCGACTACACCAGCACGATCTCCGCTCTGGAGTTCGACATCAACGCGGAGCTGGCTCACAACCTGGTAGCGCCGGTGCTCCTGGTGGCCAGCGGTGTGGGCAAGGAATTCTCTCAGATCGTAGACAGCATCGTCGAAGCGACCGAATCTTTCCAGGGGATGAACTGCAACTTCCTCGGCGTGGTTGTCAACCGATTCGAGACGGAGAGCTTCACCCGGGATACGGAGAAGCTGCGGGAGATGCTCGTGAAGAGGAATATCACCCTGTACGGCACCCTGCC
>Ga0180438_10004878_pt1 | contig 19041 bp, 21 predicted proteins | sample SS_ome_12_FD_132455 | JGI IMG/M metagenome (GOLD analysis project Ga0180438, IMG submission 132455) | Hypersaline lake sediment archaeal communities from the Salton Sea, California, USA - SS_3_D_2 metaG | ecosystem: Environmental > Aquatic > Non-marine Saline and Alkaline > Hypersaline >...
ATTATCACCAACAGCAACATCGTCGCATAGCATGGTGGAACTCCCACTTGGAATGACTTTATCATAATTGCCTGGTCCCGTACTACCGGTACTCCCGCCAAATGTTGCGCTGGCTCTCAACTGAGCCGTATCTGCACCGGAAGCGCCATAAGTCCAATTCGCAGTACCATTCCAGCTATTACAGCCAATGGTTATGTCGATGACTACGGAACTGCTGTTGGTAATGGTAGCCCAGCCAGTACCGGTGTCAGGTGTACTATTTGCAGATATAGAGCCGAAGTTGTACTCAGTTTGATCGCAGGAAATACCGATGAAACTGCCGGGCGTTGCGGTGACCGTTACGTCAGCAGTCGTGGCGGCCAGTGCCAGGCCAACCGGAAGCATTGCCAATAGCAGACTCATTAAAATGGCTACAATAATCGTTCTTTTCATTTTAATCTCCTTCCTGTTTATTAAACCGAATTTTCTTTCTGTCACATGGTTATCACCCCCTTAAAAAACGACTCATAATCGTAAATTTAATTCAGTCATGCTGCTTATAATTATACATTGCAACCATGATTGTTAAATCACCCATAGGTGTGGTCATTAGTATAAAATAGTCATCCTACTTTGGTAACTAAATAAACGTCCCCGGTTGAAAAACGTGTTATTCTTTTTACCTCCTTTTGCTGCAAGAGCAGCGATCATTATTACAACTGAGTAGCGATAAGGGTTATGTTTCCCGACTTCTCAACATTATCTGAAAAAGAGGTTGGGGCCAGTAGCTCAAGGCCCCACTGCTGCGAATAGTTATCGGTCAGGTTACCTATCAGTGTAGTGTCAGTTTTCGTCACGGTTATGTTAAAGCTTCCACCTTTAAGACCTGCCCTCAGACCATAGGTATCTTCTCCCGGTGTAGCCGTATCGGATAGAGTCCAGTTAACACTGCCACCGGTCATATCACTGCCACGGATTGTTATTCTAACATCGTATCCACTGTTATTAGTCAAGGTGAAATAGTCAAGGCTGGTTTGACAACTTGAGCTCGCATCAAGCGTGCCAAAAGCATAGCTACCTGGGTCGTTTGAGATATTAGGCTGGGCATTGACTTTGAGAGCAGCTACACCAGTAACTATCAAACAGAAGACGGCTATCAAGCTAATGGCAAATCTCATTTCCCGATAATTTCCATCCGTTTTTGAATTCCGTTCTCTTTTAGCTTCCAGAATATATACGGTTTTTTCTCGTCATCTTTTTCTATCTGGCCTTCAGCGCACAGTACTTCCAGGTATTTGGATACAGTCGGCAGTGCCATGCCAAGGCTATGGGCAATTTCTTTGGTAAAGGCCGATTCTCGGCGGGTGTTCAGAAACTGTATTATCTGTCTTTTTGTCTCAATAGCTCTGTCACTCATCAGGACTCCGGAATAAACTCGCCAAGCTTATCAAATATATTAAACAATTGTTTAAATGTTTGCATTATATCAATAGCTAAACAAAAAGTCAATACAACAATGATTAAATCTATACCTTCAGTTACTGATTATCGTTGTCTATGAGGTCAGGGCTCCGGGCAATGTCGTCTTGGGCGATTAATCTGAGAAGGTTTACCGTACCCTCCAGGACAACCTGGTGCGCCAAACCCGATTGTCGTTAACTGCGGAGTCGACTTGTCATTTGCCCGATTGTAATGCCACCGTAATTCATCTGTAACCTTTTATTCATTTATACAGGCCAAATTTAACAGTAACGTAATCCGGGGCTTGTAACATAGGACTAAAGTAATAGTACGTAGTCAGGAGGGTCGGCGAATGAAGTCAGTTACCAAACTCACCCTGGTATTGATAGGGCTGCTCTGGACTTTTGGGCTGGCCACCCTTCTGGTTGTGCAATACTTCACTGCTTTATTTAATGACTATCAGGTTCTTATCACCATCAATGAGTATTGCGAGTATGTCTATGAAACGCCATTGATGATACTGGCCTGGCCAGTTATGTTATTTTCGACATTGTTCTGTGTGAGACTGGTGGCCAGGATGGCTCGTATAATTGACCTGCCTCTCAGAAATCGGTCCCGCTATAATGTTAGCTTAAAGACCGAGGAAGCGGGATTGGAATGGTCAAAAGAAGCGGCCTACCCGAGCAAATCGGCGACAAGTTAGGAAAACCCGTCATCACGCTTTACCTGGCAAACCTTAATTATTAATATGATGAAGCCATCAGGAACGGCGGAATAAGCTCTCTCAGTTGACTATTCCAGCATTATACGTTCGAGTTGATCTGTTATATTCGATAGCTTTCTTTTCATGTGTTCGATTGACCTATTAACGCGGGCCATTATGCTTTCCGGGCTTTCCCTGTCCTCAAGCAGGTATCTCAGTTCCTCCCGGCAATCCTGAATTACCAGTTCGTCTATTCTTGCTATCTCCCCTTTCAGATATGTATACAGGATTCCGGCATAGTCCCGCTGTTCCACAACATATCTGGCGATTTCTTCAGGTGTCTTGGGCACGTATCCGGGAACCGATGGTGGCTCCGGGGGCAGGGGAACCCCCAAGGCGCCACCGCTGTAATAAACGCATTTATTCTGCGGCAGTGAGTCAAAAAGGGCATCGTATCTTGGCTGTGCCCCGGCTGCTGATGTTGCTGCCTGATGGCACAGAAACAATGTCTCCCGGTAATCAGAGAAAGCCTTCTGGAAATAAATATTTTGCTTGAAATTCATTATCTCCAGCCGGTTATCGGGTTTCCATAATATCCCCTTTACCTCAAAGAATTCACCGATGGCAGGCGGCGTACGCAGTTGACCTTCAAAATAATACGGGTCACCTATCCGGAGCCCGGAGAAATCTGGCGAGTACGAAATCTGAAACCGGAAGGGCTCGTTGAAGGTCCTGTCAAATTCAGGGTTTATCTCGCCGATGTAGTTCTCTCCCGTTGTGTCTCTGGCCATCACCTTTATCAGGTAAAAATCCGGGAAAGGCATTGCTTGGAGTTCCTTATCCCGCCGGGAAGGTAACGGTGCTGGTGCGGGTGGAGTAGTCTGTTCCGGAACGACAGGCGGCGATTTCTCCATTTTTTTCTCCTCGAATATTCCGGGGATGCTTTCCATTTCGAAGATGCCGTCGCCATTACTGTCGATCTCCAACTTGGTAGACATATCACGTGCTGTTGCGGCTGGCGCTACTTCTACGGTTGGAGCTAACCTGGGCGCCACCAATAGCTCTTCAGGCTTGATGACCGCACGTGCTATTGTTTTTAGCGTAACCGGGACTTTCAAATATTCTAGAAATCTTCTTATTCCAGTCTGAACGTCGGGAATTTGAGCCCTGATGTCCATCATTCCTGAACCGGTTCCCTTTACTTCCATTCGATATTCGTTACCTACATCCGCACCAGGAACCAATATCGTCTTATAGTCTGTCCCTTCCGGTACTATGTACATTGCGCCAGGTATCTGTATTTCAAGATCACCGGTTTCATCCAACCCGATGTGTCTGCCCGTCGAATCATATACGTGAAGATCAGCAGGGCTGAACACACTGAATACCGCCAGTTTTGACCAGTCCCCTGGCAGCTTTATGAAGGAAGTCCAGAACGGTTTGGGGTATTCCGGCAGGCCAGCCGCCCAGTCCTGAGGTTGTCGCCATTTCTTACTTTGTTGGCCATCTTCACCCCATTGAGGTCCGAATGGCCCCTGCTGCCCAAAGCGAAGGTCGAGGAAGGAAATGAATAGTCCGAGGTATTCGCCCCACCGCCCTTGAAAACCAATCCATTCGATGCCGCCGTCCTCCTGAAATGCAACGACGTTTAACTCCTCGGGTTCAATAATGCGCCAGGATGATAATCCGGTATCATCAAAATCAAGCCCGGACCAGAATTGTCCGGGGGTGAAGTAATTGGCGTGCGAACCTTTGGCGACGTATACCAGTGGGTGAGTATCTCTAATCAATCCCGTGTTTTTCATTTCCGCCCAGCTCATTTTTTGGCCACCCTGATGTTGAGAATAAGCAGCCAAAAGGGGCTCTTTCTGCTGGCTCAATAAGTCTTGCGTACTTAATCCATCAAAATGGAGTTGAATCAGTTCCCAATCTCCTTCATGTACATTGCGCCAGTCGTTTAGATAGTAGAATAGCCAGTACTGTATTATGGTATGGCCATCTCCTTCAGCCTCTACTATACGGGCGTAAATAGTGGGCTCATACTGATTTTTCACTGAATCATAGGCATTTTTATATTGCTCGATAGATTCCGGTTTCGGCGCTAGGTCGGCTATATCCAGGTAATAGGCGCTTTGCGACCAGCGAACCAAATCATTAAGTGCCGGTTTTTCACTGAACGACGGATTAGAAACATCTCGCAAAATCGATAAATCAACGATTAATTCTACTGGGTCAGGTTCGAAAAATTCGTTATTTTCGGCTTCATTATTCAAATGAATAACTGGGCAGAATCTTCTGGCTAATTCGATGGCATACTCATCTATGGGAGCCGAGGGAGCGGGTGAAGGAGCGGGCGAGGGACCGGGCCCAGGTTTGGCACAGCCGGAGACGCCCGCAGAGGCTAAAATTAAACAGATGAGTGTTACTGCAATTGAAATGGTCTTCAACCCGGATACCTTCCGCCAATATTGCTCTTCTAATATTCTATTAGAATCAATCAGCAAATACTAGATACGGAGACTGAGAATTTTGGCAGCCCGGACGGGGATGTGGTGTATCAGGTCAGGTAGCATGGGGAGTTCTGAAGCCTGTAAGGTCACAGTGTGGCCTCATAAGCCTTTGGTCAGCGGTTCGAATCCAGCCGCTGCCTCGCCTTTGCTTTTTGACTATCTCTGTGCTTTATGCTATTTTGCATACTACTAAAGCCATGGGAGGTGATACTGTGTCCAGGGTACTGATTGCATATACCAGTATGACGGGAAACACTGAAAAGATGGCTGATTATATTGCCGAGGGGGTGCGTTTTAGCGGCTGTGAAGCGGTGACGAAAAATATCTCAGAGATTAAGGACTCCGATGCTCTAGAAGGATTTTTCGGATATATTTTCGGCTCTCCGACCTATCATCGTGACATGGCTGGTAACATGAAGACCTTTCTTTTTTTAGCTAAGAAAGCCAATTTGGCAGGGAGGTTAGCCGGTGCTTTCGGCTCTTACACGCACAGCGGTGATGCGCCGTCACTCATTCTGGAGACAATGGAGTACGTCTTCAAGATGGAACCATTTGAACTCGGCTCCTTTAACCTGAAAGAGGCTCTTATTGATACACCGGAAGGCATGCGTGCCTGTCAGGACTACGGTAAGAACTTCGGGCAAAAACTCAGATAATATTATCGCCGATTCTAATCTATCCGTTGCCACTTTCCCATCTTTGGAGGCTTATTAACCTCTCGCCCCAGCTTTTAATCTCGTTCTCTGGAACACAAGAACCCACCAGAGAATTGCCGTACAGGCCGTGGAGAGCGCGGCCAGGTATAGATGCAGAGTTACCAGGCATACTGCAAAGACACTGAGTATTATGGAAGTGGGAATACTTGTCAGGAAAGGAGGTTTCTCCTTAGCTCTAATCATGGGTATGATGGAAACCCAGAGTATCATGCCTCCGATCATCAGCACATAGTCCTGCCAAATCAATTTGTCCCTTCTCCTCCAGAATAATTCTATTAGGGTATTAGTAATACAGTATTTTCAACCTCTGGCTACCGGTCCCAGTCATGGTCTGAATTTAAAGCAGCGCCTGATATACCGCCTTCTCAAACTCCTGGTCCAGGCGAAACCCAGGTTTGAACCCAAAGCCAAATACCTGGGAGAGAGCAAGCGCAATCAACTCTTCCTTGGGGTCGATGAAAAATTGCGTGCAGGCGGCTCCACCCCAACCATAAGTACCTGCGGAGCCGATTGATATTGATTCGACCAGGTCGGTGCGTATTCCGAGGCTAAAACCATAACCCCAGCCATATCCTCTGACGTAAATAAACAGGTCACCGGTATGATTTGAGGTCATTAAGTCTACCGTTCTTGGGTTCAGCAGCCGGACGCCGTCAAGTTCACCCTTATTTAACAGCATTCGGGCGAATCGCAGATAGTCAGCAGCTGTGGAAACGATACCTCCATAATCGCCCAAGCCGGAGAACACGTCTTTTGGCCCGACCACCTTTATACTATCCCGGGGATGGTCATAGACTCGGAGGTTCCATGACGCATCCCAGGTATATGCTGTCACCAGACGACTGACCTTTTCCTGGGGAAGTAAAAAGGACGTTTCTTTCATATTGAGTGGGGCAAATAATTTCTCCTGGAAGAACTCTTCCAGAGATTTTCCAGATACAGTCTCGATAATGACGCCTAAAACATCATATTCATGCCCGTACTGCCATCGCGTTCCCGGCGGGAAACTGAGCGGTATCCTTGCCAGTTTTTCTATCGCCTCCCTTATTGATATGCGAGGACTGGCGGTTCCGTCTTCGTGAGGGAAAAACAGCGACCCTTTGATGGCATCGGAAAGGTCACCGACAAAGGCGATAGGGGTAAGTCTGGGCGATGCCAGTCCGGCGGTATGCGTGAGCAAATCCCTGACCGTAATCTCTCTGCTTGCCGGCTCGGTATAGATGCGTCCCGGGGGCCAGTACCTGGCCTTGCCTTTTGGGGGCTGTGGTACTATCACCGCCGGATTGGCGAAGGCGGGTATGAACTTGGACACCGGGTCATCGAGCATCAGTTTGCCTTCCTCGTATAACATGAGGGTTGCAACGGCGGTGACTGGCTTGGTCATGGAGTACATGCGGAAGATGCAGTCCTCCGACATGGGTCTCTTCGAGGCGATATCCATGAAGCCAAGTGCTTCATGGTGTATTATCTTGCCCTTTCGCAGCACCAGGGTAACACTGCCGGGTATATCGCCCTGATCTATGTATTTTTGCATTACCTGCCCAACGCGATTCAATCTATCGCTTGAATAGCCACATTCCCGGTCAGCTGACGGGGTAGATTTATTTTCAGCGTTCAAAATTCTTACCTCCGTGTCAGAAGTATCATTTGAAAGAAGTTTAATCCAACTGATATACAAGCGCAAATCTGGTAATCACGGCTATTTTTAATGCCAAAGTTACTGGTTCGGCTCCAGCCGCGGCAATCAATCAGACCTAATCAAAAGGTTTTCTCCTCTCTTAATCTAAGCTTTTTCTTTTTTATGATAATTGATTTATAGAATGGTATTATGAAATTAAAGGGTAAAACAGGTTGAGGTAAGGCAGTCATGAAAATCTCCCGGCGAGAGTTTATACGGAAGATGGCGGCTCTTGGTTTCAGCTCAGCGCTTACGGGAACGTTGTTCTCTTTGTTCGCCTGCGGTCCCGAAGAGGTGCCAGTAACCACGTCTCAACCTCCAGTTCCACCTGAACCCAAACTTTCGCCAGCGCCTGCACCACCGGTTCCAACAGTTTCCCCATCTGGAGGCGCCTATCTCGCTGCAGCCCGTGGCGAAAGCCCGGCAGACCTGGTGCAAACGGCGGTTAAGGCGCTGGGGGGCATCGAACGCTTTGTCAAGCCGGGCAACAATGTCATTATCAAGCCTAACATATGCGTTGCCTACCATACTTACGAATATGCCGCTACCACAAACCCTGAAGTGGTGGGCACACTGGTGGCCCTCTGTCTGGGCGCGGGCGCCAAACGAGTCCGTGTTATGGACCAGCCTTTTGGCGGCACTCCCCAGCAGGCATATGCCAAAAGCGGCATAGAAGAAGCGGTGACTGCTGCTGGCGGACAGATGGAGATAATGAGTAATGTTAAATACAGAGCGGCAACCATATCGGAAGGGCGCGATATCACCAGCTGGCCGGTGTATGGTGATGTGCTGAATGCCGACGTACTTATCAATGTGCCCATTGCCAAACATCATAGCCTTGCCCGGTTGACTCTTGGCATGAAGAACCTCATCGGCGTAGTCCTCAATCCCGGTCAGTTGCACTTCAACCTCGGCCAGCGCATTGCCGACTTAAACAGCCTGGTACGGCCCACCCTGACTATCGTGGATGCGGTACGTATCCTTATGAACCACGGCCCCACCGGCGGTAGCCTGGACGATGTCAAGCTGGCCAATACGGTTATTGCGAGCCACGATACAGTGGCTGCCGACTCCTATGCTGCTACCCTCTTCGGCTTGGCCGGCGCCGATATCCCGGCCATCCGTTCCGGAGCTCAGATGGTGTTGGGCACAATGGACTTGCGCAGTATCAAGATAGAAGAAATAAATATCTAGCTGGTATTGCTGTGGCTGTTAAGGAGGACGTGAGCAAAGAGAAAGCTGCTGGAAATTCCAGGAAATGGCGTCGGTGGCGCACAGTGGTTCAGGTACTGGCGCTGCTTTTATTCTTTTACCTGCTGCTGGGAACGTTGCAGGGAAGTACAACCGTCCTGCCGCATGATTTTTTCTTCAGACTGGACCCGCTGGCGGGAATATCGGCGATGATAGCCAGCAGGAGCTGGCTTATGCCGATGGCGCTGGGTGCTATTATCCTGCTCCTGGCCGTGACCGCAGGTCGTGCCTGGTGCAGCTGGCTCTGCCCGCTCGGTACCATTCTGGACTGGGTGCCTTCGCCACGACCTCGCAGAGATAACCTGGATATTCCCTCATACTGGCGTCAGGGTAAATTTTTCTTGCTTTTTACCATTCTGCTGGCCGCTATCTTGGGCAGCCTGACGCTGCTCATTCTAGACCCGATAACATTGCTCTTCCGTACTTTCAGCAGCGTAATCCTGCCTCTACTTGATTTGATGATTGAGGTAACAGAAACGTTGCTCTACCGTGTCGGGCCGCTTCAGCCAGCAGTAGCCTGGTTTGATAGCCTGCTCCGGGGGATAATACTAACGGAACAGCCCTTTTTCCTGCCAAATCTTTTATTGCTGACACTATTCGCTGGTGTCTTGGGGCTCAATGCTGTCCGGCCCCGCTTCTGGTGCCGCTATCTGTGCCCATTAGGTGGGTTGCTGGGACTGCTGTCAAAGGTCGCTCTCATCAGGTATAAGGTAAATAATGAGAAGTGCATCTCCTGTCGGCGCTGTGCTATCACATGCCATACCGGTGCCATTGACCCGGGGCAGAAATTCGCTGCCGATGCCGCCGAGTGCACTGTATGCCTCGATTGTGTTGACATATGCCCTACCAGAGCAATCAGTTTCTCGCCACAACTGGGGCTGGCCTCACCTCAGCCCTATGACCCGAGGCGGCGGCATCTTTTAGTATCGCTGGCGGGAGCGGCGGTCGGGGCGGTGGTCCTGGGCGTTGTACCCCACCTGAACAGAGCGGAGCCTGGATTCATCAGACCGCCGGGCACTGACGAAAAACAGCTGCTGAGTTCTTGTATTCGTTGCGGGGAATGTGCCAAAGTATGCCCCACCGGCGTGATACAACCGAGTGCCTCAGTTGGTGATTGGGATGGATTATGGACGCCGAGGTTGATAACACGCCTGGGCTACTGCGACTACTCATGCAATTCCTGCGGTCAGGTGTGCCCGACCGGCGCCATCGCCAAGCTGTCTCTTGATGAGAAACGGCTCGTGCCAATCGGTATCGCCAGAATTGACAAGACGCGATGCATTCCCTGGGCTGAAGGCCAGCAATGTATCGTCTGCGAAGAAATGTGCCCGGTGCCCCAGAAGGCGATCTGGCTGCATGGAGGGGGAAGAGGCAGGGGGAGGATAGCAGACGTACTCCGCCCTGAAGTGATACCGGATTTGTGTATTGGCTGCGGCATCTGTGAGTACCAGTGTCCGGTCGAAGGGGAGGCGGCAATCAGGGTCTGGCCTACGGCGGCACCGGTATAACACTAAATTTATTGGATACGACCCGAGGGGCAGCGGGCTCTTGAGTGCCATACACTGCCCACGGTTTAGCTTTATTGTGTCCATATGCCAAGGAATTAGCTATTCGTCGATGGAATATGCTTCTTTCCCTGTGGCCGGGACTCGTTGAGCAGAACAAGACCAAGAATTTTAACGGTCCAGCTAAAGAGCAGGGCGTTTCATACGGGACGGTGAGAAAAGCCCTGAAATTATTTATAATTAATCAAACGTCAGATGGGGTGATTTGAACAATCTAAACCATTGTTGAATAATCTTGATTAAAACTAACACAAGGAGGAGATACATGATATATCTTGAGGCATCGCTGAGAGTGGTACCTGGCAAGATGAAAGAACTGATGGAAGTGTTCGAAAAAGAGTATCTGCCGGTGTCAAATGAGCTTGGCCGAAAACTGGTGGCGCAGTGGACGACAACGATTGGCACGCTGGATGAGGTTGTTGACCTGTGGGCTTATGAGGACCTCGCCCATATGCAGCGCTTCAACGAAGCGAGAGCCAAAAGCCCTGCCTTCGCCAAGGCCTCCGAACATCTGCGTGCGCTCATTGCGTACGAAGAGGTCAGGCTTATGGTTCCGACGCCGCTTTCCGAAATGAAGTAGAAAAGCTAGCCTGCCTGCCCTGCCACCGGCGGTGTACCCAGCCCTTTGACTGCTGGCACGGGAATCCCGGACTTCACAGACGAATCTGGCGCCAATAACCGGTTGAGGGTCAGCGTCTTTCGTACCGAATCTTCTATTGTCCATTTGCCAGAAAGTAGATTCAGTATGGAAACATCGGCAGCCATGCCGGGTTTTAAACTGCCTATTCTGTCAGCCAGACCCAGGGCCCGGGCCGGATTAGCGGTGCTCTTTTCGATTACTTGCGTTAATGTCAACCCTAATTCAAGTAGCGTGGACATTATTGCGGTCAAGCCGTACACGCGGTCGGTTATTGAAGCTGCCACGATGTCAGAACTGATGGTGGTGGGTAAAATGCCCTGACTCAAGCCATTTTTAACTACTTCCAGATTAAAGTGGATACGGCCGCGTCCTATGTCTAGGATTACCCCCCGTTGCATTGCCTGCTTTAACTCCGGCAAAAACGTACCATCGTCGCGCAGGCAACCTCCCCAATTGGAATTATAGAGATGGGTCAAGATATCCCCTGACTCCAGTATCGGAAGGGTTTCCTGCGTTAAAGTTGGCGATACCTGTTGTTTCAGGTCTCCCATGTGTACTACCAGTGGTAAACCTAAACTTTTGGCTACTTTTTGGGCGGTTTTAACCACTTTGACCCCTTCCCTGGAGATAAGCTCGCCTAACAGGCGTATCTTGATTCCCCGAACCAGATCGCGGTTGGCCTGTACGGTAGCTGCCGTGGCATCTGAGTCAATCTCCTCCCAATTACGCAACTCAGGGACGATTTTTTGTCCGAGTGAGCCAATGTGGAGCAAGCAATAGACTGTGGTACGGGCGGTAGAGACCTCTTTCTTGAGGTCATCGAGGGTCGTATGGCCGGCGCTCCCTCCGTCTACTATCGTTGTCACTCCCTGATTGATACCGACGGTGTCGGGTTCGGTGCCTGGAGGGTTCTGTTTACTGTAGACATGGCAATGCGAGTCAATCAGGCCCGGAGTGACAATTTTATCCCGGGCATCGATTACCTGTTTACTCTCTTTCGGTGATATGTTTTTCGCCAGGCAAGCAATTTTATCTCCGTTGATGGCAACATCAAGCTGGTCGTCTATATTCTGTGCCGGGTCAATTACCCTTCCACTCTTTATCAATAAATCGTACATCTAACACCTCCTGATATATATTACATGGAAAGGGCAGCTTTCACCAAGCATTTTAATTGCAGTGAGAGAGCGTTCTACAGTTAAGAGCCTTCAAAGTATAGCCAGAAAATGCGGTGTATCACATCACGCGGTAAGGAAAGCGCTGGCTGCACTGCCCTGAAAATTTAAGGCAGCAATAGTATAATGGAGAAACTAGGGATATTATGTGAGGTTTATTTGCGAGATAACATGATTCAGCATTATAAACACACACAAGTTGGTTATCTTATCATCGTGGTGATGGCAGCTGTAATGGTGCTTATCGGGATTACTCTGACCAGTGCAGGCACCAACTGGATAGCCATCGGCGTCTTGATTATCATTGCGTTGGCTCTGGTATTGTTCTCCAGCCTGACTGTGGTCATCTGGGATGAGGAAATGGAAGTACGATTCGGTCCTGGGCTGATACGCAAACGGTTTAAATTAAATGAAATAGAATCTTTCGAGGTCGTTAAGAATCGCTGGTATTATGGCTGGGGCATTCGTATAACACCTCACGGCATCTTGTATAACGTATCCGGCTTTAATGCTGTCGAGATAAAGCTTATAGCGGGTAAGAAGTACAGAATCGGCACGGATGTCCCGCAAGAGCTTGAGGCGGCAATCCGAAGGGCTTTGTCGAAAAAGTAGAGGTATGGATGATTTGAAAACCAGATTCAGACAGAATTTAAGAATCAGACTGGTGATTATCGGCCTTATCCTTGGTGCAGCCGGCTGGTTACTCCTCGGTGCGATGCTCTTCGGAAGATTGGGTATTGAAGAATTTCTGCAATCAACTGCTCTTACGTGGAGCTTTAGAATCCTAATAGTAGGTACGGCAATTATTTTTATCTGGAAACAAGCCTGGTTAACTCGAGCTTACCAGGGTATGAAGTTCAGGATAGGGCTCTACATATTCTATGGTATAGGATTTACTGGCTGGTTGTGGGGGATTATTGACTTGCTGATTTGAAAGTATCTGTTCCTCATAAGCGTTCTCTCCCGGACAATTAACGCTAAAACGCTTGAGCAATTATTGGGGTTTAACAGCTCTTTCCCCGCAATCATAGCAGTAACCTCGATGCACGCAGATAACTCCGCCGCATTTTGTGCAACGCCACCGCTCCTCCTCATAAGATACAAAAGCTCTCAGACCTAGCTCTTTAATGCTTTCGAGGTTTTCTATCATGCTCATAGCGTATTTCGTTCTGTACCGCCTGTCCAGTTGCTTGAGTCGTTTGCATGGATATCTTTCGCATTCAAAACAGAATCCAGACTGGTTCCTCTTAATCGTTTCGCAGTTCCTGATAATGCAATTAAGGCGGGTAGGTGGCTTGTTACTGTTGTCTCCATGACAGCCGGAGCATTTCCTTTCATTCCTGAGATAGGCAAGGCAAATACCACAATTCATACCACATGGAGCTATAAGTTGAGTTTCAGTCGGCATATCACCCATTCCTTACAGTTATCAATATTAAATTAAGGCATTTTACTCCTAAAAATTGGCGGAAACAATGTGATATGTATTGACTTCGCGATGTTCGCTCAAGGAGTTTATAGTTTACATACCACCTAGAAATAAGATTAGCAAACACATATATAAAAAAGGAACCGCCAAAGCGATAAGTACTGTGAGAACTGTAATGTATGCAATGCGTATTTTCCTAGGCCATTCTTTTTTTGACAAAGTGAGAAGTATAATAGCAGGCCAACCTAGAATTGGTATGAAAGGACTAGCACATACCGAGGTAACGTAGGAAAAAGTCCAATTAGTTCCTTGCATTGCATAAATGCCACCTTTAATGACTAAAGCGCCAATTATTGCCATCACTATACCGGTAGGTAAGACCATGAATTTCGCAACGCTAGGGTCTCTGGGTATTGATATTGACTCGGGTACGGAATACAGTATTATTGCTTCAGCGGAGATTAGTAATCCTGCCATTATCTCTAAATATCCAGTAATTTTTTGATTCGTTGAATTTGGCATATCATTGCCCCTTGGCAGTTAATTCTTTAGTTTGGTATAGTGGAACCTCACTAGCTACTACCCTCAATATTATGAGAGCATTGCGTATTTTACTCCTGAAAATTTAAGACAGCAAATGTATAATGGGTGAAAAATGCGTAATTTATCAGCGCTGATTCAATCCTCTGCTGAAAGTATTTAAGGAGTAGTAAGATGAAGGCTATTGGTATTGTTGGCAGCCCCAGGAAGAATGGCAACACCGAGACTATTACCAGGTATATTTTACAGGGGATAGAGGAGGAGGGAATAGAGCCTGAACTTATCAGGCTAGCCGGCCTTGATATACGACCTTGCGATGATTGCAGAGCCTGCCAGAACGGCAAGATTTGCCCTATAGACGATGACTTACTCCCGGTATACGCCAAAATGAAGGAGGCGGATGCCATAATATTGACGTCTCCGGTGTACTATGGCTCGGCAACTGCTTTATTGAAGGCACTGATGGAAAGGACCGGCTTCATTTCCCGGGGCGAAGGTAATATTTTTCAGGGGAAAGTGGGTGGACCTTTTGTGGTGGCACGCCGTTCCAGCCAGTACTTTACCCAGGCTCAAATTTATTTCTGGTTTCATGTACTGGGATTTTTCATCCCTGGCTCGAATCATCCCAATATTTCGTTTGGGTGGAATAAGGGAGATGTGGAAAACGATGAGGAAGGGCTTATAACGGCACGGAATTTCAGTAAGAATATAGCCCTTTTGCTAAAGAGATTAAGAACATAGTTCCGAATATAGAAAAGCCAAGCTGGTCCTGGTAAGCCTTTGGTCGACGGTTGGAATCCACTCTCCGCCAGTTATTTTGTTTCAGTTCCGGGCGTGCGGTGTGTGATTAAGATTTTGTATTAGAAAATACTGCCATTTAGTGCATAACGGTGCCACCCGAAACATTTATAGACTGTCCAGTTATATATCCAGCCTCTTCCGATGCCAGAAATCCAGCGACCGAAGCCACATCTTCGGGAAGGGCAACTCGTCCCAGCGGTATCTTTTCGGCGCGTTCCCTCAGTCTCTGTTCGCGCAATTCGTCTTCTCGTATACCCTGCTTTTCCGCCAGTAAGCGTTCCCTGTAATTTACGCGATGAGTATCGGTTACGCCCGGACAGATTGCATTCACGGTAATCTGGTAAGGCGCCAGGTCTAGGGCCAAAGATTGCGTCAAACCGATGATACCGAACTTGGAAGCGCAGTAAGCTGCCATGTTTGCCACTCCTCGCTTACCGGCCTCGGACGAAATGTTGATGATTCTGCCACCCGTTTTTTGTTTAATCATCTGCGAAGCCGCATATTTGCAGCAGAGGTAAGTCCCTCTTAAATTGACGGCTATAATCCAGTCCCAGACTTCTGAATCCAGCTCGACCAGGGGCATGCTATCTTGTCCGGTGACTGCCCTGGCATTATTTACCAGGATGTCCAGGCGACCGTATTCTTGCAATACGTTGTCTATGAGTTTTATCGCGTCTTCTTCCCTGGTTATATCGCAGAATAAAGCTATACATTTATTCCCAGAACCTTCAATTTCTTTCTTTACGTCCAGTATTCCCTTCCAGCCCGACTCTGTTTCATCTAGAGGTATGTCTTCTCTCTTTCTCTCGATATCAGTAATGGCCATGCTTGCACCCATACTTGATAATTTTAAGGCAATTGACCTGCCTATTCCGTGCTTGCCGCCTGCTCCGGTAACCAGTGCAACTTTGCCTTCTAATCTCATCACTTTCTCCTATCTATTGCTGGTGAATTGAATTATAGCCCTATCTGGTGTGATATCAATATCCAGTATATCTATAATCAGCACGGGCATGCTTACTAGTACTTATGTTTTTCAGAGTGTAAACCAAAGTAATATTGCTTTGAACGACACCCGTGCCCATATAATATAAAAACTACCATAGCCATGAAAAGCCGGTGCTATTTTTAGCTTTTTGCAGCTCTATACGACCACTGCGTAACTCTTTATCCCGTTGTCCGTTATATATTATGATAAAAGATAGTAAAAACTCGGAAAGCAGGTCCTAATTTTCAGGTAAAATAAGCCACCTTGGTGGCCCTTTTGTATTTGGTAGTTGTTCCGTCTTGAGTAAAACTTGAGATAAAGATAACAATCTCAAACAGTGTGATATGGAGGTTAGAAATGAAACTGGTTGTTGCAGGTTTTGGGCAGTGTGGCGGCAGGATTGCTGATGAATTTGCCAAGTTAAATAAGAAAGCACGTCGAGGACGCGGTATAGAGATAATTACTGACTGCTATGCCATTAACGCAGATGCTGCTGACTTGACCGGCCTGAAATACATCGGGAAAGATTATCAGCACAGAATAATTATCGGAAGCCGGAAGACTGGCGGACACGGGGTCGGTAAAATCAATGAACTTGGGGCTGAGATAGCCAGGGAGGATAGTGACAAGGTTATTGACGCCATACGACAGACCAAACGCTTTTTTGAGACCGATGCCTTTTTGTTTATAGCCAGCGCCGGTGGCGGCACCGGTTCCGGTTCAATAGCAGTAATGACACAGAAGATTAAAGAGCGCTTTGCTTACAAGCCAATCTACAACCTTATTGTCCTTCCCTTCGAGCATGAGGAAACGACAGAGGATAGAACAATATATAATACGGCAACATGTCTTAAATCATCCTTCTCAGTAGCTGACGCAGTTTTTCTGGTTGATAATCAGAGGTACGTCCGGAAAGATTCGTCGATAAAGGGCAATATCGATAAAATCAATGAAATGATAGCCGCGCCGTTTTACAATATGCTCTGTGCCGGTGAAGAGAAGAAAGCCAAATACGTCGCTTCAAAGGTACTCGATGCCGGTGACATCATACAGAGCTTGGTTGGCTGGACAACAATCGGTTACGGGAAATCAAGTCTACCATTGCTCAGGTTCAGCCGCGAGGGAAATCGTGATTTCAGGGAAAAGGGCCAGGAAACGCTCAAGGGAATCCACGCTATGGATGAAGCCGTAAGTGAGTTATCACTCAAATGCAATCCCATGGATTCCAAGCGAGCCTTGTACCTTATATCAGCGCCAAGTAAAGAAATGAATCTAGACCTAGTTAAAGCACTCGGTGATTATATGCGAGATTTAGCTCCCGAAGCTATAATCAGGAACGGTGATTACCCCAGGGAAAGAGGGCAGCTCGATGTGACCGTCATCCTGTCTGAACTCAGTGATGTGGAAAAAGTGAGAAATATCTACAGCAGGTCAACCAGCCTTATGAAAGTGTTGCAGAAAAGGCAGGACGAAGCAGAGGCCAAACTTAAAGAGTTAATTGATGCTTCCGATACGTTACCCTCCCTGTTCTAACCAGGCTATCTGTACGGCAGCAATATGCAGGTAAGCAATGCTGTTTTAAGACATATTGTTTGGATAATTAATTGTGGGGAATCATTTTGTTCGGGGGGTTGGTGATACTATGAATGATGTATTTCAAGTTTTTTCGGTTAACTCGGTTTCGGTGTCAGCCAGCATTGTTCTTACAATAACTTCCGGGTCAATGTTGTGGTGTAATATCAGCCTGCGCCCAAATCCTTTTGTCGATAGAGACAATCGCAAAGCATACTGCAAATAAACTCGGCGCGATTCTTCACTCACCAGATAGTTATGATATGTGTGATATATATCTTTAACCATTAATTTCAGATGATGATCAGGGTAAATAAAGTTCATAAACTCGTGCATCAGGCGGGTTGGGATTATTTTTCTCAGCACGATTTCCCTGTTGTCCTGAAGTTTAACTAGCAAATCAGAATCAGAGTCATCAAAATCCATCTTTTCTGATATTCCAAGGAAACTTTTTATGGTATTAACTATGCCCATCTGTCTCCTGGTCTCACTGCCACTATTTACATTTTACTACATCAGGGCCTAACTTAAAATATGGGCAGAATATTCTAAGGGTGGAAATAGTTACGTAACACCACGACCCGAGTCCAAGACTTTCTTTAGCTCTGCGGTATGAGGGACCGTCACGCCATGTATATCAGTGGCGACCCCGAGGGGATTTGAACCCCTGATCTCCACCGTGACAGGGTGGCATGTTAGTCCGCTACACCACGGGGCCGTATAAATATATTTCGGTGAGGCTGGTACAGGTTTTCGATGTCCCGGTGCTTCACTAGAGTGTAGCAAAGGTGGTATACTATGTCAAGTTTGCCAACGGAACGGGCACAGGCGGTGGAGAGCCTGCCGCAATGCCTGGTCTGGTAAAGCATTGTAGGTGGTTACCGTTTATGGTATAATGAGCGAGAAAATTTTTCAGGTGCAAAATGGCGACAAGTAAAAGTAAAAAAGAAGAGATAAAGACAGAAGAGCAAACGTTGCGGGACTATGAACTGGTGCTAGTGCTCAACCCCGAAGTTGCGGAAGGCGCTCTTGAGGCTGTGACAAACAATGTGAACCAGTTTATTGCCGGTAAAGGTGGCGTTGTCTCCGACAACGAACAGTGGGGCAAGCGGAAACTGGCCTTTCCCATCAAGCGTCATGTGGAGGGCAATTATGTGTTGACGCGATGCAAAATTAAGCCGGCCTGGGCCAAGGAATTGGACGCAAATCTCAATATATCGGAGGATATTTTACGACACCTGCTGATAAAGGTCGGTAGTTAAACTGAGGTTGGCCTGAAGTCTCTGCAGAAGGCAGGGATAAAAGGAGTGCCGGAGATATGCCAAGTTTGAATAAAGTGATTATAATCGGCAACGTCGGCGGAGAGCCGGAGATGCGGTTTACGCCAAATGGAAAGCCGGTAACCTCATTTAGTGTGGCCACTAATTGGGTATCAACGACGCCAGAGGGAGAGCGCAGGCAGGAAACGGAGTGGTTCAGCGTGGTAACCTTTAATAAGCTTGCCGAACAGTGCAACCAGTTCCTGGCCAAGGGCCGGCTGGTTTATGCGGAAGGCAGGCTGCGGACCCGTACCTGGGAAGGACAGGATGGGCTGCAGCATTCCAGAGTAGAGGTAAATGCCAACCGGGTGATATTCCTTGATCGCCGGGGGGTATCACCGCTGCCCGAGGACAGGTTCGGAGAAAATACTGGCGCTGGTACCAGCGATGGCAAGATAGAGGAAAGTTATGCTGCGGAGCTGGAACCTGGCGATATCAACTTTTAGATAAAAACACTGGAAAGGGTTGTGCATGGCAGAAACGAGAGAAGCACCCAGGAGCAGGAGATGGGCCAAACCAAGATATGTGCCCAGGCGCAAGGTATGTTCCTTCTGTGCGGATAAGGCGCTGGTTATAGATTATAAAAATCCGGAAAAATTGATACACTTTATTACCGATAGGGGAAAGATTGCCCCGCGCCGCAAAAGCGGCACCTGTGCCAGGCATCAGCGCATTCTGGCAAGAGAAATAAAAAGGGCCCGCCATCTGGCGATG
>Ga0180438_10004879_pt1 | contig 19027 bp, 15 predicted proteins | sample SS_ome_12_FD_132455 | JGI IMG/M metagenome (GOLD analysis project Ga0180438, IMG submission 132455) | Hypersaline lake sediment archaeal communities from the Salton Sea, California, USA - SS_3_D_2 metaG | ecosystem: Environmental > Aquatic > Non-marine Saline and Alkaline > Hypersaline >...
GACCGCGGCTACATCAGCCCTTATTTCATCACCAATGCCGAACGTATGGAAGCGGAGATTGAAGACCCTTATATTCTTATAACCGATAAGAAGATTTCCGCGGTATCCGACCTTCTGCCGGCGCTGGAAAAGATACTGCAGGTGTCGAAGAACCTGCTGGTGGTGGCGGAAGACGTAGATGGTGAGGCGCTGGCCACGCTGGTGGTGAACAAGCTGCGCGGCACCATCAATATCCTGGCGGTGAAAGCGCCTGGTTTTGGCGACCGGCGCAAAGCGATGCTCGAAGACATGGCCATTCTCACCGGTGGCAAGGTAATCTCCGAGGAGGTCGGGCGCAAGCTTGACTCGGTTACCGTTGAGGACCTAGGCCGGGCGCGCCGGGTGACGTCTGACAAGGACAAGACCACCATCGTCGAGGGTAAGGGTTCGGACGAGGCCATAAAGGCGCGAATCAAGCAGATAAAGGCCCAGATTGAGGAGACCACCTCTGATTTTGACCGCGAGAAACTCCAGGAGCGGCAGGCCAAGCTGGCCGGCGGCGTGGCGGTCATCAAAGTGGGCGCTGCCACCGAGGTTGAGCTCAAAGAGAAGAAACACCGGGTTGAGGACGCCCTCTCTGCAACGCGCGCCGCGGTGGAGGAAGGCATTCTGCCCGGCGGTGGCGTGGCCCTGCTCAATTCGCTCAAAGCTCTGGATAAGCTGCAGGTCAATGGTGACGAGTCTACCGGCGTTGATATCGTGAAAAAGGCGGTGGAGGAGCCTATCCGCTGGATCGCGGTCAACGCGGGAAAGGATGGCTCGGTGGTCGTCGATGCGGTCAAGAAGAGCGCTGCCGGCACCGGCTACGATGCCGAGGCGGACGAATTCGGCGATATGGTACAGAAGGGTATCATTGACCCGACCAAGGTAGTCCGGAGCGCCCTGCAGAATGCCGCCAGCATTGCCTCCATGGTACTGATTACCGAATCGCTGGTAACCGATATACCGGAGAAGGAGAAGACACCGCCGATGCCCGGTGGTGGCGGCATGGACTACGGCATGTAAGCCAAGAACTTCTGCCGTAAAAACAGCCAAAGCGATAATTAGGCCGCGGCCCTCAGGGCCGCGGCCTTTTTTGACCGCCAGTCAGTACCGGATAAAACCGTCGCTGATGAGCCCACGATATTGACAAACGTGGCAAGCCCGTGTAGTCTTTTTAGTATACCCTCTTATTTCGGGTCTTTTTTTTAAATTGGCGGCACGGCGTAAATGGAATTATCTAGGATTACCCAGCAGTTCACCGAGAGCATCATTAGGGATATGACGCGGGTGGCGCTGCGCCATCCCGGCAGTATAAATCTGGCGCAGGGGTTTCCGGACTTCCCAGCTCCCGAAGCCATCAAACAGGCGGCCGTCGAAGCGATACAGAAGGATATGAACCAGTATGCCGTTACCTGGGGGATTACCGCGCTCCGCGAAGCGATTGCTGCCAAAACTCGTCATTACAACCACATTGAAGCGGACCCGGACAAAGGCATCACCGTAACCTGCGGCTCGACGGAAGGGATGATGGCATCGCTCCGGGCGATAATCAATCCCGGCGATGAAATCATAATTTTCGAGCCATTCTATGAAAACTACGGGCCGGACTGTCTTCTCTCCGGAGCAGCACCGCGGTATGTCCGGCTGAGGCCGCCTGACTGGTCCTTTGACTTTGACGAACTGGAAAAAAACTTCAATTCAAAAACCAAGGCCATCGTCATCAATACACCGAACAACCCTACCGGAAAGGTGTTCACTGAAGAAGAACTCCGTTTCATCGCCGGGCTTTGCCTGCAGTATGACGCCGTAGCCGTCACCGATGAGATATACGAACATATCATCTACGATGACCACATACACGTATCGATTGCCTCGCTTCCGGGTATGGAAGACCGCTCCATCACCATAAACTCGATATCGAAGACCTATTCCCTGACCGGGTGGCGGGTCGGCTGGGTTATTGCCAGCGAGCGGATTACAAGAGAGATAAGGAAAGTTCACGATTTTCTGACGGTGGGCGCGGCGGCTCCTTTGCAGATGGGTGCCGCCTTTGCCCTGACGCTGGGCGAGGAGTACTATCGCTGGCTGGCGGAATTTTACCGGAACGCCAGGGATACCCTTTACCAGGCTCTCCTGGAAACCGATTTACACCCGTATAAACCGGCCGGGGCTTACTACATCATGTGCGAGTGCACTGACTTCATGCAGCAGCATCAACTGCCCAATTCCCTGGAGCTGGCCTATTACCTGGTGAAAAATATCGGCATCGCTGCGGTGCCGGGGAGTTCGTTCTACTCTGACCCCAGCTACGGGAAATTACAGATACGGTTCTGTTTTTGTAAGAACCCGGAGACGCTGCAGAAGGCGCGGACCTATCTTTCCAGGATAGCCAAAGCCACCGAAAACCGCTGACCTGTCCTGCCTGATATTTCGGCTGCAGGTAAATGGCGAATCTACAGCTTCAGCAGTGCTTCCAGAGATGAGTCAGCAGAGACCGGCCCCACAATTGCCAGGCGCAGTTTCTCCCCAATCAGGAGGTCGCGGGCAAGCTGCTGTAATTCTTCGGCGGTAATGCGGTCAATGATGGCAACGACCTCATCTACGGTGAGGATGCGGCCGGTCAGCAGTTCCTGGCCGCCAATCCAGCCGGCCACGCTGCGACTGTCCTCCATCCGCAACAGCAACCGTCCCTTGGAGAACTCCTTGGCCTTGTTCAGTTCCGCTTCCGGAACCATGTCCTTGAGCTGGCCGAGTTCTTCGACGATGGCCTTTATGGCTAACGACAGGTTTTTTATATCCACGCCGGCGCCAATGATGAGGGAGCCGGTATCGAAGAAATGGTCAACGTAACTGCTGATGCTGTAGGCTAGGCCGAGCTTATCACGGATGTTGGTGAACAGGCGGCTGCTCATGCCGTCGCCGAGGATAACGTTGAGCAGATCGGCGGTGAACCGCTGGGGGTGGAGGAGAGACAGTCCCGGTAGCGCCAGACAGAGGTGAACCTGCTCTAGCTCTCGGCTCTCAATGCGCAGCCTGGGGAACCCTTTCTCTTCATAGGGGAGGTATCCGGTTCGGGATGGGCGTCCCTTCCATTTGCCCAGCGTACGGTCGACCAAACTCACCATCTCCTCGTGCTGGATGTCACCGGCGGCGACGACCACGGTATTTCCGGGCTGGTAGTAATCAGCGAGGTAATCGAGCATGAGTTCACGGGTTATCCCGCTGACGGAATCACGGCTCCCGGCAATATCACGCCCCAGCGGATGTTCCGGCCAGAGGGTCTCGTCGATGAGCATACCCACCCGCTGCGCGGGCGAGTCGTTGCTCATATTTATCTCCTCGATGATGACCTGGCGCTCCTTTTCTATATCTTCGGGGTCAAATCGTGAGTTGATGAGCATGTCCACCAGCACGTCAAAGGCGGTCTCGAGGTAGGGCCGGGCCACCTTGCACCAGTAAATGGTGAGCTCTTTATCCGTTCCTCCGTTCAAAATGCCGCCCACGCCCTCGATGGCCGTAGCTATATCTCTGGCAGTGGGCTGCCTGGCCGTGCCTCGGAAACACAGGTGCTCGATGAAATGGGAGACGCCGGCCTGAGCGTCATTTTCATAGCGGGAGCCGGTGCCGATGAAGAAGCTGATTGACACCGAGGGTGTCTGGGGCATGGTTGAGGTCAAAATTCGCAGTCCGTTATCCAGGGTGCTTTTCTGGTACAATTAACTACCTCACGGATAAATAGTTGACATAAACTATTTTTTAATCCGGCCTTTGCATGGCCTGCCGGCATCGGTTGAGTATGGAAAGGATTTCAAATGGCTCTTCTATGGTGGGGAAGGTGGGCACGCCCTGCGGTTCCAGGAACGCCTTGGCCGCCTCCATATGTTCTCTCTCGGCGCTGAAGGTGACATAAAGCGGCTTCTCCGGGTATTTCCTGGCCAGCCTGACCAGGAAGTCTAGGGGCGGTATGCCGATGTTTTCGGCCAGCATGAGGGCTGCCACCACCGCATCAATATTTTTATCTTTCAGCAGGGCTTCGATGGCCTCCCCGTAACTGAACTCAACGCTATGCTCGAATACAGATGGCCAGATATCCACCGGATTGCGCATGCGGACGAAGTCCGGGCTTATCTCCTGCAAACGTTTTCTGGTCTCTTCCTCGACCTCGGGGATTTCCAGCCCCCAGCGCTGCTGGCAAAGGTCTGATAGTACCACCAGCATAGCGCCGGAAGGCGCCATGAAGCCCACTCGATTTCCCTTGGGCATTGGCGTGTGGGCCAGCGCCCGGGCGGTCGGTACCAAGTGCGAGTATTCGTAAATCCGGGTGATGCCGGCCTGCTTGATGGTGCCATCCAGGATGCGCTCGTCTGAGAACATGGAGGCGGTATGGGTCACGGCCGCTTTGGCCCCCTGCCGGGTGCTGCCTCCCATGAGCAGGAACACCGGCTTTTGCCTGGTGACCTGGCGCCCCACTTCAATGAAGCGCCTTGGCCGCTTTATGCTTTCCAGATAGAGGAAAATAACTCCTGTCTCCGGGTCCTGCCCGTAGTATTCCAGGACGTCGCTCTCATCGACATCGATTTTGTTGCCCAGCCCGGTTACTCTGGCCACCCCATAATTCTCGTCGATGATGATACAGTACATGGTGTGGGTGGCGAAATTGCCCGTCTGGGCGATGTAAGAGATTTTTCCCTGCGGGACCTTGCCCAGCGGGAAAATGCTGGTGGTGAAGTGACAGGGTGTTGAGGTGTGGCCGGAGGTATTGGGGCCCACGGCAATGGTGCCGGCTTCGTCGATGGCGCGCGTCAGCTCCTCCTGAAGCGCCTTGCCGTTTTCGTTGACTTCGGAGAAGCCGCCGGCGCAGAGAACGAATGATTTGACACCCCTGGCGGTGCATTCCTTTACCGCCTGAACCGTAGCCCGGGCGGGGATAACGATGACCGCCAGGTCAACGCCCTCCGGCAGTTCCGAGATTGACGAGCAGGCGGGTAGGCCCAGGATTTCACCGCCCCGGGGGTTTACCGGGTAGACCTTGCCCTTGTAGCCATTGACCAGGATGTTATTCAGGACGGTATAGCCGGCCTTGCCGGGGGTGGCGGAGGCGCCAATCACGGCGATGCTGTCGGGTTGATAGAGCTTGGTTAAGTCCTTTCTGCGGGTTATTTCGCCCGCTGGTTTCGCCGGCTCTTTACTCAGAGTGACCAGCGCGTCCACGGCAACCGGTTTGCCGTCGCGCCTGATTTTGAGCGGATTGATATCTATCGACTGTATCGACGGCTGTTGAAGCCCAATTTCGCCGAGGGTCACCAGGACGCGTGCCAGCGCCTCAACGTCAACGGCGGCCTCGCCGCGGAATTCCTCGAGCAGTTTTCTATGCTGGATTTCCCGGACCATTTCCCGCGCGTCCTGAATGGTAAAAGGGGCTACGCGGAAGATGATATCCTGGAAGACCTCGGTCATGATGCCGCCCAGTCCGAACATGACGCAGGGGCCGAAGTGGGCATCGCGGATCAGTCCGCAGACCATCTCCCGCTCGCCCTTCACCATCTCCTGCACCAGCACCGCCTCACTGCCCGGTATCTGGAGCAGCCGCTGGCTTTCCTGCTTCACCTCCTCCGCGTTTTTCAGGTTCAGGGCAATGCCGCCGACCTCTGTCTTGTGGTAGAGCTCTTTCCCGGCCGCTTTCAGTACCACCGGAAATCCGAGCCTGGCGGCGGCTTCTGCCGCGGAATCGGCATCGCCGGCGATAGCTTCCCGGCAGACCGGGATGCCCAGGCTGCCGCAGAACCTCTTGGCATCATATTCATTCAGTGCGTTCTGTCCCTGGCTCAGGGCTTCTTCAATAATATCCATTGATGGCATCACCTCACCTTGTAAATAAGCTCTCGGCATAAAAATTATGGCACAGTGAAACCATTGATGGCAAATTTGCCATGAAATTGACTTTGGGGCAGGGCGTTGCTAACATTTAGGCAGGAGGTAGTATGACTGCAGGACATGGTGAATCCAGAATGATGCTGTTTCCGTCGGCGGCCGGAGTTAATGGGAAGGGACATCTTGTCATCGGGGGCTGCGATACCGTGGCGCTGGCCGAAGAGTTCGGCACGCCTCTTTATATTTTCGATGAAGCCGCGTTGCGCCAGAAATGCGCCGAGTTCCGGGAAGAGTTCGGCCGGCGCTATGGGGATGTTGTCATCGCTTATGCCGGCAAGGCGTTCGTCAACCGGGCGCTGGCGCTCCTGCTGAAGGAGGAGGGGCTCGGGCTGGACGTTGTCTCCGGCGGTGAGCTTAGCATTGCCCGTTCCGTTGCTTTCCCGATGGAAAAAATATATTTCCACGGCAACAATAAGTCGGCCGATGAACTCGGCATGGCCCTGGAAGCGAAAGTCGGGCGTATTGTCATCGATAATTTTGCGGAACTGGAGATGCTGGCAGAGATGGCCGCTCAGCGAGGTGCCAAACCCGATGTTCTGCTGCGGCTGACGCCGGGCGTTGACCCGCATACGCATAAGCACATCTCCACCGGTATTGTGGACAGCAAGTTCGGGATACCGCTGACCGGTGCCGGCGAGGCAGTGACCAGGGCGATGTCTGCACCCAGCCTGAACCTGACAGGGCTGCAGTTTCATCTTGGCTCCCAGATTTTTGAGCTGGAACCCTATGTCCAGGCTATCAGGGTCATTCTGGACCTGGCCGCGGAGATGAAGTCCAGGCATGGTTTTGAACTGCGGGAGCTCGATATCGGTGGCGGCTTTGCTGTCCAGTATACGGTTGACCTGCCGGCACCGACGGTATCCGACTACGCTGAGGCGATAGTAGCTGCGGTGAACGAGAAGTGCCGGGAGCACAGCCTTGACCTGCCGAAGCTGGTCATTGAGCCGGGCCGGTCAATCGTGGGCAGGGCAGGCGTAGCGCTGTATAGAATTGGCGTGGTCAAAGAAATACCCGGAATAAGGTGTTACGTATCCGTTGATGGTGGCATGGCGGATAACATCCGCCCGGCCCTCTACAGCGCTCAGTATGAGGCGGTGGTGGCGAACAGGATGAATGGTAAAACAGCCAGGATGGTTACCATTGCCGGCAAGTTCTGCGAGTCCGGCGACATCCTGATAAAAGACGTTGACCTTCCTGAGGTGGTCGCGGGCGATGTTTTAGCAGTGCCCGATTGCGGTGCCTACTGTCTGGCGATGGGCAGCAATTACAATGCCTCGCTGAAACCGGCCATCGTGCTGGTAAATAACGGCCAGGCCCGCCTGATTCGCCGGCGGGAAACATATGAGGACTTGCTTCGCTGTGATATGGTGTGAAAGGCAGGGGATGGCATGTGGCAGGTAGTTGGACAGGATAGGGCAGTATCAATCCTGCAGCGTGGTCTGGAGCGTGGGTCCCTGGCGCATGCCTATCTGCTGGTAGGCCCGCCTCACGTGGGTAAGATGACGCTGGCGCTGAACCTGGCACAGGCTTTGAACTGCGAGTCGTCAGGAACACCCTGTGGGGAGTGTCAGCCCTGCCTGAAGATAGCGTCCGGGAACCACGCCGATGTCCAGATAATTGGCTTAACTCAGCGTGAGGAGGCTGCGGAGGCCAAACTGATCAGCATCGACCAGGTGCGGGAAATGCAGCACTCGGCCAGCCTGCCACCTTTTGAGGGTAAATGCAAGGTGTTCATCATTGAGGACGCGGAACTTCTGTCAATTGAGGCGGCAAATTGCCTTTTGAAGACGCTGGAGGAACCCACGGATAATATGGTCTTTCTATTGTTGACCACTAACGAAAAGTTCCTGCCGGAGACGGTGGTCTCGCGCTGTCAGCGCCTGGAGCTTAGCCCGCTGCCTCCTTCACCGATGGAGGAAGCGCTCCAGAAACGCTGGGAGATTGAGCCGTTGCGGGCGAAACTGCTTTCCAGATTATCCCGGGGGTGTCTGGGCTGGGCAGTCGCCGCGCACTGTGATGACCGCATATTGCAGGAGCGGGCCGAGAAGCTGGAACGTCTGTATGAAGTAATCAGGGCGGATACCGAGGAACGCTTTCACCATGCGGCGCAACTGGCCGCTCAGTTTGCGCAGGACAGGGCGGCGGTGCAGGAAATACTTGACCTGTGGCTGGGCTGGTGGCGCGACCTGCTGCTGGTGAAGGTGGGCTGTCCGGATTACGTGGCCAATACCGACCAGTTAAAGGTGCTAAATGACGCCGCCGGGCAATATACTGTAAAACAGATAAGGGATTGCCTGGGCAGCATCAGGGCAGCGGGAAGAGAGCTGAGGCAGAACGCCAATGCACGACTGGTGCTGGAAGTACTGATGCTGGATATGCCCGGAGGAAAGGCGATTACTAGTGGAGATTCGATAGTGGGAGTAAAGGTAACCAATGGCTGAAAAGATTGTCGGCATAAGGTTCAAGCCAGCGGGAAAGGTCTATTACTTTGACCCGGTAGGACTGGAACTTGAAGTCAATGACTATGTTGTAGTAGAGACGAGCCGTGGCATGGAACTGGGGAAGGTGGTCATCGCGCCGCGGCAGGTGCTGGCCAATGAGATTAACGAGCCGCTCAAGCCGGTAACACGCAAGGCGGAACCGGATGACATTTCGCGCGCTCAGGAGCTTGAGGCAAAGGCTGAGGAAGCGCTCATCGAATGCGGAAAAATGATTGATGAGCTCCGGCTGCCGATGAAACTCCTTTCTGCGGAGTATAACGTTGATGGCAGTCGCCTCACTTTCCTGTTCAGTGCCGAGCAGAGAGTGGATTTCCGCGAGCTGGTACGCCGGTTGACCAGAGAGTTCAAGGTGAAGGTGGAGCTGCGGCAGGTTGGTACCAGGGATGAGGCCAAGCTCCTGGGGGGCTTCGGTCGGTGCGGCCGTCCGCTGTGCTGTATGAGCTTCATCACCGAATTTGACCCGGTGTCAATCCGGATGGCGAAAGACCAGGACCTGCCGTTGAACCCGATGAAGATTTCCGGCGTCTGCGGCCGTCTGATGTGCTGCCTGGGCTATGAGAGCGAGCAGTACCGTACCATGAAGGAGAAAATGCCCCGGGCGGGCCAGCAGGTATCAACGGCCATGGGCGATGCGACGGTGGTGGGCAGTAATCCGTTGAAGGAAACGGTGCTGGTACGGCTGGAGAGCGAAGCGACCGTGGAGTTGCCGCTGGGTGATGTCTCGTACTAGCTGGTGTTTTCCTGTGGCAGGTACTTGTGCCATTCCCCTCTGGCCTGGCGGTAGTGATAGGGGATGCTGAAGAAAAGCTGGTCGCCGGGATAAGCCGGTTTGCGGGTGAGTTTCATCCCGGCCTCCTGCGGGGTTCTGCCTGCCTTGTGGCGGTTGCAGAGCACGCAGGCGCTGACCACGTTCTCCCAGGTATGCTGACCACCTCGGTAGCGGGGAATGATATGGTCCAAGGTCAGTTGCCTGGTCTGCTTGCCGCAATACTGGCAGGTGTATTTATCACGGTTGAAGACCTCGTAACGGGTCAGCTTTTTCTGCCGGTAGGGACGTTTCACCAGGAAAGCGAGGCGTATTACGGAAGGCAGCTCAAAGCTGGCACTGACCGTGTGGATGAAGCCGGCGCCGTTTTCCAGCATCTCTGCCTTGCCTTGGTAGATGAGCACGATGGCACGCTTGGCCCGGCATATGGTGAGCGGTTCGTAGCTCTGGTTAAGTACCAGGACCGGCAGATTAATCATCTTCGGGACTTCTCCCTCGGCAAAGCTACCTCATTTTACTAGAAAAACGACCGCATAAGCAAACAAATAGACTGCTGGTATAATCCCATGAATAAGGGCGGGCAGAAGCCCTCCCTCTATATTTTTACTTCTTCCGCAATACCTCCGGATTCACGCAATTGGGCGGCGTTACACCCTTGAGGCCGGCAAGAAGGTTGGCCGCGGCCATGTTGGCCATCTTGGTGCGGGTGGCCACGCTGGCACTGGCTATATGAGGTGCGATGGTGATGTTCTCCAGCGTCAGCAGCGGGTCATCCATCAGTATGGGCTCCGGCTCGGTGACGTCCAGGCCAGCGGCGAATATCTGCCCCGATTTGAGTGCTTCGTAGAGGGCTTTCTGGTCAACCACCGGCCCGCGGGAAGTGTTGACGAAGATGGCTGTCTTCTTCATGGCGGCAAATTCTTTGCTACTTATCATATGGCGTGTTTCCGCGGTGAGCGGGACGTGAACGGTAACAAAGTCAGCCCTGGAAAGCATCTGGTAGAGGTCGGGCACGTACTCCAGTCCGTACGCTTTCTCTTCCTCCGGCTTTCGTCTTATGGCATCGTGGTAGAGCACTTTCATATCGAAGCCCCGGGCGCGTTTGGCCACTTCTAGGCCAATGCGTCCGCAGCCAACGATGCCTAGGGTGGCGTGGTGAATATCGTGGCCGAGCAGTATCATCGGCCCCCAGGTCTTCCATTTGCCGCTTCTTGTCCAGCGGTCGCCTTCGGCCACCCTCCTGCCGGTGGCCATGATGAGGGACCAGGCAAAATCAGCTGTGGTCTCGGTGAGCACGCCGGGGGTATTGCCGACGACAATGCCGCGTCTGGTCGCTTCTGGAACGTCGATGTTATCGAAGCCAACCGCCATATTGCTGACTACCTTCAGCTTCGGGGTGGCATCCATGAGCTCGGCGTCGACCCTGTCGGTAAGCAGCGATAGCAGCCCATCGATATCCTGCACCTTTTGCAACAGGACATCGCGTGGCGGGGGAAGTTCACCTTCCCATAAATCCATCTCGGTTTCTTGGGCAATGGTGTCCAGGGCTTCCTGGGCCATCTTCCTAGCGACAAATACTCTGGGTCTGGCCATATTCGTGGCCTCCTTTCGGGTAAGTCTATCCTCTGGTCTGGCGGACGATGAAGCGCATGGCGCATTCCGCGGCATTGGCCAGCAGCCTCTCCGCCTCGGCCATGGACTGCTCCAGCGTAATCGGTCCCGGGGCAATGCTGAGCACGGCATCGATTCCTTGGTCGTAGACCACCCGGCAATCATCAGCTACCTCGCCGGCCAGGGCGATGACCGTGGCCCCGAATTTTTTCGCCGCCATGGCTACGCCGGTGGGCACTTTGCCCATTGCCGACTGGCAGTCAATGCGCCCCTCGGCGGTGAAGACGATTTTAGCACCTTTCAAATCAGCCACCAGATTGGTTGCCTTGATGACAACATCGATTCCGGGCACCATTCTGGCTTTCAGAAAGACCATCAGCCCCAGCCCCAGCCCGCCGGCAGCGCCAGCACCGGGCACATCTCTTAAGTCTATATCAAGGTCTCTTTTAATTACGTCAGCATAGTGCGAGAGCGCGGCATCAAGCTGTTTCACCAGTTCGGGGGTGGCGCCTTTCTGGGGCCCGTAGATAGAGGAAGCGCCCCTGGGGCCGCAAAGCGGGTTGTTCACGTCGGAGGCGAGGGTGACCTCGAAGTCGGCCAGCCGCGGGTCCATGGCGGAAATATCAATCCTTTCCAGCTTGGCCAGTGCCGCACCGCCGAAGGGCAGTTCCTTGCCCTCGGCATCGAGAAGGCGGGCACCGAGCGCCTGCGCCATGCCGGCGCCTCCATCGTTGGTGGCGCTGCCCCCGACTCCGATAATGAGCTTGCGGCAGCCGTGGTCAAGCGCGGCGCGGATCAGTTCACCGGTGCCATAGGTGGTGGTGGTAAGCGGGTTTCGTTTCTCCGGTGGCACCAGCGGCAGGCCGGAAGCGGAAGCCATCTCAATCACGGCGGTGGTCTTATCGCTCAGAATGCCCCAGTGGGCGCTCACCCGTTCCTGCAATGGTCCGGTAACCTCGGTGCTCATCATCTCGCCGCCGGTGGCATCCACCAGCGCCTGCACCGTGCCCTCACCACCATCGGCCATCGGCTTCAGTACCGTCTCGGCATCCGGGACAATGCGCTTTACCCCTTCCTCAATGGCCCGGGCCACTTCCAGAGCGGTGAGGTTCCCCTTGAATCCCTGCGGGGCAATGACTATCTTCATGGCCTTACTCCTCGAGAGGAAAGCTGACTATACTCAATCGTTGCCTCTGGCATTCCGGTACGCCTCGTCAAGCAGTTCCACGATTTCTAGAACGGTCACCGGTAGTTTCTGCTGGCTTACGCCGCAGGCAAGCTGCATGATACAGGCGGGACAGCTTGAGACCAGGGTATCGGCGCCTGTCCTGGCAACGTTACCCATCTTCCGTTCCAGCACTTTCTGCGATAAAGCGTAGTTCTTGAAAGCATAGCTCCCGGCAGCACCACAGCACATATCGGCCTCCGCCATCTCCACAAACTCAACGCCCGGGATACTCTTCAATATGGTGCGCGGCTGGTCTTTTATTTTCTGATAGTGGGAGAGGTGGCAGGGGTCGTGGAAGGTGACCTTTCTCTTGAGCTCGCCCATTTCGGCATTCAGCCCGATTTCGACCAGGAATTCGCTGATGTCCCTGACTTTCCCGGCAAATTCTTTGGCCTTTTCCGACCATTGCGGGTCGTCAGCCAGCAGTTTAGCGTAGTCTTTCAGGTAGGAGCTGCAGCTGGCGCAGGGGGTGACTATGGCATCCACCTTCATTTTACTGGCCGTCTCTATGTTTTTCCGGGCCAGGTCCTTGGCCGATTCCATATCCCCGTAACCGGCGGCGGGCAGCCCGCAGCAGACAAAGTCAGGTACGGCGACTTCCACCTGGTTTTTATTGAGCACGCGAATGGTGGCGGCGCCTCTTTCCGGAGCGAAATTTGGCGCATAGCAGCCCACGAAATAGGCAACGCGATGTTTGGGCTTATCAATATTCTTTACCAAGTGTTTTATAGCGTCCAGACCTTCGCTGGCGGGCACTTTCGGCACCATGGCCTCCGCCTTTCCAGCATCACCGACCAGTCTGGTAAGGCCGGTCTTCCTCGCCAGATTGCGGAGCCCGGTGACATCGGCCAGCCTGAGCAGTCGGGAGGCCCTATGCAGCATCTCCGGGTTGGGCAGCAATTTCTGGAAGAGCAGGCGCTGTGTCCAGGGCTGTCCTTTCTGCCTGAGCAGCTCCTGCCGGACCCGGAAGATAATCTCTCCCGTTGGCACTGCGGGCGGACAGTGCTCCGTGCAGCCGTTGCAGGTGAGGCAGTTGAATATCTGCTCGTTCAGGTCGTCAAGGCCAAGCTTCTTGTCGAGCAGGGCGCTGCGAAGCAGTGCCACACGCCCTCTGGCGCTAGCCCATTCTATTCCGGTAACCTTATAAGTAGGACAGCCGGCCAGACAGAGTCCGCATTTATTGCATAGCTGTAAAGTTTGCTCTAATTCCTCCACCACGGTTGACATAATCAGCGTAAACCTCCTAGCAGTCGCCCCGGGTTCAGAATGTTGTTCGGGTCGAACTCAGCTTTCAGTCGTCTCATCAAGGGATAATCATTTCGCAACGGCAGCGTAGCCGCTTCTTTTCTGACCGCAAGCGGTGCTGCTTCTATCAGAAAGAAACCGTTCAGGCTGGCGGCTGCCCGCTTCAGTTCGTCGGTGATGCGTAACAGAGCCTCATGCTCTGCCGCCAGATAAGTATAGAGTATGCCGTTGCCGCAGTGAGCGGTCAGGCCGATTTTCACGCCCCGGCTGGCACCGATTTTCTTTACCTGCTGCACCAAATCTCCCAGCTTGCTGATGGGCACCGCGGCCTTGCCTTGAACGACAGAATTATTGGCGTCAAGCATTGCCCCGTGGCTGCCGCGGTATGCCGTCCAGGCAGGGGAGGCTTTTTCGTTTTCCAGCGTTATCACTGTTTGTGCCTTGTTTGTCTTGGCCAGGGCGCTGACATCCTTGACGTGACGCGCCACATCTCCTTTCGTTCCTTCGGCGTTGACGATTAGAAGCACGTCACTATCTTTGAGGTTCGAGCCGATGGCTTCGGCCACGCCATGGCCAGTTACCGCATCGACGAGTTCTATGGCGCTGGGCGTTAACGGTGAGTTGAGTAGCTGGCCGACCATGCGGAAGGCATCTTCGGCATCGTTGAAGGTCATATAAAGGCCGGCGCTCGCTTCAGGCATAGGGAAAAGCCTCAGCACGGCCTCGGTGATGACGCCTAGGGTGCCCCACGAGCCGATGTACATCCGGCACAGGTCTATGCCGGCCACGTTCTTCATGGTCTTCCCGCCGGTGTGGATGATATCGCCGGTCGGGCTGACAACCGTAACTCCCAGAACAAGGTCGCGAACGCTACTGTACATGATGCGCCGCGGGCCGTTGCTATTAGTGGCTATTTCTCCGCCAATGGTCGAGGTCTCCATGTAGTTCGGGTCCAGAGGGAAAAACAGGTTCTTTTCCGCCAGTTGCTTTTGCAGTTCACCGTTGACCATGCCAGCCTGCACCTGAACGGAGAAATTGCTGGCATCAAGCTCAACGATCCGGTTCATATTGCTCAGACAGAGCACGGTATCGGCCGCTTCCAGGCAGGGCCCGGTATGCTGTTTGGAGCCGTTTCCCCAGGGGACAAGGGTTATTCGGGATTCATTGGCCGCCCTGACTATATCCACTACCTGTTTCGTGGAGGCCGGCTGGACAACGGCCCGGGGAGCGATGCCGTCAACAGTGTAACGAGCGGCTGCCTTGTCGCCGGTCAACACATTACCAGCACCAGCGATTTCGCCGAGCTTCTGGTAGAAGGCCTGTTTCTCCGGTGAAACTGTATTATCCATCAACGTGCTGCCCCTTTCTCCTTCGGCAGCACTGCTTCTGCTTCCGGTGGGAACATCTTTCCTGGATTGAAGATGTCATTGGGGTCAAAGACGTCTTTGACCTTACGCATGGCGGCGATATCCGCCGGGTCAAACATATGGCGCATGGCGTCCATCTTCTCCAGACCGATGCCATGCTCGCCGGATATAGTGCCGCCCATGGCAATACAGGCATCGAGGATAGTTTCACCGGCTTTCTTCGCCGCTTTGTGCTCCTCCGGGCTCTTGACGTCAAACAGAATCAGTGGATGGAGGTTACCGTCACCGGCATGGGCCACATTAACGATAAGTACTTTGTATTCCTCTGCGATTTCGCCTACCTTATGGAGGGCTGCCGGCAGCTTATCCCGCGGGACAGTGCCGTCACAAACTATGTACGGGGGGCATATCCTGGCCACCGAGCCGAAGGCGCCACGTCGTCCCTTCCAGAGGGCGTCGCGCTCAGCGCTGCTCTGCGCAATGCGCAATTCACGCGCTTTATTTTTCTGGCAGATTTCGGAAATTTCACGTACCTGTTTTTCCAGGGTGTCAGCGAGTCCAGCGACTTCTATCAGCAGCAGTCCGGCGGCATCGGTGGGGTAGCCGGCCTTTACGCTCTGCTCGATTACCTGGCACATTTTCTGGTCCAGCAGCTCAATGGCGCCGGGTACGATGCCAGCACCGATGATGTCGGAGACAGCCTGGCTGGTGTCCTCCAGGCGGTCGAAGATAGCCAGCATGGTCCGTGACGCTTCCGGTTTGGGGATGATATGTAGTATCAGCTTCGTGGCCACGCCCAGCATTCCTTCGGAACCGATGAAGAGGCCTCTTAAATCATAGGCCGGGAAATCCTCAACGTAATCACCAACATCTATCACCGTGCCATCGGCCAGGACGATTTCAATGCCGTAAACATATTTGGAGGTGACGCCGTAGCGCAGACACATCGGCCCGCCAGCGTTCTCGCCGACGTTGCCGCCCATTGTAGAGCTTTTCTGGCTGGCTGGGTCGGGCGGGTAAAAATAGCCCAGCGGTGCCAGGGCGTTCTGCAAATCAAGATTGACCACTCCGGGCTCAACCACCGCCCGGCGGTCGGCGGTATTTATCTCCAGAATCCGGTTCATGCGGCTGATTTCCAGAACGATGCCGCCTTTAAGCGGGATGGTGCCGCCGGACAGGTTGGTGCCGGCACCACGGGGCACCACCGGTATCCTCTCCCGGTGCGCCAGCTTCATTATTGCCGAGACCTGCTCCGTACTGCGGGGAAAGACAATGACATCGGGCATTTCCTGCCTCATGGTGGCGTCGTAGGAATAGGAGAGCAGGTCTTTAAGCTCGGCCAGGATATTCTCTTTGCCGACGATTCTGGTCAGCTCTTTAATAATGCTCGGTGCTATCAAATTGCATTCCTCCTCACTCCCTTGCGGACTGCTAAATGAGAAAAGTCGGTGGGGCTGTGGGTTTGCGGGGTGCACTATTAACTATAGTCTGGCCCATGCCTCCATAAGAGTACGTTTGGCATTGGCCACCACCACCTCCGGGCTCTGCCCGGCTAACGGTTTGACCTCAAAGGCGACCACGTTCTGTTTTCCATCGCCGATATACCCGTTTTCCATCAAGGCCTTCAAGAAAAGCCTTACCTCATCCACGTCATTTTCACCTACGGCCATCCCGAACGGGGGGTGTTTGTCCCCGTAGGCGGGGTGGCTCTTGTCTTTCAGTATGCAGCTACCGATGTGTACATGAGTCAGGTAATCTTTGGCCGTTTTGACGGCATAGGCAGGCGTTTCCTTGAGCAGCGGCAGGTGGCTGAGGTCTATCATCAGCCCGAAGTTGGCGTATTGCCGTTTCACCTCTCTGGCTACCTCGACGGCTTCTTCCGTGGGCCCGATAAGGCATTTCTTGTCGTACTCGCGGTCAAAGATTTCCATGGTGATGCCGAGGTCGCCTTTACTCTGCGCGTAGCTGCAAATCTGGGAAAGTGAATCCGCCAGCAGCTCTTTGGCCTGGTCGCGCTTCTCTCTGGCCGGCGTCGGGCCGCTGAGCACGGCAAGCTGCTTGGCACCGAGCAGGTATGCCTCATCTATGCCGCCTTTGATGGCGGTGATGGCAGCTTCCCGCTGCTGCGGTACCAGGCTGTTCAGGTCAAGCTTGTTGTTTAAAAGCAAGGGCTGGCCAACATAACCAATGACGAGATGGCTGGCGCCGAGTATCTGCATTACCTCATCACGGATATCCTCCGGAACGGTGGAAATCTCAATGGCACCGAAGAACTCGTCCTCGGCGATTTTTCTGATGGACTCAACCGTATCCGTCTCCGGATAAGCCATCAATTGCACAATGCCAACCTTCATATAAGAATGCAGGTTATCTTTCATCACGGCGGCTCCTTTCGTAAATTAGTACCGTACAAAAGGCGATGTTCGGTTCGGACACTCTATTAACAAACAGAGGGCGCTTTATTTGATATGGAAGCAGGCAGTCTGCGGCGGGCAGATTTCCCGGGTTGCTGCGGAATGGCGCTATTACTTTCTTCAGGATGCCCGTGATACTTGTCGTGCTTGTGTTCCGTGAAAGACACGCCAAGATTCGAGTCATTAGCATCCTGATCATACTTTACCTCTGGCTAGTTCTGGAGGGGGTCTCACCTCAAATATATCATAGCGTCCAGATGGCGTCAAGGAAAAGACTCACTCGTCGAGCAGGGGAAGGACCAGCGGGCCTTCCGGAACGACGATAATTTCGGCATCATCGCCCAGAGCGGAGAAGGCTTTCTCCAGCCCTTCTTCGACCGTGCTGACCGGCGTGAGCATCATGTCGCGGACGTCTTGAGGAGCCAAGCTTGAGGCCAGATATATGTCCTGCTTCAGCTGGGTGCGGGCCAGAATCTGGTTCTCCCACTGGACACCGATGGGCTCTTCCCGCTTTATCTTCCGTATCACTTCTTTGGGAGAGCCTACCGAGCGGTGCAGCTCAAGGAATGCCTGCGGCCCGATGCCGGCGTGGCACAGTGAAGCCACGATTATAATGCCACCGTCGCGGGTAATCTGCGCTGCGGTGTCAATGCCTTTGCAGGTCTGGTACAGGTCCAGGTCGAGCGGTGCCCCGCTGTTGGTGGTTATGGTGATATCCGCTCTCCGGGGCACCTTAACGCCGGCGATTTCCCGCTCTATCTCACAGCCTTTCTCATGCGCCTTGAAGGGGTGACCGGCGACCACGTGCGTTATCTCCCGATTCTTATTGAGCAGCACATTGACGATGAAATTGAGTCTGGCCATCTGCGCCTGCTCGACGAGGTCTTCATGCAGCGGATTCCCCTTCAGAATGCCGGCGCGTGTTTTGGGGTGCTCTATCATCCGGTAGCCGTGGTTGTGGTAGGCGGAGCGCACGCTGAAAACCCCCGGGGCGATGCTCTTGCGCCCCCCGGAGAAGCCGGCAAAGAAATGCGGCTCGATAAACCCGGTGCTTATGCGGAAATCGGCTTCGATGACCCGACGGTTTATGTCCACCGGCGTGCCCCGTGAGGTGGCGCCGATATACACGGTGTCATTCACGTCGTGGTTGACGACGTTATAGCTGGCCACGATATCTTTGCCCAGTTTCCTGGTCAGCTCGTCCTTATTCAGCGGCGGGTGCAGGCCGAGGGCAACGATGATGGTGATGTTTTCCCGCGGCACTTTGCTTTCCAGTTCAGCGAGCAGAGGGGGCAGGATGCGGTCATCGGGACAGGGCCGGGTATTATCGGTGGCAATGACCACCACCTTATCGCCTGGCCTGACCAGGTCGCGCAGCGGCGGTGACGCTATCGGTGAGCGCAGGGCTTGAGTGATGGCTTCGCTTTCATTGGCCAGCCCCGGGGCTTCCTGTCTGTTGAGGACACAGATGATGTTCCGGACCGGTATCCGTACTGTTAGCGAACTTTCCCCGCAGGGCAATTCAATCTCGGTCAGTTCCATTTCTGACGTTGCTCCCTGTGCTCGGAATGGCTAATATGGTGATGGTATCTGGCTCGAACGCGATATCTATTTTCTGGTGGCTTCCGCCAGCAGAAAAAGGCCCTCAATACAGTACTACCCATTATACAATGGGTAGTACCGATGTCGCACTATTAACTTGTTTCGGGTCCGGGTGGCTATTTCTTGGCCATCGCCTGCATAAGCTCCGCAGCACGGACCGGGTTGAATATGCCACAGGCGCACTGTTTCGCCAGTTCCTTGCCAGCCTCTTCAGCAGTCCTCTGCCCTGCTTTGATATCAGCAACCAGTGATAGTACCAGGTTAGAAGCCACCATGGCGTGGCCACACATGGTGGTAACTTCCTGGACTTCCTTGGCCGGTAACTTCTTGGTGTTGCCCCA
>Ga0180438_10004881_pt1 | contig 19015 bp, 17 predicted proteins | sample SS_ome_12_FD_132455 | JGI IMG/M metagenome (GOLD analysis project Ga0180438, IMG submission 132455) | Hypersaline lake sediment archaeal communities from the Salton Sea, California, USA - SS_3_D_2 metaG | ecosystem: Environmental > Aquatic > Non-marine Saline and Alkaline > Hypersaline >...
ATTTAAAACAACTAGAATTTATAAATTCTTCGATGAATATATTAAAATTTAGAATCTTGATATATAATTAAATCAATTTTTATTTTAACTCTTCTATTTGGTATAAAAGATCTTGCAATTGATCCTCGTTCAAAGTTTTTCCCGTAAAGCTCTTTTCTAATATCATCCTTAATTCTGGAACAGTTTTTGGATCAACATTTACAATATTTATCGCATATATTTCTTCAATTTCATATTTATCAATTAAAAACTTTATAATTTTTTCAGCAGTTTTTTCATCTACCTTAGCGAATTTATTCACATAATTATAGGTGATCTCTTGAAAATGTGATAATCCTTCTTCTGATTCAATTTTTTCAACTTCCTTTTTTACTTTTTCCATTAAGTTTTTAACTTCTGGGATTGAAACTGATTTTTCACTGACTTTTCTTCCAGACATATTTATCCCAACCTTTTTATAATAAAAATAAATTTATGACCCTTTATTCAACCTTAGATGTTCTTTTCCTACGAATAATTTTTTCATGGATTTACCTAGTTTAACTTCAACTTCATAGCAACGACCTCTTGTTCCACTTATTGTTCCAGTGAGTCCATGATATCGTCTATGCGGCATACCTCTCTTTTGATGAGAGGGATCTGTAATAAGATCTACTTTATTACCAACTTCATATTCCATTAAATATTTATCGATGGAACGTAATCCCTTTTCCCTTACGTTCTTTCTATGTCGCTTTCTGGTCTTATTTCTATAACCTTTATGAAGTGTCATCTTTTCCACTAAATAATAAATCATTACAAAATAAATTAAAGTAAGTTATTTTATATTGGATAATTTATTTATTTTTTGATTTTATTTAACTTAAGAAGACTATTTGTAGATTTTTAAAACATCTAAGGCTTGACATTGTAAAGTTGTATTAAAAATATCTGAAAAGGATGGTGTTGTTCTTCCATTATCACCACTAATCAATTCCTTAATATAAACCCCACCTTGAGTTTCTATGATAAACTCAAATAAATTTGATTTTTCATAAGTTCCGTCTATACTATAAATCGATTTTTGTCTAATTCTATCCGCTCTTCGATGAGAGACACGATTTGGTGTTCTCTGTTTGATTTTATCACCTATAAGGGCTTCCTTCAACTTTTTCAAATTAATTAAGAAGGTCTCTTTTGTAATTTTCTCTTTTGAAAAAACTTTTGCTCTATAAATCTTTCTGGTTTGTTCTGCACTTCTTTTTAATTCCTTGACTTCCGATTTTGAACTATATCTTAAATTAGAGATTTTTACTTTTTTTCTATTTTTCTTATTTATTTTCTTTTGAATATTAGACAAATTTAATGTTCTAATTTTGGGATTTCTTAATTCTAATATGAATGGACGCCCATCTCCCAACATTCTAACATCTATATCTTCTCTTCCTCCTCCATGAAATTTATTATCTGTTGCGTGCGACTCGGAAATAAAAACAGGAGAGATTAACTCTTCCACACTAGTTTTGTATTGCTTGCCAGTGTAATTGCATTTTTCACATCCTTTTCCATCACAATTCCTACAATTCCAATGAGTTTGTGGAATATTCCTTAAATATTTATTATATCTTCCATAAATAAATAGACTTCTCATTAAAACTTCAATGGAAAATGAGAGTGAGTTTATAAAGAAAATAAATGTGATGTCAGGATTCAAAAATTCAGGGGGTTTCTCTAAAAAGGAGGAAATTATTTTCCCAATTTCTCTGTTAAAATGACTTTTTATAGATTCTGATTCAAGTAAATTAAACTCTACTTTAAAAGCATCTTCTTTATTAATTATTTGAGAATCAAAAGTGCAGCCAATTAAAAAATTGTCGAATTCAATGTTGTGTATTTGATTTATTGCCTGTTGAGCATAGGGCTCTAAATTTGTAAAAATATTATTACATAAATAACATTTTTCTGTTTCTTGTAAAATGGGGAGATCAATTCCTTCTTTCTCTAAAACCTTGTAGGCAGGTATAAACTTAGCTTTATTTGCTAGAATTTTTAAATTTTTAGCATAATTTTCCTCCTTTTTATCTGAAGAGAGAAATTTCTGATGGTTCTCCATTGTTAGTGCTAAAAGTATAGAAGAACCCCTTTCATAGTTCGTAGTACTAGTACCTAATAAAGAGAACATCCTCCCTAAACAATAAACACATATATGATATTTTTGATAGATTGCTAGGGTTTTTTCAAAGATTGACATGCTCACTAATAATAATTGGAGATCATATTAGTTTTTATTGATTAGATCTGCAGAAGAGAGGATTAAAAAAATTTTAAAATAAATTTTTATTTTTCTATTTAATTTTATTTTTGATGATAAATACATTATAGATGAGTCTAAAATGAGTGAGAAAAAAACTGGTTTTGTAAAGTGGTTTGATTATAAAAAAGGTTTTGGATTTATTACCGTTGACGGTGAGGAGGATGTTTTTGTTCATTTTTCGAATATTTTAATGGAGGGTTTTAAGAAATTAGATATGGGTGATCAAGTTGAGTTTGAATTAAAAGAATCGGAAGATGGAAAAGGTCCAGAAGCACTCAATGTAAAAGTAATTGCGAAAGATAGGAGATACTAATTTTAACGAATCAGCATATATAATAATAAAGAAAAAAAGAAATTTTAAATTTATAATTAGCTTTCCCACTCAAAATCTAAGGTAACATATTTTTTGGTATAGAAGTAAGAAATCAATAAGATTACAGAACATATTGGTCCAAAGAATGCTAAACCAACTGAAAAGGGATCTGTTAAAGTTGGAAGAGTAATCTCTGGTAAGGAAAATATTGTACCTATTACAATTGCTCCCACTGCTTGAAAAATATTAAGAATAATCGATGGAAATCCTGCGTAAGTACCTGCTTTTAAGCTTCCAGTAGATTTTTCATTATCCTCTGCAATATCAGCATAAACGATATAAGGAAATAAAAACCATCCCCCTAAAATTGCTGCTACTCCTGACATAAAAATGACACCCAAAATTAAAGTAGATCCCATAGGTATCAAGCATAAAAGCGTAATAGGAAGAAATACAACCGCTAGAAGATATACTATTAATAATGTTGATTTCTTACCCCTTTTTTCAATTGATCTTCTCCAGAGATAGAGAAAGATGAAGATACCTAATAATAGTACAACAGCGCCTACAATATATTCCATTGTACTCAATTGTAATGCGTCTTCGAGATATTTAAGCATTCCGGTTGATATCATTGACCAACCAAAACCAGATATACCCACCATAAGCACAATGAGCATAAAATTCTTATTTTTTACTGTTTCTTTTAAGCTCTCCTTTAGATTAGAATCTATTTTGTAATATGGTTCTGTAGGTAGAAGAAATGCCATTAAATAAAATAATAAGAACACCAGTAGACCAAATATTAAAATGGGAATTAAATAGATTGTAGGAATTCCTGCATTCACATTAATTTCAAGCGCATCAATGTAAGTAGTAACTATCAGTAATGAAAAGAGTGCCATAATTCCATTTCCAACGAAATTAAAAGTATTTTGATATTGAGAAACTTTAGGTCTATCGCTAATTACAAAAATTTCCGCCATCCATGCTTGATAGGGTGTAGTAACTGCGTAAGCTACACGAAAAACAATATCCCAGATCAGCATCCATAGAAATACAATATTTTTATCATTCATATCAGGTAAAAATAAACTAGGAAGTAAAAGAAAGATCGTTGATAGGGCTAAAATTGGAGCGATCACAATAATGTATGGCTTCCTCCGTCCAAATTTGGTATATTTAGCATCACTTAACCACCCAAATAAAAATTGAGATGCTGCGATAGCTAAATAACCCATAGCTATAGCGAATCCGGCTTTAAAAGAATCTAATCCGTACCCCGAAGTGTAAAGAGTTAAGAGAGCCCAACTTTCAATTCCAAGAACAATGGATGTTCCCAGTCTCGGAAGTCCAAAAAGTACTTTTTTTGAAGTACTAGTTGCACCTCTTACTAATTCTGATGATTCAGACATAATACTCCTTATAAATCTTTTATTATTAAAATGAATTTAATTATAGATTTGAGAGAAAAATATATAAGGTTTATTATAGGAGTGAACTTAATTCGTACATAAATTAAATATATTATTAATCTTCCTCTTCATCCCATCCCAATTCTTTAAGGACAGATTCAAAAGCTTTGGATTCTTTGTCTAATACAAATTCAGTTTCATATTCTGTCGCGGTATCAGTAAATTGAGTTTCGAAATCGGGAGGTTTAAGTTCTTCAAGAGAAGGCAATTCTTCCGAGGATGACGGTTTTGCTGGAGAAGCAATTTCTTGCACAGTTTGGGGTTCTTGTACAATTTGAGGTTCATTTATAGATGTGTCTTCTTCGATTTCCATTGGAGTATAATCTTCTAGAGGAACTGGGGGAATTTCATCATCATAAACTTTGAATTGGTCTTCTTCAACCTTAGAAGCTTCAGTATGAGATATATGGGGCTCTTTTGCTTGCTTATATTCCATCCCTAACGTTTTTGGGATAGAAACTATGTTGTTTTCAGGAAAGGCTTCAGCTTCCTCACCTTCACCACCTTCTTTTTCCCAGCTGTCAAGAAACCCAAGTAGACCATCTAATGCTTCTTTATCTTGTTCTGCGGTGGGAACTACAATTGGCTTTTCATCATCTATATCAATTGGGATATTCAATTTAGCTTTTTCTGATGCTTCTAAAGAGAGAGTCATTTCAGTGATTTCATCACCAGAGATTAATCTATTTAATTTCTTGGTTAATTCACGTAAATAACCTAGATAATATCCAATTCTATATACGTTTTTCAATCCTCCAAACACAATATATTCATCATTTATTGCGAGGAGAATGCTATAACCAGACGAGTTATGAAGAATTATCTCTGTTAATGCTCCATGAGCTGTGGCCTCACTTAATCTCAGTCCTAGATCTATAAGAGCTGTACTTGATGCTGATGTGGCATCTGCATCTAATTCAGATGAGCTGGATGAGGCCACTTTCATACCAACTCTAGATAAAACCGCAAGATTTTCTAAATCTGTATTTTCTTCTTCACTTTTTAGAATATGAAGCATGTTATCCCGGATATTTTGAGGTAGAGAAGACATCTTTCATCAATTAAATAGTATGAATCGTGAATGAAATATTTTTAATATTTACTCTTTCTTAATTATAATCATAGGATTTATCCTAATATATTTTTTTCTTTCTATTATTTCAAAAATTTAAATAAATTCATTTGTGTGGAAGGAGATTCTACAACTTTTTTGAAAGAATAGCCCGTTAGTTCAGTAATTAAATCTATGATCTTCTCTAAGACTTGTTCTTCATTTAAACCTTCAGTATCAATTATAAACACTTGCTCTTTCTGATTCTTTGAGATTAAGAATTGGTTATAATATGAAAGAATCGTTAATAAATACTTTTTTTCATATTCATTCCACTCTTTCCTGCTTTTATCAATAGCTCCCCTTTGAATTATCCTTCTGAGAATTGTATTAGGCTCTGCGATTAAATAGATAATATAATGTTCTTTCCAATCAACAGATTTATACATATCTTCAATAAGACCATAATCTTTTTCTTTTAAATTTAAACTTTTAGAATAGATTAACACACATAGAGGAGTTCTATCCATGATAATGATCCTACCATTGTATCTTCTGTCGAAATTGATGATGCTTTGATTTCTGCGAATGAATTGCTGCAGAAAATGAATTTCACTTCGAAAAGCGATTTGCTTATTAGTAGAACCGAAAGGAAAAGGAGGAATTTTCCGATAGCGTTCAGAGTAAAACTTAAATTTTCGGTTATCTCCAACTTTTTTCTTAAATAAATGAAAAAGGGTTGTTTTTCCTACTCCATGTGCACCAGCAAGAGAAATAATTATATTATCTTTACTTCCCTTATTTCTATAAATTTTTTTCCCCAATCCAATTTTCTCCGAATACTTTAGATTCTAACGAATTAAAAAGAATAATAATGATTAATTATACCACTAGAGTTATTTGATTTTTCTTATTTTTAAATATATATATTAAAGGATGATGATACTAAATATAAGACTAAGGTAGAAACACTAAAATTATCAATAGGATGTTATAGATAATACTTGCTATGATTGGATTATAGATATTATTGTTTACCTCGTAAATAATGCCAAGTATCAAGAAGAGGATAAAATTAATTAAAAAGAAATAGATTCCATAGGGTAACGAAAACAATAAGTAAAGAACAGAATAAATTAAAGCAACAATTACAATGACAGTGAATTTTCCAAATAAATCATTACCAAAATGAGCTTTTAGAGTGTTATGTAGAACGCCTCGAAAAACAATTTCCGTGGAAAATACAGATATATTGAGCAAAAATATCAATAATATTATCCAATAGATCTCTGCTTCTCTTATTGCTTGATTTTCTGCTATAATTAACGAGCTAATATCTCCAAAATTGATACCAACTTGCTGCATTAACTCTATTATAGGAAATGATAAATAATTTATAAAAACTAATAGCATACTCCCTATTATTCCTAAGGCAATCGCAATTAGTAATTTACGCCGAGTATACAAAAATCCAAGCTTTCTTAGATCATGTTTCTTGGAATAAATATACCAAATTGGGTAAACTCCAAAAATTATATCGGGTAATTGACTCAATAGGATTGTGGTGATATTTATTGAAACTGTGGTGGTATTTAACGGGAATTGAAAGGTTATAAGAAGAGTAATTAATAGTCGAATGATAATGTATACCATCATTGAATTTCCAAAGATACTCAATCCTTCCCTTAAATTCCAAGTAGCCTTATTTAGTACAAATTTTTGTTCAGGAACTAGTTTTTTATTAGTAAAAACAAATCCTGTTTTTTGAGGGCGTTTATATGTTTCTGATTGGTCCTTTATTTCACTTGATTTTTCTAGTTTAGTATTACAAATAGGACATTGCTCTAAAATTGACGAGGTTATAATAGAACCACATCCAGGACATTTTCTAGCAGGTTTAGATCCTTGGTTTTTTGGAGGGGAATCAGTCTCTTGTTTAGACTCATTCGTTTTATCTAGAGTAGGTTTAACTTTTAATACTAATTTTCCACATTGAGGGCAATAGACTTGCTCTCTACCTACTTTAGCTCCACAATAAACACAATATTTGATAAATTTCTGCTTATCTTCCTTATTTGACATAATCGTAAAGCTTTGGTTTATGCTTTATTTTTAGTTTTTTGTTCTTTCGAATCTATACTTTTTTCTTAGATCAATATATAAAGGTGAAATTATATAGTTTATGGTTATTTTAAAAATATATTATTGCTTTTTTGCTAATTTGGATTCACATAATTTTTGAGAAAGAATATTTAATTCCATTAGCAGTAATCCTTGATAATAACATATGGTATTATAATAAGACTCACCTAAATCCGCTTCTCCTGCGTCAGTAAGTGCTAATTGTGAATTTATGGCAGATTTCATTAATAACTCAATTCCTTCATAAGTTAAGTTAGGACTCCAAATCCCTCTATCAGGATTTGCCCACCAAGTTGTGTCTGAGCAAATTGCCCGATCATAATACCATCGTGCAGTAATTGCATAATTCTGACAGTTAGGGGCACTTTTATTTTCTATATTAGAAATGTGGGAAATCATCTTATTTAAATTTTCTACCATCTTCCAAAAAAATCGATGAATATTATTATTGGGATTCTTCCAAAGAGGAAAAGGGATTTTTTGCTGCAAATCTTCATCAGTAGTACTCCAACTAGATTCTCTTGGAACAATCTTGTCCTTATTTGTAGGGAAATACTTTTCCAAATCTGATACAAGAATAGTTTGGATCTCATCTTCATCATTGATTAAATCAAGGGCTTTGCTGAGAAATAATTTTTCATAGTTTTTATGATGGTGTCCAAATGTTTCTGAATCCATAGCAATTATGACATATTTATCATTATTATCGTTTTGTGTTTCATTATTAAACATAGTTTTTAGGTGCGAAACAAATTTTTTAGCGGAAGTATTATTAAATGATATCATATTGCTCAATATATCATCTCGGAAAAATAATCTTAATCCTTCTGGAGAAGTATAAATTTGATCATAAGGCCAGTCTACAGGACAAGCTAGTCCACTCATAATTATCCATTTATAACCTAAATCATGAATTAACTTTAAAACATCAGAATTTATTGATAATTCAGGTGGAAAAAAGCCACCTCTCTTCCAATTTTCAAAAGTACTTTTATGAATATTTTCATTAAGTAGTATTTGACGTTCTGCTTCGTTATTGAGAATCAGGGGGAGTATAGGGTGATATTTTGCCGTACTTAGAATTTCTAATTTCTTATCGGTTCTTAAATCCTTAATAATTTCTAAACTATCAGCAATTTTGAACTCATGAAACATATCAATTAGATTTGCATTTAAATTTAAAGAAATTACGGAATTTTCATGTTCTTGCAACATTGAAAATAACGGATGATAGCATTCTTCATTTATACTTCTTAGTATCTTTATATTTTGAAAGGAGGGCTGATAAGTATGTAATATGATGCTTAAATAGGTTGTCATAAATCACTCAACATCTTGATAAAAAAGTCACTACTAAAGGATGAAGAGTTAAATGATTTCGGATTAATGAATTCTATTGTTTTAAGTTAGTCATTACATATAAGAGTCTAAAGCTTTTTTGCGATTTAAACAAGGTATACATCTTCCACAGGGAATTTTATAATCACCGTAACAACTCCAAGTTAGATCAATTGGAACTTCAAGTTTCTTAGCCAATTTTATTACTTCTATTTTAGTTTTTTTATATAATGGAAAAATAAACTCTATTTTCGATTTATCATGAGAATGTTTTGATGTATTGATTAAATTTTCTAATCCTTGAAAAAAAGAAGCAGTTGTATCGCTAAAAATTTCAAGATCTTCCTTTAAATGACCTCCAATTATGTATCGGCAATCATAAATGACAGCATAATATGCAGCAATAGAATAAAAGACCAGATTCCTCATTGGGATATATCCTTGGGGGGCATGAGTAGCTGATGGTACAGGATAGCCTTCCATTCTTAAATCAACAGCATCTTCTATATAGGGGGCAGGGACTTCAATTAATGGAATGTTCAACATTTCTGCGAACATTTTAACAGCTTCAATTTCTCTTTTTGGTCTCCATTTGTAATTTATAGATAAGGCAATTATTTTATAGGCTTGATTCTTAGCCCAGTATAATGCAGTGGTGGAATCAATACCTCCAGAAAGTAATATAATGGCTCTCTTTTCTGTATTATTATTCTCATGTATTAATTTCTTAGCAACTGCAGCCTTAACTGCCTTATTTAGTGGAGATAATTCAAAATTTAATAATTGTGCTGTCTTAAATCCATCTTCTATGATATCACATCTCATTACATCAACCATATCTGCACATATTCCTAATTTTTCTGGTGCTTCTTCATAAGATAAATATTCGATTGCGGGTTCAGGTACACTTAATCCTATGTCCTTTATTGTTGCGATAATTAGGCTTACTAGTTCGTTCATTGTTACTATTCGTGGTCCAACTAAGGAATAGATCATATTATCGGTTCCAACACCTTCAGCCGCATTTAAAAAAGCGGTTGCAGCATCTTCAACAAAGATTGGTTGCATAGGAACATCTCCATTCCCAGCAATCAAGACACTCCCATCTATAATTTGTTCTAATATCTCTGGAATGAGTTCATCTCCAGGTCCTAAAATATATGAGGGTCGAAAGATTCGATAATTGATTGATGAATTTGTTAATAACTGTTCAGCCTCGTTTTTTGACCAGAAGTAATTATTTTTAGCCCACTTTTCTTTGCCATACCTGTCAACACCTAATCCTGATGGATAAATGATTCTTTTTACTCCTGCTGCTTTTGCAGCTTCTATTACTTGTTTTAACCCTTCAATATTAACTTTTTCAAATAAATCTTTGCTTCCGCAAACCACATTGGCAAAATGAAAAACTGCTGTACAATCTTCAAATGCTTCTTTGTAACTTTCTTTATCAAATTTTCTTATAAGATAGGCTTTTGCGCCTAATTCTTCAACTTCAGCAACTACTTCTTCTCTGCGTACAATTCCATGCACGTTCCAGCCTAAATGAACAGCTTTTTTTATAGTATTTTTGCCTAAATATCCATTTGACCCTGTTATTGCTACAATTTTTGAATTCTTCATACACTCACTTAAAAAAAATATCATAAAAAATGATTTAAAGTTAATTTCAATAAATTAAAAATTGCGATTGAAATTAATGAAACTAAAGGGAAAAATATAAAAATTATTAAAAGAAACTCAAAGCAAATTTCTATTGTCAATTTATTTTTTAGTTATTATGAGTATGATTATGGATGGGTTTTAAAGTAATCGTTAACAACTCAGAAATAAAGTTTAGTGCTTGTCACTTTTTAAAAGAACCCTTAAAATGTTCGCGAATTCACGGACATAATTATTATGTTTCAGTTGAAGTAGAATCAAATCTCAATGAAGATTATTTTGTAGTTGATTTTATCGAGTTAAAACAGATTGTAAAATCTGTGGTAAAACCATTAGATCACTATGTCCTCATTCCCAAATTATCTCGAAATCTTAAAGTAAATGTAAATGAAGATGAAGTGGAAGTCTTAACGGGAGAAAATAAGAGATATGTCTTTCCTAAATGTGATGTGAAATTTTTACCTATAGAAGCAACGACTAGTGAAATGCTCGCAAAATACATTCACGAGAAATTAAAGATCAATTTCCCGGGAAAAAGAATTGTAGTTAAGGTTGAAGAAAGTAAAAGCACAACGGCAGTATTTGGTGATGATTAAAATAAATAATTTTTCTATTTTTCAATGATTTTCTCACTTATTATCGTCCCGAAATGCGTAGCTTCTGGTCCAATATGGACTAGATATTCTTCACCTTTATTGATGTTTACCACAGGCTTTGCTTTTCCATGAGGATCAATAAAATTAATCGTTTCTGCATTTTGAGAAATACAACTGATATGAACCTTTTTGGAACCAATATTTGTTTCTAATACGAATCTAAGCATGGGTCGAGTTTCAATTTTAACTCTTCCAACACTTACTACACGAGCATTTCCTTTGTAGTCTATTGCAAATACTTTATCTCCACCTTTTAATTCGCTTAGATATTTTGTTCTATAAATCTCCTCCGGTTTTTCACTTGGAACTAAGATATATGCGGATACATCTCCTGCATTAACTCTAAAAGGTCTTGAAGAGACAAATTGACTTTCAAATACCTCGGCATGAATTAAAACAAATCCTTTAGCAGTACTCCCCACTAGCATTCCTTCTCCTAAGTTGAGGAGAGAGGTAGTATCTATACATACTCTTTCACTTTCTGATATTGGCTGGATCTCTATAATTTTGGCTGTTTTCAATTCTATATTATAATTAGATCTCATTAATTTTTTCAAATTTAAAAGATCTTCAATTGTTTTAGGATTATAAAGAATTCCATCCACACCTTTTTCTAAAGTTTTAAGCATTAGATTTGCTTCTTCAAGATTTTCCACATGAGCAATCAATTCCGTATTTTGATTAACATTTTCTGCAATAAGATTTTCAAACGGTATCACTTTCCAATCTTTTGCTGAGATAATAATTAATTCAATTTGATCAGATTGTAAAAGCTTTAATGCTTTATCCAAATCGTTTTTATCTTTCAATTCCATGTAATATCCAATTTTAGAGATCGGAGGTTCTTTTCCATCTAATCTTTTGTATAATTCATCAAGATTTTCATATATGTGATATTCAGTTGAAAGTTGAGTATCTGTCGAATATTTAATAACTCGATTTATTCTATTAAATTGATTGAAGGTCTTTTTTGATACCAAAATATCAAAAAAGTTTACATTGAAGGCTTCTTGTACTAATTCATTCATATTGTCTGGTGAAACCCTAAAATCTAAGATGACTTTTTTCATTTTTTCCTAACGTTAATTATAATCAATAATTGGACTATACAAGTTTTTTTGCTATTATTAAATATGGTTATTATATTCTAATAAATTTTTAAGGTAAAAAAATCATATTAATTATAAATGAGATACAATTTAATTATGTTCTATATGGAGATGAAGCATAAATGGGTTTAAAGAAGAAGTTATTTCCCAGAAAAGGCAAGGAAAAAGATGAGCTTATCATTAAAGCAAAAAGTCATATTCGAAAAATCTCACTTGCAAATAAAACATATAGTAAGAGATCAGAAATAGCTCGAAAAAATGCTAAAATAGCTTTAAAACGAGGAGAAAAAGAAAGAGCTAAGAATTATTTGATTCAATATAAACAATATCAGCAAAAAGTAGATCGTGCAAATAATATCCGAGCAAAGATTGAACGTCAAATCGAAGCAATTGAGGAGGGACAAATGATTTCGATGACTGGTGATTTGATGGGAGGAATTAGAGATGAATTAGAAGGAATTGCTACTAAAGCGGCTCCAACCAAGATTGCGGAGATTGCCGAGGATTCTGAAGCATATGTCGCAGAAATAGAGGAATCTGCGGAGATATTGGCTGGAGATCCTGAGATTGATCTTGCTATCGATGTATCAGATGAACTTAATCAATTAGAAACGGAGATGCTATTAGAACAAGGGGGACAAATGCCAGATGTCCCAATGGATGAACTCCAATACATTAGTGAATTTGATTTAGAGGAAGAAGAAGGCTCAGAAATTAAAACAAAGGCAAAGCTCGAAGATGAGATTGAAAAATTAAGAAAAGAATTAGAAAGCTAAATAGTAATACATTTTTTATTTTAGTGAATTCCTCTTACTAAGAATAATACCGTCGTCTATCTAATTCTCGATTTGATTTTCTTATTGATTCACTATTATTCGTTTCTTCCTCGAGGTTTTCGATTTTCTTGTCTATGAGATATAAATCTTTTTGTAAATTCTTGTAAGTCCTAAAATAGTCAATCTCAGATATTATTCCTTCATTAAATTTTGAATCTAAAGTATTTAAGGTTTGTTCTATACTGAATCTCTCCTTTTCTAGCTCAAGCATCTTTTTCCTATTCAATCTATCGTCTTTGGTATGCTTTCTTCTTGTTAAATTTGATAAATTATAATCTGAATGAAAAAGATCTGAGAGATGATTCTTTGAATACTCTTGATACAATGGTCTATTACTAGAGATTTTTCGTGTTCTCTCATATTGATCATACAATAGGTCATCAAGTGGATCTGGATTAATTTGGTAATTCTCTGGAGGGGGGACTCCGCCGTATTTTTGCATCTGCTCCAATTTTCTCATAAGAATATTTTTATCTTCTATATCGGATATCAAATCATTATATGGATTAGATCCTCGTTGAGGTTGGTAATTCTGAATCCGATAAGGATTATTAAAGTTTTGTAGGAAAAATTCGTTCTCATTATAATTTGGAGGGAGAAAGTTTCTAATATTATTACCATATCTCCTTAAATCCTGTGGTGTTTGTATATGATAATATTGTGGATTCATTTTCATATATTCGTTTTGGTATTGCGGGGGAGCATTATAGATAGTTTGATTCGAAGGGATATTTTGATAATCTTGATTAATATTAATATAAGGTTGATTTTGGGGCAGAGGCTGATTTTGGGGCAGATATTGATTAGTCTGATAATTTTGGGGATAATTAGTAACCACTCTATTTTGAGGTAGAAAGTTTTGTGTTTGAGGAGAATTATTCAATTCCTTAGAAGTTATACTTTGATTAGCCTGATTTAGCTTATTAAATTGGCATCTAATACTAAAAAATGAATTAATCGCTTCTTCTATGTAATTTATGATATCTGAAATTTCAATTTCAATTTCGTTTAATTTATTTGCAGTTTCCTCATCAAAAATAACAGCTTCATCGAAATTTCTAGCAATTATGATATAATCTAATACTTTATTGATGCTATTAGGTGGAAGCGTGAATTCATATCTTCCATATGCGAATTCAATATATAATTTTTTAAAGAGTCTACCTTTAATTTTAAGTTTTGTCAAATCCTCAACGGGAGCTTTAAAGATATTTTTCCGTTTCTTCTTTAATTTTCCAAATAAATGGATAAATGAGAGATCAAAATTTGTAATAAATAATATTCCTTTATTCTTCTTATATTTGTCTTGTGAGTTCAATCCATTAGCAAGTTTAGCATGTATTGCATAAACAGCTTTCTCCTCCTCTGCTAAGCTGAGATATTTCTTATGAATTTCAAAATAATTATTTATTTTTTTAATAAAATTTAAATTATCTAGAAAAGGATTTAACCCTTTATTGATGGTTTCATAATTGCTTTCTATGAATTCCTTAATAGAGATGTAATTTCTATTTAGATTTTCAAAAATTCCCTCAATAATCCTCACATTGGAGTTGGGTTGGTTATAAATATCGAAAAAATATTCTTTATTCAGAGAAAGGTGGTGGAATAAAGTATGTATCTTTTCTAAAAGTGTATCCTTAGCATAAAGGAACAACTTAACAAGAGAGTAAAGATCAGACTCCATATGAGGGTAATGAAAGCAACGAATTGGAGGTGCTCGAGCATTTCTTATTTTCTGTCGAAATACTACTAAGGAATGAGCAACTTTTTTAAAAGGTTCAATAAAAGCCCGAACATTTTTTATTAGTTCTAAAAAGTTTTTCTCTAATTCCTCTTTCTTCTCGTAAATATTTATAATTTGATGAGAATGACATCTTGGACATGATTTTAGAATTTGATTTACTTTTGAAATATTTTCACTGCCACACTCTTCACAACTCCTTTTTTTTCCATTATCAGAAGTTTGAATTTTTTGAGAATGACAGTCTTGACAGGTAAAGGTTTCGATTTTTTCTTCATTTAAACAGTTAGAACAACAACTTGCTCCACAATCCTCACAATAATAAGCTAATTTAACGGTCCTTTGACAAAAATGACATATCTGCATCTGGGGATCTGACATTTTAAATTGAAAAACCAACCTAATTACATATTTAATTATACTCGCTTTATCAAAGATTTAGAAGGGTTTTCAAAATATCAATAGGTATGTTATTTAAGTAATATCTCGGAAATGCCTAAATAATAGGATTTAATGAGATTTTCGATAAGTAGAGTGTGAATTAAAAATTGTAATGGATAATACAGAAATGATAATTAGATCGGGATTTAATTATTTAATTATACTAATTTTCGTTCCTAATGCTTGACCAGGTACTCCCGCTTTTTTAAAATGAGCTCTGACTGCTCCATTATTCCCGTGGGATCGGGTAATGGTCCCTTTTAACTTTTTTCCCGTAGAACTGGTCCAAACTACTGTCCTTCCAATTAATTTATTTGCATCTTTTTTGGTTTTAATATTTGGAAAATGAATTATGCAGTGTTTAGGGTGGACTGTATGACGACCCCTTTTGTAATTTGATATAATTCCTTCCAAGCCTAATATTTCTAGTTTATCTGATGCCATTTAAGAAAACACTCATTAAAACGGTTTTAATCTATTTTTGAAAATATTACAAAATTATTAAGTTTTTTTGTATAGGATATTATTTTTTAGAAAAATTTAACTCAATGTTTTATCAATTCCTTAATCTGGTTCCAAGCTTTTAGATTTAAAGCTCTAATTTGATTTTTAAAAGTTATTTCATCTTCTAGACACTCATTGACTTGAATTGCTTTCACTCTTTCTAAGATATTTCTTTCCATTGATCTTATAGAATTTAAAAAATTACTTTTTTTAGATTGATAAAATGCTTCTTCATAATTTCTAAGGAAAGTTGAGTATTTTTTCCAAAACCAATCAGAATTTATATCTTTATAAGGATCAGCACTTAAAACAATTTGATCATTAATAGGGAAGCAATATGGTTTATAGCTACTTAAACAAGGAAGAGATGTGCCAGTAAACCAATGAACTGAACACTGATCATTTTTAGTTAAATGAGAGATTTGAGATCCTGTAGATTCAAATCCTCCATGCATACATATTCCTGCTTCATGTTCTCTTAAGAATGACATCATTAGTTGGGGCGTAATATTACCTTTGTTTTCATTAAGTAAAATAGTGGTTTTTCCACCTCTAGTATATAATGAAGGTTTTTTCGATTGCTTCACTCCAGCAAAAGAATAAGAAAAGTCAAAACTATCTTCATTTTTGCAATACCCTTGGTTTATTGCATGTTGGATTATTCCCTTCCTTCTTAAATCCCCCTTTCCTTGAATAGACACATTATTTGATATAGAGCGAACATCTACTATCTTCTCAGCCACCCACCAATCTCCAGCGGTTTCTAAAACATATCCTTCTCTAGGATCTGTTATTAAAAAAGAATTGTGATACATCCAGCTAGTGTCATTATATGCACACCCTCCGCCTTGCCCGTATTTTTCTAATAGTTTTGTTATTACTTCTAATGCGCCTTTTGCTGTTTTTGCTCTTTCCAGGCCAAGTCTTAATAAATCCATTCCTAGAAGCCCATTATCACTTAAAGGCTCATGAGTGTGTATTGCCTCATTTCCGATTACAACATTATATTCATTTACTCCCATTTCTGCTCCCCACATCCACCAAGGTTGACTTAAAAGAATTTCATACGTTTCTGATACTTGAGGAATGGTAATATAAGTACATTGGAGGTCTTCTCCCTTATTATATTGCATTCTAGGATTATGTGTAATTAATTGAACTTCACTTCTAGGTCTATCACTATTTTTTCCAAAAATCACACTACCATCTTCTGTAGAATTTCCTAAAGCTACTAAGGTATCACACACTCAATCTATCATCTCTTCTGCCTTTTTCCATCCATATTGATTTATTTGAGTGATTTTTTCAACAAATTCTTCTTCTAATAACTTTTCCTCTTCTTTGTATACATTGTTAACTTTTTCTATTAATTCATTTTCAATTGTTCTTAATTTTTTATAATACACCATTCTCTCAGGATTTTCAGTCTTTGGTCTTTTTTTGAAATGTTTAATAAATTTAGCATGTCTAGTCCAGAACCAACCAGGATTTATATCTTTATAAGGTCCAGCTTTTTCAAAGATTTGGTTTTCAGCAGAAAAGACATAAGGTTTAAAAATTCCTAAGCATGGTATAGTACTTCCTGTAAACCAATGAATAGATTTTTTATTATCCCTCAAATGCGAGACTTGAGATCCTACTGATTGATCTATACGACCGTGCATACAGATCCCAACTTCATGTTCTCTTAAAAAGGCCATGATTAAGGAAGGAGTTATCATGCCTTTATTTTTTGATAACTGATTTAGTGAACACCCATCCCTATCTGTTATAGGAAAGACCTCAGGTAAAGGTGATGGAGAAAATATTAACTTAAAATCGAATTCCTCATCATCTTTACAATACCCTTGGTTTATTGCATGTTGGATTATTCCCTTCCTTCTTAAATCCCCTTTACCTCTTATCGAAATATGATTTGAAATTGATCTATAAGATTTTACAAATTCTACTATCCACCATTTACCTGCAGTATCCAATACATAAGCATCTTTAGAATCTGCTATAAGAAACGAATTGTGATAATTCAAACCCCTTAAATTATGATTCCCTCCCTGCCCATATTTTTCTAGTAAATCAGTGATTATATTCAATGCTTGTTTAGCCGTTTTTCCACGCTCTAACCCAAGTCTTAATAAATCCATTCCCAACAGTCCCGTTTCATTTAATGGTTCTTTAGTCTGTACGGATTCATTCCCTATTACCACCCCAAATTCATTCGCTCCCATTTCAGCACCCCACATCCAATAAGGTTGACTTAAGAGAACAGCAAAAGTCTCTCTTATTTGTGGAATCTCTATATGCGTACATGTTAATTTTTCATCTTTTGAATAACTTTTCCGTGGAATATAGGTGATTAATTGTGGTTCTGATTCTAATCTATCACTATTTTTTCCAAAGATCACAGATCCATCTTTACTAGATTCAGGTAAACTTATATACGTATCACACATAATATTTTTGCTCATTTTTTTTAAGTGTTAATAAGTAGGATTTTTAAAAAAGATTAATAAAATAAATGTAAGGACATCTTTTTTTTTTGGAAATGTTTCGAACAAATACATTTTATAATTAAATTTTAATAAAAATATTATTTTAAGATTTTAGTAAAATAATAATTATTGAATTTATTACCAGAATGGAACGATATTGAATAATCAGAGAAAAAAAATTTGGATTTTTACGTTTGAATTTGCGGGTATAGCCAAAGTTGGAGGCTTGGGGGAAGTACCCGCAAATCAGGTGAAATGTCTAAGGGATATATTTGATATTACTGTTTTTATACCTTCTCATGGACAAATAGAGAGACTTAAAAGTACTCAGGAATATGAAAAGTTACCCTTTACATGTGTTGGAGTCATTAATCCAGTTGAATTAGGAATATTAGCTCCAGAAACAAGTTATTCTATCTCATTTTATAAATTTAAGATGAATAACGTTAATATCATCCTTTTTTCTGGAGACAATTCCTTCACTTCTAAATTTCTTGATGATAAGACAGTCTATAATCCTGAAACAATTAAGGGAAAGATTTGTTTGTTTAGTCTTGGATTAAAATGTTTAGTTGAATATATAACTGATAAGCATCCTGATAAATTACCAAATGTCATTCATCTACATGACTATCACGTCGTTTTGCCATTTATAAGCATGAAACAAACATTGTTGAAAAATGGGTTAGATATTGCTTCTATCATTACAATTCATTTATTAACATGGCCTCAATTCAATCTAGATTTCTATAGAATATGTGGTATAGATAATACCGCTATAAAAATACGTTTACCGATTGGTTTTAAATTATTAACACTTAGAGAAATATTTAAGTTAAACAGCAACTCAGATAACATCCCAACTGTAGAAAAGATCGGTGCTCTTGTTTGCGATATGGTCACAACTGTAAGTGAATCTTATTTAAATTCAGATATTATCCCTAATTGTGGTCAAAACTTAA
>Ga0180438_10004882_pt1 | contig 19013 bp, 16 predicted proteins | sample SS_ome_12_FD_132455 | JGI IMG/M metagenome (GOLD analysis project Ga0180438, IMG submission 132455) | Hypersaline lake sediment archaeal communities from the Salton Sea, California, USA - SS_3_D_2 metaG | ecosystem: Environmental > Aquatic > Non-marine Saline and Alkaline > Hypersaline >...
CGGCACGGCGGCCGCCTCGATGATCCGCCCACGCACCGCGTCGATCAGTTCCCCGGTCGAGAGGTCCATCACCGTATCGGCGCCGTACTGAACCGCAAGCCGCAGCTTCTGCACCTCGCACTCGGTGTCGCTGGAAACGGCCGACTTGCCGATGTTGGCGTTGATCTTGGTCCGCGCAGCAATGCCGATGCCGATCGGCCGGAGGTTCTTTTCCAGATGGACCTTATTGGCTGGAATCACCATCCGCCCGCGGGCGACCTCGTCGCGGACCAGTTCCGGGTCGAGTTGTTCGTCGCGGGCAACCGCTTCCATTTCGGGGGTGATGCTGCCCGAGCGGGCTTGTTCGATTTGCGTCATAGGTGTGTGGGTTCTTTTCGCTGGCGGCGGAAGACTGTGAGTGGAGATAACCGCGGCGGGCTGGATCGTTCATCCCACCCGTTCAAATCGCCTTATCCTGGGTGACGTCACTCCTCGGTTCCAGGTGGCTCGTGCCGTCAGTTTGTGCCAAAAGGCTTGTCCTGTGAACTCGAACCGCCCCTTAGCTGCTGGCTGATCGAGCGCGAATGACCAAGCGTGTGACTGCACATAATCAGGAATATCGTCCGAGGCACGATGTAGACGGGCCAGAGCAGGTTGGCCATCAGGATGTTCGCCCAAAGTCTCCACCAAAGCATATTCCGCATGCATCTCGGACATGCAATGAGGAAGGCAGTCTGAATCCGTGCCATCGCGATGAAGAAGATACAACGATGAATGACTTCATATTGCTTGAGGCTCTCAGTTGCTTCGCCACACTGCGGGCATACGAGAGGTTGCAACGCTGCAAACGGATCGGACTGCGGTGAGCCAAATGGATTCGAGTCAGTCATATCCTGAGACCTGTAAAGTAGGTGCTTACACGCAGACGCGATCCGTGAGGTGGCCCCCGGTGTTTGGAGGGCAGACCGGGTTGATTTAGGTGTGGGTTTAGAGCAAGGCGCTCACGAGTTTTCTTCTCATCGGCACGCAGGTATCCACCTTACGTCACCGTTTGCGACCGTCGACTAGTCGAAGAGTCCTCGAATCGGAATTTGCCGGACTCCTTCAATTCCCTTTCTACAGCTCGATAGTATTCAGCCACTTGGTGCACATCGTGCCCACATTCTTGGGAGATTTCGTGGCGAACCTGTCGGACTGTCTTGATCTCTTCATCAGTCATTAGACTCATCCCCGCTGAGATAATTCAAAGGCGTAGTCAGCCAGGGCATAGGCAGCCCAAGTTCGTAATTCACGAGGCGGATATGTTCCATCTTGTTTGGGTTGGCCAGATGTTGGCAATTCCACGTTAGCAGCACATCGACCTTATGAAACGACGCCAACGCCAGATGCAATGCATCGCCGGCCGGGTCATTGGGCATCACAAGTTTGTCGATGTATATCCTGGCGACTTCCTCAACTTGGCTCGTGACTTCAAGTAGTTCGACATCCTCAAGGAGGGCGATTCGCTCTTCCGTCTTCCCAGCCGAGCCGCGACGAAGTTCCGCAATGACTGCTGCGCTGGTCAATAGTCTGAATGTGCTCGCGTATTCACTCCACCATTGGCGGGTCCAGTTCATGCGGGCAATCGATTCAGCGTTGCTGCGCAACGTGTGGTAGAAACTCGGTATCGTGGTCTCGATGTAGACACGTTTGCGCATGATACTGCGGATTCACTTCCTTGGAAGGTGTGCGTTTTTGGCCACTCCAGGGTCTTGGCGTCGTTTCGCGATCACTCGCCATTCCTTCAGCGTAGAGGCCGGTAACCCATCAATCCTATCGGCCCCCCAACGATTGTCAATTGGGCAAGTTTGCCGTTCACCCCGCCGGCATTCTCCGTTACGATACGGCCGAAGTTTCTCACCACTCTGCAATCTGCTAGTGCAAGGAGGCTTGGCGTGGGAAAAATGGTTACTTCAGGGGGTGTCGACCGAGGGTGGTCATTCTTGGGCCTTGTGCTGGCGGTGGTCATCTTCTGCTATCCGATGCTGCTGGGACTGCCGCTGCTGGACCCCGACGAAGGGTTGCACGCCTCCATCGCCCAGGAAATGGTCGAAGGGGACGAATGGGTGGTGCCCAGCTTTCTGGGGGAACCGTTCCTCGATAAGCCGATCTTCTACTTCTGGGCCGAGGCCCTCTCGCTACGGATCTTCGGCATGAGCGAGGCGGCCGTGCGGTTTCCCGGGCTGATGTTCGGGCTGCTGGGGGCGGTGACCACGGCCGTCGTCGGCTGGCGGATGTTCGGCCGCCTGGCCGGCTGGCTGGCCGGCCTGTTCTACGCCACCATGATCCTGCCGGTCGCACTGGCCCAGGCCGCCGCACACGACGTGGCCCTGGTCCCCTGGGTCAATCTGGCCTTGCTGCTGTTCTGGGAGTCGGATCGGGCGAGAAGCCGCCGGGCAAACGTCGCCTACACGTTGGCCATCGGCGTGCTGCTGGGGCTGACCTGTTTGACCAAGGGGCTGGTCGGCGTGGCACTGGTCGGGGTGGCCTATGGCAGCTACCTGTTGATTACCCGGCGACTGACCGTGGCGGCCTGCCTGCGCGGCGCGGCGGCCCTGGTCATCGCGGCGATGGTCGCCTCGACGTGGTACATCGCCGTCGAGCTGCGTAACCCGGGCTACCTCTACTACTACTTCGTCGAGCGACATCTACTCGGCTTCAGCACCACCACGCAAACCCACGGCAACGAGCCGTGGTGGTACTACCTGCCGATCCTGCTGGGCGGCGGACTGCCGTGGATCGCCTATCTTCCGGTAACGATCCAGGACGCCTGGGCACGGCGAAAGCAACCGGGCGACGTGACGCCGGCTGACGCGCCGCCGCACCGAGCCGCCACGTTGCTATGGTGCTGGCTGATCGCGTGCACGCTGTTCCTCTCCTTGTCGCACTCCAAGCTGGTCACCTACATCTGGCCGGTCTTCCCGGCGGTGGCCATCCTGGCGTCGTTGGCCTGGGTGCGCCTGTTGGAAGGCACGCTCAGCGAACGGGCTCGAGTGGCACTGTCGCGGACGTTGCGAATGTCTTGTTTCGGCGGACCGTTGGTGCTGCCCGTGGTGCTGCTGGTGGTCCAGTCGGAATTTGACGTGCGGTTTTCCTGGCCCGTTTGGACGGTGACGATCCTGGCGGCATGCGCGGCGTGGGTGCCGCTGGGGTGCTGGCTGGCCGGCCGGCCGCGGGCGTCGATCTCCACGGCCATGCTCTCGACCGCGGCCCAGTTCGTGGTGATCATGACCTTCGTGCTTCCACCGGTGGCCGACAACGTCTCGGCCCGGGATCTGGCCGAACACTTCAACCGGCTGGGGCGAATGCCGCCGGGGCTGATGATGGCCGAGGAGCGGCTCGGCTCGGTGGTGTTTTATCTGGACCGCGACCTGCGGGCCGGCCTGCGAAAGGACCAGATCCAGCAGGTGGCGTTGGCCGATCTGCCGGAAGCAGAAGCGGGGGCGGTGGTCGCGCTGCCGCAGCGTCACGTAGAATGGGCCGGGCACTACTACGACCTGTCGGACGTGACGTATCAACCGGTCGGCCGATACCGGCTTTACGACGCCGCCAAACTGGAGTCCCGGCTGCTGACCGCGGCCGCCGGCTCCGACACCATGCGTTAACGGGGATCTGATCATGTCGGAAGCGGAACTTCGCGAGCAGCTCTACGATTCGTTCAAGAACCGGGCGATCCTGTACTACCTGATCTTCGATGAAATGCGTCGGGAACTCGGCGCGGAGCAGGCGGCCGAGATCCTGGGCCGGGCGATCTACCGCCGGGGAGAGCAGAAGGGCAAGGCCAAATACGCCCGCTTCGCCCCCGACGACCTGGCCGGACTCCAGGAGGCGTTCCTCGGCGGCATTCCCGACGGCGGCCGGATGTTCCAGCCCGAGGTGCTCCGCTCCGACCCCCAAGGGCTCGACATCAAGTTCCACGGCTGCCCGTTGCGCGACGCCTGGCAAGAGGCAGGGCTGCCCGATGAGGAAGTGGCCACGATCTGTAAGATTGCGGCCCGGGTCGACAACGGCACGTTCGAGGCGGCCGGATTCGAGTTCACGGCCGACACCTGGGAACCGGGCGGCGAGGGCTGCTGCTACTTGCACGTCCGGCCGGGGAAGTAGCTCTTACGAAACGGCGACCGGAGGTCTATAGAGCCGCGACCGTTGATCGCGCCCGCCCCGGCAACCGACTGATCTTCACTGCCGCCGGTCGCAGTCAACCCGCTGGCCAAGAACTTGTTGCTGCGCCGGCGCGACCACCGGTCGCGGTTTTATGTGAAGGCGATCGTGCTCACTTCGGTGGATCGGCGGCATCCTTCGCAAGGGCCCTTCAGGGAGGGGGGGTAATTACCCGCGATGGCCGAGAATCCGCTTGACACGGCCGCAGCCCCCGTACAAAATGGCCCAAAGTGCGTACTGCTGCAATGAACGGCTCCTTCGTCAAGAAAGCGAGGCTCCCATGTATCGGACGATCACCGCGTTGCTCTTACTCGGAATCTGCGGCTTGCTGCCGATCGCTGCGGATGCCGAAGTGATTACCGGGGTCACCGGCAGCGGTCAGCCTCACACGAACGTCCAGCCGGGACTGGGCATCAACTACATCATCGCGCTGCAGGGACTGTTTCCGAGTAGAAACAAGGAGAGCAAAGACACCCCGTTTCTCGGCGAAGTGAGTATGTTCGCGGGCAATTTCGCCCCGCGCGGCTGGGCTTTCTGCGACGGTCAGCTCCTGCCGATCAACGGGAATGAAGCGATGTTTTCCATTCTGGGAACCATGTACGGCGGCGACGGTCGAACGACGTTCCAGTTGCCCGATCTGCGTGGACGGGCCGCCGTGCATCCGGGCTCGGGATCGGGGTTGTCTACCCGGATGATCGGCCAGAGGACGGGCGCCGAATTCGTGGTCTTGAGCGAGGCCCAGATGCCGGCCCACGATCACTCGCTGCCGCCCACGAGCTTCCGGACAGACGACACCGGCGGCGGCCAATCGCACCCGAATATGCAGCCGTGGCTGGGGCTCTCCTACACGCTCGCGCTGCAGGGATACTACCCCTCTAGAACCAAGGACGTTGATCCCGAGCCGGACAAGGGCGATATGCCGTTCATCGGCGAGTTGAATCTCTTTGCGGGCAATTTCGCACCCCGCGGCTTCGCCTATCCGGACGGTCAGTTGTTGCAGATCGCTCAGAATACGGCGTTGTTCTCCCTGCTGGGCACCACCTACGGCGGCGACGGTCGCACGACGTTCGGCCTGCCCGATTTGCGCGGGCGGGTGGCCATCCACGAGGGACAGGGACCGGGGCTGTCCAATCGGCCGCTTGGCCAGAAGACGGGGGTCGAAGAAGTGACGTTGAATGAGGCTCAACTGCCTTCCCACCCACACACCGCGCCGCCACCCGTGGACCTGACGGGCTACACGGGCGGCAGCCAACCGCACACGAACATGCAGCCGTCCCTGGCCTTGAACTACATCATCGCGCTGGAGGGGATCTTTCCCTCCCGAAACAAAGACGTCGAACTCCCGGAGGGCAAAGACGCCGAGCCGTTTATCGGCGAGGTGAGCCTGTTTGCGGGCCATTTCGCGCCTCGCGGCTGGGCGTTCTGCGACGGGCAACTGCTGCAGATCTCGCAGAATAGCGCGCTGTTTGCCCTGCTGGGAACCACCTACGGCGGCGACGGTCGCACGACGTTCGGTCTGCCCGATCTCCGCGGGCGCGTGCCCATTCACCCGGGAACGGGTCCCGGATTGTCGCACTGGCATCTGGGGGAGAAGAAGGGCGTGGAAAGCGTCCAGTTGTCCCAGCTTCAATTGTGGCCCCACTACCACACGGCCGCCCAGATCCCCGAGCCGTCGACGCTGGTGCTGTTCGCGGTCGGCCTGCTGGGCCTCGGCTGCTATGGGAGCGTTCGGGCGAGAAGGCGGGCCCGATGATCATCGGTTAGAACCCGTACAGGAATAACTCCCCGTGCGCGGAAGGGGACAGTCCCATTTTCGCTGCGCGAAAACTGGGACAGTCCCCAAGCAGTCTTCTTACGAGTCCTTAGCGGCCGCTTCTCGTTCGAGCGAGCGGATCACTTCCAGCAGCCGGGCGCGGATCGCCTCCAGTTGGGGCGGGTTTTCGATCTTCCGGCCCTCGCGGTCGGTCACGTAGAATACGTCGACCACCTGGTCGAGATACGTGCCGATCTTGGCCCGCCAGACCGACAGGCCCAACTCGAACAGCGCGCGCGTGACGGCGTAAAGCAGCCCCGTGCGATCGTGGGTGAACACGTCGAGGATCGTGTAGCGGTCGGCGGTGCTGTTGTCGGCGCTGATGCGGATGGGCCAGCCCGGGCCCTTGGCGCGGCCGTGCGCGTGTTCTTTCCAGGTGCGGCGGAACGACGGGGACGACGCGCCGTCGGCGTGCAACGAACCGACCAGCGCCCGGCGGATTTCTTCGAGACGCTCCGGCGGTGGCTCGCCCGTGTAGTCGGGGTCGAAGACCCAGAAGCGGTCCAGCACCAGCCCGTCGGCCAGCGTGTTGATCGCCGCCGAGCGGATCTGCAATCCGCGGCCGGTCAGCGCCCCGGTCAGCTTGTGAAACACGCCCGGGGTCACGTCTTCGCACGTGCCGACGGTCACTTGCAGCATTTCGGTGTCCGGCAGGTATTGGGTTTCGGCCGCGGTCTGTCCGGGCTGCAGCCGGTGCAGCAGGCGAAGGTCGTCGGCCACCTGCTGCGGCTCGGTGGTGCCCAGATAGGCGTGGGGCAGGGCGTCGAGTTGCCGGGTGAACCAGGGGTGCTCCTGCAGCTTGCCGAGCCGCCGGCGGACCGCCTGGTGGCGCTCTTCGAACTGTCGCTGCCGGATGGCGGCCGGGCTGTCGCCGGCAAGGTACTGCATGGTGTCGTGATACAGCTCGGTCACAAGCTGGCTCTTCCACGGGTCCCAGACGCCGGGCCCGACCGCCGCCAGGTCGGACGCCGTGTGGACGTACAACATGTCGAGCAGATCCGGAGAGCCTACTTGCACGGCAAAACGCACCAGCAGACGCTGATCGCCCGTGTCGCGGCGCAGTGCCAGGTGGTTCATCAGCAGGTGCTTGCCGACCAGGAACTTCAACGCCTCCGCATCGCGCAGCGAGAGATCGAGCCGCTCGGCCGCCCGCTGGGCAATCTGCAGCCCCAGCTCGCAGTGGTCCTCCAGGAACCCCTTGCCCAAATCGTGGATCAACAATGCCAGGTGCAAGATGTGCTTCTGCGGGATCCGCCGGTAGACGTCTCCCAACACGTTTTGGTCGGACGACAGCTCGGTGGCGAATTCGACCGACCGCAGGCAGTGTTCATCGACCGTGTACTTGTGGTATTGGTTGAACTGCAACAGCCCCCGGGCACGGGCGAACTCGGGAATGAAGCGTTCGAGAATCCGCAACTCGTGCAAATCGCGCAGCAGCAGGCCCAATCGGGCCGGGCGCGACAACAGCGAGACGAAGCGGCGGCAGGCCTCGGCGGGCAATTCATCGGGCAGCCGGAACGCCTCACGGCGGACGATTTCCCAGGTGCTCGGCTCGATCGGCTTGTCGTAGAGGTTGGACAGGCCGATCATGCGCATGATTTCGGTCAGGTTGCCTCGCAACGGCTCCAGGCCTTCGCGGGTGGCCACCAGCCCGGCCGGACCGACGCGCACGCCCCCTTCGACCCGATGGCCGAACGCGGCGGTCACCAGCCGGGCCACCCGATCGCGGCTGCGGGCCTTGTTCAGAAACCGCGTGACCACGTGGTTCACCTGGCTAGTGTGGCGGAAGTACTCGCGCATGAACTGCTCGACCGGCAACATGCCGTCGGCGGGCCGGTGGCCGTACAGGTCGGCAACCCTCAACTGTTCGGCCCGGCTGAGCACGTCGGCGGCATGGCCGGCGTGGAAGTGCAGTTCGTTGCGCAACCGCAGCAGGAACTCAGTGGCTTGCTCAATCGACTGGAAATCCTCTTCGCTGAGCACGTCCTGGGATCGCAACTGCTCCGGCAAGTTGGTCCCGTATCGGGCGAACCCGATCCAGCGGAGCAACTGCAGGTCGCGCAGCCCGCCGCTGGAACGTTTCACGTTCGGCTCCAGCAGATAGACGGTCTCGCCGTAGCGGAGCCGCTCCTCAAGCCGCGCCTGCTCGATGGCGGCCGAGAGGGCCCTGGCCCGCTGGCGGACCTGGCGGGCGAACCGCTCGGTAAAACGGTCGAACAACTCGGCATTGCCGAGAAGCAGGCGGGATTCGATCAGCGACGTGCAGACGGCCGGGTCGTCGGCAGCCAGGCTGCAGGCCTGCTCCGGCGTACAGACGCTGTGACCGAGGACCAGTCCCGCGTCGAACACGTCGCGCAGCAACCGCTCGGCCAGCGGAGCCACGCGATTGGCGACCGACGGCGCGTGCAGGATCATCAAGTCCACGTCGCTGTACGGGGCCACGTCACATCGCCCGTAGCCGCCGTGAGCCACCAGGGCGACCTGCGACTGCCAGCCCCCTTTCCCGCCCGCGCTAAGATCCCGCATCGCCGCCGAGAACAATTCCCGCAATACGTCGTCGCGCAACTCGGTCAGCGCAGCGCACACTTCCACCCCGGACTCGCCGGCGCCGTGACGTTGCCGCAGTCCGGCCAACTCCTCGGCCAAACGCTGCCGAGCAGCCACGATGTTAGAGCGCAGTTGAGCCATGGGCGCTCACACGGCATCCCGCCCGGCTTCGCCCGTGCGGATCCGTACGGCCTGGGTCAGATCGCTGACGAAGATCTTGCCGTCGCCGACCTGGCCGGTTCCGGCGGAGCGGACGATGGTGTCGATCACGCTCTGGCACTTCTCGGCCGCCACGGCGATCTCGATTTTGATCTTGGGAACCAGGTCGACTTCGTATTCGGTGCCGCGGTACATCTCGGTATGCCCTTTCTGGCGGCCGAAACCGCGGACCTCCGTGATCGTCATTCCCCGCACGCCTTGCTCGCTCAGGGCGTTCTTGACGTCTTCCAGTTTGAAATGTCGGATGATCGCTTCGATCTTCTTCATAGACGAACTCCTCGGTCTGGTGTCGGGCTATATGAAAATGTAGCCTTCCTCGCCGTGCTGACTGAAGTCCAGGCCCTCGATTTCTTCCTCCTGCGACACTCTCAGCCCCATGGTGGCGTCGAGGACCTTCAGCAGGATGAAGGTCACCACGGCCGCCAGCACCCAACTGATCGCCGTGGCGATGATCTGGGCGACCAGGACGGTGTCGCCGGGCGTCTGGGCGGCGACCGCCTCGATCAGCCCCAGCGTCTTGCCGTCACCGATGTCGTTGACGGCACGGGTTGCAAATACGCCGGTCAATATGGCGCCCAGTGTACCACCGACGCCGTGAACGCCAAAGGCGTCCAGCGAATCGTCGTAGCCGAACTTATTCTTGATCGCGGTGCAGGCGAAGAAGCAGACCACGCCAGCCGCCAGCCCCATCAACATCCCCGAGATGGGCTGAACGAAACCGGCGGCCGGCGTCACGCAAACCAGGCCGGCCACCAAGCCGGAACAGGTCCCCAGGATGCTCGGTTTTCCCCGCGTGATCCACTCCATGCCGGCCCAGGCCAGCGCGCCGGCGGCGGCGCCGAAATGGGTCACCGCGAAGGCGCTGGCCGCGATGCCGTCGGCCGCCAACTCGCTGCCGGCGTTAAATCCGAACCAGCCGACCCAGAGCATGGCGGCCCCGACGGCCGTGTAGGTGAGATTGTGCGGCGGCATCGGTTCGCTGCCGTGTCCGAGCCGTTTGCCGATCAGCAACGCGCAGATCAAGGCCGACACGCCGGAGCTGATGTGGACCACCGTCCCGCCGGCGAAATCGAGGGCGCCGGCGGAGACGGTCGGCTGACCGGCCTCGAAGGCCAGCAAGCCGCCGCCCCAAACCCAGTGGCACAACGGGCAGTAGACCAAGGTCGCCCAGAGGATCATGAACACGACCATCGTGCTGAATTTCATCCGTTCGGCGAACGCCCCACAGATCAAGGCCGGCGTGATGACGATGAACATGCCCTGGAAGAGCATGAAGGTCAGCGTGGGGATGGTTCCGGACATGGGCACGACCGGTTGTCCGTCGACCCACTCCGACTGGACGCCGCGCAACGCCACGTGATCGAAGTTCCCCAGCCAAGTGCCGCCTTCGCCGAACGCCAGCGAATAGCCCCAGAGGGCCCAGACCACGCTCATCAGCCCCATCAGGAAGACGCACTGCATCATCACGCCGAGCACGTTCTTCTTGCGAACCAGGCCGCTGTAAAACAGGGCCAACCCCGGTGCGGTCATGAACAACACCAGTGCCGCGGACGTCATCATCCAGGCGTTGTCGCCGGTGTCGAGCACCGCGGCGTCGGTTTGCGCTTCGGCCTCGGGTTGCGGCACCGAAACTTCCGACGTCACTTCGTCGGTGGACTCCGCTTTGACGTCGGGCGCGCACGCCTGCCATGAAAGAACCGCCCACAAACCGACTATCAATACACCGTATCGACGTTTCGTGTTTCTCATCCGATCAATCACCCTGGAACTACAGAAATCCATCGTCCGCAACGTCCACTTGGGACGGCGTTGACCCATTCGCATCTCTTCTGTTGGCCCGCTTTGAGCCGAACCGTCAGCGGGACATAAACTGTTGCGGATGCAATCGGCGTGCCAATGTCTGCTGCGCGAGATGACGGTTTATGCGCAAAGCCCATTGTTTTAGAGTTTGGCGGCAATTGACGCGCGGAAGAAACGCTGCACATGCACGCACCGGTACACCGGCAGTGCGCGCTTGTCGCGCAGTCGATGTCGACGAACCGGGCAAATGACGCCGATCTCCCACCCGGCTATGCGTCCTTGCACCACAATACGTCGCCACCGCCGGCGCGGGCACAGACGGTGCGGGCCAGGATGAACAGCAGGTCGCTGAGCCGATTGAGATATGCCATCAGCACGGGGGGAACGTTGGCGTCGGGCTCCCCGGCCAGGGTGACCAGCCGGCGTTCGGCGCGGCGGCAGACGGCACGGGCAACATGGAGGCCGGCGGCGGAACGCGGACCCGCCGGCAAGATGAACCCCGCCAGCGGCCGCAGCGCCGCCTGGTACCGGTCGATCGCCTCTTCGAGCGCCGCGACGTGGGACGAATCGAGTTGGCCTGCCGTATCTCCGCCGGCTTCCGAGGCGGTTGCCCGGGCGGCTGCCAGTTCGGCCCCCATTGCGAACAACTCGTGCTGAAGCCGCTGAAGCAATTGGTCGACGGCCTCGGGCAACGACTCGGCGCGGACCAGGCCCAGCAGCGAGTTCAGTTCGTCAAGAGCCCCGCAGACCTCCACTCGGGGCGTATTCTTGGCCACTCGGGTCCCGTCCGGCAGTTCCGTTTCGCCCGAGTCGCCGCCGCGCGTGTAGATGTTCATTCCACTTCGAGCACCTCGATTTTCAGTCGGCCGATGACTTGAACCACCGGCAGGAAGCTGCTGTAGGCCGAGGAGCCTTTCAGATGGCTGTCGGCCAACTTCAAGTGGGCCGCCCCGATGCCGCCTCGGGCCAGCGTGGCGTCCAACGGGATCCAACGCCCGGCGAGATACATTTCGGTCCACATGTGGTAGCCGAACGACTGTTTTCCTTGCATATAGACCAGCCCCACGGCGGCGCGGGCGGGTATTCCGCAGGCTCGGGCCAGGGCGGTCAACAGGACCGCATGCTCGGTACAGTCGCCCGAGGGGTTCTCTGCCACTTCGGCCGCCGTGGCAAAGGCCTGGGAAAAACCGACTTCCTGGATGAAATCGTAGACGTAGCGTTCCAAGGTCCGGGCCATTTGCCAGGGGTCCCGCTGGTCGCCGACCGCCGCTTGGGCCATGGCCACGATCCGCTCGTCGTCGCTCTGCACCATGTTGTTCGGCTGCCGGTCCGCATCGGTGGGGCGATCGTCGGATGCGTCGGGGTTGCCGCCGGGCAGACCGGGGCGGATGGCGTAGACGGTCAGTTCGGCCGTGTGCGGGTCGATCGACTTCAGGCGTTGCGAAGGCCCAGAGACAAAGACTCCCGCCGGATCGCCGCCGTCGAGGTGCACGCGGTAGCGAATCCGCTTTGTGCTGTGTGCCTCGGGCAACGGCCGGTCGATCTTGACGGCCAGGTCGGTGATGAAATCGAGGTTGCCGATGTCGGTTTCTTCAAGTGCCTGAACCTTAGTGGCGCGATGGGTCTCTATTCCCATCGCTTCCATGCGGGTCTTCAGCACGTCGCCCGTCCGATCGCTCCACACGACCATCGGCAGGGTCTGGCCGTTGCCCAGCCGCATCACGTTCTCGATTCGCAACAACTGGTGCGTGCCGCCGAGCAACTTGACCGGCTCGTAGTCCTTGGCCGTCATCTGGTGCGCGACCACCTGGGTCAACACCGGATCCAGGGCCTGGATGGTGCGTTGCTGGCCGGGTTGCATCGGCTGGCGCAGCAGGGACAATTCGACGGCGTAGGGTCCGGCGTAGTCCTTCGACCAGGGAATCGACGTCGAGACCCGCTTGCCCTGGCTGGCCGTTTCCAGTTCAAGCCGGTCGCCGACCACGCGCCCGACGGTCCGCACCGGCGCCGTGCCCTGGATCGTTTCGGTGGAGAATTCGATCAGTTCTCCCGCGACCGTCTCCACGCTACTGGTGCGGATTTCCTGTTCGGTGCGCTGGCCGCTGCGCACCACGACCAGATGGTTTACCTGTTCGACGCGCAACGCCTTGCGGCCCTGGTGGACCGTGTTGGTAACGGTCGTATGAGCGTAGCCGATGCGGTTGCCCTGGATGTAACTGATGTCCCAGAGTTCGCGATCGGCGGTCGGAGTGGCCGCGGGCGGTGCGGCCGTCTGCTGCCGTGGTGGCGGGGGAACTGCGGCGGCACTCTCCGCCGGTGCGGCGGGCGAAGGCGGCGGGGATTCGCCGCATCCACCCGGCGCCAGCGCGGTCAGTAAGCCCAGGATGACCAAGACGAACCGATGTGAAAGACGCCTCTCGAGGTTTGTACGGCACTTCGGTTTCATCGTGCGATCTGCTCCGCTGGTTCGGTTTGCGCAACGCGCCCGCTCTCGACCAAGTCTAACGATTAAGTCTCCCCGGGACCAGCGCAATTGGCAAGCGAACTTGCGCGGGCAATCGACGCGATCCGGCTCGAGCCGGCCGGAGGGCAGGCAAACTCGCCGCGATCTGGACAGTTTCGCAGATGCGGCAGGAGATTTTTTTCCGGAAGTGTTTTTCGTCAGGGCCGGCCGGTATTCCGGGTGGTAGAGTTAGTTAGGTCGGCCGCCCGGTCGTTGCGACGCAGGGGCCTGGCGCAGCCCGGCAGCGGTCGGACCCTCGGGTCGGTGGCTAAATGGATTGTGGCAGGGGCGCCGGTTGTTCCGTTTGTGTCGAGCCCGGTTCGTCTCTCCGTGGTGAAGTGGGCCGCGGGCGGCACGCCATCGGCGATGCGTGACCTACGGTTTGGTTAGAGAGTTCCCAGTTGCGGCCCGGCCGCCCCATTGCCCCAAAAAGGTCGTTTGCCAAGCGAGTAGTATCCATCGATGGGCTTTCTGAAACGATTCTTCCGCAACGTATTCCGCGAGGGCACGATGCCCGCCGGAACCAGCAGCTTCGAGCACCTCAGCGAGGAGGAGCTGGAAGCGCATTTGGGCGTATCACGCTACGGTAGCTTCAATTTGACCGAGGCCGTGCGCCCCTCATATGATCTCCAGGTGGTCCCCAGCGAGGGCTACCGCCACGATTCCTATCACGACGAGCAAAGCCGCACCAGCGTGCCGGTCATCATGGCCGCCGTCTCCAGTGAGCGCCTCTTCGAGACGTTCATGGAACTGGTCGATCCGTTGGGTAGCGTGGTCGACGTTGTTCTGGAGACGAGCCACAGCCGGGACAGCAACGGGCATACCGATCTGTACCGCGAGCACATCGACGTACCGGTGCTGAAGAGCATCCTCTGGGAATTCGAAGACCTGCTGTTGAACGACGGCTGCACCGGCCTGGCCGTGTTGAATCCGGGAATCCCGCAGGAGATCCAGTTCGACGAACACAAGTTGCTGATCGTTTACGGCGACCAGCTCGATTCGTTCGAGGAGATCCTGCGCGGCCGCGAAATCGGCTGCGACGATCAACTGAAGTTCATCACCGAGGGCGAGCACGTCCACTCGTCGAGCGACCACTACGCCCAGCAGTTCGAGGAATTGAAGACCCGGCTCGGCATGGATTGCGGGTACGACTAGCCCGCATGTCTCACCAGTCAGGGAGGGTTGTCGACGGTGTGCCACTGCTTCGCAGAAGCAGTGCCGCGAACGCTCGTCGAACCCGTCGGCAACAGTTTGTAGTGGCCGCATTCATGCGGCCTTTCGCGGGATTCCGCCTGGCGGCCCCGATGAATCGGGGCACTACGAACGGTTTCGACGAGTGCTTGCGCAGTGCCGGCCGCAACTCCTCAGAAACACACTGCTTCTGCGAAGCAGTGGCACACTTGGTAAGAAATCCGGATGGTCAATCCTGCGACGCCTCGTCGCGCCCGGCCCACTGCTTCAACCACGCCAGATCCTCGCGGAGTTCCTCGATGGTCTGTTCCATGCCGGCGAAGCGCTGGCGGAATCGGCGCCAGGCCAGAACGCCGACGACGCAACCGCCGACCAACAGCCCCAGACCGAAGATCAACAGCCACCCGGCAAAGGAAAACGGTCGGCCGGCCAGCCACTGGGCCAGAGCGACGGCCAGGATCGGCAGGGCGCTGAGCGCCATCACTCCCACCACGGCCAAGACGATCACCAACCGCTTGACCGCGGCGGCCGAAGCACGCACTTCCAGGCTGGCCAACTCCCAGCGCAGCCGCCCCATCTCCTTCAGGTCGGTTCCCAGCGAGCCGATCTCGTCCTTCAGCTTCGCCAGCACGGGTCGCTCAGGCTCGGTCATCGCGGGCTCCGCCGGTCCTGGTGGCTGACTTGGGAGTCGAGTCGGCCCAGATCCGGGCCAGGTCACGCCGGAGGTGACCGAGGACCTGATCGGCCGCACGGCGAATCATCCGCAGTCCCGCCCAGCGCGAGAGGCGTCGGGCACTGAGGCCCGCCGAGACGGCCAATCCGACGCCCAGGGCTGCCATGACCGCGCTGCCCGGATATCGCTTCACATAGGTCCGCCACGAGAGCAGCCTTCGCGTTTCGCCTTCGGCGCCTCGGATCCGGGCGTCGATCCGCCGCCGCAGCCGCCCGATCCGCAGCCGCAGATCACGCTTCGCCTGTTCCTGCCGGGCATCAACGATTCGAGAAGGCATCAGGGGAGTCCAAATCTTCCTGATCGCAAATGCAGACCACTGGCCAATAACGCGGCCGGTGGCCGCAACCAAAGGAGGGTTCAGGGTTCAGCGGTCAGGGTTCAGGACTTCGGGGTAACGATTGGAGCCGGAGTGCTGAACCCTGACCACTGAACCCTGAACCTCTCAGCCAAAAGGACTTGCAAACATGCGCGCACCGTGCGCAAAAGTCACGATCAAAGACTCTCACCACTAACCACTATCCACTAACCACTATCCACTACACCCCGGTCACCGCCGGAACATTCGCCCGAGGAAGAAGCCGATCAACGCGGCCACGACGACCCCGGGCCCGGGATGCTTCTTGACCATCTCCAACGTGCCGTCGATCAACTCGCCGACCGGCTTCTCGCGCACGGCCTTCAGCCGGTCGGTGGCCTCTTGTCGGACCGAACGGTAGAGTTGTTGAGCCTTTTCCAGTTCGGCTTCCGCCCGCCGCACGGCATCGGCCGCTTTGCGGACCTTGGGCGACTGCTCGGCGGCTTTGGAGGTGTCGCTGTCCGGAGGGTCGGCGGACGGTCTGGTTGTCTTCTTCTTGGCCACAGTGCTCTCCCGGGTGGGCTTGCGAGGTCTTGTTAAACCCTTTAAGAGCCTACGTCACCGCGCCGTCGCGGGAAAGCCGGGGCCACCAGCACATTGCCCCGTGCGACCGGCAACAATCGTTTCAGCCGGTACGCTTCCCCGGATCGATATGCGAAACAGGGTGCGCCCACTACAGTGGTGTTATGCGACGGATTCGAAATTCGTTGCATAAGCCGGAGTCGGGCGGACACAACGTCGAAATCCGCGATCATTCGGCTTGCCTATGGCGCCCCCACGGAGGAGTGGTAGCGGTGGCGGGCTCGTGGCGAAAGAGGCTGTCCCAAAACTTCCGGGCGGCACGGCTTTGCGGGCTTTTGAATTGCGACATGGCAATATCGGGTATCCTGGACAGAACTCACGTGCTGGATACGGGGTCGCGGCGTCTGCGTCGGCCAACGAACGTTCGCGGGATGCCGGAACGAGGTTTGCTTGCCTGGCCGCAAGTCCGCACCCGAGCGTTATACTCCCTTTGTGAACCCGCCATGATAGCTGTGGGGGCCCCCGTATCGCCTTTGCTAGATCTTCGAGGATCTTATGAGCGCACGCAGACTTTGGTCCCGCATTCTATTCGCTGTCGGTGGTATCGCCATGCTGGTTGGAGCCCTTGACCCCATCGAGGGATCGCTCCTCATCCTCCCTGGCAGCGGCTTGGTCGCGCTCGGCACCTTCCTTGAGCAAGGCGAACGCCGATGGATCACGTACCGGGTGTGGGTCTTCGTTTTGATTGCGATGGGGGTGGGAGCATCGTGGGGCGTGACCATGGCTGGAGGCATTGGAGGCTCCGATGGAGTCTCGCTTTGGTGGGCACTGCTGATACTGCCCTATCCAATTGGCTGGTCGATGGGGATCTGGGGACCGGGCTCCCCGCGCTGGATGCTGTGGCTGGGCATCGGCGCGGGCCTGTGGTACTTGGGTTTACTGGCGATCGCCCTGCTGGTAGGTAGGCACGTTTCGGTTAACATCGTCACCGCCGCTGTTGGCTTACTGACCATAGGCGGTTGCATCAACCGCCTAAGCAAGCAGAACTCTGAATGATAACAGCTTGTGGTGACGATGATGTGTAGACGATTCGATCCCCTCGTGAGGTGTCCTTATGTCGAAGCCGTCAGATGCTACCGCCATGTCGGCCGTGGCTGCCGTCAGTTTCTGGCTGGGCAGTCAACCGCTCTTCATGGGCTTTCTTGCCTATCACAAGTTTTGGCTTGGTGAGGGCCAAGGTTATGAAGGAGGTCTGAGCGGTTTCCTGGGAGGCACGTTTCTCTGGGGCCTATTCTTCTGCACGCCGCCAGCCGTTGTATGGTTCGGTGTGGTCCTGCTTCGGTTGATGCTTTCTCGCAAGAAAGCCAGTGTGAACTTCGTGCTACTCTTTGTGTTCTCGGGCATCCTCGGCCTCGCATGGTCCTTGTTTGTTATGGTGTTCATGGGAATCTACGGGGGAATGTAATAAACGACTTCTTCGGCCCCTACCCCTCGACGAAAACCATGGAGTAAACAACTCTGCAGCCGCGTATGCTTGGTTCCCCATGTCGTGAGGCGTGAGACACGCCGTGAAAGGACCGTATTCTCGGACTCCAGCCTTCACGTCAACGTCGGATGACTGGCTTGCGTGCGATGCTGAGTGCGAATCCCGCCGATCCGGCTAACCCATTGTTCTCCGGTACAATCGGGAGTATGCCCGAGCGGACGTTTGCCCATCTGAAGCGATTCTCGGGGCTCGATCTACAGGGGGTGGCACCATCATTACCAAACGGCTGCCGGCGTCACTCTTTCTCATCGGTCGCCGGCCAGGCGACTTCGAGCTTGCCCAGCTTCACGTTGACGTCCTCCGTGCCGCTACCGTCGGGATGAGTCACGCTGAGTTTGATCGACTCGCCCGGCTGCTTGCTGCGGACCATGCGGAGCAGGTCGGCCGACACCCGGACCTGCTTGCCGTCGGCGGCCGTGATCAGGTCCCATTGCTTCAGCTTGGCCCGGTCGGCGGGCTTGTCTTTCTGCAGGATCTTCAGCAGCACGCCTTCGGTTCGCGGAGGAAAGCGGTCGAGCACGTCGCGGCCCTGCTGCCAAGGTTCCTCCACGGCAGCCCCGAGCGTGGGTGTGGCGGCGGTCCGGCGGGATTTCAACAACTCGCGGAGGGCCTGCAACGGGATCACGTTGGCGATGCCGATGGGGATGGAATTGACCGACATCACACCCGACTGCAGCCCGATCACCTCGCCCCGTCCGTTCAGCCACGGCCCGCCCGAGGTACCGCTCTGAACCGTCGCGGCGACGTGTACCGTTTCGATGTACTTGCCGGTGTAGTATTCAAAGGCGGTCCGGTCGGAAGCGACCATGCCGCGCAACAGCAGGGTGGGCCGGAACAACGGGGCGCCGAACAGGAAGACGTCTTCGCCGGGCGGCGGCAAGGCATCGGCCAGTTTCAAGGCCGGATAACCGCCTTCCCGCTTTTCCACCCGCAGCAACGCCAAGTCGTGTCCCAGGTCGACCGCCACCAGCTTGGCTTCCAGCCGGCCGGCGACCGGCGAGACGACGTCGATCCGGCGATCGGCTCGGCCGACGACGTGGGCCGCGGTGAACAACAGGCCCTCCGGGTCGGTAAACCAGCCCGACCCGTCCAGATGGTCGTTGCCCAGGATCACCACCGATGCCCGTTTGGCCTTCTCGTAGAGGCCCGGGTCCGGCTTTTCCCTGGAGGTCTCCTGACCGGCGGCCAGCCGAGAGGCCAGGGCGATCAACAGAGTCAACAACAGAATCCACTTGCTCACACGGCCGTCGGGCGGGGAGGATTGCGTCATGGTGTCGGTCTTTCGGATGGAGGCGGGCGTTGGCATCTACCGCACAAGTGCGGTTGTCGCCGGTCGCGTCCGTCTTGCCCCGATGAATCGGGGCACTACGAACTTTCAGGCACAGCTTCCATCTTACTACCGACGCCCCGTCGTCCGCAAGTTTCCACGAAAAAGGGGACGACAGCACGGCTGCCGCCCCCTCGGAGAAATGATGAAAACTGCCTGACAACTGGTTCTCAAGCTCGGGCTTGGGAACTGCAACGGGTCGCCAGTCGTTAAGGCTCAATCAGATAGGCTCGATCTCCCAATCTCAACAGCACCGGTTCGTCGAAGACCATGTACCG
>Ga0180438_10004883_pt1 | contig 19013 bp, 15 predicted proteins | sample SS_ome_12_FD_132455 | JGI IMG/M metagenome (GOLD analysis project Ga0180438, IMG submission 132455) | Hypersaline lake sediment archaeal communities from the Salton Sea, California, USA - SS_3_D_2 metaG | ecosystem: Environmental > Aquatic > Non-marine Saline and Alkaline > Hypersaline >...
GAGGCTGGTGCTGTGGAAGGGCTTCTCGCCCCAGTCGAGGCACCGGCCCGCCAGGTCACTGCGGACGAAGGCCGGCGCCCACGCGTCGGAGACCCACACGCTCCGCCCGGCCGGGGCGATGTGGGAGGGCATCCCGGAGGCCAGGCGGATCGACCGCGGCCTGCCCCGCCCGGCCGGGTCGAGCACCCAGACGTTGCCCTCCCATCCGTCGCCGATCAGCATGCGGTTGCCGACCTTCGCGGCCGCCATCGCCTGACCCGACGTGAAGCCCAGCGAAACCGCCCTCTCGATCCTGCCGGACTTCGGGTCGATCTTGTAGAGCTTCCGGTCCTCGCGTCTTCCGCCGGCGGGGACGGCCAGCGAGGAGCCCCACGGGCCGATGGTGAACATGCCGGACTTCTGCGGCAGCTTGACGCGTTGGATGACGAGCCCGTCGGCGGCGGAGATGGCGATCGCCTCCCACGCATCGGCGTCGTGGACCCACATCCACTGCCCGTCGCAGACGAAGTGAATCGGGCGGCTGCCCGGCGCCGGGACGGTGCGGACGACCTTCCAGTCCGGCGGCAGGGGCGGCAGCGTGCGGAGCGGGCTCAGCAGCCCGTGCCGGGCCAGCGCCAGAAACGCCCGGAACGTGCGATCGCCGTGAGGCCCCCACCCGCCGTCGGGCTGCTGGCTTCGCAGGAGCATGGGGACGAGCTTCTCGGCGATTCGGCGGGCGAGCGGATGGTCGATCGTCGAGGCCAGCAGGACAAGACTCCACGGCTCGCACAGGCCGAGCTTCGCGCTGCACCCCGCCGGCTCGATCGCGCCGTCGACCCACTCCAGGCCCGACTCGATCGCCGCGTCGACCTTGGCGGCCTTCCGGCCGGCCCACAGGGCGGCGAGCTGGACGGCCGGCGCCCACGGGTCGCTGTTGTCCGCCAGCACCTCGTCGAGCCCGCCGGCGAGATGGCGGAGCGAGGCCCGGACCTCCGGCGCCCGCTGGTAGCCCAGTAGACACAGCGCCCGCAGCTCATGGACCCCGAGCAGGCCCTTCTGCTCGCCTGGGCGCAGGCGGGCGCGTTTCAGCGCGAGGTTGACCGCTCGGCGGATCTCCGGCCGGTCCGGCCGAACGCCCATCTCCGCCAGCTCCAGCAGGGCCGCGGGGGCCTGCCCCGCCTCAAGGCCGGCGATCAGCTCGCCGGTCCGCTTGTCGATCAGCTCTCTGTCGCCGCCGGCGGGTCGGCTGAAGACGAACGTCCGCGCCTTGGCCCCCTGAAGCGACCGGTCGGCCGCGACGAACTTCATCGGATCATACCGGAACCCGTAGCGGAACCCCCGCACCGCCGCGGCCGGTTCGGGCGGCCGCTTCGAATCGGGCTCGTTGAATGGCATGATCCCCTTGCAGCCGGTCAGCACGGCCGCGAGGGCCAACAGCACCGTCCATCGTCGCGTCGTCATCGCCTCACTCCCGTCATCCCGCGCGCAGCAACTGCGCGGGCAGACGAAAGACAGATCGGTGAAACGCCCCGCCGGCGCCCAGCGTTTCTGACTATCGCGGCGCCACACGCCCCTGTTGCACTCGGCCCCGGTGTGGTGAGATGATGGGCCGCCATGTCCGGCAGATGCCGCCGGCATGCTGAATGTCGACGGAAGAGGAGAGACAACCATGATCCAGACGACACTTGGCGTGGCGGCGGCGTTGGCGGCGTGCGCAGCGGCGTTCGCCGCGGAAGGCGTCACGGCAGCCAGCGGCAAGGAGGCAGTCCGCGTGGAGAGATTCATCTTCAAGAAGACGCCGCAGGGCGAGTTGGCGGTTCACGTGAGCTATCCGCCGGGCTGGAAGGCGACGGACAAGAGGCCGGGGGTCGTGTTCTTCTTCGGCGGGGCGTGGGTCAAGGGCTCGGTCAGGCACTTCGCGCCGCAGGCGGAGTACGTCGCCCGCCGCGGGATGGTGGCCGCCCGGGCGGACTACCGGATCGGCAACCGCCACGGCACGACGGTGGACAAGTGCGTCGAGGACGCCAAGAGCGCCGTCCGCTGGTTCCGCGCCAACGCCGCGAAACTCGGCGCGGACCCGAAGCGGATCGTCGCCTCGGGCGGCTCGGCCGGGGGGCACCTGGCCATCGCGTGCTTCACTACCAAGGGCCTCGACGCGAAGAGTGACGACGCGACCGTCTCGTGCAAGCCGAACCTGCTCGTGCTGTTCAACCCCGTGCTGGACCTGTCGAGCGGTCAGATGGCCGAGCGGGTCGGCTCGGCGGAGATCGCCCGCCGGATCTCGCCGATTCACCACCTGACGAAGGACGTCCCGCCGGCGATCCTGTTCTATGGGGCGACCGATCGGTTCTTCGCCCACGGCAAGGAGTTCGTCGAGCGGTCGGCGAAGCTGAAGACCGCCGCCGAGCTGTACTACGCCGACCGTCAGGGCCACGGCTTCTTCAACCGCCCGCCGTGGCAGCAGCGGACGATCCACCTGATGGACCGATTCCTCGTGAAGCACAAGTACCTCAGCGGCAAGGCGACGATCCAGCTGCCGGAGGGGAAGGTGGCGATGAAGCGATACGAGGCGGCGGGCCGATAGGGCCGGCGGCTTCAGCAGGGATGCACGGGATGCACGAGATGGATGTAGTCAATGCTCGGGTGGTCACGCCGGACGAGGTGCTCGACGGCGCGACGGTGAGCCTGCGCGGCGGGCGGATCGAGGCGGTGACGGTCGGGGCGGCGAGAGACACGCCGCCGGCGGGCGAGGTCTACGACGCCGGCGGGCGGACGCTCGTGCCGGGCTTCATCGACCTGCACAATCACGGGGCGCTCGGCGCGGACTTCATGGACGGCGACGCCGAGGCGATGCGGCGGGTTCGACGGTTCCTCGCCGGCCGCGGCGTGACGGGCTACCTCGTCACGACCACCAGCTCGACGGCCGAGACGCTCGCGGAGAGCATCGACTTCGCCCGCGAGCTGATGGCCGCCGGACCAGATGGGGCACAGGTGCTCGGAATGCACTTCGAGGGGCCTTACCTCAACAAGGCGTTGTGCGGCATGCATCCGTCGGGGCATTGTCGGCCGCCCGATCCGGCGGAGTATGGCGAATGGTTCGACAGCGGCGTGGTCCGCCGGATGACGGCCTCGCTGGAGCTGCCCGGCGGGGAGGCTTTGCTCACCGACGCCGTGGCGGCGGGCGTGCTGCTGAGCCTCGGCCACACGACCTGCTCGGCCGACGACGTCCGCCGGTGGGCCGACGGGGGCCTGCGGCACGTGACGCATCTGTACAACGCGATGTCGCGTGCGACGAAGCAGGGCCCGGTTCGCAGGTGCGGCTGCCTGGAGGGCGCGTTGGCGGATCGGCGGATCGTGGCGGAGGTCATCGGCGACGGGTGGCACGTGCCGGAGCACCTGTTCCGCATCGCGATGCTCTGCAAGGGCGGCGGCGGGGTGACGATCTGCTCGGACGCGACGCTGCTGACCGGCTCGGCCGTCGAGGGCGTGCCGACGCGCTACGGCGGGCCCGACGGGCAGGAGCTGATCGTGCGCGGCGGGATGGCGACGTCGCTGGACGGGCAGATGCTCGTCGGGTCGATCGCGACGCTGGGCGAGATGGCCCCGCGTCTGCTGGGGTGGCTCGACGGCGACTGGCGGGCGATGGCGCGGATCCTGTCGACCAACGCGGCCGGCCTGATCGGGCTGGGCGACCGCAAGGGCCGCATCCAGCCCGGCTACGACGCCGACCTCGTCCTGCTCGACGAGCAAGCCAACATCGTGCAGACCTGGGTCGCCGGGGCCGCCCAGATCGACTGACGCCTCCCCGCGCGCCGCTTCGGGCGACGTCATGGCCCGGAACGGTCGGATCCTGTCGCGGTCGAGCAGAAGAAGCGCTTCCTGATCTCGCGATCCGTGATCGGATCGCACCGGTGCAGCAAAATAGCTTGACACCGGTGCGGCGCAGCCAGCAGAATGTTGTTATAGCCGTGTTGTGGTTCGGTCCCGGAAATGACGGCGTGCGTTTCCGCCTGTCCCAACGGCTGTGAGCACGGTGCAGTGGCCGACACCGCACTCGTCGGTGTTGTCGCTGCTCCCATCGGGGACTCGTCGGGAATGACCGTGGATCTCGCTCGTGATTGATCGCTAATGGCCTGATGAGCGCAGAGGCATCTGCATGGCTATGCGCGAAGCCGGCACGCGACGACACTCATCTCTGCGTGGAAAGGAGTTCGACCTCATGTCCCAGAAGCTACTTATTGTTGACGACGACGAAGGCTTCCTGTTGGCGGCCGGCCACCTGCTGAAGGCGGCGGGATATGAGATATCCTCCGCGACCAGTGCTGCCGAGGCGCGGCGCCAGCTGGACTCAGAGCTTCCCGACCTGATCCTCCTCGACGTCATCATGCCGGGCCAGGACGGTTTTGCCTTCGCGGACGAAGTGGCCAAGGACGAGAAACTCGCCGGTGTCCCGGTCGTGCTTGTGACCGCCGTGGCCGAAAACCCCGGTCAGATGCTGCATGCCTTCGAGGAGGACAGGGGGCTGACCGCCCGCGATATCCTGCCCAAGTCGGCGGCGCACGAACGGCTGGTTGACACGGTCGCCGCGGTCCTGGCAGCCAAGTAGCTCCGACCAAAACGGGAGGAACGCAAATGCCTGCCAAGGCAGATGTCGTCCTCGTGGATGACGACGTGGCCTTCCTGACGGCCATGTCGCTGGTGCTCCGAGACGGGGGATACAACGTCATCACCGCAGAAGACGGCCGGTCCGGTCTTGCCGCCGTCAGAGAGCACAAGCCGGATGTGGCGGCCATCGACGTGATCATGGGTCGCCCCGACGAAGGATTCGCTCTGGCGCGGGCCATTCGCGCCGACGCGGATCTGGCCGGTGTGAGATTGCTCCTGCTGACGGCGGTCGGGAGGCGGTACGAGATGCTGTTCGAGCCCGACGACCTGTGGCTGCCCGTGGACAAGGTGCTGGAGAAGCCGATCACGGGAGATGAACTGGCCCGCGAGATCGAGACCTTGCTGGCCGGGACGGCGAACGACGAGGGTCAAGCGTGACAACCAAGGTCCTGCCGCCATGCCAGATGGCCTGCCCCGTCCGAACGGACGGGGGGAAGTACGCGCGGCTCGTCGCGGCCGGCCGCTACGCAGAAGCCTACGACGTCATCTGCCACACGAACCCCTTCCCGTCGGTCTGCGCCCATATCTGCCAGAGGCCGTGTGAGAAGAGCTGCCGACGCGACCAGCTCGACGCGCCGGTGGCCCTGCGCGCGCTGAAGCGGTTCGTGGTGCAGCACGAAGGTGCGCCGGCGGGCGCGGCGCCGTCTACGGATCCGCCGGCGAAGGGGCGTGTGGCCGTCGTCGGCGCGGGGCCGGCAGGCCTGACGGCGGCGCACGACCTGCGGAAACGCGGGTATCGCGTGAGCGTCTACGAACGTCTCGACCGTCCGGGCGGAATGCTCAACGTGATCCCGCGGTACCGCCTGCCTCGAGCAGCCGTGGACGCGGACGTCGAGTCCATACTGGCCTCGGGGATCGAGGTCACGTACCAGTGCGAGATGGGCAGGGATGCCACGGTCGGGGAGCTGCTGGACAAGGGCTTCGACGCGGTGATCGTGGCCAGCGGCCTGTCGCGCAGCCGGGGGATTGCCGTGCCGGGCTTCGGCGCGCAACGCTTCACGGCGGCGATCCCGTGGATGACCGGCATCTGGCTTGGCGACCAGGTCGACGTCGGCAGGCGGGTGGCCGTCATCGGCGGGGGGAACGTCGCGGTGGACGTGGCGCGCACGGCACGGCGGCTCGGGGCGGAGTACGTGGCGATCATCTGCCTGGAGAGTCTGGATGAGATCCCCGCCGAACCCGAGGAGGTCCACCTGGCTCGAGAGGAGGGCATCGTTATCCTCCCGCGGCAAGCCCCTAAGCGCGTGTTGAGCCGGGACGGGCAGACCGTCGCGTTGGAGTTGATGTCCGTGGTTTCGGTGTTCGACGAGGCGGGGCGTTTCCGGCCCACTTACGATCCCTCCCGGATCCGAACGCTCGGCACCGACGCGATCATCCTGAGCGTCGGCCAGGCGCCGGATCGCAGTTGGGCCAGGGGAACGTCCATTCAGATCGATCAGCGGGGCAGGATCGTGGCCGACAGGAACACGCAGCTTACCAGCAACCCACGGGTTTTTCTGGCGGGCGAGTCGCTGCGCGGCCCCGGCAGCGCTATCGAGGCCGTTGCCGACGGGCACAGGGTGGCGGAGATCGTCACCTCCTTCCTGGCGACCGGAGAAGTGTCCAGCCCGGACTCGGATCAGGCCGATGCGCTCGAGCCCTTTCCGACGGACGCGCTCAAGAGGCTTCACGAGATGACTCGCGTGGCCGCCGAGCCGGAGCCGTTTGCGCCCTCCGAGCCGACGCTCGACGAGGCCTCCGCGCGGCGCGAGGCGAGCCGCTGCTTCGGCTGCCTGTCCGGCGCCGTCATCGACGAGAACAAGTGCGCGTCGTGTCTGACGTGCTTCCGCGTCTGCCCGCTGGAGGCGGTGCAGATCGGCGAGGCGATGTTCGCCGACCCCGTCCGCTGCCAGGCCTGCGGCGTCTGCGCCTCCGTGTGCCCCGCCAATGCGATCAGCCTGTCGTTCTGGGAATCGGGCGACCTGACCGCCGCGGCGTCCGCAGGCCCCGAGGCGGCCGCGTCTGCCGTCGCGCTGCTGTGCGAACACAGGGAGGACAAGCATGTCGAGGCCGACCAGGTCCTCCGTGTGCCATGTCTGGCCCGGCTGAAGCCCATCGACCTGCTTCGGCTGCTGTGCCAGGGCTATCGGTGCATCTCGCTCGTGCCCTGCGAGAAAGAGGAGTGCAAGTACGGTCTGGCCTGGGCGAACATCGAAGCCACCGTGGGGTATGTTCGCGGCATCATGGGGGATGCCTGTCCGGAGGGACGGATCGACCTGTGCTTGCCCCAGAGCGCGGCGACGCCGCACGGGCCCTCAGAGGAGACCATAGGATGATCGTCCTGAAGCAGAAGGAGTTGGCCTGGACTCTGGAGAGGCTGGCCCCGTTCCGGAAGGTGGCCGTACTGGGCTGCGGCACGTGCGCTACCGTCTGTTTCGCCGGGGGAGAGCGGGAGGTGGAGGAGATCTGCTGCTCGCTTCAGCTCGCCTCGAGAGACAGCGGCGCGGAAACGGAGTTCGAGGGCGTCACCTGCAAGCGGGCCTGCGATTGGGAGTTCGTGGAGCCCATGGTCGAGCCTCTTCGCGGCGCCGACGCGATCCTCTCGCTGGCGTGCGGCGCCGGATCGAACCTCCTTGCCCGCAAGCTGGAGAACGTGTTCGTCATCCCGGGCGTCGACACATGCTTCCTCGGCGCCAGCACGGCCCCGGACGCCTGGAGCGAGATGTGCGCCGCCTGCGGAGAGTGCATCATCGACCTCACGTTCGGGATCTGCCCCGTAGCCGGGTGCGCCAAGACGTTGCTGAACGGGCCGTGCGGAGGCTCCGACCAAGGCAAGTGTGAAGTGGACCCGGATGTGGACTGCGCCTGGGCGAAGATCGTCGATCGGGCCAAGGCCCTCGGCTGCCTGGAGGACCTGGAGCGCGTCGTCCCGCCCAAGGACTGGTCCGCCGCGAGACACGGAGGGCAGCGTTCCCTGAAGCGTTCCGACCTGGGGCTTCGCCAACTCTGCACGGAGGGCCTCGATGAAATCTGAATCCAATCTCGAGAAGATCCTGAGTGAGGGCCACTTCGCGGTTACGGCAGAGCTTGGCCCGCCGATGGGGAGCGGCTCCGGCGTGGTCAGGGAGAAGGCAGGCATCCTCCGGGGGTATGCCGACGCCGTCAACATCACCGACGCGCAGACGGCCGTCGTCCGCATGTCTTCCATCGCCAGCGCCGCCATCGTCCTTCAGGAGGGCGTCGAGCCCGTCATGCAGATGACCACGCGGGACCGCAACCGTATCGCCATTCAGTGCGACATCCTCGGCGCGGTGGCCCTCGGGATCAGAAACTGCCTCTGCATCGCGGGCGACCACCAGTCCTTCGGCGCCGCCGGCAAGCTCGAGGGGCATCCGGGCGCCAAGAACGTCTACGACATCGACTCGATCCAACTGCTCGGCATCCTGAAGAAGATGCGAGACGAGGGGCTCCAGGAAAGCGGCGACCCCCTGGATGAGCCCCAGAAGCTCTTCCTCGGCGCGGCGTGGACGCCCATGGGAGACCCCGTGGACTTCCGGGTCCCTCGCCTCGCGAAGAAGATCGTCGGCGGCGCGGATTTCATCCAGACGCAGGGCGTGTACGATATGGAGCAGTTCGCCGAGACCATGAAGGCCGTCCGGAACAGGGGGCTCCATGAGAAGACGGCCATTCTCGCGGGCATCATCGTGCCCAAGAGCGCGGGCATGCTCCGGTACATGAATGCCTCGGTCGCCGGTGTCAGCGTGCCCGAGGACCTCATCAAGCGGTTTCCCAGGACGAAGAAGGACGCCTCGCCGGAGGAGAAGAAGGAGGCCAGAGCCAGGTCCAGGGAGATCGCCAAGCAGATCTCGGTTCAGCTCATCGAGCAGGCGCGCGAGATCGAGGGGGTGCGCGGCGTCCACATCCAGGCAATCGAGTGGGAACAGGCCGTCCCCGACATCGTCAAGTCAGCCGGGCTCACCCCGAGGCCGACAGTCGCGCCCGGTGGCGCGGGGCCGGCCGATACGTCCGCGGACCCGGAACGATGACCTCCGCGAAGGTCAATTGCTGGGAGCACCTGCAATGCGGCCGGGAGCCGGGCGGACCTCGTGCCGGTGAGTTCGGCCCTTGCCCCGCCGCCACGGACACCGGCTGTGACGGGATGAACGACGGCAGGAACGCCGGACGATTCTGCTGGGCCGTGCCCGGCACGATGTGCTCGGGCAAGATCGACGGGACCTACGAAGAGAAGATCGCCGACTGCCAGGACTGCTCCTTCTTCCAGCGCATCAAGGCGGAGGAGGGCTACCATTTTCAGTTGATCGAGCCGGGGCTGGGGGCTGCCGACCCGGTTTTCCTCCATCGCTTGCTCAACAACATCGTCATACTCATCGGAGTGAAGCGGGACATATTCGCCTGCCTGGCCGTACAGCCGCTGCTCAAGAGGATCACCGAGTACGCTCGCAGGTTCACGCATTCCTCGTCCGCATCGGCGTACCTCCTGGACAACTCCGGGACGGCGCTGCGTCTGACGGCGCACGCGGGTTCCACCGATCGGCCAAAGCGACTCCTGCTCAACGGGGATACGCCGGTCGCCCAGTCCGTACGCAGCGGCGCCCTCCGCAAGGGTGCCCTCGAGCTTCCCGGGCTGCCCGAGCCGGCAGCCGTTGCGGCGGTCGCAATCGGCGGGCACGAGAAGCAGGTGGGCTCGCTTGAGCTGCTCAAGCTGAAGGGGGATTTCTCCGTGGACGACGAGTGGTTCCTTCAGGAATTCGGCCTCATCGCCGCCATCGGGATCGAGAACGCCAGACAGGTCGAGGACCTGCGCCAACTAAGGGCGCTCGACAAGGCCAAGTCCAAGTTCGTCGCGCTGCTCATGCACCATATCACCTCCCCGCTCGCCACGATCGCCTGCTCGCTGCAAGCCCTCTCGCAACTGGCCGAGAAGCTGGGCCGCGAAGACCGCGACAAGCTGATCGAAGGCAGCCTTGAACGGATCGCATCGATCCAGACGTTGTCGCGGAAACTCCTCGATCTCGCGGCCATCCGGCGCGGCACGTCTCTGGTGGAGATCCAGCCGGTCAGGCCCGGTGAGCCGCTTCGACAGGAAGTCGAAGACCGGCTGGGCCGGGCCCGAGACAAGGGCCTCGAGATCGTGGTGAACGAGCCCAGCGGTGGACCGTGCGTGCTGGCGGACCCGAACGGACTGCGACTCATCTTCGGAAGCCTGCTGAACAACGCCATCAAGTACACTGCGGGTCCGGGGAAGGCCGTCAACGTGGATGTGACTGTCGAGGGTGATTCCGTCCGTGTCACGGTCCGCGATGAAGGAATAGGCATACCGCTCGAGGAGCAGGCGAAGATCTTCGAGGAGTTCTACCGGGGGACAAACGTCGGGGCCGCACCGGACGCCTCGGGCTTCGGGCTTGGCCTGGCCATCGTGAATGAGCTTGTGGACCGGTACAACGGCCACATTGAGCTGCGAAGCGACGTCGGCAGGGGCACGGCTATCTCTGTGGAGTTCCCCGTCGCCGATGCGGACGCCCGACAGCGTCACTCCTTGTAGCGAACGGGGCACTGCTGCGGGCCCGGGCGGCGAGAGGAACGGTCCGCCCGCAGGTCCCGCAGACGCCCGGATGGAGTCCGTCTCGGGCAGGATCACCGTCCGATGACAGGCAGATGCGCCCTCGCTGAGCCGGCAAAGCGCTTGCGGATGTCCGCAACCGTGTTAGGATTACCGGGAAGGCCCGGGACGGTCGTCGGCGCACCGCCGTCTGAGGAATCCCGGTTGTCAGCGGGAGTCGGTCCGGCCGAAGCCAATCCGCACAGGGAGGTCCGTGCGATGCCCGGCAAGACGACGCGACGCGTATTCATGAAGCAGTTGGCCCTGGCCGGCGCGGCCGTACCCGCCCTCGCGCGGGGTCCGTCCCGAGAGCGGCCTAATGTGTTGTTCATCGTCATCGATGATCTGAACGACTACGTTACGGGCATGGGTGGGCATCCGCAGGCCAAGACGCCTCATATGGCGAAGCTGGCGGCTTCCGGGGTGCGATTCCTGCGGGCCTATAGCAACAATCCCGTGTGTGCCCCGTCACGAGGCAGCTTCTTCACGGGGATCTACCCGCATACGTCCGGGCTGATCCACTTCGGCAAGTGGTTCGAGAACGACGTGCTCATTCACTCCAGGACGCTTCCGGAGTACTTTCGGGCCAACGGCTACCGAACGATGGGAACGGGGAAGCTGCTGCATCACTTCCGGCCGCACGTCTGGGACGAGTTCGGACACCGCGCCAACTACGGTCCTTTCGCGTACGACGGAAAGAAGTTCGTCGGCCATCCGTCCGTGCCCGAGCCGTTCCGGTCGATCGGCGCCGTGGACGGCTCGTTCGGACCCCTGTCCGACGTGCCGTCCGTCCCCAAGAGCAAGGACGCGCCTGGCTACACGGGCTGGATCGACGTGCCCAACTGGAAGACGCGGCGGCCGCTGCGCTACGTCAAGGAGAACGACCGCGATCCGCTGCCCGATGAGCGCTGTGCCCAGTGGGCCGTGGACAAGATTCGCCGCCTCTCGCGGGAGGACAAGCCGAAGCCGTTCTTCCTCGGTGTTGGGTTCCTCCGGCCTCATACGCCCCTGTACGCGCCGAAACGCTTCTTCGACATGTTCCCGCTGAAGGACATCCGGCTGCCCGTCATTCAGCCTGACGACGCAGCCGATACGCACTACAAGGATGTCTTCACCATGAAACAGAAGGGGCTGAGGTACTTCCAGCTCCTGAAGCAATCCTACCCGACGCTGGAAGAGGGGCTGAGGGTCTACGTGCGAGCCTATCTGGCCTGCGTTGCGTTTGTGGATGAGCAGGTCGGCAAGGTGGTGGATGCGATCGATCGGAGCCCGTTTCGAGACAACACGATCATCGTGTTGACGAGCGACCACGGATACAACCTGGGCCAGAAGGACTACCTCTTCAAGAACTCCCTGTGGGAAGAGAGCGGGCGGGTCCCACTCGTCATTCGCGCGCCGGGCGTGTCCAAGCCCGGGGCGACGGCCGGACATCCCGTCTCGATGATCGACATCTTTCCGACGCTGGCTGACCTGTGCGGCCTTCGAGGCGACACGCGCAAGGACGCCAAGGGCGCTCCGCTGGACGGCCACAGCCTGAAACCGTTCCTCATCGACCCCGACAACGGCACGTGGGACGGGCCGGACGGCGCGCTGACGGTCATCAAAGCCGACGGTCGGCCCAGCGAGAAGATCCACCAACACCACTACGCCATCCGAACCCGGCGATGGCGCTACATTCTCTACAACAACGGCAACGAAGAGCTCTACGACCACGACAAGGACCCGCGTGAATGGACAAACCTCGCGGGCGATGCGCGCTACCAGGAGACCAAGGCAAGCCTGAAGGCCCAGTTGTTCCGGATGACCGGCAGGCATGCAGGATGACCAGACGTGGTGAGCCCTGCGGGCGCCGGCCCGGTCTGCAAGAGAAAGGAACGGCCAAGTGAGGTTCATCGTTCTCGTCGCCGCTCTCTTTATCGTTCTACTCCGCGCTTCCATCGCCTTCTGCGGGCCGGAGCCGACCGCCGGCGGCAAGGCGAAGGCCAAGGAGGCCATACCGTTTGAGGTGTTCGCGAGTTTCAAGCGGATCGCGAAGGTGAATCCCGTTTTCTACTGCAAGCCGCCGGAGTGGGCGGCTGCGGCGCATGCGATCGTCGTGGGCAACACGGTTCATTACCTGTGGGCCCGGCGCAAGAAGGGCAACTACTGGGTGATGATGCACGGCACGGCGCCCGTGAGCGATCCGGCGAAGATCAAGCACGACCCGAGGAACCCCGTCCTGGTGCCTTCGAAAGAGGGTTTCGACGACTACACGACCGAGTATCCGTTCCCGTTCCGCAACCCCGCCGACGGCAGGTTCTACGTCTACTATCTCGGCAGGCGAAAGCGCGTTCCCAAGCAGACCGGCCTGCTGGTGGGTGACGGGGACTTCGGCAAGTGGACACGCGTTCGCCGAACTCCCGTGATCGCCGCGGACACCCCGCACGAGGAGAAAGGCTCGTCGCACCCCTCCGTTGCCGTCGTCGGCGACACCATTCACATCATCTACACGGGCGAGCGTGCCGGGCCGCCGACCATCTGCCACGCGACCGCGCCGACCAAGGACCCCGCGGCGGTGACGAAGGACCCGGCCAACCCGATCTTCACAGGCACCGGCCGGGCGTGGGACAGCGACGGCGTCCGTGAAGCGGAGATCTTCATAGGCCCACGGTACTTCCATATCCTGTACGGTGGCAGGAAAGACAACGTGTGGCGGATCGGCCACGTCCGCACGCGCGATTTCCGCACGTTCGAGCCCAACCCGCACAATCCCATCTTCACGCCGTCGCCCGACCCCGATGCGTGGGATGGTAGTGGCATCCTCACGCCCCAGGTGTTCGAGGCCGGGGACTGCTACTATCTGCTCTATGCGGGCCACAACGGCAAGGAGTGGCAGACAGGCCTCGCCAAGACGCGCAAGCCCGGCTGATCGATCCACTGACGCTTTGGCTGCCGTTCGGCCCCGAGGCTCACGATGGGCGGGCGAGGACCAGAGGTCCGAGGCCGCGCCGGGGGATGGGTGGTCTTCGTGAGCATCGTGGCCGGCGCCGAACCGTGACCTGCGCCGCGACGCGGGCTATGCTATCGGGCATGGACGATCCGACCCGAATGCGCGTTGTGGGCATCGACCCGGGGCTGAACATCACCGGCTACGGGGCGGTGGACGTCGGGGGCGGCGAGGCGGTGATCGTCGAGGCCGGCACGTTGCGGACCAACGCCCGCGCCGAGATGGCCGAGCGGATCGAGCAGCTCCATGCCGACGTCGCCGAAATCCTCGGCGAGCTGAGGCCCGACCTGGTGGCCGTCGAGAAGCTCTACGCCCACTACAAGCACCCGCGGACGAGCATCCTGATGGCCCACGCCCGCGGCGTGGTGCTGTTGGCGGCCCGGCAGGCCGGCGTGCCGGTCCGCAACCTCGCGGCCACGGCCGTGAAGAAGAACCTCACGGGCAACGGCCACGCCTCGAAGCAGCAGGTCCAACGGGCCATCCAGAGCTTCTGCCGCCTCGACGCGCTGCCCCAGCCCCCCGACGTGGCCGACGCGATCGCCATCGCCCTCTGCGCCGCCCGCCAGCTGGGGCCCTGAGGGGGAGGCGGGGAAGTGGGTCCACAGATTACACAGATTTCGCAGATTGCTGAAGAAACGATGAGGAAGATGAAGATACCAAGGGGCGATCGATGCGAGAGCATGACGGGGCGCATAGGAAGCTGAGCTTCGCCGCGATTGGGTGGGCTCAGAGGGTGCATCGGGTGCTGGGGCCGGGGTTTCCGGAGGCGGTGTACCAGAAGGCACTGTGCGTGGAGTTGACACGGGCTCGGGTTCCCTTTGAGAGCGAGAGGGCCGTCGAGGTCTGCTACGAAGGGCACGTCTGCGGCGAGTTCAGGATGGATATCGTCGTAGACGCGAAGATCGTGCTGGAGTTGAAGGCGCTGGACGAGTTGAGCGACCATCACACAGCCCAGGCGCTGTCATATCTCAAGGCCACCGGCCTCCACCTCGCCTTGCTGCTGAACTTCGGCGCCAAGAGCCTGGCGGTCCGCCGCGTCGTCCTGTAGCCTATAACGCTCCCACTTCTCCCTGAAATCCGTGAAATCTGTGTAATCTGTGGACTCCGTGGACATCGCCCCATAGGCGACGTATAAGGGGATGCATGATCGCCAGGGTCGTCGGCAGGTTGGAGGAGGTGGCGACCGATTCGGTCGTCGTGGACACCGGGTCGGGGCTGTGGTACGAGTTGATGGTGCCCTCCTGCGACGTCGAGCGGCTCAGCCGCAAGCTCGGGCAGCAGGTCGTGCTTCACACGATCCACTACGTCGAGGGTGACCCCGCCCGGGGCGGTATCGTCCCGCGGCTGGTGGGCTTCCTCCTCGAGGCCGACCGGGAGTTCTTCCGCGTCTTCACCACCGTCAAGGGCATCGGCATCCGCAAGGCGCTGCGGGCACTGGCCCGCCCGCCGGCGGAGATCGCCGCCGCCATCCAGAACAAGGACACCCGCCTGCTGGTCGCCCTGCCGGAGATCGGCAAGCGGATGGCCGAGCGCCTGATCACCGAGCTGAGCGGCAAGGTCGACGCCTTCGCGGGCGAGATCGCCGCCGAAGCGCGCGCCGAGATCCCCGAGGCCGCCGACGAGGCCGTTGCCGTCCTCATCCAGCTCGGCGAACGCCGCGCCGACGCCGTCGCACTCGTCGAGCGCGTCCTCGCCGTGGCGCCCGAACTCGACTCGCCGGAGGAGATCCTCCAGCAGGTGTACAAGCTGAAGGCCGGCGCGTCGCTGTAGGGAACGCATGGCAAGAGAGAAGATCATCTCGAACCAGTCAACCGGGCCGGAGGACGAGCAGTTCAATCTGGCCCTCCGCCCGAAGCGGCTGGACGACTGCATCGGGGCCGGCGACCTGATGGAGAAGCTGCGGATCTCCATCGCCGCCGCCCGGCAGCGGGCCGAGCCGATGGAGCACGTCCTGCTGCACGGCCCGCCCGGGCTTGGCAAGACGACGCTGGCCTACGTGATCGCCCACGAGATGGACGCGACGATCAAGGTCTCCTCCGGCCCGGCGCTGACCCGGCCCAGCGACCTGATCGGCATCCTGACGAACCTCGAGCAGCGCGACGTGCTGTTCATCGACGAGATTCACCGCCTCTCGGCCGCCGTCGAAGAGTACATCTACCCGGCGATGGAGGACTACAAGGTCGACTTCGTCGTCGACTCGGGCATGCACAGCCGCACCATCAACTTGCCGTTGAAGCCCTTCACGCTGATCGGGGCGACCACGCGGGCGGGCCTGCTGAGTCCGCCGATGCGGACGCGGTTCGGCATAACCCACCACCTGGACTTCTGGTCGGTGGACGAGCTGATCGCCCGGTGCCGGATGTCGGCCGGAATGCTCAAGATCCCGTTCGACGAGCCCGCCCTGGCCCTGCTCGCCGGCCGGGCACGCGGCACGCCGCGGATCGCCAACCGCCTGCTTCGCCGCTGCCGCGACTACACGCAGGTCAAGGGCGACGGGCACCTGACCGAGGCGACCGTCGAGGCGGCGCTGAAGCTCGAGGGCATTGACCCGCTCGGGCTGGACGACCTCGACCGCCGCTTCCTGCGGACGATCGTGGGCACGTACCGGGGCGGGCCCGTGGGCATCGAGGCCGTCGCCGCCACCCTCGGCGAGGAGACCGACACGCTGGTGGACGTCGTCGAGCCGTTCCTCCTCCAGATCGGCCTGCTCGCGCGGACCCGCCGCGGTCGGCTGGCGACGATCCAGGCCTACCGGCACCTCGGCCTGACGCCGCCCGCGGAAACCGAGCCGGACACCGGACCCGACGCGCCCTTGTTCGAGGACGACGGCGAGTAGACCACCGTGGGCTGTCGGCGGCCGGGCGGGGCTCGCCGATCGACTGCGAGGAGGCGGCCATGATCACACGACGCGGACTCCTGGGCGGCTGTCTCGCCGGGGCGGCGGGGACATCGCCGGTGGCGGCGGCGCCCATCGATGCGAGGGCTTTGCCCGAAGAGCGTCTTCGCGCGCAGGTCTGTGTGATCGGCGGGGGCAGCGGGGGCATCGGCGCGGCCGTCGCGGCGGCGAGGGGCGGTGCGGACGTCGTGCTGCTGGAGCGCGACGCCGTGCTCGGCGGGACGTCGACGACGGCGTGGGTCCACACGTGGGAGCCGTGCGTCGGTGCCGACGGGATCGCACGCGATCTGTACGGCGTGATGAGGGGCTACCCACTCGGCGTCGTCGAGGGCGACTACGGCAAGGGCACGCCGCGGGTCGGCGGCAGCCCCCTGCCTTTCGAGCCCCACGCGCTGATCCACGCCGCACGGCGGCTGTTGGACGCCACCGGCCGATGCCGAGCGCTCTTCGACACCACTTTCTCCGCCACCCGTGTAACCGGTGAGAAGATCGCGGCCGTCGAGGCGTGGTTCCGCGGCAAGCGGCTTCTCGTCGAGGCGGACGTGTTCATCGACTGCACGGCCGACGGTGACGTATGCGTCGATGCCGGATGCAACTTCCACCTTGGCGAGGACCCGAAGAGCCGCTACGGCGAGCCGAACGCGCCGGCGAAGGCCCAGCCGGTCCTCAACAGCTGCACGCTCGTCTACCGCGTCACGGACACGGGCACACCGCAGAAGCCGGTCCTGCCAAAGGGCGTCAAGGAAGGTAGCTGCCCCCAACCGGTCTGCATCCGACGACTGCCCAACGGCGACCATCTGATGAACGTCGTGGGGATGATCGAGGGCGACGCGACCGTGTTGACCGACTACGGCCGCCTGTTGCGCGACGCCCACGGCCGCGTGCTGGCGCATTGGCAGTGGCTTCAGAGCCTCCGGCCGGGCTCGTCGCGATGGAACCGCCTGGCCGGACCCAAAGGCTACTCGACGTGGACGATCTGCGGCATCGCGCCACGGCTGGGGATCCGCGAGACGCGGCGGATCGTCACCGACTACGTCCTGACCGAGAACGACTGCCGCGCCGGCCTTCGCGGTCAGAGGCACCGCGACGTGATCGGCGTCACCGACCACGCCGTGGACATCCACGGCAGCCGCCACCGGCTCTACGAGATGCCCAACGGCCCCTACGGCGTTCCGCTTCGCTGCCTGTTGCCGAAAGGCCCCGCCAACCTCATGATCGCCAGCCGCGCCGGCGGGTTCAGCCATATCGCCGCCTCATCGTGCCGCCTGTCACGAACGATGATCACGCTCGGACAAGCCGCCGGAACCGCCGCGGCAATATGCGTCAGAAACCGCATCCCGCCACGTCAGATCGACATCGCCGAGCTCCGCCGCGCCTTGAGGTCTCAGCGCGTCACGGTGTCCGTCGATTGATCCCCGCCCCTACGCGCCCTCACAGCCCGATCAGCCAGACCGGACTCGACCACGCCTGCGCGCCGGACGCGCAGGTGACGCGGACATAGTAGTAGGCGAACCGGCCGAGGTGCTTCGATTCCTGCCAGGCGGCTGTCAGGTCCTCCTCGTCGGAGAAGCTGACAGCCCCGCGCCAGTCGCCGACGCGGACGGTGTGGACCGTCCCGCCGTTGCGGACGACGTCAATGCGTTCGATGGGGCTTCTGGCAGCGGCGGTGACCTCGATCCGCCGCGCGGCGGCCGGGTCCGGCCAGTCGACGCTCTGCCCCATCGCCGCGCCGGCGACCGTCACGTCGAGGTAGATCCGCTCGAGGCTCGTGGCGTAGCAGTTGCGCCGGCGGATGCCTTGGAAGATCGCCTCGCGGCTCAACTGGTCGGCCGCCACGGCCGTCATGCCGGGCAGGCGGTCGAGGTGGTCCTCGCCGAACCCGGCGGGCATCGTCGAGTGCGTGTCGGTCCCGCCGATGAAGCCCAGCCGCAGCCCCCGGTCGAGCAGGTCCACGACGTAGCTGGGCCCTTCGTGAATCTCGTGCAGCGGGTTCGGGTTGCCCCTGTACTCGCTCGTGCCCCACTTCGAGTGGATCTCGACGACCGGCATCAGCTCCTCGCCGGGATAGATCGCGTCGGTGATCTCGCCGTGCTTGCCCGTTCGCGTGGTGTGGTGGGCCGCGACGAAGAACTCCTCGCCCGGCCGCAGGTGATCGGCCGCCAGCTTCTCGCACATTGTCCGCACGCTGCCGGTGTCGAAGTCGTCGACGAACAACTCGGGCCAGCGGAGCATGTAGACGTTGTTGTCGCCCCCCGCGCCGCCCCGGAACGATGCCTCGTAGCCGGGCAGCGTCACGAAGTCCGGCGGGTCGTCGCACGCCTCGCAGATCGCCCGCTGCTCCTTCCACCGCGCCAGCTCGCACCGGCCGTTGGACACGTGGTCCGCCGCCGTCGCCCAATCCAGCGCCGCGAAGTACCTCGCCGCCGTATGGCAAAACAGCACCGACCGGCAGCGGACGGCATGGCAGTCGCTCAACGTTGTGTGAACGTGTGGGTCGCCCCAGTAGACCCGCCGGCCCGGGGCGGCGCGGCAGCAAGTGGGGTTGCTGTGGAAGGCGTGCCCGCCAAGCTCGGCTTCGAATCGATAGAGCCCGGGCGCATCGATCGTCACGCCCTCGATGCGCCGCACGGCGGGCCGGCCCTTCTCGAACGTCAACTCGACGGACGACGGCGCGGCAAACGCCCCGCGGACCGTCACCGCGCCGCCGAACGAGACCGACGGATAGCCCATCTCGTCGGCCAGCGCTACGTTGACGGCAAACGGCCGGCCGACCGCGGTGATCGTGGGGACGACCACGTCGGCCGACACCGCCCGCCCGCCGGGCGCCTCGACGAGCAGCACCTTCCTCGCCATCGCCGGCGGGCAGCTCACCTCAGCCATCCACTCGA
>Ga0180438_10004885_pt1 | contig 19011 bp, 21 predicted proteins | sample SS_ome_12_FD_132455 | JGI IMG/M metagenome (GOLD analysis project Ga0180438, IMG submission 132455) | Hypersaline lake sediment archaeal communities from the Salton Sea, California, USA - SS_3_D_2 metaG | ecosystem: Environmental > Aquatic > Non-marine Saline and Alkaline > Hypersaline >...
TAAGCAAAGAATATACAAGCAACCACAATTGTACACATGAGCCAATGTATACAATGGGTCAAGGGCACAGCCCTTGTCGACGGCGGGGGAGTTATCCCCGTAGGGGCGAAACCCCGCAAAAAATCACATCGAATTCGCGTTAAAAGTGAATGATGTTATAAGACGCCCATTTTTTTGAGCTTTTTTCGGTCTTTTGTATAGTTGTGTGTGAATTCAAATGGGGTTATGCCCAATAATTGTGCTGCTTGTCTGTTTTCTGCCTGATCGTCAAAAAGGATGCATTCTTTCGGGTCAAGCTTGTATTTTTCAAGCAGAGTTTTGAATATTGAGCGGCGTGGTTTCAGGTCTTTAATATGACCTGAGATAATGATATTTTTTGGGTCAAATTGTCTAAAAAGAGGCGATAAATGTCTGGCCTTTTTTAAATATTCATATGACTCAGGGTCCATGTTTGAAAGGATGTAAAGGGTATGTTTTGGTTTGCCAGTTTTATCTTTGGCTGATATACATTCCCGCACAATACGTGAAGCACTTGGCATGATAGTCATCGAATGAGCAAAATGACGTGGATTGAACATCCATTCAATCATGCGCGTTGTAATACGTTTGTGACGTTTATCAAGAAAGCTTGGATATTCTTTGCATTTGGCCAGGCTGTCTGAGCAGATAAGTTTACAGGTACGCGTTCCTTTAAGCCACTCACACATGAGCCGTGGCATAGGTTTTCCAGAGGCATCGCATGGAACAAGACCAGTTTCCTTGCAAGCATTGGAAGCGGTTGTTTGATTCTTTTTTGTATTGTTTGTTTCATTGTGCCCCAAAACCTTTATGAGGGTATCATTAAGAAGTGAATGACATTTTGAACCATGCTTTAGCCAAAAAGCAGAGCAGTCAATGCTGCCGAGGTGTGCTGCAACAGATGTTTTTGATGGTTCAATAAGCGTATAGGTCAGGTCAAAAATAAGATGTTTTGTCTGTGTATGCGTACTGATTAATAGTATCAAGACGAGTAAAATGCGCGACGCAAACCAGTAAAGTGAACGAGATAAATGATTCATTTAGCTGCCTCTATCGGTTTTATTTAGGTAATTAATATTCTATCAGAAACTATTAAATTTGTAAAATACCTCTATTGTGGCGTTTCTCAGATAGCTAAGTGTTACAGAAAGGACAGAATATGATACGATATAGTGAATGTAATAACCAGTAGCTTTATGTTTAAATATAACGAACTCTTACATGAACATTTTCATAATCCGCGTTGTTATGGACCTCTTGCCGATCCCGATTTTCATGTTATTCGTAAGAATGCGTCTTGCGGAGATGTTGTAGAGGTTTTCGGGATGGTTAATACTAAGGAAAAGATTCTTGATAAGATCCATTTTCAAGCGACGGGTTGCATGATAGCAACTGCAGCGGCATCATTAGTGTGCCAAGCTCTTTATGGTCGTTCTATTGCAGAGGCAAAAATGATCGATCAACAAAAGGTAAAAAAACTTTTAGGAGACATTAATCTTGGGCCCACTCGCATGCGGTGTGCTATGCTTGCTGCGGATGCAATCAAGGAAGGAGTGAGCCGTTATGCTTGATCGGACCAAGTTGATTAAAAGGTTAAGTGAACAGAGTACTCAGTTAGAAAACCAAATACTTGGCGAGCAGGAACGTGCGACCTACCTGTGGGATATTGTGTGTAATGATGAGTCGTTGGCACAGCGCATACAGACAGAGGCTGTTTCTTTTTTAAAGCCTTCATGGGAAGGATCACTCAATTATACTTGTACGGTTAATCCACGGGTGCATTATAGAGTAGTTGGTGTTGACGGGTCGCAATTGTATCCTGACAGACATGAGGGGATGCATTGTTTTGTTATTAACATTGGCATTGTTGATATAACGTATGGTCCGCGTGAAAGTTTAGTTACATTAGAGACGACGCCACATACGAGTATTGGAATGCCCGATGCGCACCGTTATCAAACGCCCGAACTTGTTAATGCTTTACGGACAGGGTATGAGTTCGAAGCAGGATATGAGTGGCTTTTAAAACATTCACAGGAAGAGGGGTTGCCTGAGCTGTTTCTTTTCGATGGTTCATTAATTTTTTGGCATTTGCAGACTTTTGAAGACGAAGCAAAGCGTACCTTTTTGCCTCGCTATATAGATTACTTGGGACAATTGTATGAAAAATCTTGTTTATATGCTGGGTATATCAGTCTTCCTAAAAGTCGTGAGATTATCAACATATTACGTGTTGCCAGTATGTTTGAAGGTGACGAAAGTATGTTTGAGCATTTGCTGGACGTTGATATTATGTCTGCACATCTAGCATTGGGTGCTCGGTCAGTCATTTTTAAAAATCATTCACCCGTTACCAAATCATATCCGGAGCACAGTAAACCTTATTTTTATTACTTAAACACGGGTAATGAAATTGCGCGCATTGAAATTCCCGCTTGGATTGCTTGTGATGAACGTAAATTGGCGCTCATTAGTCAAATGATTATGGATCAAGTTAATAAAGGCAACGGGTATCCTATAGCTCTTTCAGAGTCACATGAAGCTGCGGTCATAACGATGGGCGATAAAGAATTCTTCTATCACTGTATGCGTACACTCATGCCGCAAAAAGAGGCAAAGCGTTCGCAAAAACGGGCACGAAAACATCGAAGTTACCTTTGATCCCTTTATTTATTACCGGTTTTAAATTCTGATCACATATGATTAATTTTTTGTAATTTGACTTGGCTGTTCAAAGCTGTAGGCTTTAATTAAAGTACAAACCTTCATTATTTTTACTAGGAACGAACATTGAAGAAAGCAGCAGTTATTTCTGGGTTATTAGTAATTACCAGTTTGCTTATGTCCTCTCTTAAAACGAATGGTGTTGACGGGGTTTGTGGACCAACGGGGATAACGGGGCCAGTGAGTGTAACTGGACCAGTGGGTGCACTCGGCCTAACAGCACAAGAGCTCTTTGAGCTGGAACGTAAGTATAGAGAGATGCGTAAGTATGAAGAAGCGAAGCGCCAACGTTACGAAATAGAACAGAAAAAAGCAAGTAAATCCCAACAAATTGGGAATACCCCCCAGGCTTACCACAAGCTTGGGTATAGTATTCAAATAGTGATGTCACTCGTGGCACTTTATGTAGAGCCGACCCAGCAATTGGTTCCGATAGCGTTTAGACCTTCATTTTTAGGGTTATGTGGTTATGTAGGAGGGCGAGCAGTCTTTAAATTGGTTCGAGGTTTGCTAAGTAAGGATTAGATTACGCAGGAAGTCTTTTGGAAATTAAGTGACAAGTTAGTATTCCGTATTATTACCCGAGGAATTTTTTAAAAAATCCTGCAACGCCACCATTCTCACTTATATTGGTACCAATTTCTTCAGAGTAAGAACGTAAATCCTTTTCTGCTTTGGCAGAAAGCTTTTTGGGAATGTCACATGAGGTAATAATGATAAGATTTCCTCGTCCTTTGCCGCGAATTTTATGAAAGCCTTTCCCTGCAACTTTGATTTGTTTTCCCACAGGCGTTCCAGAGGGTATCTTAATAGTTTGCTTTGAACCGTCAATATTTTTAATCTCGATTTGTGCCCCAAATACAAGTTGCGGGTATGTACACTTAACGGTGCATACGATATCGTCATCTTCCCGATAGAACGTATCATGCGGCTTGACATTGATTTTAAGGTAGAGGTCTCCAGCATTACCGCCAAAAATTCCCGCGTCTCCTCTTCCTGTTAGTCGAAGATCTGCGCCATCATAGATTCCTTTAGGGATATTAACACTTAGCGTATCATATTTTTGGATACGAGATTGTCCATTGCACCCGGAGCATGGGGTTGGAATGGTAAATCCTTCTCCAGAGCAGGATGAACATACTTGTGGAAACGAAAAAAAGCCATGACGCATAATAACTTGGCCTGTGCCCTTACAGTCAGGACAGGTGGTGGTAGATGTTCCTGCTGGCATACCTTTACCTTTACAGTCAGGGCATGAGACAAAATGATAGTACGTAATTTCTTTTGTAGTACCTTTAAATGCGTCTTCAAGAGTAATGGTTATGTCTTTAGCAAGATCATGGCCACGCTTTGGTGTAGGCCCGGTTTTTTTACGTCGTCGAGCTCCCCCGGCAAATAGATCGCCAAATATGCCACCAACGTTTTCAAAAATGTCTTCCATGGTTGGACCAGCGCCAGCGGTAAAATCCCAACCTGCGCCGCCCGGTCCTGCTGCACCAAATTGATCATACTGAGTACGCTTTTTGGGATCAGAAAGTATTTCGTAAGCTTGCGTTATTTCTTTAAATTTTTCTTCTGCTTCCTTGTTGTCTGGATTACGATCAGGATGATACTTCATTGCAAGCTTGCGGTATGCAGTCTTTATTTCATCTTGTGATGCGGATGAGGAGACGCCAAGGGTAGCGTAAAAGTCTTGTTGTGCCATATATATATCTACTCGTAAACTGATTTGACTGACAAACCAGTGTAAGCTCAATTGTTGATATAGGTTATTACATAAAATCTGAGTCTGTTATGCTCAAGTATAGCACAAACATGAGCTAACCAAAAGGGGTATTACAGTTCACCTTTGTATTGACTTGTTGGGTATGCATGAGGCGGTGTGCGGAGTAAGGCAGTAAGTCTTGTGGCTTTGTGATCAAATGCTTCGGCATTAGCGTGTGACATATACACATCCCCATCGCGAGCAGGCGCATAGTTCGGTTCCAAGGAGTATGACGGAAACGATAGACGGAGGGTGTGATAAAGATCGTTGATGCTGGTAAGCTGTCCTGAGGCGATGTTAAACACGCAATCGTCTACCTCTTCGGGGGGCGCGACTGCAAGAAGTATATTGGCAAACACTACCTTTTCGACCGGTACAAAATCTCGCGATTGGTTGCCATCGCCATAAATTGTTATGGGTTTGTTTTGTTTCATTGCATGCCTAAATGCGGCAACTACAGCGGCATATGCGCCGTAAGGGTTTTGGCGGTTGCCGTAAACATTAAAATAACGAAGGCGCACCGTATTAAGATTGTAGATTCGGGAGTATAGTGAGCAGTAGTGCTCCCCAAGTAATTTGGAAAGACCATAGGGAGATGTTGGCTTGCCAGAGGTATGTTCACTGATTTGCTCTTGTTGATTGCCGTATATTGCTGATGATGATGCAAACAGAAAGGTTGATACCCCAGCCTTTCGTGCTGCTTCAAGAAGATAAAGCGTTCCAGAAACATTTGTCTCGTGACAATGAAGTGGGTTATGTACCGAAGCGGAAACCGATATATCAGCAGCAAGATGAAAAATAATTTCCTGACCTTGTGCTGCTTCTTGGCATTTTTTAGGGTCAGTAATCGTTGCGTTGATAATAGTGATATTTTCTATCACTTCTTGTAGATTTTCAATCGATCCAGTAGAGAAGTTATCAAGAACAGTAACATTGGCGCCCACTTTGACGAGCTGTTCAACAAGGTGAGAACCAATAAAGCCAGCACCTCCAGTGACGAGAACATTTTTGTTGGTATACAACGGAGCAAGAAAGGTAGTGTTATACCTTGAGGTTGCAAAATTAAACGCTGCGTTCATTGTGTTCTCCATGCTGCAAAGGAGAAAAAATATAGGCGGTATGAATAGTGCTAGCTTCAGTTTGCAAAAACGTTTTGGTACCGGCCTTTCCATTAGCGTATTTCTTTTGTTTTTGCTTACGTATTTTCATGCGCCAATATCTACCGGTGAATACTGTAGCACTACTCGTAACGCTTTTGTAATAGATGATGAACATTCCCATCTTTTTGCCCTTAACAGCATTAGTTATACGCAAGTATGTGGAACTTTTTTTGATAGGGTAATGGGATGGCAACGCGAAAAATTTTTTATGGCAACGATAGACTTTTTGAGCGTTTGTTTAAATATACGATGACCGGAACTTATCAGTTCGTCTGGTAAAATGGAAGTGATGATGCGGATTAAATCATTAGAGTATGGTGCCTTCTATTCTGGTTTAGGCTTTTCAATCCAAGCGTGTTGTTGTTGCTGTCTAATTCCCCAGCTGGGTCCAAGCTCATGAAAGCCCCCGGTAGTTGAAGAGAGGAATCTGATTATCTCATCAAAAAAACCGGTGGTTGGTACAAACGCTACGCGCTCATCAATGAGCCACGCAAGTAACACTTCCTTTTGCATAAATGGGGATAATGAGCGGAAGGGTTCTAATGCGAGTACCCGTTTTTCCCGGTATACTTCACTCAGGGACGCAAGAAGCTTCTGTGCTTCTTTTTCGACGAAAGCATCTGCATGTTGGAGATTGTTAATAGCGCGAATGCAGTTTTTTTCAAAACGCTTATCGGTTTGTTTGAGTACAGGTATAACGTTCATGCGTATACGATTGCGTAAATGCGTATCTGCTACATTGGTATAATCAGTGAGATATTGGATTTGATGGTTATCTAAGTATGCGATGATTTCTTGCTTAGTGATACCAAGAAGTGGGTGTATATATGCTCCCTGTTGAGGACGGATGCTCGCAAGACCATGAAGGCCAGCCCCACGCAGAAGGCGTATAAAAAAAGTTTCAATTTGGTCATCTTGGTGGTGGCCAAGGGCAATTTTTTGTGCGTTGTGGCTTGCAGCAACCTGCTCAAAAAAGGCCCGTCTCAGTTCGCGGCCATATTCCTCCAAAGAGCCACGTTTTGCTGGACCTATGATTTTGTTCGCGTGTTTGTTGATAAATGGAAAGCCAAGTGCTTCAGCGATGCGTTTTGTAAAGAGCATATCCTTGTGTGAATCTTGTCGCCATCCATGGTCGAGGTGAGCAGCTATCACCGTACAATTCATTTTTTTTTGTAGCCACGCAAGAAAATGGGCGAGGAGGATAGAGTCCGGTCCACCCGAAAGACCAATAAGGATAGTGTCGCCTTCTTTGATCAATTTATGCAACGTACAGTAATCAAGAATACGTTGAAATAAAACATTAGTTTGTGAAGTGTTCGCGCTTGACGTATGAGGGGTTTTCAACGAGACCTCCCTGTGTAGTACACTGTTATTGAGCATATACTATGCGGGGTCGCGTCAAATAAGCCTTTTGAGTCACCTTTGGTCGTAATGCTTGTAATCATGGAAAGTAGGCCTTATAGAAAGTTAATAAATGCTATTATACGTCCAGGTTTTTTACAAACTGACCGTTAGTTTCGATGAATGCTTTACGGCCAGCGACATCGTCACCCATTAACGTATCAAACCATTCGTTTGCTTTCAAGGCATCGCCAACAGAAACTTGCAAAAGAGTACGGCGCTCTGGATCCATAGTGGTTTCCCAAAGTTGATCAGGATTCATTTCACCGAGACCTTTGTAGCGTTGAATAGACATGTATGGCTTACTAATGGTGCCAATCGCATGCATGAAACCTGCCACTGAACTACCGGTGATAGAACGGTCTTTTCCTTTGACCTTAAGGATCCACTGCGATGTAAGTGGTTTAAGGTCACCAATAAGATCCAGAAGCTTTGCAATGTCTGGGTCTTTAAAAAAGTTCAGTTCAAGGTACCAGTCGTAAGAAGGTTGCTTAAATCCAACGTGGAGTGCATTTGGATCATAGCCTCGCCGTGCCAATTCTGGTGTGAGCTCTTCGATAAGATAAACTTCCTGTGGAGCAGCATACGCTTTGAGTGCTGCCATAATTTCGTCAGTTTCAAACGCTTGTGCCCCTGGATGCTTGATGATAAAGGCAAATAACTTGAGACAATGATCAGGGGTGATCTTGAACTTTTGGGATAACTTGTCGATCAAGCGCATATACTCGCGCGCATGGCCAAGCAGGGTAGTAAGTACAGATTCGCTTAAGGTTTTGCCATTGACAATAAGCTCTGTATGATCTTTTGCCCAATCGATGAGAAATTCTTTTAGGTGAGCGTCATCTTTAATATATTGTTCCTTCTTACCAATTTTAACCTTGTACAGTGGTGGCTGGGCGATATAGAGATACCCTTTTTCAATTAGGGGCATCATATAACGGTAAAAGAACGTAAGCAATAAGATGCGAATATGAGAGCCATCAACATCCGCATCGGTCATTAGAATAATTTTATGGTAACGTGCTTTGTTTGCGTCGAAGTCTTCCATTTTGGTAATGCCGGTACCTATGGCGGCAATGAGCGCTTTAATTTCTTCATTTGATAAAATGCGATCAAGCCGTGCTTTTTCAACGTTCAAAATTTTGCCACGCAATGGGAGTATGGCTTGTGTAAACCGGTCGCGTGCTTGTTTTGCCGAACCACCTGCAGAGTCCCCCTCAACAATATACAATTCACAGTCGGCTGGTACCTCTGAAGAGCAATCGGCAAGCTTGCCAGGTAGTACCGTTGTTTCAAGTGCACTTTTTCGGCGTGTAAGCTCGCGTGCTTTTTTTGCCGCTTCACGTGCTTGGAGTGCTAAGAGTGCCTTTTGTAAGATTTTTTTTGCAACATGGGGATGTTCTTCAAAGTATGTCGAGAGAAATGCAAACATCCACTTTTCAACTAGTCCCTTAACTTCACTGTTTCCAAGTTTAGCCTTCGTTTGTCCTTCAAATTGCGGATCAGTAATTTTAAGATTAATAACGGCGACTAAGCCTTCACGAACATCCTCACTTGAGAGATTTTGTCCGTCTTTAAGCATGTTGATTTCATGGCCACGTTTGTTAATAGCTTTAGTTAGAGCAGCTTTAAAACCAGCGACGTGTGTACCACCATCCGCAGTGTTAATGTTATTTACAAAAGAGTAAATTTGTTCACCATAACCATCGTTGTACTGAAGGGCACATTCTAGAAGACTTGTTTTATCGCTTCGCTCGCAATATATAATTTCTGAAAACAGTGGTGTCTTCTTTTTGTTGATGTATTCAATGAACGAAACAATACCACCTTCAAAAAAGAATGTATGTGATTCGTGGGTACGTTCATCACTTACAACGATATTGAGTCCCTTGTTAAGAAATGCAAGTTCGCGAAGACGTGCTGAAAGAGTATCAAATTTAAAATCGACTGATTCTTTAAAGATTTTAGGATCCGGCTTGAAGCGAACAATAGTACCTTGTTTATCAGTGGTACCGACTTCATGAAGACGATCCATCGGTTTGCCGTATTCGTAACGCTGCTGATAAATTTTGCCGTTTTGATAAATAGTTACCTCGAGCCACTCAGAAAGTGCATTGACAACTGAGGCACCAACACCATGAAGTCCGCCTGAAAATAAGTAGGTATCTTTATCAAATTTACCGCCAGCATGTAGCTTGGTAAATACCACCTCTGCTGCAGAGATCCCTTCTGCCGGGTGAATGCCAGTTGGAATACCTCGCCCATCATCCTCTATTGTGCAAGAACCGTCGTCGTGCAAGGTGACATGGATATTTTTGCAATGGCCAGCCAGGGCTTCGTCTACTGCATTATCGACAAGCTCATATACAAGGTGATGCAAGCCCTGAGGACCCGTGGTACCAATATACATGGCCGGACGTTTTCGTACCGCTTCCAGGCCTTCTAAAATACGAATGGATGTGGCACTGTAGTCTTTCTTGCCGCTTGCCTTACTCGTTTTTTTTGGTGTTTTAGTTTCCTCGGTCATAATGCCTCATATGCTATGGGCCTTGAAGCGCTTAGCAGCGTATGCAGGATCCCATTGGTGTATTGTAGGTATCTATAGGTGCTTAAAGTCACCTATAAATAGTATACCCGATAAACACCATTTGGCCAAGTTAAACATTGGGATAAAAACAGGTTAATTGATGAATTGTTTTAAGGCGAATTCGAGGTAATTTTTGCGGGGTTTCCCCCCTACGAGGATAACTCTCCCGCCGAGTATATTTATTGCTTACTATTTTTCCTGCGGTATAGAGAGTGGGAGCGCTCTATACCGCTTCGCGAAGATAACTCCCAGCATCAATATATATGTAAATAGGCTCCTTTACTTTGTAGCGATAAACGTAAAAATGTAAGATGAAAGACGCTCTTATTTCTCTCTGTGATTCTCATTTATACAAGTAGGTTATAGCTCTACGCTTTATCATGTAAATGATGCGTGGTTGCAACCTGTACAATGTGCTGCCAGATCTCTCGGGGTATTTTACTAATGTGTAAAGGGGCGATGCGAGGAGCACCCTCTTCGGTTCTTATTACTTGGCTACGGTTAATCGATGGTTGAATATAGATATTCCATCTATGACGTTCAGCAAGTGCTCGTAGAATACGTCGATAAGCGACGTTTCTTTCACGTGCTAGACTTTCATCTGGGGTATCTGATGCAAGCCTCCGTTCCACCATGTTTTTAATCGTTGTAAAAACAGCTTCGTTATAGTGAATGTTTTGTGCTAACAAATAGTCGAGTACTTCTAACCGGCCATGAGCAGCTGCTTGTGTCAGTGCATGAGATAGTGTTTCAGTCAGGTTGCTCCCATGATTAATAAGTGTTGCAATTATACGAGCGTGGCCAGCAGTAGCTGCACCAACCAGAGCTCGCATAACGTCATCGTGTTCAAGTCTATCCATATGCTCGTTGAGGATAGCCTGAATAATTGAAGTTTGATTCTGACCAGCAGCCATTCTAAATAGCAAGGGAATAGTCATCTCAAGCTCATAGGTGCTTATTCGCCTTGTCAGCGAATGTACTGGAGAGCAAGCTGCTAGATCACATAACAAATCATCCCACCATTCTTCAGATGTATCAAAATCGGCACCATGCTCAAGAAGGTACTTGATCATAAAAGTATGGCCCCGGAATGATGCAATATCAATTGGTTTACGACCTCTCTTATCGAGATCATCAATGGGAGCACCGTGGACCAACAGCTCTTTGGCCACTTCAAGGTGTCCTTTCCACGTAGCACAATGAAGGGGTTGCTTGCCATATTCATTAGGGTTATCAATAGGAGCACCACGAGCCAGTAGCAGTTTTACCACTTTAAGCTGTCCGTTTAGAGCAGCAAAATGAAGGGGTTGAAGTCCACGATTGTCAGACGCATCAATAGGAGCACCACGGGCAAGTAGGAGTTTTATTACTTCAAGGTGGCTGCTGTCCGCAGCATGATGAAGGGGTTGATAACCATCATTGTTAGGAGCATTAATAGCGGCACCACGGGACAGTAGCAGTTTGACCACTTCAGGGTGGCCGCTCTCAGCAGCATAATGAAGGGGTTGCTTGCCATATTCATCAGGGTTATCAATAGGAGCACCACAAGCCAATAGCAGTTTGACTACTTCAAGCTGGCCGCTGTCCGCAGCAACATGAAGGGGTTGCCTGCCATATTCATCAGGGTTATCAATAGGAGCACCACAAGCCAGTAGCTTTTTTACAACTATAATATTCCGCATGCGGACAGCAGTATGAAGAGTCCGTTTTTCACTGTAGACTTTGATTATCTCCATTCCGTTGCTTGGAATACCGAAACTCAATACCATAAGAATCAGGGATACATAATAATATATTATTCGAGACATACATTTTCTTTCAAGAGCGGTTTAAGTATTATGCTATTTTTTTGTGTGGTTGCAAAAGCCAGCGACATGCCAACATCCAACTCCAACATCCAATCATGGTGAGAACAATTTGTGGAACGGTAGGTATCGACGAAAGGTGGGAAGTTGGTGTGTGATTGAATAAAAAGTATTCGAGATAGTAAGTCAGGTACTGTGCTTCCAAAAGCGAAAGATCAGAGGTGCCCTCTATATATTTGGAAAGAAAGTCTCTTAGGTGTGATTTTGCTTCTGGAGAGTGCATTGCTTGATAAAAGCTTTTTGCAGCTACCAAGTAAAATCGTTCCAAATATGGCTTATACGAACCAGTGATAGGAATTTGTTTTTGTGCCAGAAACTTACGAAATTCTTTGGTATGTAGAGGAGCTAGCACTTTGTCTTTTTTTGATCGTTCAATCCTTTTTGTGGCCTCTTGCTTTAGTTTGTCGTAAAGTCCATCTGGTAATCGATATACCTGTGTGCCAGATAATTGGTTTACTTGTTCTATATGATGGGTCTGAGGCTCATTAAAAAACAGCCGCATAGTTACATATCCTTGTGCCTCGCCATCAGCACGGTAGAACTCATCACCAATGCTGATAGTATTAAATAGGGTAACTTGGGTAAAATTAAGACGTTTAAACCAATTAATTGCATGGTGATTATGGTTGTTAACCCAAGCGTATATACCTTTATGGCCTTGACGGATAAATTGTTTTTTCGCGGCATTAAACAACCTGGTTGATAATCCTTTATTCTGATATTCTTTTTTTAATGCGATGTAACTAATTTCTCCTAAATTGTCATGATGACTTGCATCCTGAATAGCCTTTATTGAGGTGCCGAATTTTACAGGGTTGGGGCCAAAAACAATAAAACCTATAGGTGTTTCTACGGTAGACTCTTTATGTGTTTCCTTGTCAGTTAATATGAGGGCAGATACCCCAATTTTATTAAGGTTGAAGAGAATAAGAGAAAGTTGATAACAGGAGTTATCAAGTACAAGTTCAGATTGAAATTGGCGAGCGATTGAAAGGACTGCGTTGTGATCTCTTTCTTGATAGGGGCGTACCGTTATTTCAGGATAACAAAATGAAGGGATAAGAAGGATTCCGAGGATTATGTAACGAAGTGAGGTAGCTTTTTTGTTGTGCATGCTCTTTTATCTCCTCTCTGTGAGGTTCTTTGTAGAAGGATTATTATAAATATTTTTGCCATAATTTTATAGAACTTTTGATAAAGAGGGTTCTTATCTTAGCATATTCTATAAAAAGAAACGTATTTTTTTATTGTTAGATACTCATCGTTAGCGTACACCAGGCGGTAACCCCATAGAGAAAGTTATGCTTCCGCTTTTGACTTAGTTTATCAATATCAAAGCTGATACCAAGCCCAGTAGTGTAGGGAGTATCCCAACATATACTACTATAGCCGGCCGCAATGTACGGTTGGAATTGAAATTGGACGATGCGTGGTTGCGGAAATTCAATCAACTGAAAGTCATTTGATGTTAGGAGATTCCTTTGATTGTCATAGAAATTCGTATTATTTTTGGGGCTTTTTTTCGGCTCTGTTGATGTACCAACTGGTGTTCTCGTGACTACTTCTGTTTCTTCCCCAAATCCTCCAGAAAGAACCATCCCTGCCTCAACTTGGCATCCATTCCAAGCATAGTGGCCAGCAAGCCATGCAGCAACGAAATGACCGGGGGTGAAGCAGAGGTCACTTTTAATGTTTTCATGAGAAATGTTGTTATGCTTTTTCTCAAAGTTTCCAAGAGTTGCCAAGCTTGAGCGAAATGCATACCGATACTGCAAATCACAGTGGATGGTGGCATGCTGATCATTGCAATCATATACCGTCCATGCACCGTTGATACCGGCCCCTATTCTAAAATTACCGAGTGTAAATACGGGCTCTTTTAGGATAATGATACCTGACTCATCTAATTCTGCTATGGGGCCGCGCTGTGTCGGGATCCCACCAAGAAGGTATATCCCTGTATGGTCGTCACCATTATAGAAAAAATCGTAACCCAATTTGATAAGAATATCGTCGGCCCCCCATATAGTACGCTCATGGTTATCAAAGGCGGCACGTTGATCTGGGGTTAAATCCTTTGGCGGCTCTAGGCGTTGTTGAAGACGACCGGCGAGTGTATTTGCACGAATCCAGAGATCACCCATATTAAACTGGGCCTGTATAAGGGTGCCAATGGCTTCAAATTCAAGATCTGCATCGCCTACCCAAAAAAATGAATAAAATGGAGCTAAAGCAACGTCAAGGAATTTAACATCGCATGACGTTGGGTAATAGTGATGATACTGCAATAATGCGTATTCGAGTACAATTTCACCTGGCTCACGCGCAATGAGAATAGGTTCGACAGGATCAAGTGAAAGGCAAACGGCTTTACCAATAGCCGGGTATAAACACAAAACAAGTGCTGCTAAGAAGTATTTTTTTGTTGATGCGGTCATGTGTTATTCCTCAGTTTCATTTACAAGTGCATTGAGTCTTGGGGCTTGCTTTCCCATACTACATTATTAATTGCTCCCTTTAGCTTAACTCAATTTTGTTGTTAAAACAGTATTCTTAGTGTTATTTTTCAAAAAATACAGGTGCAATGTTCTAGAGTAAGATAGCGATTTTTAGTGCAAAAAAACCAGCGTTTATAATAATATAATGTTTAGGATTTGAAAACCCCGGATGCTGATTTATGGCTGCAGATAAGCATCCAATAAGATGAAGAGCTCCTATGAATGAACGAGATCAACTCTTTATGCAGACAGCCTTGAAACTGGCAAAAAAAGGATTAGCTGAGGATGAAATCCCCGTGGGAGCCTTGGTGGTTAACAAGCGGGGTGATATTATTGGGAAGGGATATAATCAAGTTCAAGAGAAGTATTCTCAAGTGTATCATGCAGAAATGAATGCACTGATGGAAGCTGGCCAGGTGCAAAAAGATTGGCGCCTGGAGGGATGTACCCTCTATGTGACCCTTGAGCCGTGTATGATGTGTATTAGTGCATGTGCATTGAGTCGCGTAGAGCGGGTAGTCTATGGGGCGGATTCTCCTCTTTTTGGCTATCATCTTGACACGGAAGGGGTGCTTCAATTATATACTAAACAGATAAAAAATATTACTGCCGGAGTATGTCGAGATCAGAGTGCTGAGCTTTTGAAGGCTTTTTTTGCAAAAAAAAGGGGGGACCGTGTCTGACCGCAATGTTGAGCGTATTAAAGAACAACTTGAATCACGTAAGCTTGAACTTGAAAAGGATATTCTTCGTTTGTCGCGTGAAACTGAAGGGGCCGGTCAAGCTGCAGACCCATCTGATGTTGCGTCAGCTTCAACGCTCGAAGAAGTAAATATCTCTTTGCAAAATACCGAATGGGACGAATATGATAGGATTTGTAAAGCACTAAAGATGATCGAGGATGGTTCCTATGGCATTTGTTCTGATTGCGAGCAGACTATTTCACCAAAACGTCTACAACTATATCCTAATGCAACTCGTTGCTTGGCATGCCAGGAAGCTGCTGAAGAATAGTAAGGTACGTTCGTAACGTTCAAAAGGCCTTTTGCCGATTAATTCCCGTTATTTTAGCCAAATCAAGCATGAGTGCTTGGTGCTAAGTACAAATGATTGATTAATGGAGGTTGGAAAGATAACGTTTTCGCTTTCATAGCCTTGATTTATAGGGTTTTATGGAGCAGGGTTATTCGATTTCGTTCCGCTTTGAATCCCGATAATCCTGTGGTATACTAACGTACGAGTCACTTTGCCGATGTAGCTCAGTTGGTAGAGCAATTGATTCGTAATCAATAGGTCAGCGGTTCAAGTCCGCTCATCGGCTCCACTAAGAGTAAATGAGCTACAAAGCAGTTTTTATGTGTAATTGAGAGGAAACAGTACGTATGGCAACAAAAGATACGAAAAAGAAGGCAGCAAAGCCCGCGGACAAAAAGACCGCAGCTAAAAAGACTACAGCCAAAAAGTCGACAGCTAAGAAGACAACCACGAAAAAGGCACCAGTTAAAAAAGCTGTAGTTAAAAAGCCTGCAGTCAAGGAAGCTCCAGCAAAAAGTGTCGCTAAACCTAAGGCGGAGAAGGTAACCAAAACAATGCCAAAGGTGGCACCTAAGAGAAAAGTTGTCTCAAAAGGAAATGACCCGGTGGCCCATGGTGTTGGGCGACGTAAGTCTTCGGTAGCTCGGGTCTGGTTACGACGTGGTACCGGTAAAATGATCATTAACGGTCGAGAGTACAAGACCTACTTTGATACTGAGGTGACGCGTAAAGCTGCTACTATTCCATTTGTTACTATTCCTAATGCTTCATCATATGATGTTGAAGCGAATGTTACTGGCGGTGGACTCTGGTCTCAGGCTGATGCCGTTAAGCTTGGTTTTGCACGGGCGCTTCTACAATCTGATGAGTCATTAAAACCAATCCTTAGACAACACGGTCTATTGACGGTTGATGCACGCTTGAAGGAGCGTAAAAAGTACGGACAGCGCGGTGCACGTCGCCGCTTCCAGTTTGTTAAGCGTTAATAACGTTGCCGTATTGTATTCGAAGCATTTTTGTGAATGCTTTCATTTCCTTAAATGTCAGTGCTTGTTTTTTAGCGTGATGCTGCGATCTGAAGATCGTAGGATTTCTTATCTTGCGTTAGTTCCTCATTACAGAGAAGATGAAACTGTTTGTCGAGAAATTCAAGGTTATCAAGCAGGGTGGTAAAGTCTTTAGTTATGTTTGGAACTTGTAGACCAAGAGCTGCTACTTTTTTAGCATGCTGTTGCTGTTTTTTCAGGCCTCTTCTTGCTGATTGTTTGGCTGACTTTAACTGTTGATCAAAGTGCATGTATGGATATAACTTTGAGACAGAAGGTGTATTAAAAAGTATTCTTCCGAAGGATTCCATACCTGTTTCTTTAGCATTGACATGTCGTCTATTTATTGCTCGCTTGAGCTTACTCTTAAGCCTATCCTCTTCATCATCGGTAAGGGTGCTTTTACCAAAAAAAGGTTCAATATACTCTAATTCTTTGGCGAAATTATTCGTGATTGATTTTAAAAGCTTTTGGTCCCGAGCAAGAGCAGACTTAGCGGTTTTTAACAGTCTTTGTTTTCTGAGTTTTTCTGCCTGTTGACGTCGTTGTTCTTTTTTGATGGCTGCAGTGCTTTTTCCTATGGAACCTTTTGTACCTACCGTTTCCGTTTGAGGCAAAACAGGCGCTTTTTTATTAGTTGAGGTGACTGAGGCAGTTCCAATCGAAATTATTGTTATTAAGATAAACATAGTTTGTTTCATAATATCTTCCTATACCTATTTAGCCAACTTTTTACGGTGAAAAGTGTTACGGTGTTATTGTACTTATAATGTTATTCATTTGAATATAATCGAGTTGCCATTGGTGTCAAGTCACGATAAAGTAGTGCAATTTTTGACCATTTATGATTATACTTATCACGATTTAAATCAAAAAGGAGATATATGTTTAGTATTGCTCCGTTGCCATATAGTTATGATGCTCTTGAACCATATATTGACGCGGAAACAATGGAATTACACTATTCCAAACATTATGAAGGATATGTAAATAAGCTCAATGCAGCAGTTGAAAAACGCCCTGAGCTTTTTAAAACACGTTTGCCTGAGCTGTTAGCCCATTTAGAAACGATACCTGAAGATATTAGAAAGGCAGTACGCGACCAAGGGGGCGGCGCATATAATCATGGTCTTTTTTGGCGGATGATGAAGCCTGGAGGGGGTGGTGATCCACATGATAAGCTTGGGAAAGAAATTGTCTCGGCTTTTGGCACGTTCGAAAGCTTTCAAGAAAAGTTTAACGAAGCCGCGAAAAGCGTCTTTGGCTCAGGATGGGCCTGGTTAGTAGTCAATGGTGAGGGAAAGCTTGAAGTAACAACGACAGCAAATCAAGATACTCCGCTTGCAAGAAATATGCGTCCTATCTTGGGGATAGATGTTTGGGAGCATGCCTACTACCTTAAATACCATAATATGCGTGTTGATTATATCAAGGCGTGGTGGCATGTTGTTAACTGGGATACGGCAGAGGAGAATTATATTAACCCCTAGCCTTCCCACGTTAGTTTCCTGGTGCTAGTTTGATGAAAGAATGCAGATAAGTATTTAACCCGGTTGTAATGCCGGGTTAAATAACTATAAACCGAATGTCTCTACTTTATATAGAAACAGTCACGCTATTAATGCGTATAAAGTTCGCACCCTAGACACTATTTTCGTGACAAGTGCCTTACTATACATATACAGGTACCATCCTTCTCAATGGCTGGGCTTTCTCCTTCAGGACATGATTCTGCGGCTGATAATGCGTCAGGATTACATAGACGGACGCAGGTACAGTTGCCTTGAGCATCTCTTTTGGTTGTCATGCCTGTAGGGCATGGCAGAGGTCGACATGTAGGTAGTCCAGTTCCTTCTGTAGTGAATGGACCTTCTGATGCTATCGATGCTAAACATAGGGCTGCCATAGTTATGGTTAGTGCGATAAATAATTGCTTTTTCATTTTATGCTCCTTTTTGATTCTTACACATTTTTAAGTCAATTTAGGTTATTGCTATATGTTATACCAACCCGGAGAAGGTTACTCCGGGTTGGTATGCCTACAGGTTAATATAAACCATCAACCTTTTTTGGATTTTTCGCCTACGATCTATCAAGTTAACTTTGAAATAGGGATACAAGGCGAACATCTACCACCACCCCGAGGGTATGATACCTGACCGGGTGGGCACTTGCATTGGGTAGAAGGGCAAGGACAATGGCCATCTGCTTCCCGGCTTCTAATTGTGCCATCAGGGCATCGGCATATTTCTCGGGCACTTACCACTGAAGACATGCTTAGAATGCCCATAACGAGTGCGGTTAATGTTATTGTTAATCTTTTCATATTATCTCCTTTGACAGACTATCTTTGATTCTTGGTTATGGTAAGATGTTTCCTACCGTATCACCAAGCCCGTAAAATACCCCCTTAACCAATCCTGGGCGGCCATTACACGGACAACAGTAGTCACGGCATTCATCGTCGTCATCTTCACAATCATAACAACATCTACAGAATGCATCTCCGCGGCGAATGAAGCGACGTTCACGTGTAGGACGTCCGCTATCATCGGTATATTCTTTCCCTTTTTTCGTGTCGCCAAGTGCTGAGAAAGCAACAAAAAGAAGGGTAATTGCTAATGCAATATGCTTTTTCATGGTATCTCCCTACTATATATGAGACTTAATTTTATTTATTTACATAATTGTAATAATAAAAAACACTATACTTATACATATATATTATAAAAAAATACATATAGAAAATGCAATATTTGAATAGCGCGTAAAGTATGAATGCCCTTCAATAAAGGCATTATTGCTTATATTAATTAATAATTAGGTGACTGTATGAGATTGGAGCGTATAAATCGTCAATTTGAGCTCAAAATTGGCAAATAGGTTGATACAGAGAGATAGTGCACCAATAA
>Ga0180438_10004886_pt1 | contig 19009 bp, 14 predicted proteins | sample SS_ome_12_FD_132455 | JGI IMG/M metagenome (GOLD analysis project Ga0180438, IMG submission 132455) | Hypersaline lake sediment archaeal communities from the Salton Sea, California, USA - SS_3_D_2 metaG | ecosystem: Environmental > Aquatic > Non-marine Saline and Alkaline > Hypersaline >...
GATAATGCTTCTGAGTGTATTCCACATAATTTTTCATTAGCCGACTATTGTAAAGAGGGCTATTTGCTTTATTATGGTAGCCATTATCAGATGACATGTGATAATTCCTTGCAGGTGAAATAATTTGTCTAGATACAGGCCTAAAAAGGAGATCCCTATACGATCAGGAAGGATTATTTTTTTTTACCGATTTCTTACTGTCAGGTTCTCCAGATATTCCCACACGCAGCATAATCTTCCCATTCCCTTCTAAGGCCTTACGGATAAGTTGCAGTTCTTCAGAAATGGAGGAAATGTTCTTAATCAGTTTTTCAATCACTGGAAGGGAGTTTGCCTCGAGATCTTTTGAATCTTTCGATCCACCAGGCTCAATCAGGGGGGCACGGTACCAGTGCTTTGCAGCATCTTTATGTCTATACCAACCTCCTGATTTACCGGACTCATTCGAGTGTATGTCAGGCATTTCTTCTTCATTTTTTTGGGCAGTGATTGTGTCTTTTGCATTAGTTTCTTTTAAAGTTGTCTCAGATAACGAAAGGGAATCAAGAGGGCTGCTTAACATATCTTTCTGTGAAGATTGCTCTGCAATCGCATGAGATCCTTGTTTTCTCTTAGGAAATTCTATACCTGCACTGACATGGTTCTTAATGATCAGAGGACTGCTAATAAGTTCTATGCATCCCCTCCAAAACTTTACAACGTCAAAACCCTGGAAATGATCCTTGCCCTTTGCTATTAAGCGTTCAGCTATTTTCTGAAGACATTTAGAGGCGTTTGCTTTAGGGTAGAGTGAAACGAATAGCTTCTGCTGTTTAACAGCCTGAATCATTTTACTATCTTGATATATTAGACCAAGTGGCAGAACATCAATCCTGAGGTTCTTTGCAACAATAGACTTGAATCTTTTATATACCAGTTTGGCAATGTGTGAGGTTGTACATTGGTTAACCACAACCCATATGCCGCCTTTGAATCCGTTTAAAGAAAGTGTTTTTAACTGTGTGTAGGCTTCGGTTAATGAAGTATGTTCTGGAGTAATGACAACAATAATCTCTGAGGATGCCAAGCAAAATGAAATCACAGTTTTTGAAATACCCGCAGGCGTATCAACCAACAGAAAATCATAGTGAAGGAGAAAATCGTGATGTGCTGTTTCAGAAAAGGATCTAATCAGCCGCATCCGATCAACTTCAATATTAGTCATATCCTCCACCCCTGAACTACCTGGGAAGATATCGATACCTTCATAATCTTTTATGATAAGATCTTGAAGATTCAATCCATCGAGGATTGCGTCCTTTAGATTGTATACTGGTTGTAGCCCCAAAAAAGTATTAATATTTGGCAGTCCTATATCAGCATCAAAGACGCAGATGCGATAGCCCAGTTTAGAAAGAAGGAGGGCCAAATTGAGGCATATATTTGTTTTGCCTATCCCTACCTTCCCACTTGTAATTGTAATGGTTCTGTTCATGAATCTTTCTGGTTTTTGCAGCTAATAAACGGTCTTTGCAAAATTACGGGCACTCAGATCTCAGCAGACAAGTAAAACATCATTATGTTGCCTTAAACAAAATGACAGTTTTTTTAGAGGCTTAGAATTGAGGTTAATAGCTATGCATCTTAGATTTCTATTCCTACCAATCTGTACCATGTAGGTTCATTTACGATCAACTCAAAGCTACTAATGTGAATAAAAACTACCTTCTTTATTTAGATATATGAAAAAAAAATTCTGTGTGTCAAGTGAAAATTGAACACAATATATAGGTTCTTTTAGGATAGTAGGCCATCAAACATTGAGGTGCTTTCGATAGACATTAATGGCCGGGGGATAATGAGATGACTTTCTTTAAGATGTCTAAACTTGTGCAAATTAGGCCAAATTTGAATAAATCTTAGGATACCATTTCCCAATAGCTAAAATAGATGTGCATTAGACCTTTTTCAGATCTCGATAGTTTTTTTCTCCACAAGGTAAGTTTGATATGGGTATAAACAAGGAGGAATAAGAAGCGGCTCCGAAAAGCATGAATGAATAGTCAAACTAAACAAGGTAAGAACGGTTTGGCTACATGTTATTTATAGATAATCCTGAATCTCTTCTGCATATATTCCATGTATTCGTTTCCGTATCGAACATCCAAAACCCATGCCTGATATTGTTTTTCGTACGGCACCCTCTTATTCTGGACATACTCGACGGGATAAAACAGAATGGGGATTCTCTTCATATGATAGACACCGGTCAATTGTGCAATAGCTATAGACAGTATATTCCAGGGCAGGCCTTCAGGATTTGTCACCAGGATCTTGATGCCGTTTAGAAGTTCAGAGAGATTGAATCCAAGATCTGATTGGTCCACAATGAGAACCGCATTCAGTTCACCATTATGGTTTAGGGAATATGTCCGCCATTTCCGTAAAAACCCGAGTCTATTATATATTTCTTCCAACGGTTCTTTGACAGGCTCCTTTTTCTCTAAATCTAAGGCATCCAAAAGCAGGCCACCAGAATAATGATTATAAAACCGATGCAGCTCCCACAAATCACGCCCTGATGATTCTTGGAGCGACCATCTAATTGGCAATTTAGTGCCGAGGGACAAACTTGTATAGGGAAGATAATAGAAGAGATCCATAGAACAACCTCGAGGGTTCTCCAGGTCTCTTGCAAAGCCACCGAAGACTCGATCAGGAAATTTATTCTCTGGGCGGAAATAACTCACCATATACTCTGTTTTTGCAGAAGGAAGACGATGCATATCATTGAGATAATGCATGATTTGCTTTAATACCATAAGACCAGGACGCTTACCTTTCATAGCCTTGGCAGCATGGTGATGAATCATCCAGGCTCTCTCATAGGCCTTCACCATGGAGATATGGCCATATATCCGCCCGTTCTTTTGGTACGTGAAATGTCGTGCGATCTCTGGGTTTTCCTGATAAAGTTTTTGATAGGTTTTCTTGAAATCCTTCCGATAAGACTGGATTAGACGATACTTCTTGGGGTAAATAAAGCCGGCCTCAAAAAAGAATTCCCACAGGGCATCCATATCTACCTCACTTGAAATATAGGCATGAGGATCCAGGGCATTGGTAAGGATATGAGTTAAGCGGTTATAAGTATTAATATCCATCTCTAATATGACAAGCCCACATCGGATTCCTTTTTCTTTTTCTTCTGAGCGATAGATCACTTGGGCAGCGCATTCGATTTGTAAGGCACCAGCAAAATCGATTATAAGCTCGGGGATAATCATGCCTAACATCAAAATTCCCTCATCCACCTTCTCATAAACCGAAAATCCTGAGGTTGATATATCTGATACCTCCAGTTGAATTCTCTTTTTTAAGAAAGGATGACTAAAAATGATAATTGGTGATGGTACCAAGTGTTGGCGAGGGTTACGGGTCTGCCTTTTTTTGAATCTTTTGATCTTTTCATCCGTAGGGATCAATACAATTTCCTTATCATGGAGACCACCTTGTTGACGGATGAAGCGACAAAGGCCAGAAAAGAAAATTTGTTTATTGTCTCGTAAATGAATGACAACCAGTGCTTCTGGATTGAACCAATTAAAGGTACTTGATGACTCGGCTCTCACTTTAACACGAAAACCGATCGGACTAAAGTCCAGCAATTCTCCTCTAGCGAGAAAACCGCTCTGGATTAATTCCACAACCACGTCATGACAGGTATATCTTCTCACCTGCCGTTGACCCACGGCATAGCTTGCATTCGGCAATTGAATGGTAAGATAGTTTCCGCTCATCTCATGTAATATGGCAGGCACGAGTATCATTGAACGACCATCATCAATAACAAGATGAAGAAACTGATAGTTCTTCAACTTGAGGCCTGAGATATTCTCATCCAACAAGTGGCACGTGAGTTTCTTGCCATGACAGGGATCAGGGTATGCCCGGACAAGAATGCTTTCTTCATATTTAGGATGATTAAAGTGGACAAGGATATATCTATCCATAAAATGGATATGGTTGAGCGTATTTATCAGATCTTTTTGATCAACCGGGTGAGCGCTTTCGAGAGCATGGATCAAATCCTGATGCTGGAATAGCCAAGGTGGAAGCCAGCGCTCCTCCCCAGGGGCACGTTTGATGGGTGCTGTCTTTTTTGGAAGTACTTTTAGTGAGTTATTCCTATCCATAGAAGCGTAAGCCGGTTTAATGTAACCTATTAAATCGCCTTTTCTTGCAACCTCTCTCGCATAAAATATCAGCAGGAGGAAGGACAAGAATATGCTTTCGCTCTAATAGGTTTGGATAGATAATGTTGATTATATTACATTAATTATAAATATAAAAATTTTTATAAGCATAAATAACACTATTTGTCAATAATTTTAATTATTTAATTTAATTAATTATTGTGTTTCAAATATGCTGATGATATTATCTTTTCGCCTACTAATATTTAATTATGCAGCACTCCACCCTCTACTTCTAATTCTGTCTTTCTGATCCTGTGGTAATAGTGGGTATTCTATGATTTGACGTACGAAAAAAGTCTGCCGTGCTTCTGTTTAGTCTTTGCGAAGGCTCCTGCATGAAGAGAAATTTGTATATTAAAAATCAAGTTGGCCTGTCCCATCTGCTATTTCTTTTAAATGGCAGGTGTCATTCATCAGAGATAGGATAAACCTGTTATTTAAATACTCAATCAAATTAATGCACCCTGTATCTTGTTTAATCTCCCAGAAATGTGTGCTGCTGAGATCCAAAAGTGCACATAGAAGGACCTTATTTATAACCCTATGAGGAATGAGAAGGATTGATTTGCCAGGATTTTTTTTAACAATATTTTTAAATGCACGAAAAGACCGTTCCTTTGCTTCATCTAAAGTTTCTCCATGGGGGAATCTTATCAAGTCAGGCCTCTTTTCCCATTTGTCATATTGATCACTGTATCGTTTTTTTACTTCATTAAATGTTAAACCCTCCCAATCCCCATAGTTGATGTCAATCAGTCCTTGAACAGGCACTATTTCAAGATGAAAAAATTTTGCAATTGGTTGAGCAGTCTCAATAGAACGCCTGAGCGGACTTGTATAAATAGCGCCAATGTTTTTATTTTTTAAGGCATTCGATATAGCTTCTGCCTCTCTGTGCCCGGCTTCATTTAACGGAATGTCTATTCTCCCTCTAAATGTTAGTTTTTTATTCCAGTCTGTCTGTCCGTGTCTCACTAAATATATCTTTGCCATATATGCCTCATAAGATTTTATGATAGAAATATTACAATTTACCATGGCACTGTTATTCTTAAAATTCAAGGTCTTATTTAGCTTGACAAAATATGCTGCTCCTTTTAGGCTTTCTATCGAAATATGTAAATATTTGGAATAAACTTTAACCTGAGTCCTGTTAAAAAAAGAGTCTTCCCATTTATAGATTTAGGAAAAAATCAGGGGTTCGATCGGGTTTTAATGCTTTATCCATCCTCCCCCTGAGATGGACTAACAGGATTTGCTAAAAGGAGGATGTAATATGAATAAAATATCCACAGCCCTTATAAGTGTCACGGATAAAGGTGGTATAGTTGAGTTTGCGAAATCTTTAGAGAGATTGGGGATAGAAATTCTTTCAACTGGGGGTACAGCAAAGACAATGAGGGATGGAGGAATAAACGTTTTAGATATATCTGAGTATACTGGCTTTCCTGAAATGATGGATGGCCGTGTTAAAACACTTCATCCAAAGGTGCATGGTGGATTGCTGGGAAGGAGGGATAATCAACAAGATATTCAGATGATGAACATACATGGTATAAAGAACATAGATTTGGTGCTCGTTAATCTTTATCAATTTGAACTAACAGTCGCAAAAGAGGGATGTACATTAGAAGAGGCTGTTGAAAACATTGATATAGGTGGTCCTAGCATGCTCAGATCAGCTGCAAAGAATTTTAAGCATGTGACTGTTATAGTTGATCCATCAGATTATTCTAAGGTGTTAAAAGAAATTACAGAATCTGGAGGAACGACCTTACAAACACGCTTTGAACTGGCAAAAAAAGTTTTCAATCTCACTTGGCAATACGATAAAGCAATAAGTAATTATTTAGAAGGAGTAAAACTGAGTGTTTAGACAGTATGAAATATAATTCAGAAAATATTCAACCTGAAACTAACCGATTCAGATTAGTTAAGTTTTTTGCCTATACAAGTTTTGTGATCCTCATTATTTCAAGCTTCACCCTATCAATGGTTATCTCCCAACGAGCCACAAAGGTCTTGATGAATACCTATGAGAATCATGCTCTACTTATCGCAAATAATTTAAACCATCAAGTATTTCACTATTTTACTATCCCTGTTAGTCGCAGATACGGGGCAATCAGCCTAAGAGAAAAGGAACAATCTGATTTGATGAATAAAATAGTGAGGACCACCATTCACTCCTTTAATATAGAACAAGTCAATATATATGATACGCAGAAAGGCATTATTGCCTATAGTACTAACAGGGATTTGATCGGATTAACTGGCAGGGGGGGTATGGAATATAAAGCTGCCCTTGAGGGAAAACATAGCTCACGCTTGATATCTCGTGAACCTGCCATTTCTGGGTCTTGGTTTACGGATTTTGTAAAGGAAAAAAAGCTCAAGACCTTCATACCCTTTAAGGCAGAACCCCCTTATTACTATATAGGGATATTAGGTGTATTTGAGTTGACCCAAGATCTCACAAAAGAATATGAATCTATATTAAAATTTAGATATCTTGTCTTTGGTGTATCTCTTTCGATTATGTTTCTTATATTCCTGGCTCTCCTGCTTGTAGTAAGAAAGGCTGAACACATCCTTCGAAAAAGGGCACAGGAGCAAAAACTATTAGAAGATCAACTGAATCAAGCGGAGCGTTTAGCTGTGCTTGGTGAAATGGTCGCCGGCGTGTCTCATGAGATAAAAAATCCCTTAGGCATAATCAGGAGTACTGCAGAACTTTTAACAGAGAAATCAGCATGTAATGAGAGCCAGAAGAAACTATCTTCTATTATCATTGAAGAGTCAGGGCGCCTCAATGATATTGTAACTGACTTTCTTGACTTTGCCAGACCTCAGGAGCCGAATCTCCAAGATTGTCACCTTGAAGAAATTATAGACAGAAACCTCTCTTTTCTGCAATCCGAATTAGATAAAAAGAATGTCAGAGTAAATAATGGCGATCTAAATAATAGGCCCTATAAAATTGAGGCAGATCCAAGCCTGCTTTATAGGGCATTCCTGAACATTTTCATAAACGCTATTCAGTCAATCAATGATGGCGGTAATATTACTATTAAAATTGGAGAGGAGAAAGAAAATTATAAGGTAGAAATTCGAGATACAGGGGCAGGGATCGACAAGGAAAATAGCAAAAAGATATTTAATCCCTTTTTTACAACAAAGGAAAAGGGAAGCGGCCTAGGATTGGCTATTGTGAAAAAGATTATAGAAGGGCATAAAGGAGCAGTGTGGATAGAAAGCGAAGAAGGGACGGGAACAAGTGTATTTGTTAAGTTGCCTCGAAAAAATAGATAAAGAGATTTTGGCCCCGACTAAATAAATGCAAAAAAAGGATTTGACAGGGTAAAAATTGAGGGATTGAGGATTTATATATGGAAACAATCTTAATCATAGACGATGAAAAGAACTATCTTGTTATCCTTGAAGCCTTACTTTCTCCTGAGGGTTACGAGATAATTACAGAAGATAATGCCATGAACGCTCTCCATTTAATCAGGGAGACTGATCTGGACTTAATAATTACAGATATGAAAATGCCTGAGATGAATGGAATTGAACTCCTAGAAGAATCAAAGAAAATCAACCCTGAACTTCCCGTTATTATAATGACCGCCTATGGGACTATAGAAATGGCAGTTGAGGCCATGAAAAAGAAGGCCTATGATTATATTACCAAACCTTTTAGAAATGAAGAATTAAAGCTGACCATTAAAAAAGCCTTAGAAAACTATCGTCTTATCAAAGAAAATAGGCTTCTCAGCGAGGCCCTTTCAGATCGCTATAAATATGGAAATATAATTGGCAAAAGCAAACCTATGCTCAAGATCTATGATATGATCAGGAAAGTTGCCCAATCGAGGGCATCTGTTATGATCACAGGCCCATCTGGTACCGGTAAGGAACTTATCGCTAAGGCCATTCATTATAATAGTCCAAGGAAAAATAGGCCATTTATCTCTTTAAATTGTGGTGCATTGACTGAAACATTGTTAGAAAGTGAACTTTTTGGCCATGAAAAGGGCGCCTTTACTGGAGCTATTGCCATGAAAAAGGGGCGATTTGAATTGGCTGATGAGGGAACCTTATTTCTGGATGAGGTAGGGGTGATGCCACCTTCTTTACAGGTAAAGCTACTTAGGGTATTACAGGAGATGGAATTTGAAAGGGTGGGTGGAACTAAAACCATTAAGGTGGATGTTAGAATCTTGACAGCCTCGAATCGTAAATTAAAAGAGGATATAGATAGGGGAATATTTAGGGAGGATCTTTTCTATCGTCTGAATGTAGTTCAGATCGATGTGCCACCTTTAAGAGATAGGATCGAAGATCTTCCTTTTCTAACTGCACATTTTATAGAGAAATACCAGCCATCTAAAAAGAAAAAAATAGAAATAGCTCCTGAGGTTTGGAAAGCCCTGTACAACTATAGATGGCCGGGGAATATTAGGGAGCTGGAAAATACAATTGAAAGGGCTGTGGTGATGAGCTCAGGTGAAATGATCACGATGGAAGATCTACCAGAATACTTTGTGGAAATGGCACCACTTAATCTGACCCTGCCTGAAGCATTGGAAAAGTTAGAAGAAAAACTTATAAGGGGAGCCCTTGAGTACAACAACCAGGTCCAATCGCAAGCCGCTGAGATGCTTGGCATTAGTCGGCGTGTAATGCATTACAAGATGAAAAAATATGGGATGCTCAGTTAAATGTCAAAAAATTGTAACAAGATTTTTTACTGTAATTTCAATATGTTGAAAAATTGCATACCTATCAAGAGTGGAATATTGTTACAATATTGTAACAATTGTTAATGTGAAAGATATCAATTTAGCGTATAATCGAATAAAAATAGTTGTATTATTTCAATTAGTTATCTTATATTATGAAAAAATTTGGAAATTTGGCAAGAATATTGCTTAATATTATAGAACAAGATGGTAAAAAATAACCTCTTTTCTCCTAAAAACCAACTGCTTATGAGTAGTTGGTTTTTTATTTAATATCCAAGCCTTCTTAAAGACCTTGTATTACTGCTCCAATTTTTTTCAATCTTAACAAAAAGTTCCAGATATACATGAGATGAAAAGATTCTTTCGATCTCCATCCTTGCATTTCTTCCTATTTTCTTAATCATTCTTCCGTTTTTCCCAATAATTATCCCTTTCTGTGAAAGCTTTTCTACAAATATAGTTGCCATGACAGTAAGCAGATTCTTTTTTGGGTCTTCCTTTATTTGTTCAATCGTTACAGCACAGGAATATGGTAGCTCCTCTCTTGTGTGATAATAGATTTTCTCTCGTACAATTTCAGCCATTAGAAACTCCTCAGACTTATCAGTAACCATGCCAGTGGGAAAAAATTGTGGACCTAGGGATAGTTTCTTTTTTAACTCCCCTATTAAGGTCTCAAGCCCATCGCTATAAAGGGCAGACACAGGTATTATAGAATCAAAACGATGCATTTTGCTATATATCTCAATTATAGGCAGTAAACTTTCTTTTTTAAGCAAATCGATCTTGTTTATAGTAAGAATAGCGGTTTTGTCTGTTTTTCCCAAAATCCTTAATATACTATTTAGCTCACTATTATTAGCAGGTTCCTCAGAGCCGACTACCAGAAGTATTATATCAACCTCCCCCAAAGAACTTTTCGCCGAACCAACCATACTTTTATGGAGCAGAGATCTCGTTTGATGGATGCCAGGAGTGTCGATGAATACTATCTGACAGTCATCTTCATTATAAATCCCTAAGATCCTATTTCTGGTAGTTTGGGGTCTGGGTGATGTAATGGCTATTTTTTGCCCAAGTAACCTATTTAAGAGGGTGGATTTGCCAACATTAGGTGGCCCGATTATAGCTATAAAACCAGATAAAAAACTCATATAGGTCCAGAAAGCTTCCCTGATCTAACTGAATTTACAAGAAGGTGGGCTTGTCTCGTAGGTTCAGGGATTCTATACCTTGAACAAGTTTCAAGAACAAATTTTACACAATCGTTAAGCATTACTCCATATCCTGGAGAAATAAAGATAGGCTTTACCTTTGATCTTGTCCGAACTACTGCTCCAATAATCCTATTTTTATGTATGAGATAGGCATAGTTACCTTTACCCTCTCCAACCTTATGATACGTACCCACAAGGGGTGACTTTGCACAGCCAATGGTAGACTTATTTAGAAGGATTCCCAGATGAGAAGCAAGACCAAGGCCCCTTGGGTGTGCGATACCCTGTCCATCACAGAAAATCAGATCTGGTTCTATCTCCAACTTTCTGAGTGCATCAATTAATGCCGGGATCTCCCTGAAGCTTAAAAGACCAGGTATATAAGGAAAGGAGACCTTCTTTCGAGACCATCTCTCTTCTGCCTTGTTTAATGAAGGAAAATCAAGAACAACAACTCCTGCCCACATTATATTAGATCCTCTTGCATACGAGACATCTAATCCGGCAACATATTTTATTCTTTTATCGATCTTTTTTAAATTTACCTTATCTTTTAAGTCCTTTTGGATTTTGACTGCCTCTTTATATGTCACATCCCATGGATGTAAATCAGAGATAACCATCCTAAATCTTCTCTAAACTTGTATACCCAAGGTGAAGTAACTTAATGCCTTTATCCTTGAAGATCACCTCTACTTTGTCATCACCCATAAATTTGGCGATTACTCCTATGCCAAAGGCTGGATGATTGACCCTATCGCCTTGTTTTAGTGCAGTGGAGTCCGCAGATGTGAGATCCAAGGGCTTATAAAAAAGTCTTGATCCTAAAAGTTCATTATTAGGAGAGACATCTACGCGCTCAGGCATAACTCCTGTATACGTGGTGCTGGCGAGTGGGGCCACAGCAGGCGAGGAGGAGGATAATAATGAATGGCGCTCAATAACATTATGAGGCAAGACACTAACAAATGATGAAATGCCTTGATGGTAATTGCTTCTCAATCCTCCAGAGTTACGAACCAGTTCCCTGCCTGGATAGGCCATGATCAGTTTATCTTTTGCTCGTGTAGCTGCAACATACAACAACCTAAGTTCTTCCTCAAGGCTCTCTCTATTTGCAAAGGATTTTCCAGGTGGAAAGCGTCCATCTACAAGCCAGATTATAAAAACTACCCGCCACTCTAATCCTTTCGCTGAATGTATGGTAGAAAGAGTTAAGCAATCCGTTTTATCCAAAGGTCTGAGATCTGCTGGACTTGTTGGTGGTTCAAGAGAGAGGTCATCTAAAAATGCTCTCAAATTTTTATACCTCGATGCCATTGAAATTAACTGTTCTAACTCCTGTTGTCTTCTTGGGTAGTCATCAAATCTTTCTTTTAGAAAAGGGCTATAATATGCAACAGCGAGCTCAACACCTTTTTTAGGTATTATCTTTGGTGTAGAAAGGGCATTCATAAGCTTAGCTAACTTAGTAAGCCCCTCTTTTTCTTTACTAATCCCTGGCCATTCATCTATCCTGACTGCCAGTACATGCTCTTTTTTCATCCAATCTATTATTGCCTGGCTCCTTCCAGGGCCAATATTTTTTAACAATCGTAAGAGACGGCCCCAGCTAAGGATGTCCTCTTTATTAATTATCACCCTGAGGTGTGCCAAAAGATCTTTGATGTGTGCAGACTCCATAAATTTAAACCCTCCGTATTTGGCAAAGGGAATATTGCGGCGTGTAAGTTCGAGTTCCAATTCAAATGAATGATAGCCAGCCCTGAATAAAACAGCTATATCTCTCAGCTGTTGTCCCTCGTCCAAGAGAGCTTCTATTGTTCTGCATACATAAAATGCCTGATCGCGTTCGGTCCCAGTGTCTACAACCAAAGGAATTTCATTACCTTCCCTTCTGGTAAAGAGGCATTTAGTATACTTCTCTCGTGCTTGATCCATAAGTGCATTGGTCATAGTAAGTATGGACTGCGTGGATCTGTAATTTTCTTCTAGTTTTATTATCTTGGCCTCTGGAAAATGAGCTGGAAAGTCAAACATATTTTTAAAATTAGCCCCTCTAAAGGAATAAATGCACTGAGAATCATCACCTACGGCCATAACATTCTTATGTAAAGAACCAAGATAGCGGACTATATCGGACTGAATGGTGTTTGTATCCTGATATTCATCGACCATGATATATTTGTATATGTTGCCCAACCGATGTCTAATTTCTTCATCTTCTTTTAAAAGGAGTCTAAAAAAAAGGAGAAGATCATCGTAATCCATGAGGCTGTTTTTTCTTTTATATTCTCTATAAAGTGTAAGCAGATGTTCTATCTGTGAAACAACTGGTAGAAATTGAGGATACTCTGTTTCTATAATCTCGGCTAAGGACTTCTCCATATTGGCCGCTTTACTTATAATAGTTGCAATAGTAGACCTTTTCGGCAACCTAATAGATCTTTTTTCTCCATCTACTTCAGGGACAAGGGCATGAGTTGCCTCCTCCATGTCTGATCTATCCATAATTGTAAAAGAGGAGCTAAAACCGAGTCGGTGTGCCTCTTGTCTCAACACATACTGGGCAAGGGAATGGAAAGTACCACCAGAAACATCTTTGCATCGTCTATCTGATAACTTTGCTGCTCTCTCAAGCATCTCCTTGGCTGCCTTTCTTGTAAAGGTTAGAAGAAGAATCTCCTTCGGTGGAATACCTTTTTCTATCAGCCATGCGACCCTGTAGACCAGGGTCCGGGTCTTTCCACTTCCAGCCCCTGCAATTACAAGAATTGGGCCTTCAGGGGCAGTAACTGCAGACAATTGTGCCTTGTTCAATACTTTCTGGTATGGTATTTTATCAGACATTAATTCTCTTTTAACCTCTCTTCACAATAATAAAGAAGGGTATCATAGTTGCTTGAAAAAAGATACCCATACCCTAAATTTGAGGTTACCCTATATGCGCTCGAATTACTATCATGTTCTTATATGCCAAAGCATGATAAGGTCTTATAAATTTTCCTATGTATTAGAACTGGGTTTGAGTAAAAAATTTGATCCGCTTATTCTTGCATGTATATTAAGAGCTCTATATCTTGAGATGGTAACAAAAAGAGAAGGTCCCGAACCAGTTTTTGTATAAAGCTACAGAAGCTTATTGATAATGAGGAAACTTGAAGAAAACTTAGATTTTTGCGAAACTTAGCTCTAGAGAGGAGGGATTTTGTTACAAGTGATTTTACGCTGGATAGGAGACGAAACCCTTTTAGATACCCTTGTGGCTGGATTTTCCACTATAGCTTTGTTGATTATCATAGTTGTGTGTATCGTAATTCTTTCAAAAGGAGCTGACTGGATGATTGATGGAGTGGTTCATTTGGCACGCAGGACTGGTTTGCCAAGAATAGTCATCGGTGCGACTATCATCTCGCTTGGTACAACTATGCCAGAGGCCTTTGTCTCGGTAATGGCTGCCTGGCTGGGCAATCCAGGCTTGGCCCTAGGTAACGGCGTTGGTTCCATTATTGCAGACACTGGGCTAATCTTTGGGCTGACGTGCCTTCTGACGACTGTGCCCGTGAACCAATTCATTCTCAATCGAACAGGCTGGGTACAGGTGGGGGCAGCAACCCTGCTTGTCATAATCTCGCTTATCGTCTTGGCCATTGCACCTGGCCAGCCTATTCTGAATCGATGGGTTGGTTTTCTCTTGCTTTTTTTCCTGGTAGGCTACATGTATATAACATACGTGTGGGCTAAACAAGGAGGTAACGCGGCTATAGAAGGTGAACGGGAGGATAACTCCGAATTGGCGAGCTTGGGAAAATGCTGGTTGATGATAGTCGGGGGCTTGTGCTTAATCGTGGTCGGTGCCCGGATACTGGTGCCAAGCGCTTCAGAAATAGCCCATAGAATTGGAGTACCTGAGGATGTCATCGCTGCAACCATGGTGGCCTTTGGCACATCCCTGCCCGAATTTATGACTGCCATTGCTGCTATTCGAAAGGGACATCCCGAAATTACCGTTGGGAATATTGTCGGTGCGGATGTTCTGAATTGCCTGTTTGTTATTGGTGCAGCTGCTGCAGCCAGACCACTTTCGATCCCACCTAACTTTTACTCTTTTCACTTTCCTGCCATGCTTATTATCCTCTATTCCTTTCGATACTTCATATTCAGGAACAGAGATAGTCATTTTAAGAAAACTCAAGGGGCCTGGCTTTTAGGCGTCTATCTAGTCTACCTTATCCTCCAGTACGTTCTTAACATCGGCACAGTAGGAAGATAAGAAAGCTCAGCAATCTTGCGTATAGAAAATTATTATAATGAAAATATAAAGATAGAAGTATCGATCCACCCTTTTAGAGGCTTATAGCCCTTAGAATGAAGAAAAGTGCACCAACTGCAACCAGCAATAGCAACCCTATTGGGATAGAGAAGGCAGCAATTATCCTCAAATAACTTGTCTCGTGAGCCTCTTTAAGTCCGATAATCTGAACAATACTTCTCCAAATCCACCCTATCAGGCTGCCTATAAATGGTAATATAGACCAAATCCTGGTAGCCTGAGAATAGGCCATAACTCGTAAGGTAGCCTCAAATTTGTTGTTCCCAGCTCTGACCAGAAGAAGCAGAAAATGGATGATAAGGCTCGATATAAAAATACTAATACTTACTAATAAAGGTGAAAGAAAGATAAAGATGAGGAATATAATAGGTGAACTCAATGAATGAGAAAAACTTCCAAAAGGTTGGAGAAATCCACTGTGAGCGATTAGAAATTCCCAGAAAAATGCACACATGCTGCTGATAGAACCCACTAGTAATCCGAATGCCAATGGTTCTCTCCATCCATTCTTGACAGACATAGAGGAAAACATGTGTTTTGGGGAAAAGAGTACCGATATAATTGTTTGCTTTATTCCTTTCCATAAACCAAGTTCTAGACGCCTTTCCCAAGGTGTAGCGCCACTCTTTTCAGTTTCTATATCTCCTTCCCTTTTCAAATATTCAAACCTATTTCCGCATTGTGGGCACTTTATCCATTTTGCTCCTGGAGGTATCTTTTCAAGTGGGATACTTTTTGTATAATTACATTGCGGACAGGTTATCTCTACCATCGTTAAACTCCAAAATTTAGGTTAGAGTGAAAATCATCAGGATATTTTTATATTCTTTTTCTGAAGAAATTAATAGATATTTTATTTTATCAGAGTAAAGAATGCACCCAAAAGAACGCTAAACCAACTCATAATAAGGTGTGATTCTCTTCTCGAGTAAACTATTTGATTAAAGATCCCTCTTTTTAAATCAATAAGTCGTAGAGGAATTTTTCTACATAGTACTTTGAAATTTAGAAAAAATTAGAAAGAAAAGGTCGGGATAAAAAATTTAGGAAATGTTCTTGATTTTTTTAACTAAAACTTTATACTATAGGAGATTTAAAAAAAGGGGGTGATAGATAAGACTGATAAAAACTACAAAATAATCATAATCAGGCAATAAAAACTTATAGAGGAGGATTAATCATGGAAGAAAAAAGTGAAAGGTCGAGTCTTGAGTTTTTAAAGGACTGGGGTGCGGGATTAACCAACTGGAGTGAAAAGTGGATTCCTGATGCCCTGGTTATTGTGTGGATTCTGACTGTCATTGCCTACGTCATGGCCCTAATCTGGGGCTTTGGTAATGAGGTCAGCTTTGGAGATCGTCTCTACGGAGGCATCGAAGCCTGGGGCAAGGGGTTCTGGAAATATCTCAGCTTTGCCATGCAGATGTGTCTGATTATGATGACCGGCTATATCCTAGCCCTTTCTCCGCCTGTGCGCCGTCTGCTTGATGGCCTTGCCGGGCTGCCTGACAAGGATAAACCTGCGCAAGCTATCGTGGTCATGGCCCTCTTCTCAACCCTCTCGGCCTGGATTTCCTGGGGGCTTTCCATCATCGGCAGCGCCATTTTGGCACTTTTTATCGTCCGCCGCAACCCGAAAGTGGACTACCGTGTTCTGGTCGCTGCAGCATACCTTGGCCTAGGGTGCACCTGGCATGCGGGACTCACCGGATCGGCTACCCTTATGATGGCCTCCCCTGGCAACACCTTGGTAAAGTCGGCTATAGAGAAGGGCTGGATCGACAGCCCCATTTCCACCGGTACAACCATTTTCCATCCCTTTAACCTTATCCTAGCTCTGGTGATTGTCATTGTTGTTACGTGGCTGATGGCCAAGATGCACCCGAGCCCGGAAAACACCTATGTGGTCCAGCCAGAACTCATGGACAGACTAAAACTTTACGAGCCGCCTCAGCGGGCGGAGGCCAAGTCCCCGTCTGACTGGATGAACTGGTGGCCAGGCTTCAACATCATCATAGTGGTGGGTGGAGCTATCGCATTATATACTTACCTGAAGGGCAAGCCCCCGGGGAACTGGCTCACCCTGAACAACGTTATCTACTTCTTCCTCATGCTGGGCGTCCTTTTCCATTGGCGACCCTGGTCCTTTCTCAAAGCCACAGAGGAGTCTGGCAAGGCGGTATGGGGCATCGTTATCCAGTTTCCCTTCTATGCGGGTATCTACGGCCTGATAGCCTTTACCCTTCTGGCCAAGGTATTCACCGGATGGTTTGTAGCCATCAGCGCCTCGTCCACATTCTTGATGTTCGCATACTGGTACGGTGGTCTCTTAAACTACTTCGTACCTTCGGGCGGCGGTGAGTGGCTCATGACAGCGCCTTATCTTCTCCCGGCTGGAAAGGAACTTGGTCTTCCGGCTTATAAGACCGTCATCGCCTACGCATGGGGCGACATGATGACCGACATGATTCAGCCCTTCTGGGCTATTGCCATGCTTGCAGTAGCTAAGCTCAACTTCCGCGATATCATGGGCTATTTGATGGTCATTTTTGTTATATACTTCATCATAACTTCTATTGCTTTTTTAATTTTGCCAGTACTTTAATTTTTAAAGTCAATAAAAAGCCCTGGAACTTCTTTATAGTTCTAGGGCTTTTTAGCAGAATTTATACACTCATCCAGAGAGGAACATTGTCGCCATAATTTTAGCATCGGTGATAATGTTTTTAATAGAGCAGTATTCATTGGGCTGATGGGCAGTCGGTGATATGGTAGACCATACTGCTGCTGGAAGGCCTGCTTCCCTGAAAAACGCTGCCACTGTGCCACCTCCAATTCCCATTGGTTTTGCCTTCAGTCCAGTTACCCTCTTTATAGCTTTGGCAAGGGTAGTAACTACCGGGGAATCTGCTGGCGTTGGAAGCGCACAATCCTGCCGATGAACTGCCTCAACATCTATTTTGAGATTAAGCTCTTTGGCAAGTTTCTTATTTAGTACAATAACCTCCTGAATAATTTCATCTACTTTATAGTCTGGTAAAATCCGGCAGTCCAGATAAAAGACATCTCTTCCAGGGATGGTATTAACATTGGGGACATTTGCCTCTATCTTGGTAGGCTCGAATGTCGACTCCTGCGGTTTAAAGATAGGATTATTGAGATCAAATTTTTCTTTGAGCGTGTTAAGCTTCACAATCAATTTAGCTGCCCCGAAGAGACTATTTCTTCCCTTTTCTGGAGTACTGGCATGACACTGGGCACCAGTAACGGTAAATTTCAACCACAACATCGATTTTTCAGCAATCTCAATCATTGTGCCTTCCTTATTGCCACCGTCAGGAACAATAATCAGGTCGTCCTCTTTAAAGAGATCCTGCCCCTCTTTTAGGATATACTGCAGCCCATATTTGCTACCTGTTTCTTCATCAGCAACTAATACAAGGCCAACCCGTTGAGGGAATGCCTGTTTTAAGTCCAGCATTCCCTTCACAGCAAAATAGGAACTGACTATACCATGCTGATTATCTTCAACACCCCGGCCAATAATTGTATCACCCTTCACCCTCATCTTGTATGGATCATATTTCCATAAAGAGAGATCACCTGGTGGTACGATATCCAAATGACTAAGAATCCAGATAGCCTTTTTTTTCTGGTTCCCCTCCCAGATAGCCACTAAGTTTGGTCTGTATCCATTGGCTGCCCTTTTATCAGGAGCATGAATATCAAATAAAGTATCTGGTTTAAGGAGCAAGAGCTGTTCTTTGATATAGTCAGCCTTTTCATGCTCTCCGCTTCCGCCATTTTCTGGACCTAAGGCAGGCCGTGCAGTAAGTTCCCTCTGCATCTTGATGATCTCAGACCTGTAGCTCTCAATCTTGCTGTATACGTCCTTGAATCCACTCATTGCTAAGCCTCAAATTTATCCTATCTACCTGATATTATTAGTAAGTAAATAGTAAGTAGTAGGCAGTAAGCACCCACCTAATGCACTCTTACTCCTTACTGCATACTCCCTGCTATCCTCAACCTTTCTTAATAACGGACACCCCATTTAGATATGGTCTGAGGGCCTCTGGAATAACTACACTTCCATCAGACTGTTGATAATTCTCCAGAACCGCCACAAGAGTCCTCCCAACTGCCAGACCAGAGCCATTAAGAGTGTGTACAAACTCGGTGCCTCTTCCTTCTTTCCTTTTAAACCGAATGTTTGCCCTCCTCGCTTGGAAGTCTGTAAAGTTACTGCAAGAGGATATCTCTCTGAATAGCTGTTGTCCGGGAAGCCAAACCTCAATATCATAGGTTTTAGCAGCAGAAAAGCCAAGATCACCTGTACAAAGCGAGACCACCCTGTAGGGAAGCTCCAAGCGCTGTAAAATATTTTCTGCATCGGTCGTTAAGGACTCTAATTCCTTCTCCGAGTCTTCAGGGCGGCAGAATGTAACCAGCTCCACCTTGTTAAATTGGTGC